>Ga0105348_1000121_pt1 | contig 56036 bp, 56 predicted proteins | sample EN8Hudsemesocosm_2_FD_83504 | JGI IMG/M metagenome (GOLD analysis project Ga0105348, IMG submission 83504) | Methane-oxidizing microbial communities from mesocosms in the Hudson Canyon - EN8C Hudson Canyon | ecosystem: Environmental > Aquatic > Marine > Cold seeps | place: Hudson Canyon... | reverse complement strand
TTTGGTAGTTAGAGTTTTCACACAGGCTGGAGCAAAAGCGTGCATTATAATGTGCAAGTTTCTTATCTGAAGTCCGCGATTAAGGTAGATCAGTTTTCAATCGAGTCTGACCCCAGTGTTTCAACCCCAGTGTTTCACCCCAGTGTTTTTTAGTTTTCCAGTGTTTTTTAAATATTCCGATATATACAGCGAGGCCTTCCTGTTTGAGTTGTATATATCGGTTACCTCTTATATGTCAGCTAATTGACGAAGCTTCGTTACCTGATCGAAGCCAATGCCCCAGTTATCGGTATTCACCTCATCAATAACAACAAAGGTCGTTGCCGGATTTTTATTGAGCACATCAACTACCAATTGCGTGGCACCTTTTATAAGTGCTTGTTTCTGCTCATTTGTGACGTTTTCATCTGTTACTTTAATATTAATGTATGGCATATTTTTTCTCCTGACTATGAGGGGGGCTTAGCTTGCTATTGCCAAGCTAGGCTATTTTTTTAGTTAAACTTAATATTACTTGTTCAAAATACTCAATAGAATTTGAGCCGTTTACCAAGGTACGTTCATTAAAAATAAACGCGGGCAGACTAGATATCTTGAACTGTTGAACACGTTTCTTTTTAAGTAACAGTTGTTGACTGATCTCATCCGATACCAATGCATGCTCTGCCAGAGACCTATCCAGACCCAATTGTTCAACTAGATCCAACAGCTTTTGAATATTGCTAATATCAATGCCGCGTTTAAAATACGCATCAATCAGCAGATCATTCATGGCTTGTTGCCTGTTATAATCTTCGCACCAATGTATCAAGCAGTGCGCCTTTTTAGTGTTGTAGTAATGGGTGCGTTTTGAGAAATCAATGCAAACACCTGCTTGCTCAGCCACCGTTAATAAATGTGCACGATAGTCTTGCAATTGAGAGTTACTCCATTGGTTTCGCCGCCCAAGGTGCTCTTCTATACTTTCTCCCTTTGGCCCCATGCCAGGGTTAAGTTCTGAGGGCAAAAAATAGATATCTGCCTCTATAGCCAAATTTTTGAGTGCCTGCTTTAAGTTGGCATATCCAATTGGACACCAAGAACAGACCACGTCGTGGATCATTTCTATTTTGAGTGTTTTCATGAATGATCTTCCTGTAAATCAGTGTACATTTTGTTGACGATTAACCAGCGCCCGTTTTCTTTCAAAAGGCCCAAGAAATCGAGGTAGAAGTGATCAAACAATGGGCATTCTAGCTTCACCATGGCTTGATCTTTTATGATTTCAATGGAGAGCAGTTTAAAGTTATAAGACCTCCCTTCCTGATCGGGTACTGACCGAATGGCAACAGCGCCAAGCCATTCCTCAAGACTACGTCGTAAGCCAGGCGCTTTCAGAAACGCATCAGGGTGAAAAATAGCCCTCAACTTCGCTACATCACCGCAATGTAAACCATCACAATAATCAGATATTAGCGCCATCACTAACTTGAATTCATTTGCGCCTAAATCGCCGGTAGATGCTATGTTTTCCATTAATATTTTCCTCTAACCATTGTTCGTCTCGAGCAATGGTTGAAATACATTGTGAGTCGGTGTATTAAGCTGCTGAGTGATATTCTTCTGCCGCGAGCGCACGTTGAAAACTGGGCATTAACATAACGGCATCAACCATTTTCTGGGTCTTAGCCCCTAGTTCAATATCAACTGGAAAACTTGCTCCCCAGCGTGAATAAACTGTTAGTAAAATGTCTGCAGCTGAAGGTTGATCGCCGCCAAAAAACTTCTGTTTTTCTAATTGTTGCTCCACCACCTGCCATAGACTGTCTATAGCTTGAGCCGCTACCTCAAAGGCTGATTGCTTGATTTTCTCATCGCTAAGGTTTTGGGCAATAAAAAACAAACGACCATATGCAGGATGCATGGTTGCATTAGCAAACATCATGTCTTGGATTGTTTGTTCACGAGCCGTTCCTGTAACAGGCAGCATGGTATTTTGATGTTTATCGAGTAGATATAACAATATGGCAACTCCTTCCCTGAGCGTTCTGTTGTTATCAACGAGAACAGGAACACTTCCGACAGGATTAATGGCGGTAAAGTTCTCCACCTTTTGCTTGTCAATAATTTCAACTTCTTGATTTAGTTCATGGAGTACCACTTGAGTAGCTAGGGAACAAGCGTTTGGAAGGTAATATAGTGTGTACATGCTGTTAAGCCTCATTAAATGAATGGATGTATTACATGCTGACCGTCTTAAATTTTCCTAATAACGACAAAACAAAGTTTATAATTTTCATTTACCAGCATATATATCTATAATAAGAACCAACTGTTTCCTGTACGGAAACAATATGAATTTTGATTACTTGCCTGCCCTTGGATTAAAACTGTTTATGGATAGCCAGCATGGATAAACTTAGAGCAATTCAACTGTTTGTGCGCTTGGCTGATCTGGGGAGCTTTACGCGTGTAGCGGAGCAAACCAATGCCTCCAAGTCGATGATCAGCAAAGAGATTAGCCGTCTTGAAGAGGCATTAGGTGCGCGTTTATTGCACCGTTCAACACGTAATGTCCAGCTGACCCATGTAGGTGAGGGCTATTTGCAACGCGCACGGGAGATATTGGAAAAGCTGGATGACGCAGATAATTTTGTACAGGATCTTCAGCAGCACCCTCGTGGTAAATTAAAGATCAATGCACCAATGGCGCTTGGTATCACCGACTTATCGACATTATTTGCCGATTTTATGAAGGCTTATCCTGATATTGAGCTAGACATTCACTTGGGGGATGAAAGCGTTGACTTGGTCGAACAGGGTTTTGATTTAGGCTTCCGAGCATCCAGTCGCCCCATCGATTCTAGTTATGTCGGCCGTCCCCTGACTCGTTTCCAGTACCGCTTGTGTGTCGGACCAGAATATTTGAATAACCACCCCGCGATTAACTTGCCGCAAGATCTAAAAGGACACAATTGTTTTGTATACAGTTATTTCCAAGGGAAAAATATTTGGCCCATTGAGGATGGTGTCGCTGTTCAAGGTACATTGCGAGTTAACAATACGATGTTTATGATGGAGGCAATTAAGCGAGGTCAAGGTATCGGTTTTATTCCAGACTTTGTTTGCCGAGAGGCGCTAGAAAAAGGTGAAGTAGTTGAGATATTGGCAAACTCGAGAAAACCTAATCTCACGCTTTACGCCCTATACCCTGCCCGACATTTTGTGCCGTCCAAACTTGTCCAATGTATAGAGTATCTTGAGAAGTGGTTTGCCAACAAATAGCGACAAAAACGTCTAACTGATTAGCCTTCTGTAAATATGATAATGGAGCTTATTAAAGACAACTATTCAACTATTCCATCAATCAGAACATCAACAATTGCTATCTGTCTTTTTATACCCGTAACTTCATCGTATCCCTCTTTTAAATTTTCATCTAAACGAAGCAATACATAACCATGAATTAATGACCAAAGTGCAATAGCCTGAGATTCAACATCTACCTGTTTTTTTTGGGCGTGTTCGCTTAGTATTGAAGTGAGTTGAGCATAAATATCATCCATAGCCGCACCTAGCTCACCACGTTGATGATCGGCATATTCTCTTCGCCAAAGGAGTTTATAACGGTTTGGATATTTCAGACCAAATTCTAATATCGTATTGCTAAAAGAATGAATCGCTAATCTGAGATTAAGTGTTTCTTTCGGTATCTCTTTTTCAACTTTTGAAGCTAAATGACGAAAAGACTCTGCGGCTAAGGCTGTTAATAAAGCTTGTTTATTTTTAAAATGATTCGCAGGGGCAGAATGCGCCACTTCAAGCTGTCGTGCAATTTTTCTAATACCCACAGCATCAATACCTTCATCATCTAATAACCCAAAAGCTGTTTGAAGAATTTGTTCTCGCAAATTTCCATGATGATAATTTGATGTTTTAATCATATTGACACCGTCCATATACTTTGTTTAAATTGACAGCGTCAATATATGGTTATTTATCAACAAATGAAAGCTTAAATTTCAATTTATAAGGTGCTCACAATGAATAATGACTTAATTTTTCTACCCGTTTTAGCTCATATTCTCCTCGTTTTTATGCTGTATATCTATTTAGGTCGCGTTAAAACTAGGGCGGTAAAAGAGGGTAATGTTGATAGACAGAAAGCGTCCTTAAATCCGAAGGCATGGCCTGAGTATGTCGTGAAAGTTTCAAATAACTTGGCTAATCAGTTTGAGTCCCCCATTCTCTTTTATATGCTTAGTGTTATTTATTACCTTACGAATCATGTGAATAGTATTTTGGTCATAATCATGGGGATATACGTGTTAACTCGTTACTTACATGCCTATATTCACGTGACATCTAATTACGTGCCTTATCGTTATAAGTTTTTCCTTATTGGTGTGCTTATTTTATTAGTCTTAACGTTATGGTTAATACTTAAATTCATTGGTCTGTGATTGATTTAAATATTTTTTCCTCATTCAATTTAATCGAGGTCGTTACTTATGTTCCCTAAATTAATTATTACTTTTGGCGTGATACTTTACGCTATTGTCGTACCTATCTTGGAAATTAACGCTACGCATGTATTTAATTTAGATTGGACGCCCCATGTGCGTATTCATGAGGTTTGGCAATTACTTACAAATTCAAGTTTAGGCATTTTATGTTTGTGGCTTACTTGGAACCAAGGAAAATTAATATTGAGTGCAGTCGTTAGTCTAATGATTACTGGTGGCTTCTTGGTCGCATTTACTTTGCAAGATACATATGGCGGTTCGATGCAGCATTTGGATGGTAGTGAAAAAACCTTATTTGGATTTAATCTTGGCGTGGTTGGATTCGGCTTGGTCGCTACTTTACTTAGCGTGGTTCTTTTTCTAGAGTGTCGAAAAGGTAACACTTCATTGCTCTGAATCAGCTGCATATCATAACCCAAGGAGTGATCGCTTTAACTCCTTTGGATGCGCTTTTAGTGCTTGGCCAGATTATACTTAAGCTGAAAATGACTAGCCAAGGCTCATGAGAAAAACCCCTCGCTTTTTGAATGAGTGTGTTGCACACGCCCCATTGAAATCACAGTTAAAAGCCTGCGTTTTACTATTCAGAAAATGTGCACCTCTGGATGGTATTTCGAAGTTCAAAAAATATTGATACCTCTCGATACTAGCGAGCTGTAATCATGGAATAACTCCGTTCTACGTACAGTTTCATGAATAACCCAATTCTCTCGGAAATGCCAGCATCCAATTATACTTAATAGATCCTCGCCTATCACTCCTTGTTCTCCTGTTTTGTTTAGTCAGAAATAGGTTCATAGAAGGTCAAAATTCGATGAAAAGACTGGAGTTAGTGGAACAGCTTTGGGTGAATATCAATATTAGATGTGCATTTTAAGGAGTTTATTAGGTCAAAGTGAGTGTGATATAAATCACACTTTAAAGTTTGTTAATCTGTAAGGCTCTCCAATTTATTGACTTTGATCAAACAAAAGACACAATATTTAATCAGTTTTGGTACCGCTATTTGAACCAAATAAAAATAATAAGACTTCGGCAAGGCCTTAGCGTATAGGGATAATATATGAAACTGTTCAGTACCGTAGCTATACGATCAAATCTCGCTCACCCTTCGAAGGCACTAATTGATCAAAATCTTCTAATTAGCAGATACTGGACAAGCTCCTTTCTTTCGATATTCGTAGTTGCGCTCACAGCTTGTAGCGGTGGAGGGGGCGGTTCACCAACGAATACTACTCCTGGGGATACAACCGCCCCTACAGCAATCATGGCTCCTGCCAATGTAGCGTCTAGTGTGGATACGGCTGTCGCTATTACTGCAAACTTTAGTGAGGATATGTTTGCAAGCACTATTGATAATATTAATTTTACGCTAAGCGACGCAGATGGAGACATTGAAGCCACTGTCAGCTTTGATGCCATTAACAACATTGCCGAATTAACGCCGAGTATAAAATTGGATTTGCTGGAAACTTACACTAGCCAGTTGAACGCAAATATCACCGATTTAAGTGGCAATCCTTTAGCAATCACGAGTACTCAGTTTACCACTCGTGATGGTACGTGGAACGGGCCTGCTTATTTAATTGATGGTGCCGGTAACGGGGATGCTGATGCACCCCAAGTCGTGGTTGACCATAGAGGGGGAGTCTTTGCTATATTTGCAAAGTTCGATGGCGTAAATACTAGCATTTACGTAAGCCGTTACAATGTCGATGGCGGTTGGATAGCTACCGATTTGATTGAAACCGAAAACGCAGGGAACGCAGCAAATCCTCAAATCGCGGTTGATCCAAACGGTAACGCCATTGCAGTTTGGGACCAGTTCGACGGTGTGCGTGAAAACATCTGGGCCAATCGTTTTACCAACGGCAGTTGGGGCACCGCCAAAATAATTGATGGCTTAGGTGGAAGTGCTATCGAGCCGAAAATCGCGGTTAATTCTAACGGCGACGCTATTGCGGTGTGGGACCAGTTCGATGGTACGCGTAATCACATCTTCTACAACCGTTTTACTGACGGCAGTTGGGGCGGCTATGGGTCGATTCAAACGTCTTTTTCGGGGGAATCATCCAAACCACAGGTCACGATTGATCTGAACGGTAATGCCAACGTAGTTTGGTTCGATCGCAGCAGCTCAAACATAACAAGCATCTGGGCCAATCGTTTGACTAACGGCAGTTGGGCGACCGCCGAAATGATTGAAACGGCACCTATTGATGCAGAGAATCTCCAAATTGCAGCTGACCCGAAAGGCAACGTCATCGCGGTGTGGGACCAGTCCGATGGTACCCGCACTAACATATGGGCAAACCGGTATCATTTTCTCAATGGCTGGGGCACAGCCGAGTTGATAGAAACCAATGATACTGGAAGGGCTATTCAACCCCAAATTGCGATGAGTAGCACGAATAATTTCACGGTAGTTTGGGTACATAATGACGGTTTACATGATAAGGTCGGTACCAACCGGTTTACTCCCAATGGTTGGGGAATAGCAGAGCTAATTGAGACGGTGAATGCTTCCTCGAATCCCCAAATCGCAGTTGACCCGAACGGCAATGCCATTGCAGTGTGGCACCAGATCGGTGGTACAGCAGATGATTGCTGGTTCAGTCGGTACTCAAACAATAGCTGGAGCACCGCTGAATTAATTGAGACCTCTCCTGGTAATGTTGACGCCCCCCAAATCTCAGTTGGCCTGAACGGCCATGCCACTGCAGTGTGGCGCCAGACAAACGGTGGCCGAGAAGCAATCCTCGCTCGCCACTTTAATTGATAATCAGCAGGCGTTATTTAAAGGGTACGTCTGGTTTTGAATAATTTAGGTTACACTTAAAAGTGGTCTTGGCACTTATTCGGTATTGTTTTCTCATTTCAAAGAGATCTACCCAACTCAGATAAGTTTGGTGGCGTTAGAGTTCCGTGTTACCCACAATTAGTAGACACTATTTTATCGGTGGAGAAGTATCCACAAAGCTTCTCCTCCATAAATTTTATTCAGTTCAAAATAATTCATTAAGCCAGTTTTAACGCTGGGTTTGCTTCGATTTTTAGCGCAAAATCAATTATACAATTGGCCTTAAACTTCAATTATTTTTGTGATAATACGGGCACCACTTCTTTACTAACCATATCTTCCCACCAGTGTATTTTACTCGTCAGCATACTTTGACTGTCAATAGCGTTAAAGGTGAATGGTTTCCCTATGACAGGAGCTAACAACGATATACCTTGTTTATCAGCTATTTGGCTAACTTTATTGAGAGGTTCATACCAAGAGTGAAATGCCATATCAAAAGTACTATTGTGAACAGGCATGAGAACATCACCCTTGAGATCTTGATGAGCTTGGATGGTTTCTTCTGGCGTTAAATGCTCTTTAGACCAACACTTATCATAAGAACCGTTTTCCATAATTGTAAGATCAAAAGGGCCGAATTTATCGCCAATTTTCTCATATATGTCTGAATACCCCCCATCACCACTGAAAAATATTCGCTGCTCTTTACTTATGATAACCCATGAACTCCACAAGGCCTCGTTTTGATCAATCAATATGCGACCTGAAATATGGTTTGCCGGTGTAGCGATCAATGTTAGGTCACCAACAGATTTGTTTTCCCACCAGTCTAACTCCGTAATTTTTCTTGGTTCTACGCCCCAATCTATTAGATCATGCCCATTACCAATAGGAACAATAAAATGTTGTACTTTTGGATGTAGTACTCTGATAGTTCTCTCATCTAAATGGTCATAATGATTATGAGATATAAGTACACCACGAATATCAGGTAGTTCTGAAATAGATAAAGGAACATCATGAAAGCGCTCAATACCCATAAAATATACGGGGCCGAGTCGATCAGAAAACACGGGGTCTGTTAGCCAAAAATCACCATCTATTTTAAGTAGCACAGTAGAGTGACCAAACCTAATAACGCTTATCTGATCATTCGGTAATTCTTCTAACTCTTTGATAGTTAGTTTATGTACAGGTATAGGTTTAGATGGAACTTGATCGTATTGCGTTTGGAAAATATAACGTTGAGATATATTTACTGCGTCACCCCAATCCGGAAGCTCCACAGCCTCCCTGTTGTGAACTCGCCCTATTTTATATTGGCGTGCATATTCATCTTCTGATTTAGTAAGGGTAGTTACTGACATCTGCGCACAGCCCACAATTATAAGAAAAAGTAATAATCCCTTTAGTATTTTCATGTTTAGTTCTTTTTGTTTGTGCTAATTTTCTGGATCTGGAGTGTAGGTGTAAATTGGAAGTTTATCTGATTCTAAAATAATGTATGAGATAGAGTACTTAAAGCAAGCATGATTTATTATATACAGTTAGTAAGGCCTATTTAAATTCTCTAGAGCCAGTTGCTTCAACCTTCAACGGCTCCAAATGGGCTCAAGCATGTAGTGGACATTGAAATAATTAGATCTGTCACTAATTACACTTAAATAAGGGCTATACGAACGTCACCCTCAGTAAAAAGACTACATACGACAAGTCATAACAATAAGAGCTAAAAGTGTAAACAATTATAAAATACATCCTCTGTATGATGACTCAGACCACACAACATGTATTATCAAGTAGTTTCTGATCAGTTTTTCTTATCTCGATCAAGTTCGATGAAATGGCAAACCTAACGAAAGTTAGGGACGCAAAGCTCCAGGTCTAAGGTGAAAACTATGATGGCTGAGTTTCCAAGCAACCAATGCAGGTCTCGAAAAATGAAAACATTCAAAAGCATTCTCTCACCTTTTTTAAATCCGAATATTCTTTTGTTATTTACAACGCTGTCTGATCAAAAGCGTTTTAAGTGAGCAATTTAGGATGCCCAACCTAGACGAATCAACACTATATAAAGCGTACAATGAAAAGCGTTTCTTATTAGTGGATGACTTTGAAAACTTCAGAACATCAATGAAGAAAATATTGCTCAGCTTTGGTGTAGAAAAAGTAGATACTGCACGAAATGGCAAGGAAGCGATCAGTGCCTGTAACGAGGTGGCGTATGACGTTATCCTTTGCGACTACAATCTGGGGCCTGGTAAAAATGGGCAACAGGTTTTAGAGGAATTACGCGCCTGCAAACGCCTAAAACATATAGATACATTTATCATGATCACTGCTGAGAGCAGTAAAGAAATGGTGATGGCTGTCGTTGAAAACCAACCCGACTGCTATCTGGCCAAACCAGTAACTCAAGCTGTCATTAAGCACCGCTTAGACAAGGTTATTCAACAAAAAGAAACCTTACTAGCGATCAATCACGCGTTGGATGAGGAAAATTACCCTTCTGCTATTACGCTCTGTACCAAAGAAATAAGAAATAAATCTAAATACAAAACCTGGTGTATCCGAACCATCGCCAACCTGCATTACTTACAGGGCGACTATCATTTAGCAAAACAAATCTACACGGAAGTGCAAGAAGAAAGACCTTTAGATTGGGCGAGTATTGGCCTAGCCAAAGTAGAGTTAATTGAAGGAAACTACGATACTGCTGAGGAATTATGCCTCAGAATGATTGTTAATAATGCTCAAAATTTAGCCGCCTATGAAGTACTCGCAGAAGTATACGAAAAGAAAGGAAACCTTAGAAAAGCACAGAAAAACCTTGAAATTGCGACGGCTATTTCTCCGCTTAACATCTTAAGGCAAAAGAAGCTTGGAGCGGTTTGTGTTGAAAATCTAGATATTGAACGAGCCACGGACGCTTACCGAAGAACGGTCGACCTAGGTGAGCACTCCCACCATGACTCAGCTGCTGATCACTTGAATTTTAGTCGTTGTCTAGCTGACCTTAGTGATGCAGATAAGAGTCAGCATGGAAAAAACCTGTTTAAAGAAGCAATGAGCGCACTAAAACTTGCTAGAAAGAAATATGGTGACTCCAACGAAGTTAATATTCAATCCTTATTGGTAGAAACTCGTGCATTAGCCGGTCAGGACTATAAAATTAAGGCTCTCGAAACTTTGGATAAAGCACAAACTTTATGTGAGTCCAATTCAGAGTCTCTATCTCAAGACACCAGTTTGGAACTTGCCAAATCACTCTATTCAGTAGAAAAAGGCGAAGAGGCTCAGCAAGTTTTAGACAAACTAGCGGTCAACCACCCAGAAGATAAGCGCGTCCAACAAGCGGTTTTAGAGATGCTAGAAGGGACGTTTAGTTACAAAAATAAGGTTCGGGCCCGAAACCTAAATAAAAGAGGAATTAAACTGGTTGAAAGCGGAAATTTTACAACCGCAATCGACACATTTAAATCGGCCCTTACTGAAACACCAAAACACCCTGGCCTGAATCTTAACCTGATACAAACGCTTCTAAAAACAAATCAGAAGTCGCCCTTGAGCCAAGAGGATATTGAGCTTTGCGAAATGTGTATTCAAAGAACAAAACACATGGCTAATAACCACCAGCAATATAAGCGATTTATTAATCTTTCCAAAAGCGTCAGTGCATTATCAAAGAAACAGTAGCTCCTAACTCTGAAACTCACTTACTTATCAATATTTAAGGTCCGCGAGATACTTCTTTCGCCATGCAATCGGCGTGGCTCCGTTTAGCTCTTTAAACACCTTTCCAAAGGCCATATCTGATACATAACCTACCGCCTCTGCAATATCAGCTACTGATTTTTGGGTGTTTCGTAAAAGGTCTGATGCAATACGCATTCTAACCGAGGTTAAATATTGAAACATGGGCTGCCCCACCAGATCTTTGAATCGTCGGGCAAATGCCGCTCTGGACATAGCGACTTCAGATGCGAGCAAATCTAATGTCCATGACCTTTCGGGTTGCTGATGAATCAGTTTAAGCGCCTTGCCTATTTGTTTGTCGAATAACGCTGCTACAAAGTTGTGAGAGTCCAGCTTATTTATATGAAACCGAATCAATTCAACAAGTACGACTTCGGTTAATTTATTAACGACGACCATCGCACCAGGAGTTTGCGAGTCATACTCTGAACTTAAGTGCTCCAAGGTCGTTTTTAGCCAAGACAGCTCGGCGATTTCATCTGATCGTAATACTAAAATGGGAGGCATCGCCTCATCGAGTGGCGAAGGGATAGGGTCTCGAAAGCTAAAATAGCCACATAGAAGATGCGTATGCCCATCGTAATTATTTTCGGTTTCACCCGGATTAGAACTCGACAACGTATGGTCATCTCCACGACCAATAAATACGAGGTCACCTGGCCCAAGCAAATAACTCTCCCCAGCAAATGAAATCCAACACTGCCCTCGACGAACATAATGAAAAGCAGCTGAATACTTCATCTTTTCTATCATTTCCCAAGGCGCTTCAAGCTTATCGCAAAAGTAAACGCTACCATGAGTTTTTATACTTGAAAGTATTTCGGATAATACTGGCATGAGACGATCTCGCTATTTATAGAGACTATTAAGTATAGAACGTATCCATCAACTTACTTAAGATACATCCATCGATTAACGAAATCAAAACTTAAATAAGGAGAAACAATGCAAGTAGATGTGTACACCACCCAGACATGCCCTTATTGCTTTGCTGCAAAAAGTCTTCTGTCAGAAAAAGGAATTACTTTTAAAGAACACGATGTCAGTTACGACCCAGAAATGAGAGAAAATTTAATGGATAAAACAGGTCGCCGAACGGTACCACAGATTTTTTTTAACGATCAACATATTGGCGGATTCACCGATTTAGAACAGTACTTTAAAACCCAGTAGTAATTTAACTTAACCAAGCAAAAGTAACCTTAAAGGAAATAGCACTATGAAAATCAAACAGTTATTCACTAGCATCATTGCAGCATTCGCATTATTTGTTGGCTCTGTATCAGCGGCTGATCATTCAACAATATCCTTGGCTATAGGAGGCTATGACCTAGTTTCTTATCACCAAAATAGCGGACCAAAAGTTGGTAATGGACACCACCTAGCAAATCACGAAGGCAACATTTATGCATTTATCAACGCCGAAAATAAAGCTAAGTTTGAAGCGAACCCTGCTAAGTATGTACCCGCTTTTGGTGGCTACTGCGCATATGGTGCATCACTGGGTAAAAAGTTCTATGGCGACCCATTAGCATCGACTGTGGTAGACGGGAAACTTTATTTGAACCTTGATAGTAAGGTAAAAAGTATTTGGGTTAAAAAACGTGCTGCTAACATTGTAGCGGCTAATGAACTTTGGCCTTCAATTAAGTATGTACCCGCCGCTGAGCTTTAATTTTTAAGTACACAAACAGTTAGGCGCCAAAACTAATCCCGAATTATTTCGGGATTTTTTACGTAAAATGACTAACACATTTATATTAGAGCGCCTAATCTACCCATAAAAGCATCAGGAGAAAACACCATGACTGACTACAACAAACTAAGTCCTGAAGAAAAGTATGTATTGATTGGTAAAGGCACAGAACGCCCCTTTACTGGTCAATACGATGATTTTTTTGAAGGTGGGCTCTACACCTGTAAACAATGCAACGAACCTTTATATCGGTCTGAAGATAAGTTTCCCTCTCACTGTGGCTGGCCTAGTTTTGATGATGAAATTTCAGGTGCCATCAAACACGAGGTAGACGCCGACGGTCGACGAACGGAAATACTCTGCTCTAATTGTGGAGGACATTTAGGTCATGTTTTTCAAGGGGAAAGGTTAACCCATAAAAATACCCGACACTGCGTAAACTCAATCTCCATGAATTTTATTAGTGCTGATGGTATGAATAAACCCGAGTAAATATTCACTTCATCCTTACTCAAAGGTCTAGTCGTAGGAGATCAACATGAACTCAGTTGGCCGCCTGTTAAGCCGTCACCTTCAGAATTTAACGCCAGGTAAATTAACCTGGATAGGCTTACGCCCCGAACGAAAAATTGCTATGAACATTGTGGAAGAGGTTTTGGCTGTTGAAGATTTAGGCTTAGAAGGCGATCGTCGTTGCACCGGAACACCCGGCTCGGCACGCCAGGTTACTTTAATTAATCAGGAACACATTGATATAGTCGCAAGTTTATTGGGTATCGATTCAATTAACCCAAATTTGTTACGCCGAAATTTAGTGGTATCAGGCATTAACCTTTTAGCCCTTCGACACCAGCGTTTTAAAATAGGCGAAGCTGAGTTTGAAGCCAACGCCCATTGCCATCCCTGCTTACGAATGGAACAAGCATTAGGTCAAGGCGCTGTCGGCGCAATGTTAGGCCATGGTGGTATCTGCGCTAAAGTTATCACCGGTGGCACTATGTCTATTGGGGATGCGGTCATAAAAATTTAGTCGAAGCTATTCCCTTGCTGAAACCCACAACGGGGTATATCTTATTATAAATCACCATCAAACGTTTCTGGGGAAGCCCCTATGTGGCTAAGAATTGTAATCATTATGCTTAGTCTCTGCGTCACATCTCCGGCCGTGTCAAAAGAGAAACTTAAAGTTGCTTTTGGTAATGCACTCGCCCCTTGGGTTATTCCTGAGACTCATAATGGTATTATTATTGACCTTATCACCGAAGCTTTAGAGCCAGCGGGATATGAAATCATTCCCTTGTATTATCCTTATGCCCGCAGAATAAAATCATATAAGTCAGGTTTAGTTGATGCCACTTGTGACATGAACATTAATACAATTCAAAAAGAAGGTTTAGTTGGTTTCTTTACCGATGAAGCCTACACCTATGAGAACTTTGCTGTTTCTCTTAAAGAAAAAGGCTACCAATTCAAGCACCTTAATGAGCTAGGTAATTTACGCTTACTTTCATGGCAAGGTGCGATCGCTCATTTAGGCGATGAGTATGCGAAGATGGCATCGAACAACCCATACTACAGAGAGATCCATGACCAAGAATCGCAGGTTAAGATGCTTTTTCGAAAGCATATTGATGTCATACAGCTTGATAAACAAATTTTTAAGCATTATCGAGCGAAAATCGCTTTAAAAGGAAAGATCGATACCATGGTAAAAGTCGATCGATTTCCTCTATTTGGTAAAAGTCCAAATGGCTTCTTGTTTCGTAGTTCTAAAATTAGAAATAAGTTTAATCAGCAACTTAAACGCTTAAAAGAAAGCGGCCAATATGATGCTATCTTTGAGCGTTATTAAGCGCTAATTCCTATCAATATTATTGTTATGTCTTTTCATATTCCTTTGAATAGTACCGACCTAATATCATTGCCATGATGCCACCAAGCACCATGACAGACGACATAGCCAAACGTAGAGTGAATGCTTCGCTGGCAAATAACACCCCACCAGCCGCTGCAATGACCGGCACAAGCAATTGAAGAACAGCCGCCTGGACAGTGGAAAGCCCTCCTAGCGCCACATACCAAATGGCATAACCCACCCCAGAAGCAATACTGCCAGATAACACCGCCAATAAAATACCTTTGTGAGACAAAGAGGCATACTGAAACGTCACGGCCGTTAATATTAAAACGAGAGGTAAAGTTCGAAAGAAGTTATAAGCCGTATCGCTCATTGGGTTTATAGAAGCTTTGCCTGCAAACGTGTAAAAGCCCCACGCAACACCCGCAATACACATAAGGATAAAGCCCATTAGGGATGGCGTCGTTAAATCAGGTAAGACTAAATAAACAAACCCAGAAAAAGCAACGATTAAACCGAACCATTCAGAATAGTGAAGTTTATTTCCTAAAAACAACCCCACAACAATCATGGTTATCTGTACAGAGCCAAAGAGTATCAAAGCACCAACCCCAGTTTCTAAAGAAATGTATGCATATGAAAATGTAATGGCGTAAAGAAATAACATAATAGAAGCCTTCCAACTTCCTTTTGAAGTACTCCCTTTATGAGTAGGCGTCATTAGCAAAATTATCGCTAAAACAATAATCCCTGATAACAAACGAATAATAGTAAAACTTGCAGCATCTATCGCACCCTCGCCTAGCGCTAATCTGCATAGAATCGAATTGCCAGCAAAAGCCAAAAGCGCGAGAGTTGTACATAGAACTATTTTCATTGTTTACTCTTGGTTGTTCATGTCATGACGACGATAGGTTTCGCGGGTGTTGGGAAATTAACTAAGGCTATTCATCAACGGCACCAAGATTGATTGATATTTTTGTACTTCCAGTAAACTTGAATTTTACTTGGTCGTAAGAAGGAGGGCCAAAACTTCCTTTTGCATTATTCGAAAAACCGACAAATTCAGTCGGTATACCTAGAAACCCAGTATTTAATTTACCATTTTCATCTTCATCATAAAACACACTTATCGCATAGTCGCCATTTGATAAACCTGATAGACGAAACACGGTTTTCCCATTGGCATCGATGTTCTCATGAGCACTCACTATTGGCTCATTTAAATAGTTATCTGAAGAATTAAACAGTGAGAGAACGGCTTGGCCATGACTAGGTTTCGCACCACTCACTAACACCTCTATAGAGCCTTGCTCTTGACTCAGAGAAGGCACTGCCAGCACCCACAAAGCGATGAATAAAACGATGTATCTATTCATAAGGCATTCTTCGATGTAATTTGATTTATAAGAGTACGAAAAGCTAGATTTTTAATATACAGCAAGACCTGAATACTTGTAGAGCGTATAACTCAAGTTAACCCCCTCCTTATGGTAAATTCTTCCCGTGATTTATGAATTACAACGGTAAGATGCACAATTCTTTTTTGCACGATGCATGAACAATACCCTGCTTATCAACGAGCTCAATTTCATAATTTCGCGTTAATTTTTTCGTCGTCAATAAAGCTTTCCTAATACCGCTAAGTTCAAACTGACTAAGTTTGAAGCGCGCAAATAAGGTTGTTTTTCCCGGCCGTTTAAAATGAATTGTGGCCGTTCGATCAATCACCCGATATTGTCCACCCAGAATTTTGTACAACATTACACCATAAATCGGGTCTAAGGCACTGTATAACCCCCCCCCCCACGTGATGCCCATATGGTTTCGGGTTTTCCAGTTACTGGGAATTTTAATGTGTACTTCATGAAAATCCGGTGCGACATAAGTAATACGAGCTCCGGTTCTTCGATAAGCAGGGAACAAATTCCCGCCCCATCGCCACAGGCGAGATTCAAGTGACTCAGTGCTTTTCTGAGACATAGAGATAAACGTTGCTCTGGCTATAGCTTTTATCATTGATCCCCCCCTTCTTTATTGAATTTCTAAAATTATTTTACCCTTAGCACGCAAACTTCTGCTACGGTCATGGGCTTGGCTAGCCTGCTGAAGTGGGAAAACTTGGTCGATCACTGGCTTAACATTGCCAGCTGAAATTAACTTGGCGACTTCTTCAAGATCACTTCCCTCTGCTTTCACCATCACTACCTTCGCTTTTTTACACGCTTTGGAAAACATTGCATTGATACTTGTAATCACCATCGCTTTTAAGTTTTTTGGGCTTGGTATCGTTGAGACATACGTGCCACCCGGGTTCAATTTGGTTGAACATTTACTCAAATTATGGCGACCAATGGTATCGAAAATGATGTCGTATCGGCCTTCGCTTTTAAGGAAGTCATGTTGGTGATAATCAATCACCTTAGTCGCCCCTAAGTCGGTCACCAGGGCTGCATTCTTTTGGCTGCATACCGCGGTCACTTCTCCTCCGAGTGCGCTGGCAATTTGAACACCAAAGCTGCCGACACCTCCCGAAGCACCAATAATTAATACCTTACACCCTTTTTTCATACCCGCTTTTTCCACTAAGGCTTGCCATGCTGTAAGTGAGCATAAAGGGACGCCCGCCGCCTCAGTATAAGAAATTCCTTTTGGAATAAGGGTCATGCCTTTCGCCGATGCAACCACCTCTTCGGCGTATGTCGCGAGCCCTTCAGCAGGGTTTTTCATACCAAAGACTTTATCGCCTGATTTAAAACCTTTTACCTTTGCACCGACTTCTATAACCTCGCCGGCATAGTCACTACCGAGAATGAGTGGAAAAGAAGGCACTAAAAACTGCAACTGATATCGGCCGCTTCGAATCATCCAGTCTCGCGGATTTACGCTTGAAGCATAGTTTTTGATACGTATCTCGTTTGCTTTAAGTTTAGGCCTCGTTTGTTCGCCGTACTGCAACACACCGCTTTTGCCATACTTGGTTTGGAAAATAGCTTTCATTTTTTGATAACTCCTGTTTGTCTATATCATTATAGATGATTAGCACACTAGTTCGTTGACGAACCAATAACACAAAAAAATAGCTTAAGTATTAATAATTCTTTAAAGCCTTAGATAGTAAATAAGTAAATTGCTGCTGCTCATCTTCCGAAAACCCCTTATAAACTCGGCCATTCACATTCTCTGATAAGACTTTAAAGTCGTCTTTATGCGCTAAACTTTTAGGCGTAAGACGCACCAGCTTTACCCTTTGATCTTCTGTCGACGTGGTCTTTTCAACATAACCAAGGCGAATCAATTTATCAACCAGCTCCGTTGTGGATGACTTCTTTTTATTGATTCGTACCGACAGATCCTTTAGAGATAACGCTTTCTCACGATACAAGGTAATTAAAATAGCGCCATGTGACGGAGCCAGATCAACCAAGCCTAAACGCTTAAGCTCACTCGTGACATGTGCATAAGCCTGATCTCGTAATTGAGCTGCTAAAAAAACAATGCCGTTCGTTCTTGGTGTCATGAAATTCTATCTCTTCAAAAATAATCAATGCACTACTGATCAGATCAATAAAATTAATATTAGTTCGACAACGAACTAATTGCAAGATTTTTTATCCACAGACTTAATATTTCTTAGAAAGAAACCATCTTACTTGAACCTGTGAAGCCCTGTAGTACACAAAAAACTAACGATCATCAGTTAAAGGAATTACTTCTATATTAGTAGGGTGTTTATTGGGAATAATCTGGTTCAAATTGCTGATACCACATCAATGCAAACCCGTCTTGATTATCATCATCAACGAGAAATGCCCACTTCTCGTCGCTACTTGCAGGCGTCATCGCAAAGCCTTCAATGTTTCCACTTTTTGGTGCCTGGTACTCTTTGATTTGAGTAAATTTCCGCTCCCCATTTGATTCAATGGAAGATAAATCAGTGACTTCAATACGATTACCATCCGTATTATGCCAGATGTACAACAGACCACTGGAGCGATCAAACTCCAGCCCTGAACTTTCATCCCGAGAGGTTTTATAGGACCCGACATACTCAAAATCATTATTTGATGTGTTGAGATCGAACACATAGATCTTTCCACCATTTTGATGGGCAACAAACATTAGTCCTCTCATTCCATTTTTACTGGTATATCGGTGACCTTGTTTATCGACAAACTTTCTTGCTTGTAGCCATTCATCAGGAACGAATGCGATTCCTTCAGGCCCACTCCTAAACCTTGATGGCATGCTGTCTCCGATATCCCATTTCTTGACAGAAGAAACCTTGCTTAAATCCGAAACATCATACTGTATGATTTGCTCGGTTGATTCATCAATGATGTACACATAAGGATCACTGTAATTCGCTTGTGTAATCCCTTCAAAGTCGCGCCCTGAAAGCCATTTAGCACTGGCGGCGTGACTACCTTCAACCTTAAAGTTACCTTTTCCATCTTCAACGAGCGCCCAGAATTTTCCGGGAGAATTCACGCAAACCCATAGCGTTCGTGTAACAGGATTCCAATGGGAACCACTAAGATTATTACTGAAGTCACTGTCCAGATGCGTGAGTGATTTAGATTTCTGCCAAGCTTCACCCGGCCATAAATCAGCTGCTAGTAACGACATTGGAAATAGTGAAAGGGCAAGAAAGGTAAATGCTCTCAATACCTGATTCATTCGCTGTCTAGTCATCAGTTTAGAGGTACTGCCATTTTGGTTGCTCGAAAAAGGATCTGGAATTCGTCACTCAGGTGTTTAAATCGTGAAAGCATTCAGCTTGGGTTAAGTATAAACAAATTTCAGCCTGCATAAGAAGGCTGAAGTGTCTGTCTCGTAGATTTGCTAATGAGACTTAATTCGAGCAAGCACTAAATAACGTTCATCACCACCCGGTTTCAAAGCATCAAAAGGGTAGCAGGTCACAAGCATTAGATGTGCTTCAGTCATTTCGGTTTCATCTAACTGCGGGTTGATTTGAAAGTAGCGCTGATCAACCACGGCGCGTTCACTCACGGTATAGATAAAACGCTCAGTCGGATTTCTTAGCTCGATGGTATCACCGCTTTGAAGGTCTTTCAGAAAGCGAAAATTCGTATCTCTATGGCCACTGATAACTGAGATACCACGGGTACCGGGCTCGGCACTCGCTTCAGAATATCCGGGAGCAAAAGCCAATACTCGCCCACTGTCACCGCTCAGTATGATCTGACGAATACCTAAACGCGGCACCAGTAATTCAGCCATCGGCCAAGTATCCGCCCAAGGCCAGGGTCGTACATGACGCTCTCCTTCCAGCGTACGTTGCCATGCCCGTTCCAGTAATTGCTGTGCCAACCAGGCTTTCGCAAGTATCCTCCCGACACTACCCACCTGCCAAACACCACCGAGTACTGTGACGACCATTAATAGCGTGAGCAGGCGCGAGGCCATGACTTTCTCCTCTGTATTTTTTTCCCTTGTAAACGACGACGCGCTAACCAGAGTAAAAATGAGCCAAATAAAAGCTCAGAGCCTATTAACAATTTATACCCGGTATCGGTCGCAGTCTGAGCTAAACGTATCCCTTTACTTTTAGGGTTTGACTGATCAACCCAACCTTTGGGACGATTAGCCGGAATACGTGTGGTATTCAACAAACCACCACCTCGCACGGGTGTAATATCGACGGCCACCAAACTCGTAAACTGACTCACCTGATGATGTGAGACCGCCAGGTCAATGACTTCATTTCGAATTGCCTGCTGGTTTTCTTTTCTATTCTCACCAGTTTGCTCTCGGTGCTGCCTCATCAAAGCCGTTATTTTTCGTCTCGCCCATTCAACCGCAACACCCTCATGCCTGTCAGGTGATTGCAGGGGTATTCTTAGTCGGGATGAAACACCACCAAGTTCGCCACTTAGTTCAGCAAAGTCAGGAAAAGTATTCATTTTGAAAGCGACATAAACCGGTTCACCCAAGTAAAGATCAGGCAAAAGTTGCGGCAAGACGACGGTAGAATAACTGTTGAGATCTAAGTTTAAGTTGGTAAGCGCAGGAGCCTCTAACTGTTGCAACAAATGACTTATCTTTTGGTCTACTTCATTTGGACGACTGACATAAGTGAACGTACCACGCCCTGCACGCGCCGCTTTTCGCATAAAATAACTGTTCGGAGCTGAGCCGATACCAACCGTGAACAAGCGACTGTTTCCAAGGTTATTTTGAATCTCTGAAAACAACTCTGCTTCATTACTCACCGCACCATCAGTAATAAATATAACCTGACGCAGGTGCTCAAAGTTATCCGACCTATTCAATGCCATTCGTAATGCCGGTCGCATATCCGTACCACCCTCTGCTTTCTGGTTCAGAACGCTTCGGCGGGCATCGCTCAGGTTGTCGGGTGTAGCTGGTCGATTCTGAGAAAACTGCTTTTTTGCCTGAGTATTAAAATAGATAACATTGAAATAGTCTTCTGGATTGAGCTGGCTGATGGCTTTAAGCACTGCTGAACGCGCTTGCTCAATGGACTCGCCTTGCATGCTGCCTGACACATCAAGTACCAATACCAGCTCTCGTGGCATCCCGGTGGTCATACCGGGTTCAGGTTGCGGCGGCATTACCATTAATAGCCCGTAGGACTCCCCTTCCAGATCTTCCTGTAAGACTCTAACCAAAGGTTCAGTTGAAGGTTCAAGCTGCCAAGACAGAATAAAGTCCCGATTGGATGATTGAGCTAAACCGTCCAATTTAACCGTGTAATGCTCATCACTGAGTTGCTCAGTTTTAATGGCATGACTTGTACTGGATAAGGTTTCAATTGGAAAGCCTGCTTTGAGGTCAACAGAGATGGTAACGGGGTTACCTGGTGGTTCATTCATTTTTCTTATGACATCAACTGGCTCAACAAACGCTGAGTCAAGGCGTACTCTTGCGGGTGTGTATTTTGGCGTATTGACCATAGGAAAGCGCAAAGTGTAGCGATTTCTTTTAAAATCGAGTATTTGTTGGTATTCAAATTCAACCGTAATTTCCTCGTTTGGGCCGATATTGGCCACCGCAGTCGTAAATACATTTGTCCGGTTATGGCTAAGCAAGCTTGTTCTTTTTCCAGCGTCTCGCGCTTTTTGATAAATTCGCCGGGCGGATTTTTTTCCATGAATTTGTCCTTCGACCACCCTGTCACCGATGACCATGCGCAAGCGATCAACGGCGGCCTGTTCAGGTAAAGGAAACGTATAAATACCTTCAGACCAGAACTGTGAAGGGTTACGAAATGTCTGACGCACTTTGGCACGTAATATAGGCCCTGATACTGTCATTGAAATATCCGTGGCAAGTGTCGTGGCAAGTGTCGTGGCACTCATTGATGCCCCTTCATGAGTTGATGTGTCCTCAAGGCTTCTCACCCAGAGTGAACTGTAGGCTGGCTCTTCTGACGGCACCTCTGTTGCATGCTCTGATGTTATGCCAGCCAATACGGACTCCGATAAAATCCACAGTGCAAACAATAAGGCAAGCGTTGATACATCACTCACTGCAGATTTGATGCGCTGGTGTACGCGTATCGATGGAAGGGGCGCTATTTCTTCATCATGATCAATGCTGATATTCACGTAAGGTATTTGATGCTTCGTTAAATGTTTCATACGAACTCCAGAAATCGGAATTAAGAGCGACCACCAGCATAAAGCTGACGGCGACTCTTTTTTGTTAACCGCGCCTTTATTAACCTCCCAATGTTAAACGGGAAAGCTAATCCCCTTTTCGACGTTGTCGTTCATGTTCGCCGGTTGCCGGCGCAAGAAGCTGGGCTTGTATCTCAATATCTGCTGCATCGATATTGAAAGACGCGGGATCCGGATTGACTTTTCGTAAGCCAAAAGATCGTGGGAATGGCGCGACTAATTGCGGATCAAGCATCCAAAGTTTCAACAGTAAGTCTTCTTCAATCGCAATAAAGTATTTCACTGGTAAACCTCCCCAACACTCGCGATTGGCTGTACTTCAAACTCATGTAAACTCAGTTCGATCGAGACACGACGATCGAGCACATAGTTCCCAGCATCACTCGCTTCCACGACACTAACCTCAAGGTCACTTTCTACCAGTTCATCGCCTCCGGCATCCCTTATCCGACCCTGTGACTCCGCTTCACCAATAGCCTGTGTCGTGACTCGCTGCGCATCAATTCCTTGAGCCAACAATGCATCACGAATACCGTCAACTCGCGCCTGAGCCAAAGTGGCATTAAATTCAGCCGCGCCACGGTGATCTGTATAACCTTTCAACATGACATGTAAATCAGGGTGCGATTGAAGAAATTCCGACAAATTGTTCAAGCGCGCTTGAGCGTAAGCAGGTACCTCAAACTCTCCATTTCGAAAATAAACCTCATGCGCGTAGTGCTCTATCACGCCCTTTAAAACGGTATTTTTCTGTCCATCCTCACCGCTACCATCCTTCACCATCAGTTCAGCTAAACGGGCTGCCTGCAAGTCATTTGATTCACTAAGCTCTGAAACTTTTTGACGGGTTTTATTCAAGATAGAACGGTTTTTTCGTAGCTGGCTCTTACTCTGTTCAAGCGCCATTTCATGCTGGTCAAGTACAACCAAGCTCTGATCCAAAGCCGTATCCTTATCCTGCCCCCAGCCGATTGAACCACCTAAGGTTGCACCTAAAGCTGCTCCCGGAGGCCCGCCAATAACAGCTCCGAGTACTGAGCCAATTCCTAATCCCCAATACGTCCCACTATTGTCAGATTCATTTTGTAACGCGTCTTCGGTCGCATTTACTCCCTGAGTTAAGCTTAATGCCAGTACCGTTATAGCTAATTTATTTGCTTTCATCGTTTTAGTTTTCATCGCCCTATCCTCTTTGGTTTTTTCTTTCAGGTTTAGTCATTAGATTTTTGTCATTAGACCAGCAGCGCCACGTTCCTTCGTGATGACGCAACACCCAATGTGTTACGCTCCTTTTCTCCGCTGCTCGTCTGTGGATCTATTCAAACAATTTCAGGTATTCATGTAATGGAGTAGCCATGGAGGCGAATGGACGCAATCTGCAGAAGAGGGCCTGTTATGCAGAGTCTGCAAAAGAAATGGAGATAAAATGGAGAAGCCGCTTATTAGCATTCATCGGTGCAAAACTACGTTATAGTAGCGCCTGCACACATAAAATAAGCTAGAGAACGAATAACGTAGGAAGCCCCTTAATGACCTACCGCATTGCCATCGTTGAAGATGACATTGATCAGCAACAAAATTATGCCGATGCCCTACAACGCAGAGGCTTCGAAACCCAGTGTTACACTTTCGTTGAGGAAGCTTTGCATGGCATAAGCAATGATCAGCCGGACTTAGTGTTATTAGATGTGGTATTGGGTGATGATTCGGATGGCGGCTTTACCATCTGTCGCAAGCTTCTTGATCGGGGAGATAATATTCCCATTATCTTTCTGACGGATCGTTCGGATGAAATCGACCAGGTTTTCGGTTTACGTTTAGGGGCTTGGGATTATCAAACCAAGCCTATTTCACTTGCGCTACTGGCTGAGCGTATCAAAGGGCTTTTACGAATACATCAGGCACGCAGCGTTGATACCAATAACGATAACAGCAACAACAAAAGCACAACTGCAAACCCAGATCTAGCCATTGATGAAGAAAAATCATTTGCCTCCTGGCATGGAAAAACACTCCCGCTGACACTCACAGAATTCAGGCTGCTAACGGCAATCATGAAGGCCGGCCCTGAAGGGATTGATTACAACGATTTATCTGAAAGCACCATGCAGCGAATGGTGACTAATGGCACAATCAACAGCCATATTAAGAATATCCGCAAAAAGTTTAATAAACTCGGTCCCGCATTCCAGTGCATTAGAAACAAACCGGGCTTTGGCTATCGCTGGGAAAAATCATAATGCCTACTTGGGTGAGATCATGATGTTCGTTTGGGAGAATCCATAGTGCCCCGATTCGGTATAAAGACCCAAATCACCTTGCTCAGTTTAGGGCTCTTATCCATCCCGCTGGTAGGACTAAGTTATTGGGAGGATATACGTAAAGCGACGCTCGACGCACAAGTTCGAATTCAAGAGATCGAAGCAAAAGCGATTGCCACCACCCTGCTCGCCACACAACAAAATATCCGCGAACTGCTAGCCGCAGATGAAGATAGCGAACTACAGAAACATGCCCTAAGTGCCCCCTCCATCAATCAGCCAATTCGTATGGATGGCCTTTTTGGTGATTGGCCAGTACAGGTCAATACGCCGCCACGCTTTAATCTTGACCACCCTGTCTGGCTCGCAGTTCCTGATGTACAAAACGAAACGGCTTTCTCACTTCGTCTGGCCCAGTCTTCACAGCACCTCTATGTCGCCATTGACGTACGAGATAATAAAGTAGTTTTCCGCAAAGACTCGCATTTACGCTTAGACTATAACGACCATATCCAGCTAACCTATCACGATGAGTCTGGCATGCTTCGAAGAGTTATTTTGCCCGCAGAAAAAGAGGGCGCACTAGCCAGCTATTACACCGACAGACAATGGCAGTATGGGCATGACATAGAACCAGCGAATTCATATAGAAAATCCAATGAAAAAATCGCCAGCCACAAAACCGGAGTTCAAGGTTATTGGCATAAAACCGCAGAAGGCTACACCGTTGAATTCCGATTACCTACTGCGCAACTCGATACGGTACAACCAAAAATTCATTTTGCCATCGTCGATGTTGATGACAACCCTGCTTATGGGCCACAAGCCATCGTTGCCAGTCTACCCAAAAGCTTGGAAGACAAACTTAATCCTGTGGCATTGCACGCACGCGAACTACAACGCGTCATCGACCAGTTAAAAAATACCTATGCCCGTTTATGGATTTACGATAGTCGTGGCCGGGAATGGGCCTTTGCCGAACGAGACCCTCAAGGAAACCAGCTGCCACAGAACGAGTTTACCCCTACTGCCTTTGACAGTCAGTGCGTCAAAGATGCGCTTCAAGGCAAAATAAAGCCTTTACGCCCGATGACTGACAATAACGGCAAATCAAACCGGCTACTTGTTTGCTACCCCATTATTGAAAAAGGTGAGACGCTTGGTGTGGTTGTTATTGATGAATCTACCAATCATATTTTAGCCCAAGAAGAAGCACGAATCAGCGTCATCGCAAGCAAGATTGGCAGCGCTATCATTCTATTGCTATTTGTATTACTTATTTATGCTTTCACCTTGGTTCGGCGTATATCCCGACTCAGTGAGGAAGCAGGAAAATCAATCGACCCACATGGAAGGATTGAACGTACGACAATCAAGGCGAGCCAACACTTTCCAGATGAGATCGGCGATCTATCCCGTAGTATCACCACGCTATTAGAAAAACAACATTCTTACATGAACTTCTTGGAGCGCATTCCTCAAACACTGAGACATGAGATCTCAAATCCACTCAACAAGCTACGAACCTCTTTAGAAAACCTATTGGACCATCAACCCGAACTTGCCGATGATACCTACATTCGTAAAATCGACTCGGGGATCGAACAGATCAGCCGAATCACACTACACCTGACCGAGGCTGCCAGTCTTGAAAGCGCCATTCAAGAAGAGCAACTAATGAAAATCGATCTGATCAAGTTTCTTGATGGTTACCTTTCAGCTTGGGGTGAGCAATTAGAGTGTTCTCAATGGGATAAATCCCCTGCGCTTATTCTAGGAGATAGCAGTCGTCTTGAGCAGCTATTCGATAAACTGCTCGATAATGCCATCAGTTTTTGCCCTGAAAACGGTAAAGCTCAGGTACATGTAGAGCGCCACTCTGACAAGGTCACCGTAAACATTGAAAATGATGGCCCGGTACTTCCCACCGAGAGTAGTGTTGAATTATTTTCACCGATGGTATCAACACGCTCTAGCGGCTCAAGCATTCATCTTGGTTTAGGCTTACATATTGCCAAGCTAATCAGTGATCAGCATAAGTCAAAACTCAGCGGTAGAAACCGTGAAGATAACAGCGGGGTGATTTTTTCTATTGAATTTGAGTTGATTTGAGCTGGTTTGATTTAAGGAACAATACTCAATGCCTGATTGACAAAATATTTTATAAGTAGACCAATTATCAAATAAAATTATTCTTAATCAGTTCACACTGGGCGGAACCGTCCTTGGGTGCCACTCCCACCATTCTTGCTGCCCTTCTTCTGTATCCTCCTTTTTCTTCACCACATCCCAGGTCACGAAGTAATCAGGGTTTTCAATATCGATTTTATGATCGCTATTTTTAAAGTGACCTTTGGGAGCGACAAACCATGCTTCTAGCGATGGAGGTAAATGGAAATTTGGGGTCTCTTTATTAACGGAGCCATCTTGGTTTTTTATGCCCATTAGCTTCACTTTAATACCCTCTTCTGCATCTACTTCTATCACCGTACCCGCGTACTGGGCATCTTTAAGGGTATCGCCATTAGCACCGACATAAGTTAACCCGATGAGACAGGTTTTATTGATTAAATCTTGAAGCGTCATAACGAGTTCTTTCTATAAGAATTATTTAAATGCTATCCGAGACAGCTTAAACAAGGCAAGCCCTTCGAAAAAAAGCGCAACCTACTGGTGTAGGTGGGCATTCTTAACGAAGCACTTAAGCGGTATTAGTCACATCGGCTGATATCTATAGCTAGTGACCGTGACAAGCAGGCACAACACCCACTTGAGGCATATCAGCAAGACCTACATCACGAGCGTGCTCTTCAAAGCCTTTGTTCTTCCAAAAGAAAGCACCTGGCATTGTGGTTGGAATCACCAAGATATAAAACAAGCAACGACCGACCAATAAGCTGACTAACATAGCTGGCGCGACTATGGCGGCTATGGCCACGCCATATGCACTCTCACTTAGGAACAAAGCAACACTTGCCAACAATAGTGCACTGATGGCCATTAAAGCATTACGCAGGCTGTAGCTCTTACCAAAAGTAGTTTGCTGTACATAATGGGCTGCGGCGCCTTCACCACTTTCGGTGTTCAGATAGTTAGCGTGCTTAATTAAACCCAAACCCTCGGCGATAAATCCAAACGCAGCAAGACCTGTTGTAATTTGCAATAACTGGCCAACGCTCTCCCCTGTTAATAGCAGTGTAGGAATAGCCAATAGAGCCACTACTAATGAGCCAAAGCTAAACAAAGTACCAAAGAAACTAGTGAAAACCTGACCGTGGTCCCAGAAAGGACGCGCTGGAATACGGTAAGAGCGGTACATCCAGTAAAGACCAATCAAACCAGTAGTAATGGCAAAGACCGCCGTACCATGCTGTACTGGCACAATTAAATCAGCGATAAAAGCGCCAGACTCGGTAGAAAGAAGCTCAAAATAATCTAAACCAAAAGCCAGCGTTTCTAGGCCTGTAAACACGGCAAGGCCAGTAAAGAACAAGGCCACCCCTAATGCTTCACGACTCACAGGAGAATAACGCAAGTTATTAAAACCACGGTAAAAGCGCATGGGTTTACCCAAGTGCATGGTAGACAAAAACAAGCCCACGGCCTGTAAACCCGCTAACACAATTAGCAATGGCAAATAGATTATACTGTTTTTAACAGCCAGAAAACTTTCAATCCCTAACAAATTACCTAGGTATAAAAGAATAAAAGCCCCCATACTGGCTTGGGTAAACAAGGTAAAAATCACCAATGGATTTTCACGGCTTGATAAGCGCGCAAAATTCCATGATTTTGCTTTGCCTTCTTTTTCATCGACCACAGAACGGAACGTACCATCATCTTGCTTATGGTATTTAACTGGCATGCTATCGGTACGTGCCATTTCATTAGGCATGGTTTTAGTTTGCTGAAAACGAATATTAGGATTGGTAATAGACGGGTCAGGAAAACCCGGAATGCTGGTTTTAATTTGTTCGCGGTTTTCCGGGGTGTTTTCGACGACACCAAAATTTAACGCGTTGCCTAAACAAGCCGATACACAGGCAGGCTTTAAACCCACCTCTAAACGGTCAACACACATATTACACTTAGAAACCTTGCCTTCCACCGGGTCTAATTGGGGGGCGTTGTATGGACATACCCAAGTGCAGTAGCCACAACCAAAACACGTTTCAGGGTCTTGCAATACCGCACCGTATTCAGCGTGTTTGGTATAAGCTTTGGTTGGACAACCTTTCATACACACAGGGTTGTCACAGTGGTTACAAGCCATAGAAATATTCATTCGCTTGTAATCAGGGTACGAGCCCCCTTCTACATAGCCGACGGAACGAAACGCCAAATGAGCGGGATTATCATTTTTCTCAGAACAAGCCGCTTCGCAAGCGTGACAACCAATGCAGTTATCGGCCGTAAAGTGAAAGCCATGCTGCTTGTTACGGTTAGGGTTAGTGCCCACGCTTGGATTACCGTTGATTTCCATGGAGCGACCCACCGGTAATTCCACATCGGTAATGTTAAGCATGTCGATCTTAGTGCCATATCGGTTAGTATCGCATACCACTGAATCGTTTAATTTTGCGTAATCACGCTCGCCTGAGCGTTCATCAAAAATGGGACGCGGTGTTGAGTCGAGATCTGAATTATCGGTCCCCAAGGTATCTAGGTAATTACGGGCTGCAAACCATGGATTGTAACGACGCAGTGTTTTTTGAAAACCAGACATATTATCTTCGCGTAAACCAATTTCCACCGCAGGCTTACCAGCACTTGGATTACCAGCCGCTTTTAAAGCATCGGGTTGACTAGAGATTACTTTATGCGCGCTGTTAAAGCCTTCGGTGTTTTGGGTGGCATCGTAAAATGGTACGGTTAACTGGGTAACGCTTGAGTCTTCAAATTCTGTAAATGGTTTATTCATGTTTATTCCCCCTTTCCTAATATGAGCGTCGTTCGACGTTAAGTTGGCCAGCCATTTCTTGGTCTACGGCTTCAATACGAATAGAGCCTTGTTTAAAGGCGGGCTGACGGGAGTGAGGATCAAGTAAACCCAGAGACACGCGGTTAACACAATCATAAAAGTGAAATGGAATAAAGACTGCGTTACGGGCGACCCTTTGTGTGGTTTGGACCATCACCACGGCATCACCACGACGACTAACAATGCGCACGTACGAGCCATGTTTAACGCTTAGTTCGGCCGCTGCATCTGGATTCATTTCCATGTACGGGGTAGGGCTGTATTTGTTTAGATTGCCTATCTTTCCGGTACGGGTACGGGTATGGAAATGCTCCACTACACGACCCGAGTTCATCCAAAATGGAAATTCGTCACAAGGGACTTCGTTATTATTCACGAACGGCAGTGGAATTAAATTGGCTTTACCATCTTTGGTTTGAAACTTCCCATCGCTGTATAAGCGCTGACTGCCTTTTACTGAGGCCTTTCCACTTTCACCTTGAGCGACTTCATCTGCCACGGAGTCATTCTCAGTGTAGGGCCATTGAATACCACAGGAATCTTCAATCTTTTGATGAGTCATTCCGGAGATATCCAGAGTACGACCCTCGCCTTTTGATAATTGCCTCATTTCGTTAAAGGCCCCTTCCGGGGTTTCAGGGAAATGAATTTTTTTACCATTTTCAAAGCGTTTGGCCAATTCTTTAAAAATCCAAAAATCAGATTTAGAATCACCAATAGGCTCTTGTACTTTGCGCACGATATTTATGCGGCGCTCGGTATTGGTAAAGCAACCTTCTTTTTCAGCCCAAACGGCTGCGGGTAAAAACATGTGCGCGTACTGAGTGGTTTCTACATCGGCGTAGGCATCTTGGATCACCAAGAAGTCTAATTTCTCTAGGGTTTTACGAATACGAGCGGTATTTGGCATGGAGGTCATAGGGTTGGTGGCCACTAGCCACAAGCCTTTAATTTGCCCAGTTTCAATGGCTGGAAAGATATCGGTTTCTGCCAGGCCGCGCTTTTTCGGAAAGAACTCTTCATCTATACCCCAGAAGTCGGCAATTTCTTTTCGATCCGCCGGGTTTTCTAAATAACGGTAGCCTGGTAACCCTGAACAAGATGACCATTCACGAGTGCCCATGGCATTGCACTGACCGGTAATGGAAAGTGATGTGCCGCCAGGTTTACCGATGTTGCCAGTAATAAGATTTAAGCTGTTAATACCCACTACGCCATCACTGCCATGAGTAGATTGGTTTATGCCCATAGTCCAGATAGACATCGCCGCACCTGCATTGGCATAAATTCGGGCCACATGACGAATGGTGTCTTCGTCTATGCCACAAATCTTTGAAGCGCTAACAGGGTCGTAATCCTTTACACATGCCTCAACTTCTTCAATGCCTTTGGTATGGGCATTAATGTAGTCACGGTCTTCTAAGCCTTCATCTAGAATGACGTACATCAAGCTGTTCATCAGTGCTAAATCAGTACCAGGAGTAACCGCTAAATGAATGTCTGCAAACTGGGCCAGCATGGTCACGCGAGGGTCTACCACAATTAGTGGAAACTTACGTTTTTCCATCGCTTCTTTTAAGCGCCAGTAAATAATAGGGTGTTGCTCAGGCAGGTTTGAGCCCCAAGCAATAAGGCAGTCAGTGTGCTCAAAGTCTTCATAACAACCAGGAGGGCCGTCAGATCCAAATGATCGCTTATAACCAGACACAGCCGATGCCATGCATAAGGTAGTGTTGCCATCGTAGTTATTTGAACCTATGCAACCACGAGCCAGTTTCCCCAGAGAGTAAAACTCTTCTGTTAATAACTGCCCAGTACTGACAATGGCAAAGCTGTCTTTCCCATAGGTGTCTTGAATGCGTTTAATTTCGCTGCCCATACGATCAAGCGTGGTATCCCAATCACTTTTTACCCAAGGTTCAAAAGGCTTGTTACGCATCAGCGGTTTGTCACCACGACCAGCAACTTCAAATAATTCGTGTTCGAAGATACCTTTAATGCATAGTTTACCTCGGTTTACATCTGCATTAGCATTCCCACGACTGGCAACGGCTTTGCCATCAATATCCAGGCCTACTTCAATGGAGCAACCAGTTGAGCAGTAACCACAAGTGGTGTATTTCCACTCATGGACTTTTTTATCGGCGATGCGAATAGGATTTTTTTCTTTACGTTTGAAAAATATGGACATGGATTAAGTTCCTGTCATCGTAGAAGTGCTTTAGGCATGAAAAATATTTATGTGCGTTAACAACATTGATTCAGCCCGCTCTCTTTCGTCTCAGAGCCCCCTTATTGTGCATTCACCCTCAAGATCTTTTAAAAAAGCCCCAATAGTGCGCATACTCATTAATAGGTAGGGTGCAAAACATGGTTTATATATTGCTATATAGTGTTTAAAGCAATTGTTAGACCAACTACTGAAACCATAGATAACAGAGGGATTTCGGAGTTTTATTTTGGCTAATTCACCAACAAATTGAGTGTTTTTAGGTATAAGGGAAACACCCATAGAGTGACCTAAAACTCATTTTACCGATGTCGAACAAGAGGGTTCGGTATAGCGTCTTACGCTGATTAAGAAATTTGTCTCGCTTTGCCGGAAGCACCCGCACGCAATGCTCGCTATTGGAAAAAAAAGGGGGGAGGGAGGGCGAATACGCCATAAAAAGCGCACTAAATTCAGATGCGGTTTAGGCACAAGAGCAGACAAGCACGCCAGAAAGTTCAGACGTACTATTTCTTATATATGCAAAGTATTAAGATTCTATAACCCTAAACAAAACGCCCCGCCCTAAAATCGTTAATCGCCTGATCAATTTCAGTACGGGTATTCATCACAAACGGGCCATATTGAGCGATCGGTTCTTTCAGAGGCTTTCCACTTAGAATCAACATTGATGCACCTTTATTTCCTGCTTTAAGCGTTAATGTATCGCCATCAGAATAAATGCCCATGTGCCCGAAGGTAAACCCTTCTTCACCTGATAGCTCGCCCTTCATTACATAAACAAGCGCTGAAAAGTCGGAATTAAACTGCAAATTAACTGCTTCATTTGCGCTTAAGCTGACATCGATCATCACCGGCTGTGTCGATAGTTCAGGCAAGACACCTTTTAAGGTTTGAACACCATCTACCCTGACGACACCAGCTATCACGGCGACTTTCCCACCTAGACTTAAGTCTGCGGAAGGAATCTCACTTGCTCTAATATCCAGATATGCCGCAGGCTTCATTTTTTCTTTAGCAGGTAAATTCAGCCAAAGTTGAAACCCGTGTAGTAAACCACTTTCTTGCTCAGGCATTTCCGAGTGGAGAATACCCTTACCTGCCGTCATCCATTGCACATCACCAGAACCAATCACACCTTCGTTGCCAAGATGATCTCTATGACGCATTCGCCCTGCCTTCATAAAGGTAATGGTTTCCATACCGCGATGAGGATGCTCTGGAAAACCACCAATATAATCAGCCGCTTCATCAGAGTTAATTTCATCTAACATCAAAAAAGGGTCTATCAAGGCATTGAATTGAGAGCCAGCGATTCGACGAATACGCACCCCATCACCATCACTAACCGCCCTACCCTGAATAATTCTCTTAAGCTTTCGCATGATATTTTCCTCTATGATGCGCAAGAGTGAAATCTTGCTCAGGCCCCAAAGGTATTACGCCAGTTGGGTTTATCGTTTTATGACTGGCGTAATAATGCGTCTTGATATGTTCAAAGCTAACCGTATCGGCAATACCCTCCACTTGATATAAGTCTCTCAAGTAAGCACTGAGTGCAGGGTAATCAGCAATGCGCTGTTTATTACATTTGAAGTGCCCTACGTACACGGCATCAAAACGAATCAGGGTCGTAAATAAACGCCAGTCTGCTTCTGTGATGACACTACCCACCAAATAACGCTGCTTGCTTAATATGCCTTCTAACCAGTCTAACGAGTCAAACAATTCATAAAATGCTTGCTCGTAAGCTTCTTGTGTTGTGGCAAAGCCCGCTCTATAAACCCCATTATTCACAGTGTGATAAATACGGTTATTAAGTTGTTCTATGCCTTCCCTTTCTGCTTCAGGGTAATAATCTATTTTATTGCCCGTCAGTGCATTGAAAGAAGAATTAAACATCCGAATAATCTCTGATGACTCATTACTGACAATGGTTTTAGTCTTCTTATCCCACAATACTGGCACGGTAACTCTGCCTTCATAACCCTCATCGGCCTTCAAATATAGCTGATAAAGGAAATCTAAACCGTACTGATCCCCTTCAAGTTCCCAGCCATTTTCCAGCATAATGGGCTCAACCACCGTCACACCAATGTGCTCATCAAGACCTTTCAAAGTACGAAAAATCAGTGTCCGGTGTGCCCATGGACAAGCCAAAGAAACATAAAGCTGATAACGTCCAGATTCGGGAGGAAATTCTGCATCCGCTTCTTGGCTAATCCAACCCCGAAAGTGGCTATCTTGACGACGAAACTCGCCTCTGGATTCTTTTGTGTCATACCACTGATCGACCCATTTTCCGTTTTGCAATAAACCCATTTCAATTTCTCCCCAATAATTAACAGCGACTTTGTTTTAGGCTAATTTTTTATGCAGCTCTCTATCTAAGCTGATGCTGCCTGCTCCACGAAACGCCAGACCTACACTAATCGCTAACAAAGACAGTGCAAATTCATAGCCGTTATTGCTCATAAAGAGGCCGTGTTCTAAATGAACAGAAACAATGGCAACCATCATCGTCAGCGCCAACACAACCCCAGCAGGTCGAACAAGTAGGCCAAGTATCAAAAATAAACCGCCGAAGAACTCTGCACTTCCGGCCATTAATGCTAATAAATAGCCGGGCTCTAAACCTATTGATGCCATCCAACCAGCCGTTCCTTCTAGACCGTAACCACCAAACCATGCAAACAGTTTCTGTGCACCATGTGCGGTAAAGATAACGCCTGCGGCTAATCTAAGCGCCAAAGCGTCTATACCGGTTGATGAATGAGTGATATTTTTGATAAGTGCCTTCATGATGTTACTCCAAGTTTTTCAGGTGTGTTTCAAGTTGATAGAGACAGTATATAGACCTGAAAAAATTGAATAAGGCTCTTTATCTGACTAGAATGTTCTAATAATTAGAACAATTGAGAAACTAAAGAATGTCAGTCAATCCGATCAATATAGAGATACTGGAAGTAATCGATGCCATAGATCGGCGTGGCAGCTTCGCTAAAGCAGCAGAAGAATTGAACAAAGCCACCTCTGCACTGTCATACGCGATTCAAAAGCTTGAAGAGCAATTAGGCATTACGGTATTTCAACGCGAAGGCCGGCGATCCGTACTCACACCTGCTGGGCAAGTTATTTTGTCTGACGGACGAGTCATTTTAAATGCAACCAAACACTTAGCGGAAAAAGCAAAGGAAATTGCAACTGGCTGGGAACCTAAATTGCGGATCGCACTCGAGTCCACCGTAAATCACAGTATTTTCTTCGAGGTTTTGAATACGTTTCTGCAGGAACATGAAAGCCTGGAGATAGACTTGAGTGAGTCGGTTTTAAATGGTGGCTGGGAAGCGCTGGAAAATGATCGCATAGATCTACTTGTTGGCGCACTAGGCCCTGCCCCTCAACAAAAAGGGTTTCGTGCCGTAAGTATTGAGAATTCAGAAATGATTCCGGTGATTTCAAAGCAACACCCCCAGGCACACCTTTTAAACCAACCCGATAAAATGAGAAATATATTGCCCAGCCTTCGCCGAATCGTGACACACGATACGGCTACCGCGAATATTACACGCAATGTGGGGTTAAGCGTGGGTAAGCGTATTCTGTATGTGCAAACAATGGATCAAAAGATCTACGCGCAACTAGCTGGCCTAGGCATAGGCCATTTACCCAAGCATAGAATCCAAGCTTATCTGGAGCGTGGAGAACTGCTTAAGCTGCCAGAGCTACAAGCAGCTCAAACCAATAATGATAATTTCATCGCTTGGAAAATCAGCCATAAAGGCAAAGCGCTTCAAACCTTATCCCAGCGGCTTATTAATGCTAAGTGGCTATAGTAAGCACTTACAGCTAACCTAATTTTTTTAGCACAAAGAGATTTAAAAATCATCGCTTACTAAAAGAAAGGTAGGCACAAGTTCTACCGTTGTTTTTGTTGAGCTTTGTACAGCTGGTAAATAAGATCCTGCTGGTAAAGTTTACTTATTTCCTTCTGGATAACAGGTATTAAGTTCCGATGCTTTGATTTATTCGAGAAGTGTACCCACCACTCTTTATTACTTAAGATAAATGGCTGCTCCCAATCACTGTAATTAACCCCTTGCATATCCAGTGCATTTTGCAAGCCTGACTGAGATCCGACAACAGCATCGACTCTGCCCAAATTTAACATTTTTACTGCCTGAGCATAATTTTCAACCGTGTATTTATTGAGATTGGTATCACGATCAAATCGCGCTCCAAAGCTTGCCCGCCTGATAACCGAGATGGCATCAAACTGATATAAATCCTCATATCGTCGAACTTTTTTATTTGCCGCAGAGAGAATAAGTACCTTAGAACGGGATATTTGAGCAACATAATTAACATAACCTGCCAGAGATTCATTCTTAAACAAAATGGCAAGATCCGTTTTACCATCCTTAAGACTCTCTAGCATTCGCGCATAGGGGTAGAACTGAATATTGAAAGTAATATCGAGCTCTTTCTCAAGTATTTTAAAGATTTCAACTACGACACCACGCTTAGATGCCATTTCTGATGGATATGCAAAGGGAGGGAATGCTGGTAGACCAGCATTTAAAGACAAACTGCTACCAAAACTTAATGATGAACAAATGCTAAGTAATAGAATCACCACAAATTGACGAAGAAGGCTATATAGAGAAGTATTTTGAAGAGGGATAAAGCCCGTCATTCTGACATAAGCAGATCATTACTCATACTCACCCCCACAGCAATAAAATTATCGTTAAGTGCATTTTTTTAATTCTAACAAAGGTACCTTGAATTGTTGTAATTCAGAGCAAGCTGTTTCTTTGATACTACCAGATAAAGACCATATTTCCATTTATTGTTATCAGGATGCATTATGCTTTACAATTAATTCTTGCCATACTTTCTAGGTCGTTTAAAACGCCAAAAATCTGATTCTTCTTCTTTTTGAATGGTATAAGCTTCGTGCTTAAAGTATTTCTCTCTAAGGGATGATAACGCTTCGGGCAGCTCAGCTTCACTCATTGAAGCGACCAACTCACTACGTTCACTCATATAAGCAAGGCCATTTTCCCAACGCGCGTCTCGAACTTCATCTTTTTCTTGAAGGCTAACGATCTGATCTTCATCGAAACCTAGCTGTCGACGAATATCATTAATTTCAAGCTGCCGCTCTTCTGCGGGGAGCTGCTTCAGTGTTTGCTGCACAGAATCAAAGTTCAAAAATGCCTGGGACAACATGCCTTTATTTAACATAGCACCCTGCACACTGCCTTCTTGGTTTTCTGAAATCGCGATTTGAAGCTGATAGAGTTTCTCATCAATACTCATATCATAAGACTGATCTAACTTATGAATAACATTCTGCATCTTGGTTTTTTTCTGTGACAACTCAGCATGTTCTTCTGACCAAATTATGACTGCATCATCTCCAAACAGCTCACGACGTTTTTGCCATACAGCACCTTTTTGAGCAGCCATAGAAAGGTCAGCCAGCATAGCTTGATTGTCTTCCAGCCAGTCATTATAAACTTCTAATTTTTCAACAATACTCAGAATAGAAGCAGCATGCTGAGGAAATGCAGCACGAATAATTCGTATAAATTGTTCAGCGCCATTGAGTGCATTCTGGTTTATCAGGTAATACTTTACTTTGATTAAACTGGCCTGAATATTGAGCTCTTGAATACGCGCCCCATAAGTTGCCCGTAGTTTTGATATTAGCTCCGCTTCAAACTTTTCAAGCTCACTTAAAGATTTGCCCGGAACAGAAGCGGTATCAGGCTTAGCTTGAGAAGAAGGGAGCTGATCTGTATTGGCTGAAAAGGTAGCGTTTATTGATTGACTTGATCCAGCGTTACTGACTTCTAATGACTTTTTTGAAACCAATGCCACTGCGATAAGGCCTGCCACAACAAATAAAGTAAGGTACAACATCCACTTTTTCATAGTTATATTTTTCAGTAATGAGACTTATTATTAGAGATGATATAAAACAACCCATTTGATAAACAAATGGGTTGTCAGGTTGCTTACAAACTCATACTGGATGATTTGCAAGCCTCAATAACTTACAGCACAAAGTGCTTTAGTTATTAAGCGTTATAGTAACGGCTGAAGATGCGGCCATACTAAGTCAGCTAACTTTTGTGAGCCACTTGTAGTAGGGTGAATACCGTCTAATATAATGTCGCTATCATTGATAACAGAACGTGGATCGATAAATGTACAGTTTGCATTACTGTTAGCACACGCTTGAGATAAACGCATATCACCGTAAGCCACTGCTTCTTCTACATCATCCAACCATAATAGTGCATTCTTAGGGTTGTAATAGCCCAAGAAAATAACATTATCAACATTGCTTGCATCAATGTTATTCAATAGGTCTACTGTATCAATATATAAATCATCGATCAGATTCTTACATGAAGAGCTTAAACCCCACCACTGATACCATTCAGTTTTACAGTTATACCAATCAAACATAGTGATTATAGGTATTAAAATATCATTACCCGCTGCATCCATTACAACAGTCTCGATATTTGGGTTATCACTCTTAGCAATTTCAAACTGAGTCGCAATATCAGTAGCAAAAATGCCGCCTGTTACTTCAGCACCAGAAATAGTGTAGCGACGGAACGTTTCGCCCGCATAGCCTTCAAGAATGTCTTGTAATTTACCTGACAAGGCAAAAATAGAGTCTCCGATAGTAACAACTTGGTTGTTATCTGCATCAGTAACACGGTCATTACTGGCAAGACTGCCAATACCGCCACAACCAGTTAAACCAGCTGATATTAATAATAGAGCAAGAATTTTTTTCATTTTAAGGCCTTTTATTGTTTTAATGGTTATTAAACAACATTAACAGCGTTCGTTAATGGTTGTAACTCAACATTAACACTTGGCAATACTACTAAGCGTGACACAGGTCTCATTAAACAACTGAGATTGTAAAGCATTATAAAATCCAAACTTAATAGCTTGTATTTTCTGATGGTTTTTAATAACAGGTAATTTAAAATGCGTCATCAAGTTACAAAAAGCATATAAGAATATTATTTAAATACTTACCAGACTAACCAAACAAACTAGACTCCCGAAAAAAAAGCTTTTATTCTCCCGAACACAACACCAAGAACAGCTCTCTATGAAAACACTCTGAAAGCGCTTGTATACAAAAAATCTGGAACCAAAATGAATAATAAGGATATATATAGCAAGACTTTAAAAGGTGTTAGCTGGTCATTACTTTGCCTATTACTCTCAATAACGACACCTAGCCAAGCAAACAAAATTGCGGGTATCGAACTTAAAGAAAGCATAAAACTTGGTGAAGCCAAGCTACTTTTAAATGGCGCAGGACAAAGAACTAAATACTTTATCGACCTATACATTGCTGCGCTCTACTTAACAGATAAAACTCAAGATGCTCAGACCATTATCGATGCTGATAAAGTCATGCTCATCCAGATACATGTGATTTCTAACCTGATTACCAGTGAGAACCTAAGCAGAGGTACCGCCGAAGGCTTTAGCAAATCCACCGGAAATAATACTAAAGCAATCCAAAGCCAAATTGATGATTTCCTAGATGCATTCAAAGAACCCATCACTCTTGGTGATATATTTGAAATTGTTTATCAGCCAGGCATTGGTGTAACGATCGTCAAGAATCGTCATATCACTAAGCGCATATCTGCTGACATGGCATTCAAGCGCGCATTATTTGGAATTTGGCTATCTGATAAACCCGCTCAAACTTCGCTTAAGAACAGCATGTTGGGAAAAAACGAACTACATCCCACAATTAACCGAGAGGGTTTTTAGAAAATCTTTTATCAGGTCAAGCTCAAGGTGCTTATCGCTGATTTTACAGTCATATGAAATAAATAAAATAATACTTCCGGCTTTAACAAATGATTTCCAGTAGTAACGTTCCTCTAATTCAAATTCAAGAACCAGCCCTGAGAAGTCACCTAAATTAATCGTATCAACAGAAACACCTTTATCTGTATATTCTGAAGCATAAATACGCAAGTCAGAATCTTTCACTGTGATTTCGTTCATCATTGAACTTACTTCGACGGCACCCACGCCTTCTTGAGAAAATAAATTTTCAACGTCTGAACTATGGTGGCCTTGCCAATTTTGTGGGAGGTTAACAAGCCAATAAGGACCTTGATACTCAATCATTTTTTGCCCCTCCTTTTTAGTAGCTACTAATAAAGAAACATCAACGAAATAGTTTAGTAAAAAGCTGACATCTATTGATTATAGTCCATAGACTGATTAACTGCTTTTTAGGCCTTCAATAATGGAATATAAAATAAATTAGGCTCTGGCCCTCAGGGCAAGCTTACTCCCCCCTTCAACCCAAAATTATGCATTTAGTCATTCATTAACTTTTATTGTTTTTCTATTAATATAAACTATCTTCATAAAGAAGCTGAACACTTCATCGACAAAGGTATAACTTTTTCTGAATACAGCCTCCCCGCTAGGAGAAACTTCAACCTTTAAGCCGCCTATACTCAACATCACTAAAATTAGCCTATACGCTAATTTGACAGTATTTTAATCCGTATTTTTTTCAAAATGGCACAGTGGAATCACCAGTGATACAAGAAACAGACATATACCCACATTTTAACCAACATTTATTACTTGAAAGTCCAGCATGCCCTCTAGCCTAAATACACAGAAATCAGAGCGTTTATTTATTCTACCTCTGTTTATCATTGCTTTTCTGGTTCAGGCGGACCATTTAGTCATGGTGCCTTTGAGCACGGTAGTTGCTCAGGACACCGGCATATCGATGACGAATACGGGCCTGCTGATTTCAATCTATCCTATTGCTGCAGCGATATCTGCTTTTCTGTTTGCTCCTTTTTCTGACCGAATTGGGCGAAAGAAAATGCTCATATTCCTGATCATCGGATTTTGTCTTGCTTCTTTAGGCTGCGCCCTCTCCTACTCTGCTGAGAGCATCTTTTTATTTCGAATATTATCAGGTGTATTTGGTGGCATAATTATGCCCAACGCCTTAGCTTTTGTAAGCGATGCATTTGAAGGCAAACAGAAGATAAAAGCACTCTCCACACTGACCTTGTCTTTTCCCATCGCTTCGGTACTCGGCGTACCGTTAGGCGCTTGGGTGGGCGACATATTTTCCTGGCGAGCCCCCTTCATATTTATCGCAGTGCTGGGCCTATTGTGTGGTTTATCCATACTCAAACTACAAACGATTCATGGCACTAAAGATAAAAATATTCTTCAGCAATACCATGAATTCGTATCACTCTGGTATGACAAAAAAATGCGCTCGATGTTTGCGATTCAATTCCTGATGCTCATTGGTTTATTCGGGTTTGTACCTCAAATCAGTGTCTGGCTTACATTGAATTTTCACATGAGCACCACTGAGATTGGCATTTGTTATATGCAAGGCGGCATCGGCGCAATCATCGGTAATATGACTGCCCGGCACTTCCTTCAAAAAGGTCACGACACCAGTCTGGTGAGTATTGGTTCATTCATCATGGCAGTCTCGATATTACTTATTACGATGGAACTACTTGGGCCAGCCTTAATCGGTTTAGGTTTTGCTTTGACGATGTATGGTGGCTCTCTCAGAATGCCTGCCTATCAGGTTATGCTCAGTAATTTAACCTCGGTTAAGTTACGAGGGCGATTGTTATCGATGAGCATGATCGTGGCGAATATTTCCATGGGTCTTGGCGGACTATGGAGCCTTCCTCTTTTATCCATTGAGTCAGGCCGGTTAATCGGCATGGAGCCAATAGGTTGGATAAGCTGTATTACGCTCTGTTTTATTCCGGTTTTAATTTATAGAACCCAGAAAATAGACAAGGCACTCTGAAAAGCACGTCAGTGAAGCTCGCCATTCACCTCAATTTTTGTTGAGCCTTCAATTTGCTCTATCGCATTTGAGCCTAATAATTGTGCGGGAGTTTGATATCCCGTTTTCACCGCATTTTCCAATACGTGTTTAATCCCAAAAACGGCACCAAGATAAGTAAGCCTGTAGCCTGAAGCTGTTTCTAGTTTGGCCTGAATAACATCGCCTTTAGCATTGCTCACCTCACCTAGAAAATAAACAGGCGTTTCTTCTAGCACAAAGTCACTTGGCCCTTTTACTGTTAAATCAATTACCTTATTGATCCACCCTTGAACTCGCTTAATGCGTATAAGCGGCTTTAGCTTTGAAATTGCTTGCATCATCAAGACTTCAATTCGGCTCAGCGTCGCATATACCTCTATATTTGGAATATTTGTTGAGAAATATGCGCTAGATATATCTCCCCAGGCAATCGTCATTGCAAGGGTTTCTCCTAAACCAACATCAATTTTTTTAGTCTTTGCAGCACTCTCAATCAATTCACCGTTTTTTCTTGCCCAAAAAGGCTGCTCACCCAATTGTTCAATCATTTCTTTGGTTGAGCCCGGTGACATATGACTCGTCCCTTGCATCATGATAGTTAGGTGCGTGGCATCGGGCATTCGTTCTTTAAGTATATTTGCAATGCAGTCTGTAGGAATCACATCGTAGCCAAGACCAATACCCACAGTAATACCTGCCTCTTTGGCTGCTTGATCATATTTTTGAAGTGACTCTAAAAGAGGAACCTCTCCCACTAAAGAAAGGTTATGAACGCCTAACTTGAGGCAAGCGCTTAGTATAGGTTCACAAGTCTGTGTAAATGGGCCTGCGGCATTGAAAATCATGAAGCAGTCGGTGAGTGCAGATTCAATCTGCTTCGAATCAGCCAAATCAAAAACACGAAATTCGAAGCCAAATTCTTCTGCAAGCTGGCGCACCTTTGACTCAGAACGACCAGCTAATATCGGTTTTAAGCCTTGAAGGTGACACTCTCTGGCGATTAATTTTCCCGAATAACCCGTACAACCGTAAAGCATCCAATTTTGATGAGCCACCAAGCATTCTCCTTAACGATACAAAACATGAATATTATTCTTATTTTAAGTTGCATTCAATGCATGTCTAATTCACAACTTATTAAAATGCCGATTAACAAACGCTAAGAAGATACTAATTACTCTTTAGAACTTAATAGATGAACACTATCAAAACACTGATTACCACATCAATGAACTGCGAACACCAAACTGAAAACAAATACCAATATATTTAATATTTTAGACCATCACATCTTTGAATAACTTAAAAGGTATTGTAAATTGACTCCACCTTAAATTTACAATTTCCTAACACGGCTAAAATACATAACAACTTCAATAAACGATATGCCTATAGAGTGTTAATTTGCTTCCGATAACCAAGTTTTTGCCACAAGTGTCAGACTCACTGTCACTTAATAACAACCTTGTATTACAAGCAGAACCGGGTGCAGGTAAGTCAACTGCGCTACCATTAAGCTTGATCAATGCTAATTGGTTAGCCAACAAGAAAATTGTGATGCTTGAACCTAGGCGAGTGGCAGCTAAAACAATCGCTTATTATTTGGCAAAGCAATTGGGGGAAAAAGTTGGTGAGAGGATAGGCTATCAAGTAAAAAATGACCGAAGGATATCTGAAAGTACCGTTTTAGAAATAGTAACCGAAGGTATTCTAACAAGGCGACTTCAAAGCGACCCCGAATTAAGCGATGTCGCCCTGATCATTTTTGATGAATTCCATGAGAGGTCTATTCATTCAGATTTAGCCTTGATGTTAGCGCTGGAAGTTCAGCAGACGATACGTGAAGACTTAAAATTACTTGTCATGTCAGCCACGATAGATACCAATGCAATCTCTATTTATTTGGGTAATGCCCCTGTCATCAAGTGCCCAGGTCGTGCTTTCCCAGTCAGTGTCAACTATATAAATAGCGATAATAGTCATCTCAGCCTGAAGGTATTAAGAGCATTAAGATCAGTACTTTCGACTAAAACGGAAGGCGATGTGCTTGTATTCCTACCCGGCCAAGCCGACATAAAAAGGTGTATTACTGAGGCAGAAAGTGCATTTCAAAATGAAAAGAACTTAGTTTTTCTCCCGCTATACGGAGGTCTATCCATCGATCAGCAAGAGCAAGCCTTGGTACCGAGTCCATCCGGTCAGCAGCGTATCGTATTTACCACTAATATTGCAGAAACCAGCTTAACCATAGAAGGCATAACCTGTGTCATAGATAGTGGCTTAGAGAAAGTGTCGGTCTATGACCCTTTGAGCTGCATGACCCGTCTAGAAACGACTTATATATCCAAAGCTTCAGCAGATCAGCGCAAAGGCCGCGCCGGACGATTACAAAAAGGCTCGTGCATTCGTTTATGGAGCGAATCCAAGCAACACTCTCTCAAAGACTTTCAAGGCGAAGAGGTTCTATCTGCTGACTTGGCAAATCTAATACTCGATTTGCTCGTCTGGGGTTTAACTGACTATCAGGCAATAAACTGGCTAACCCCTCCACCCTCTGCCCATTTTGAATCCGCTAAACAGCTATTAACATCCTTAGGCCTAATAAGTGATGGAGTAGTGAGTGACGGTTTAATGAATGAACCGGGTAAGATCACGCCACTAGGTACTCAAGCGGCTAAACTAGGCTTACACCCCAGATTAGCCGCTATGTTATTACGAGCACACAGCCCTTTTGAAAAAGAAATGGCTTGTGAACTTTCGGCACTGCTTTCAGAGATTGATATTTTTTACCAGCGACGAGGTGTCGACATTATTGAGCGCTTGATTGCGCTACAAGATTATAAAACGCAGAAAAAAACTGCGCTTCAATCCTGGCCCTTAAAAGGCGCAATAGCTGAACAGGTCCTAAGCACGACAAGATCCTTAAAAAGCAGTTTAAAAATCCCTTCTAAAGCGACCATTTATTCGCTTACTGATTTACAAGATCATATTGGGAAACTTCTTTTACTCGCTTACCCTGACCGCCTGGCTAAAAGACGCTCAACAAACTGCGGTCGCTACCAACTCGCTAATGGTAAAGGTGTACAGTTGTTTGACGATGACCCGCTATTTGGCTCGGACTGGCTAGTCATTAGCGACTGTAATGCACAAAAAAAAGAAGGTCATATTTTTAGCGCATCAGCCATTACATTTGAAGCTATAAATGAATGCCTAGGACATCTAATTACAGATAAAGATGAATACCGACTTGATGATAAAAAACATAGCATTATTGGCCGAAAGATTTCCAAGTATCAATCGATAACTCTAAAATCCCAAGCTCTCACGAATATTCCAGCTGAAGAGTTTCACAAGTGCCTAAACAGCCTTCTAAAATCTGAAGGCCTTAAAATACTTAATTGGTCAACAAAATGTGAAGATTGGTTAGCAAGAGCGACATGGCTAGGAGAAGTTACTGATAGGTTGCCCAAGCTAACCCCAGACTCATTGATTCAAAGTGCCGACCAATGGTTGCTCCCTTATATAACAAACGTAAATAGTTTAGCTCAACTCAAACAAGTCAATGTGTTCGAGCTTATCAAAGGTTCCTTAACGTGGGATGAGCAACAACTATTGGAAAGGGAAGCACCTTTGGTCTATGTCACACCTAGTAATAAAAAAATTCCTATCGTTTACGATAAAAACCAAGGACCAACCGTATCTGTACGCCTGCAAGAAATGTTTGGCGAAATTGAATCACCAAAGATCGGTGGTAATACTGTCCCGCTTAGATTCGAGTTGCTTTCGCCAGCGCAAAGACCCATTCAAACCACCAGTGATTTAGCTAACTTTTGGAATACCTCCTATTTCGATGTCGCCAAAGATATGCGAGGTAAATACCCCCGACATAGATGGCCAGAAAAGCCTTTGTTAGAAAAACCGGGACACTCAATCAAACATCGGCGTCACTAAGCATTGAAAACAATACGAATATTCTGAACAAAAAGCATCATGTATAAGAGTGTCATTCGCATCATTTTCACACCTTGATTAAAATAATCAACGACATCTGATGCGGCTCCTGCGTAATTAATTTCTCCTTTCAGCCACAATGCTTCAAAGCAACAAAGCAACAAAGCAACAAAGCAACAAAGCAACAAAGCAACAAAGCAACTAAAATCGTTTTCCAATACAGGGAAGCGCTTCTAAATATACTTATGCTGATTTATGCTATCGAAAAACAGTATTTCACTTTAAGTGCTTTCAGTTAGTTTTTTGTTCCGTAAACTGATCGGCATAAAAAATAAAAACCGTCACTCGCAGGAATTATTTATGACCACCTACCTCAGAACCCCTGATAGTCGCTTTGAAAAGTTACCAAATTACCATTTTGATGCCAACTACCTAGACGTGGGTGGTTTGAGAATGCACTATGTTGATGAAGGTCCGAGCAAAGCTGATCCTGTATTAATGCTACACGGCGAGCCTAGCTGGTCTTATTTATACCGGTATATGATCCCGGTTTGCGCCGCAGCAGGCCACAGGGTGATCGCTCCCGACTTGATTGGCTTTGGCAAGTCTGACAAGCCACTTAAAATATCTGACTATAGCTACCAAACCCATATTGATTGGCTGTTATCACTAATTAAGCAGTTAGACTTACAGAATATCACTTTAGTGTGTCAGGACTGGGGCTCACTCCTTGGACTGCGTTTGGCCGCTGAACACGAACACCGCTTTAAAGCTATTGTGATTGGTAACGGCATGCTGCCAACAGGTGAGGAAAAAATCCCAAAAGCTTTCAAACTATGGAAAGCCTTTGCTTTAAATAGCCCATGGTTTCCCATCGCACGCATTGTAGAGTTTGGAAGCTTTAAGTCTTTTAGTAAAGATGAGAGACGCGCTTACGATGCTCCTTTCCCGTCAAAAAAATATAAAGCAGGAACTCGCGCCTTTCCCGCTCTCGTTCCAACAACAACCAAAAATCCAGCCTCCGAAGCCAATAAATCTGCGTGGAAAATTTTAGATAAGTGGCATAAACCTTTTTTAACGGCTTTTAGTAATGGCGACCCAATTACCAAAGGTGGCGATAAATACATGCAAAAACGAATTCCCGGGGCCAAAGGCTTAAACCACGTGACCTTAAAAGGTGGACATTTTTTACAAGAGGATGCTGGTACAGAGTTTGCGAAAGTCGTGAATGATTTATTGCAGACAATAAAAAGCCCAGCATGAGCTGGGCAAATAACAACAAAATGAAATCTTTAAAAAGGGTTGGTTCGGGAGAGGCGGGCCTGAATCGTCTCTCCGTACTTCAATGTTGTAATAATAGCGGCCGTGAACCAATAAGTATGTTGTAGAAGTTTTTCAAGTTGTAACATTTCATTAACACATCAGCTCTAACACTAAAGAGACAGGCAATAAAAAACCCAGCAAATTGCTGGGTCAACTACTACAAAAATGAAATCTTTCAAAAAGGTTGTTTCGGGAGTTGCGGGCCTGAATCGCTCCTCCTTACTTCAATGATTTAATAATAGTGATGGGCAGCCAATAAGTATGTTGTAGAAGTTTTTCAATTTGTAACATTTCATTAACGTGACGCGCGTCACAGATTTTGAAATTCAAACTTTATCTGAAAAAGGCAGCACAACCCCAAAAATACTACCGATCTGACAATTAGGCCGGTAATGAATTTCACCCTGATGAAGATCTATAATTTTTTTACAGATCGACAAGCCTAGACCGGTACTTCGCTCTCCCGCAGTTGGCTGTGTTGAAATTTTGGAGAATGCTTTAAACAGCAAATGCTGCTCTTCTTTTGGAACCCCCCCGCCTTCATCGATTACCTCTATACGGACTTTTTTATTATTATTTGATAGACATACAAGAATTTTACTATCTAACGGGGAGTATTTAATTGCATTGGATATTAGGTTTTGCACAACTTCTTTTATTCTGACTTCATCTGCATTAACCCAAATAGCCTGTACGGGCGTATCCAAGTCTAGCTTCTGCCCTTTATCCTGAGCTATTAGTTGCACATCCTGAACAACTTTTTCCAACAATGATGTCAAATTTATCTTTTCTAAGTTAATAGAAATACTTGCGCTCTCAATTGCACTCATATCAAGTAGACCATTAAGCAGAGATTCCATTTCTTCAGCGGCTTCACAGGCTAAATCTACTAGCATCTTCCCATGCTCAGTTTTAACCTCACGTTCCAGCATGGAGCCCGCAGACAATACCACCCCCAAAGGGCCTCTAATATCATGAGCTGCCATTCCTAAAAGCTCATTTTTTTGTTCGTTTAATTCCCCCAGACGATCAAACTGGTCAAGTAACTGTGCATTGGCATTTACACGGCATGCGACTTGCTCTTGCTGGAATGGTTTCAATAAGAAGTCATTACCACCATATTTCATAAACTTAGCAATCTGTTCAGAAGAAGCTTTTCCAGAAACACCAATAACAGACATCTGAGCGACGTTATAACGTCGCCTTAATTCACTTAATAGCTCAAAACCATCCATCTCATCCATGACTAAATCTACCAGAATAATACGGAATTTTTCCCCTTGCTCTAGTAGATCCAAGGCTGCCTGACCTGATCTAACGGCGGTTACTTGATAACACTGTTGCTCTAATAAGGCTTTCAGAATTTCTCTGGATGATCGAGCATCATCTACCACTAACAGTTGTGTTTCACGATTGATCGATAGACGCTGTATCATGCGCACAACATAATCTATATCTTGTACGCCTTTTTTAAGTACATAGTCCGCCACACCTAGGTTCAAAACAGTGTCTCTAAGCTTCGAACTAAAGTTACCTGTAAAAGCAATACAAGGGATATTCTCCTGCCCCATTAATTTTGCTGCAGCCGCATCATCTGCATCAGGTAAATTCAAATCAGTCACGGCAATAAATATTTCATCACGGTGCTGGTTAACTAGCTCAACAGCTTCCATATAATTGAAAGCAGTAATAACGTCAAAATCACTGCCTTCTCGAATTGCTGATTCGACACTCAATGCAAACACACGGCTATCTTCAACAATAAGCACTGTATTCTTCATCGCTTACTATGCCTTTTAAACGAAGGGTTCTCAGAAATTAATATAACTTAGTTACTATAGACCAGATATCCATTTCTAACAGCCAAATCATAAGACAAATTATTTACTGTAAGATAGAATATTTGACTCGTTTAACCTAATTATTTAAAGGCTCTTTTTTGATGGAAAAATACACAAGAACAGGTATTTTCTTAATCCTGATTTTACCGCTATTATCAAATTTATCTTTAGCGAGCCCGCTAACAGCACAAACTATTGAACATTGGCTGCAATCTCAGTCAGCCTTGGAAGAGTGGGGAAAAAACAATGAGGATAAGTTCCAATCGAAAGCTGAGCAAGCTAAAGACAGCCAAATAGATGACCATAGAAACCCCATGGACATGTCGATCGAGAGTATCATCCAGCCATTAAAGTCAGCAGGCCTTTATGATTCCGCCAAGACAATTGTAAACAAATACCGGTTTAACAGCCTTGAAGATTGGGCTGACGTTACTATTCGAATCACTACTGCAGCAGCTGTCCTTGAATACGAAAGTAACCCAAAAGCGATGGACACAACTGAGCTAGAAGCACTTCAAAACTCACCGCAAATCTCCCCCCAACAAAAAAAACTCATTACTCAAGCCATCGAACAAAATAAAGCGGTCATTAAACAACTACTCGAAAATACCAACGATGCAGACAAACAAGCCATCAAACCATTTCTTAAACGCATTCATCAGCTAATGAACGAACCCTATTAAGAGCGCATTACCATGGTAAAATCTGATATTGAAGCACTGACCAAAAAGCACCCGGGCTTAACACATTCAGATGATAGAAAAGTACTATCTCATGTCCAGCGAGAACAAGATGACTGGATTTTGAATACTATTATGATTGAAGACTGCGAAGTGCCATTTCAATTTAAACGAAAAAAACTATACCAAAAACTCAAAGGTGCGCGTGTAAATTTAACCTACTACCCTGATATACAAAAAGTGGCGGGTATGAATTTTGAAATAATGAAAATCGTGCGTATTAGAATTTCTTAACCACAAGCTATAGGAGCTTATCACTACTATGGACGGTTTCATTCATCTGGTGAGCCACATAATTTAAGCCTTCAGAAATAGAAGCAAGCGACTGAGTACTCTCAATAAGCTCATGAGCCGACTTCTCATTACCCTGAATAAGCCCTTCAGCCTGAGAACTTTTTTCAACGACATTTTCAATATCACTATATTGCTGCACTGCAATTTCGGCAGCTTCTGATACTTGAGAGACAATTTTTTGCACTGATCCGACGGCATTATTTAAACGCTCACCTGAAACATTTACGATCGCCTCGCCTTCTTCAATATAATTTGTTGCTGTTTCTAAAATTTTTCGAATTGTTTCTGTTGACTCATTACTACGAGTGGACAGTGTTCGAACTTCATCCGCAACGACCGCAAAGCCCCTACCTTGATCTCCTGCACGCGCCGCCTCAATCGCTGCGTTTAAGGCCAGTAGATTCGTTTGATCAGCTATATCACTGATTATTTTCATTGCGGTCAAAATTGAATCATTACTCTCTCGAATATGTGCCATATACTCAATCGCTTTAGCCATTGAATTTGCACTTTCAGTAACATCCAGCTCAGTTTTCTCAGCTTCTTGCTTAACTTGTTTTATTATTTGAGTTGAATTATTAACAGAGCTCTCCATTGAATTTAAAGTATCATTCATGACGTGAGTCACGCTAACCTGTTGCTCAAGACTACTATTAATATTATTACTTTGTTGCACCATACTTTGCATGGTACTTGACAATTCGTCAGATGAATTAAGCAGAGTCTCAGCTCTGAGCGTCGCATCTTGTAATATCCCGCCCAAATGTGACGAAACCTCATCAGAACGAGTTAAATGCATTTGAGCCTCCTTAACAGCCCTATCTGAAACATCCAAGGCGTCATAGCGAACCCTATTGGTAAACCAGAGCGTTACACCAATCACTACAATTGGTAAAAGGTAACCTGAATAAATATTGATTTTTATCTGCTTCGCATCAAGTTCAAAGTGAGGGTATCCATAGCCAGATTGATCACCGACAACAAGCAGAACTGTAAAAACAGACATTACAATAAACCACATTAAGCCAAAACGATTATCCGTGATAAGGTAAGCAAACACCATCACACCAACAATCCAAAAAATATGAGCAGAGTGAATTGCTTCCAAATGGTAGATCAAAGAGCCACAGTAAATCACCATTAAACTGACACTTAAATTGGCTAAAAGCATACTAGGTAAAACTTTGTGTTTATTTAAAACCCCAATTAGGGGCGCACCTATTACCAAAACCCAGGCCCAATTGGCCAGTGAATCGTAACCAAGTCTGGTCCATTTAATTAGGCTATACAAAGCGGCCAAAAAAGAAACAATACAAGCAAAGGCAATTATTTTTTGTTGTAAGCTATTCTGCTTATTCTCTGCATCTGCAGGCAATGTAAACTTGTAAAATTCACTAAATGGGTTAGCCAAAACTAAATCCTTAAAGAAATCAAAATAAGCCAGTGAATAAGAGAACACCCACTGCAACACTACTCATAATTAAAGTTCCAAATTCATAATATGTAAAGTATATGAGCACTTCCGCATCCAGAATCACAGCTACATTTACTTATTAATCACTCAAGTTTTTACTAGCACAAACCAAAAAAATGACATTTTTATTCCAAAATGAATTATTAGAGCATATACTCTAATTAGAGTGATTGCTCTATCTTCTTATTTTGACCAATCATAACAATCAAATCTACCTGAGACACCCTATGCTATTTTCTTTAAAAGTTCCGTATTACAAAGGCCTGGCAAAAGTAATGAAAGTTGCCGCTGCAATTGTCCCAATGCCTAAGCCTACACTATTTACTGGAGAAGACTCTTCTCTTGAGCTATGTCAGGCTATAGACCAGCTAGGGTATAAAAAGATTTTGATTGTAACGGATGAAGTCTTAGTAAAAATTGGTTTATTGGATAAGATTAAAGCTCAATTAGATGAGCTCAACATAACTTACGTTATTTATGACGGTATTTTACCTGACCCCACCTATGATCAAGTTCATACAGGTTTAGAGATTTTACGCAATAACAATTGTGAAGCAGTTCTGGCTGTTGGTGGTGGTTCTCCTATTGATGCAAGTAAAGCAATTGCCGCAAAAGCGACCAATAACAAACCTTTAGAAAAAATGGCTGGTCTATTTAAGCTACGTAAAGCTCCGTTGCCATTTTTCGCAATTCCTACCACAGCAGGAACAGGCTCAGAAGTAACTATTGTATCAGTCGTATCCGACCCAGTTACCCACCAGAAAACACCTATAATTGATCCTAAGCTTGTACCTATGATGGCGGCACTGGATGGGTCTCTAATGCTAGGGTTACCCGCATCAGTTACAGCAGCAACGGGAATGGATGCATTAACCCATGCTATTGAGTCATTCATTTCTGTGAATGCCACGCCTGATACTGACGCCTATGGCTTAGCCGCTACGCGTTTAATTATGGAAAATCTGGAAACAGCAGTTAAAGACGGTAAAAACTTTGAAGCGCGACAAAACATGGCTATGGCGTCTTATTACGCAGGTCTAGCCTTCACGAAAGCCAGCGTAGGATATGTTCATGCGATAGCACACAACTTCGGTGCTTATTACTCAACACCACACGGCTTAGCCAATTCAATTGTTTTACCTCATATTCTGGATTATTCAAAAGAGTCAATCATTGATCGACTTGCTCAACTCGCTGAAGTAAGCGGATTAAAGAAAGGCAAAGAAACGAACAAGCAATTGGCCGACAAGTTTATTGCCAAAGTGCGCAGCATGCTGAAAGAGTTTGATATCCCTGAACAGCTGGATTCGCTAAAAACTGACGATATTCCTAAGATTGCTAAATCTGCACTCGAAGAGGCACATATGAACTACCCGGTTCCTAAGTATATGAACCAGAAGATGTGCGAGTCATTACTAACAAAGATGGTTGCTTAACTTAAGACCCAAAAAGGCAAATATCGTACATTTCTATTGACATGAGACTATTAAAACGGCATAGTCTCGCGTCATTTTTATATAGGCTTAGGTTTTTACCCAAGCCCGTTAATCAAGTAATTCGCGAACATTAGGAGCAATACGGTGGCCAACTCCCCATCTTCAAAAAAGCGCGCGCGTCAGCAAGACAAACGCCGCCAGCACAATAACAGTCAACGTTCTATGGTTAGAACATACATCAAAAAAGTAGACTCTGCAGTTGCTAGCGGAAACTATGATAATGCTCAAGCAGCATTTCTAGCCGCAGCGCCAATCGTCGATAAGATGGTTAACAAGGGAGTCTTCCCTAAGAATAGAGCTGCTCGCATCAAGAGCACATTAAACGCTCGAGTAAAAGCACTTAAAGCCTAAGCTCTTAAGTACTTATACCGCATAAAAAAACCGGCAAGTGCCGGTTTTTTTATGCTCGATTTTAGCTTAAACACACCTACACCAGAACCAAGTTATCCCGATGTATCAACTCTGGCTCATGACTATAACCTAAAATACCGATAATCTGATCACTAGAGCACCGCAAAATACGCTTTACATCTTCAGCATCATAGTTGATCAATCCTCGCGCCAACTCTCGCCCTGAAGCATCGACACAAGAAACAATTTCACCTCGCTTAAATCGACCCGAAACAGCACTCACCCCTACAGAAAGCAAACTCTTCCCTTCCTGCTCAAGCTTCCTGACAGCACCACTGTCAAGCTCAAGCCGACCTTTTATCTGCAAATGTCCAGCTAACCATTGCTTTCGCGCCACCTGACGACTAGTAGAAGGTAACATTAATGTTCCCAGCAGCTCGCTTTTTCGTAAGCGCAGCAACACTGATGGCATGCGCCCACCAACTACCACTGTATACGCCCCAGAACGAGCCGCCAAACGCGCCGCACGAACCTTTGTTACCATACCACCGCGCCCTAAGCCTCCAGACTCTCCTGAAGCCATCGAGTCCAAACCAGCATCTTCTGCCTGCACCTCTCCCAAAAGCTTTGCATCCGCATGTTTTCGAGGGTCCTTATCAAACATCCCATCCTGATCAGTCAATATAATTAAACCATCCGCTTCAATCAGGTTCGCGACTAACGCGCCCAAGGTATCATTATCACCGAAACGAATTTCATCAGTCACCACCGTATCATTTTCATTAATAATCGGAATAGCACCCAACCCTATAATTGACTGAATCGTACTACGCGCATTCAAATAACGCCTTCTATCAGAAAGATCATCATGCGTCAGCAACACCTGAGCAGTATGAAAGCCATATTTTTGAAAATTTTCCTCATAAGCCTGAACCAAGCCCATCTGCCCCACCGCAGCAGCAGCCTGTAGCAAATGAAGCTCTGCTGGCCGTGATTTCATCCCCAAACGCGACATACCTTCTGCCACGGATCCCGATGAAACCAGAACCAGCTCAAGCCCCTGAGATCTTAGCTCAGCCAACTGCGCAACCCAGCCTTCAATTAAGTCACGCGCAAGCCCTTTACCATCATCTGTCAGCAAAGCACTACCAATTTTAACAACCCAGCGCTTAGACTTGCCTAATTTTGAGCGCGATACACTCATAGTTTCCCTCACAACCTGCATTCACAACCTGAGACAAATAATTTACTCGGCATAAACCACTTCAGCAAGATCATCATCGTCATCGTCATCATCAAAATCATCAAAGTCATCACCCTCCTGCACCACCCCAGCTTCTTGGCGCATCCTGCGAGCAAGTTTAAACGCTTCGATATTATCTCTGGCCTCTGTCTGCATCTGCATCTTTAAAGCAAGCTCAGCTTCCGCTAAAGCCTCATCTTCAGCCTCAGCATCATTCTTTTCATCAATCCAAGTCATGACATCATGACAAAGCGGTTTAAGACCCTCAGATTTAATGGCTGAAATATTATAAACAGGCCCTTTCCAATCAAGCACCTCAACAAGCTGCCGACACACTTCTTGCTGTTGATCTTCAGGCAACAAATCCAACTTATTTAAAACCAGCCAACGATCCCGAGACGCAAGTGTTGGACTAAATTTCTCTATCTCAGCTGCAATTGCCCGAACCGCATGCTCAGGCGTCACATCATCATAAGGCGCCATATCAACAACGTGCAGCAACAAACGCGTTCTAACCAAGTGCTTTAGAAAACGAACTCCTAAACCAGCACCTTCAGCAGCCCCTTCAATCAAACCTGGAATATCAGCAACCACAAAGCTCTTATGCTCCTGAACCCTAACCACACCCAAATTAGGTACTAAGGTTGTAAAAGGATAGTTTGCTACTTTTGGCTTTGCCGCCGAAATTGAGCGAATCAATGTTGATTTACCAGCATTTGGCATCCCTAAAAGACCAACATCAGCTAAAACTTTAAGCTCTAAACGAAGATTCCTCCCCTCTCCCTCACTCCCCTTACTTGTTTGCCTAGGTGAGCGATTAGTGCTCGACTTATAGCGAGTATTCCCAAGACCATGAAAGCCCCCTTGAGCCACAATCAACTCCTGGTTTGCCTCCGTCAAATCCCCAAGCACTTCCTCAGTATCGATATCAAAAACAGTTGTACCAACCGGAACCTGCAAATATAAATTTTCACCTTTTGCTCCAGTACATTCTCGCCCTCTTCCTTGCTCGCCAGACTCCGCTCGATAGTGCCGCTGGTAACGATAATCTATCAAGGTATTGATTGACTCACCTGCGACCAAAACGACAGATCCGCCATCACCACCATCACCACCATCAGGCCCGCCTTTTGGAATATACTTTTCTCGACGAAAACTTAGACAGCCATTCCCGCCCTTTCCTGCCTGCACATCAATAGTCGCTTCATCTACAAACTTCATGGTATACCCTCTCAGAACTCAAGACACTAACACTGCTTTTAGCTTATTACTTACCCAAACAAACCAACGACCACACTACTACTATCGTTACATAGTGAATATAGTTTACTTGCAAAAAAAAAGCCCCGCACTGCGGAGCTCTTTTTGATTCTATTCAATCAAAACATAAAACGAGCTGCTTAGTCTGCAGCCACAATCGAAATATATTTACGATTCAATGGACCCTTTACTACAAATTTTACAACACCATGAGCCGTTGCAAATAATGTATGATCCTTACCACAACCAACATTATCACCAGCATGGAAACGTGTGCCACGCTGACGAACAAGAATGTTACCTGCTTTAACTACTTGGCCGCCATACATCTTGACGCCTAAGCGTTTGGATTCCGAATCGCGACCGTTATTGGTACTACCACCAGCTTTCTTGTGAGCC
>Ga0105348_1000117_pt1 | contig 56960 bp, 64 predicted proteins | sample EN8Hudsemesocosm_2_FD_83504 | JGI IMG/M metagenome (GOLD analysis project Ga0105348, IMG submission 83504) | Methane-oxidizing microbial communities from mesocosms in the Hudson Canyon - EN8C Hudson Canyon | ecosystem: Environmental > Aquatic > Marine > Cold seeps | place: Hudson Canyon... | reverse complement strand
GCATTCATCTTGTCACGAATGCTTGCTGGTTTTTCGTCCGGCGCATTACGTCGTCGGCTAAATTTAGGACGACTCCCAGCTTTAGCGCCCACTTGCGAGGCTTTGTTTATTCTTTTCAGCAAGAAGGCGAGGTCTGTATAGGTAAACCGCGCGAATTCTTTAGAAAAGTGCTTAGTCATCAATTGGCGGAACTGACCAATGAACTCTTTGATCCATCGTTTTAGTTTTTGTCCGACATGCTCGCTGGCTTTTGCCTCATTCGCATGAGCAATAAACTCATCCACTAGCGTTCTGATACGCTCCTCGGCGGTCACTTTGCCGTTACTGTACTTAGCGTCTTCAGAGACAAAGTACTGATCCATATTAAAGCCAAGCTTGGCGGCGCGCTTCTTAATCCCCTTAACGCCGTCCATCTTGATCCAGATATCACGGTAAGCGGTTTTCATGTCTTTACCGTACATCGCCCAGCCCCCGTAGTGCGCGGCCTCGTGAAGCACGACTTGATGCAGTTGTGCTACACTCATAATTTGCTTAGACATCACATACACGGTGTCTTCAAATAGGATGCCTTCTGCCTCATGAATATCAAACCCATCAAGCTTCGCCTGCTCTTTAATGTCGTACTTGAGCGTTTCCGGATCAAAGACCGTTTGAAACTTGACCTTAGCACTCAAGTTGAGGAGCTTCCGGAGCCGCGCTACTTCCGAAACAACGAAATCATGATCAAGGGGCGTTTCCACCCGCTCGGCAATAGTGTCTCCGTCGGAGACTGCACTACTTCTACGGGAGAAAACCGGAGCGCGCCGGTTAAACCCAAGCGCCTCTGATTCTTCGGAAACAACACCTGCAGGTGTTGTTTCTTCAACCGCCTCCTCATCAAACGCTTCAATATCATTATTCACTTGCTCAAGTCGTTCAGACTTTTCTTGCAAGTCGGTCTCATACTGGAACTCTGAATTCAATAATGACTGTAGGTTCTTAACCTTCTGGTTTGTTTCGTCAAGGTGTACGCTTAACTTTTCAGGGTGGCGATTGATCAAACCGGCCGCGTTTTCAATCTGACGAATCACGCCCACGGCGCTAGGCTTATCATCCATTCGTAAGATGACCGTATCAAAACGATAAGCGTCGTTTAATACGCCCTCGGCCTTACTACTATGGCCCACGTCGATACTGACTTGATCGCCGTAATAAGCGCGCATAAACACATCATAACCACCGATATTGCCGACCTTTGTCGTTTCCGCCTGCTTATTCGTGGTCGCGATCATTGCGAGATCCAACAGCTCATCACCGGCTTTCTTTCGATCTTTAAAACTCGCGCCGTCAATCGTGGCTTTGAATTTATCCCCTTTGGTTTCTTGGTACTGTTGTGCCAGCGCTTTAAACGGTTTTTGGGCGGCGGTTAGTCGTGCCACGGTTTCTTTAAGATTAACAATACCCCCACGCGCATGAAACCGTTGGTTAATGTGGGCTTCTTTCAAAGCTTCCAGCTTGCGCACTTCTGCCTCTAAACCGGCTTGCTCCAACAATAACGGATTACCCGACGCGAGTGCTTTGGCCATTGCCATTTGGTTAACGGAGTCGCTGACATCTTCCATGGTATCAATGGACAGGTCGCCGCTCATGATCTGATCGATCATCGTTTGCTTAGTCTGGTTTAGCTGCCACATGAAGGCGTCAATGGTGCCTTCGGTCGCATACGCCACTAACTTTACGGCCTTACCCATATCCGCGTTCTTATTGCCCTGACGGATTGCACGGCCTTCACGCTGTACGATATGCGCCGGTAAATAATCGACATCCAAATGATGCAGCGCCACTAAACGTTGCTGAACGTTCACACCGGTGCCCATATTCTTTGAGCCGCCAATCATGATTCGTTTCACGCCGGTATTCATATCACGGAAAAGCTTTTTCTTTTTATTTGAATTATTCGCCTCTTGTATAAACGCGATTTCCTTTTCGGGGACGCCTTTCTTAACTAACTCTGTGCGAATGTATTCATAGATATTAAATCCGCTCGCCTTCGCTAATTCAGTAAAGATCAATTGTGCCGATCCTTTCAAGACTTCGGGTTTGCCTTTGATGGCGTACACATCGTCAGAAGTAGCGTGATACTCTTTGGCCACCTCATCGATGAGTAAATCGATTTTACTCGGCCCCGTCTGTTCACGCCCCACCATGCGCATATCATAAGCCGCTTTTCGGCCATCTGTGATGATCACTAGGGTATTATCTTCGCCTTTTTTGGCTCCGCCTTTTTTGTTTTCTAAGGCCTTAATACGTGCGCCTAACTCTTTCTGAAATTGCGCCAATTCTGGCGTGCGCTTCGTCGTCAACATCTGACGTGCGCCGGTTTCGATTTCAGGCCGCTTAATGGTTAGTGACTCACTCAGGGTTTTATTCGATACGATATCGGCAATACGCAAGAAGTCACGGAGTAGGGCAGGTATGCCAACAAACCTCGCCAAACGGGTCACCGGCTTAAAACCGCCGCTCGCTTGCATTTCTAATTCCGTCACGGTATCAGCGAACGTCGCTGACCACGCATCAAACGAAGAAACTTTACCGGCTTCAAGTGCGTCGGGCTGTAGATAACGTTGAATGTTAAACACTTCGCCCAAGGTATTCGTCACCGGCGTACCACTCATCAACACCAAATTTTTGTTTGGTTTGATGCTGTTCAGGTAACGCGACTTCATAAATAGATCTTGCGCGCGTTGCGATCCGCTAGAGTCCACGCCTTTAGTATTGCTTTGATTAGTCGGGAAGGGGATCTTCTTGTGGTGATGCGCTTCATCGACAAAGACAAAATCAATGCCTGTTTCCTGAAAAGTGATCCCTTTATCTTTCTTACCTTGGTTATTCAGTGCGACTAACTGGTTATTGAGCGACTCAATTTGTCCCTCAACCGTTTTCCGGCTTGCGCGATCTGCTTCATCGATACTTTCAAGGGTCTCTTGGTATTCTTTTAGCTGGCCATTTATATAATCGGTCACAAACTCATCCGACATCGGGATGGTTTCAAAAGATTCATGCGTCATGATAATGGCGTCATAATCATTGTTCGCTATTTTGGCGAGGAAACGACGACGGTTCTTCTTATCTAGCTGACGTTCATCTGCGACTAAAATATTCGCATCCGGATACGCGTCTAATAACTCGGTCGCAAACTGTTTAAGCGTTGACTTGAGCACAACATACGTCGGCTTTTTCGCCAAACCAAGGCGTTTTAATTCCATACCGGCCACGGTGGAGGCAAGCGTTTTACCCGCCCCCACATCATGCGCCATGTAAGTATTGCCGGTTTGCAGAATGCGCCACACGACATCTTTCTGCCACTTGTGCAGCACATACTTGCTCGATAAACGCGGTAACGTTAGGTGGTCGCCATTGTACTGCCGTGGCACCATGGTATTGAAGTCGCGATTGTAGATCTCATGCAACTGCTCAGAGACTTCAACATTATTGAGTGCCCACTTTTCAAACGCAGCTTTAAGCTCTTGGATCTTTTGATTGGCAGCAGCAGTTTCCGGCTTATTAATTACCGTCGCGCCTTTCTCGCCACTCGGATCGGAATCACGGATCACTACGGTTTTCTTATTCAGTGCGGCAGATAAAAGTTTATGTGGGCTCATTCTTCCGGTGCCGAACTTACCCATTAATGTTTGGCCGGTCACATCCCAACTGGATTTATCACCCTTGATAAAACTCGTTACCGTGCCCGTAAGCCCAATGGTCTCTTTCGCAAATTCCTCAACGATCGTCGCCGGAATCCAGTGCGCGCCTAAGTTCATCGGTATACGTGAGACCGGCATATCGTCAGGTTGCACCGATTCTAAGGCTTCAACGTTCCGGCCATAGGTCTTATCATCTTTCGCCGCTTTCTTCGCCAAATAAAGCTTTTGTTTTACGTTGCCAGATAAGTAATCATCCGCCGTCACATAGCTTTCGGTTTCCGGATTAAGGTAAGCGGCTTCACCTAGCTCGGTCAATACGTCTTCTAAAGGTTGGTTGTACTTCTCAATCAAATATTCGATATCCAAGAATCCGCGCTCATTGAGCGTGACATTCATCGCGTCGGCGGCGGTTTCAATGGACGTGCTGGCGTTGCGATCGATAATCTTTTTGGTAAAGATGTCGGCCTTTTCACCGGTGTTCGTGGTGGCATCATAATGTTCAATACCCGCAACACGATAGGCTTCTGGATCAAGATCCAAGGCGGATAATACCGGCTCGCGAATCATTTCAACGCCATCTTTACGGATGGTGGTTTTAGATTGATTGATCGGGCCGTGTTTTTTAACAAAAGCCTCATATTCTTTACTGAGTGCTTTCTGTGCGCCTTTCCAATCCCCATCGCTAAACTGTTCGGCATAGACCTTCATCACCGCATCACGCATCGGAATGTAGTCACGAATAATTTCAGCTTGCTTCTTAGTGAGTCCGGAACGCTGCTCGCCCCCTCTCACTGGCACCGACTGACCAAAGCCGTCACGGATAACACGAATATCACCTTTGCCACCGACATAAAACGAGTCTTCTTTACGCTTCGGGCCAAAATCATACAAGCGTGCGCGCTCATCCAATTCTTTCACGGTCGGATTGCGTTCAACCAAATTACTCGGCAGTTTTGCCACTGCCTCTTTGAGCAAGGTGTTGATGTTTCCTGTTGGCGCGACGGTGTATTCGTTGCCTCCAAACCGGCTACTGGTTAGACGAGACTCACCCAAAATCATGTCCGGATTGCTCGCAAAGTATTGATTGATCTTAGCGGTGCCATCGGGTGTGCTGATTGTTCTCAAGCCCTGCCAAGTGTGGCCGCCGTCTACTTTTTCTTTCTCACCCTTTTCATTAAATCTTTCCGGCTTCTTCTGAAAAAATAGAATATCGGTCACTACTTCGGTGCCTGCACTGGCTTTAAAAGCAGTTTGTGGTAAACGCATCGCCCCTAATAAGTTCGCTTTGTCTGCCAAGTAATCACGCGCAGCGCTATCAACTTTATCCATCGTGCCTTTGCTGGTCACAAATACCGCTAAACCACCGGCTTTCACGGAGTCTATTTGTTTGGCAATAAAGTAATCATGCAGCTTAAAGCCGAGTGCTTTGTACTTAGGATCACTCTTGACGGTAATACTCGCGAACGGTGGATTGCCGATCGACAAATCAAAGAAGTTTTCAGGTAAACCAATGCGGGTAAAGTCACCATGAATAACGCTGGCGTTAGGGTAGAGCGCTTTACCAATAGCGGCACTTATGCCATCCATTTCAACGCCCACGTACTCCATGTGCATTTTCTTCGGTGCGAGCCCAATAAAGTGACCGGTGCCTAATCCACCCTCAAGCGTCATGCCTCGTTTAAAGCCCATATTGCCCAATGCTTTATAGATGGAATCAATCACTGCCTTGGGTGTGTAATGCGCGTACTGAGTACTACGTGAAGCCGTGGTCAGTTCTTCTGGCGTTAATAGCTCACGCATTTCATCGTATAAGCCTTTCCATGAACCGGACGGCTCGCCTTTAGTCGGAAAAAGGTTGTTGGCTAAAGCACCGGCTCCCCAACCGGTGTATTTTACAAGCTGGGCGCGTTCGGCATCTGAGGCGGGTCTGTTTTCTTTTTGAAGTGTTTTAATAATGCCAATGGCATCGAGGTTAGCACGGGCTTTTTCGAGCGGTTTACCTTCGCCAAGCTTGTCTTTGCTCGTTATGCGGTAGTTTTCTGATATAGGAGTGTCACTTCTTCCAGTATCTGGCTTAGCTCGATCTCCGTTGCTTGATTCGCTGCTTGCTGCATCGCTTGTGTTCTTTCCAGCGTCGTTGGATTCGTCAACGCGCGCACTGCTACTGTTGCTGCTCGGCTTGCCACTTCGCTTACCTGTTCCTGATAGTCCCACAACATCACGTCCAGATCCCCCGATTTCATCAGTGCCTGGTACTTGCTTGGATTCAGTTCTTTGATCGTTTCGGCTATCGTTGTTTGGATCTTTGACATGCGCTTTATCCTTAGTAATCTGGCTCTGTTGAACCTTACTACTTTCTGTTGGGTTTGTCTTTAGGATCTCATCAGCCAATACTTTTCGAGCATCTGCATAATCCTGATTGCCATAATCGAACTCGATGAGTTCATGGATTCGATCTTCACTGATACCGCCATTCAATGCGGCTTTAACCGCTCCGGAGACTTCGGGGTATTCATCCGTTAATCGCTTCTCTGGTGTCGCATCGGCAAAGTTATTGGCCATAAAGAAAGAGTAAGCAAAATTCTCAGGGGTTTTACTGCGCGCATTCTTGGTCGCAATCGATTTACCGCCATACTTTGCGTGCATCTTACTGCCCATCACGGGATCAACCGGTGCAAGTGGCAAGTCAGTATTGAACTTACCCCAAAGATAGGTTTTCTTGGTGTAGGCATGGCCAAACTGCCACGGGTCAAAATTCATGCGCGCATTGGGTAAACCGGTTAACTTTTCAATGCGTCCAATCGGATTTTCAAGCACCCAAAACTTAGGGTCGATGGCTTCGATCGCTTCCAAGGTTGCGATCACCAATTCTTTACTTGCTTCGGTTCGGCCGTCTGCATCTTTTGGCGGATAATGACGTGCGCCGGCATTAGAAAAGTCAGTACACGGACACGCGGCTAAAATGCCATAGATTTCCCCTTCAATGCCGAGTACTTCTGATAAATATTCATGGTTTAAATCTAGGATGTCATGCCCGTTCTGAATGTCTAACGGGATAACGTTGTAGCCAGCATCAGCATAAGGTTGGCCCCACATACCGGTGTAATCAAAAAGAGAGAGGATTGTTCGCTGACTGTTCTCGCGGTGTGTCGCTGAATCTTCACTTTGTGCAATGGCATGAGAAACCCATTGATCGCGCACCATGATGTCTCTGTCAAGCTCAAGCCACATCGCGTTAGCGGCGGCACGCATTTTGTCATAAGCTGTATCTGAATCTTTATGTTTCACAATCTCTTCACGAAACTTAACTCTCGCCTTTGGCTTTTCTAAGAGTAAGCGGGGAGCTTCGGTGAAGCGATTATTATAATTTGATCGAATTCTGTATGTATTATTTCTGGTAGAGCCGTTGGCTTTAGATACAGGCTTCCCCTCGTCGTTAAGCAATTCAATGATGATACGTTCGCCGCTTGCTGGGGATTTATAACCTTCGCCCCGCATGTCGGCTTTAAGCTCTGCGACCACCTCTGAACGAGCTTTTATTTCCCATACTCCGTACTCTAAGCCTACCGGCCTCTCTGGCGGTTGTAATATTTCGCTTTCATTCACGCGCTTAGCATTGAGCACCAAGTTTTTAGGCGAGGTAAACAAATCAACACGGGAATTAATTATTTCTGCAAACGCCTTCTTATCGATCTCAAGTAACTCGATACCCTCATCTAGAACAGCGTGCTCAATGACTTCCCCTTCAAATGCGGGGGAAAACTTATTTTTATGGTCAAGCGGCTTGCCTTCATTGCCTAAATGCTCCGGTGCGGTGCCTTCATTCTTGGCGACGGATTGTGTCGCTTTGTCTTCAGCACCAATAGGATTAGTCTTTTCCCACGCTAAAAGCTCTTTGTTTGAGGGGGCGGTGCTATGGCTTCGTGAATCGCCAATAACCTTGCCGTCTGCATCAGCTTCTGCAACGACGACCGTCCACTTGTTATCATCACCACGCTCAAAGCTAATCACTTTGTCTTGGCCAAAATATGACTTCACAATGCGATCGGGTTTGAAGTAGTTTTCAAGACGATCAATAGTTTTATGGAGCTTAGGCTTAGCTTTTTTCTTTAGGCTAGGCTTGGGTTTATCCGAAAGTTGTTCGGAACTTTTAGAAAGAGATCTAGGCTGTGCGGGGCTTGCTTCATCATTCTCTAGGCCAGCCTTAGGCTGTGAGTTCGGCCTAGAGTTTGGTTTGCCCTCTACTTGTCCGTTGCTTCCACTTGATCCTTGTACCGGTGCGGATGTGTCTCGATCCTTTTCTTTAGCTGAAAGTACTTCTTGGTTCGTTTCGATAATTTTGATTTGTGGTGTTGTGCTTTCTTTCTGAACTTGTCCATGATTCACCTCATCAACTTTGGTTTCATTCTTGTCAATTGCATGGTTCTTGGATGCAAGCGAAAAGCCTAACTCGTAAGCGTGACCCTTCGATCGGTCGGCCGGTTTACCGTCTTTACGATCGCGATGACCTTGTTTGAATCCTTCAACGGATGATTCTGGCTGTACGCTAGAAGGATTTACACTTTTCCACGTCGCAACATCCTTCTCGATGTCAGGATAACGGTTGATATCATCAACAAATGCTTTCAGCTTTTCGCCGGATCGTTTCTTAGAGTACATCCACCCTTGGTGCTTACGATTGAACGAGCCGCCAAGTGCTTGTAACTTTTCTTTATGAACTTTCGTTTCACCTTTCACTAGATAGGCTTTTTCTGAAAAATCAATCAAGTCTAAGGTAGTGCTATTCTGCGCTACATCTTGCGGTTCCTTTTGCGCTACTTCTGTAGTGTCTTTTTGCACTACTTCTGCCGCGCTAGATTTTAATGGCAGTGTGCTTTTAGAATAATAGGGCTTCGTGGTATCCGCTTTTTTGATCCATGCACCCAAGCCTTGCTTAGTGGCGAATTGCATATCACCAATGCCTTGCCAGTCTTTATCGTATGATGATAAGTAAGCGGCTTTGGCTTCTTCAGCGGTCTTGAATCCCGACATGATTTTATGTTCGTCAAACGTCCCATCGTTCGGGTTGATTTGATCGATCACATAGAACTTATCGACTTCAGGGTTAGGGCCGATAAAGATATCGAGTGCATCCCCATCAGCGCCTTTTGTGCCTTTAATATCGCCATAGTGAGCACCCATGGTATTCGACCATGCCTTTCCTTTTTCGTCCTCTCCGGAGCGAGTGGAGTCTTTCGGGTTTTCAATCACGACATTCAAGCCGTGCAACTTAAAGGGCGCACCCTTCTTATAATTGCCGGATTCTTTCTGTGCTTGGGTTGGCTCGGCTAAATCATTCGTGGGCGACGTGGCAGCTTGATTGGCCTTTTCGCTTATTTCTTCACTGGTGATACTGGCTGGCTTGGCTGGCTGACTGCTTGATTCTGCTTGCGTAACTTCGGCGGTTTCATCTGCCACCGGTTCGCTTGTTCCAATGCTTTGTGTTTCAAAATTTAATCTCCCGTGGGTTAATTGGTTAATGGCATGAACAAGGTTGTCGTCGGCTTCACCGGCTAAGGCATTCTCAAGTTCTGTTTCGCTAACACCGGCGTGACGTGCCTCATTGATCGTGACAGCGAGTTCTTGCCCGTAGTCGTCCAATTCTAAGTCTTGATCAAAGTCTTCAGGGTGGTACTCAAAAGCGCTTTCACCTTGATCGCCACTAAAACTGCGCATTTCCGGAAACTCTTCTTTCAAGGCGGCATTAAGCTCATCCGTCGGTTCGATGCGTTCCGGCTTTACCTCCTCAGTTAAGGTAGGGATCTCTTCACGCTGCGCCTCATGCTCAGTTAATACCTGATCGACCTCAACGCCATCGACGGGTGGCGCTTCATAATTCTCTTCAACTAAGTTGGACGCTTGGGTATGTACCTCTTCTAAGGCAGAACGTAGTGCGGCAATTTCGTTTTGATCATCGGTTTGCATCATTTGTGACTGCAAATCGGCACCGGCTGAACGCAGTGTTTCGAGCTGCTCATCTAGATCATTTTCAGGTTCCGGTTGTGGGGCTCCATTTTCTTCGGAATCCGGTGCTGTGCCTGCTTTGTTTTCTTTGTACTGCTTAATATTGCTGTTAATACTGCCGCCAGCCCCGACCGCAAAACCCATGCTCGAACCGGCCCCTAAACCTGCGACCGCATCATTGGCGATATCGCGTGGTTTAAAGTCAACATTGGCCGCAGAGTTCAGCGTGGATTGCTCCATCATGCCTTCTGCCAAACCTTGAGCGATTTCGGTGGTGCCTTCGAGTGCAGCGCCTTTACCGGCTTCTTTGGCGACATTCGTGGATAGGCCACCGACCACGGCATCACCGACCATCTTATTAAAGTGGAAACCTAGCAAACCGACCATGACACCGGCCGGTAAAGCGGCACTCAAACTGGCTTTATGGGCGAGTTCTTTTTGTGCGGCTTCGACTTCCATACCACTATCAATCAATTCATCAAAAAACGGTGAACCCACTAAATCTTCGGGTTTCATGCCGAGAATATGACTCTCGACTTTATGGCCAATCATCCCCGCACTAATTGTCCCTTCAGCGGTTGAACCCACTACAGCGGCGGTTCCTGCTGCCTTCTTCATCGCGATTTTCTCAGCGACTTTCTTCGCGGATTCTGTCGCAAAGACTTTACCGCCAAGCGATCTTGCGACCGAGGCTTTAGCCGTGAGACCGGCAGCGGCAATACCAGGCACCATCATTGGGATAGATTGCGCGAACGTGTTGCCCCATGCATGAGGATCTAACATTGCATCCCCAAAGATTTCACCTTCTTTATCTGAGATAAAACGCTTAGACGCCGATCGCTTCATGCTGGCTGAAAACTTATCTGTCCAATACTTCGCGGCATCCCCGCCCATATCCGTTAAGGAACGACCAAGCACTTTATTAAATTTCTCATCAATAGCGCCACCGGTGCCTTTATTGGCTAACCAACTTAGCCCTTGCACCATTGAGGCAGCACCACCGGCCATCGACTTTACATAGTCATACGCAACAACAGGGGACGCAATACCATCAAAACGTTCACGCGCCACGTCTAGCTTGTCTTCTGCGACTCGTGGTGTGACATACTGATTAAAGAAATTGTCTTTAACCTTGGTTTTACCCACATCATCTAAACTGCTAAAACGTTCGTCTTCTTCAACCCCTTTCCAGCGTTCTTCAATTCCCATTACTTCAAGCCCTCAAAAAACGCATCATTTGAACCATCATCATCAGCAACTTCTTTTCTAGGCAAGCCACCGCCACCTAATTGGATGCCATTGCTCATCACATCGCCTAACCACTCTTCAAGCTTTGGAATACCTTCACGCGCAGCGTTATTTTCTTGCAGTGCGGATTTCCACGCTTTCGGGTCAGACAGCATTAATTGATCTAATTGTTCGGACGGGATGAGGCTGTATTTTTGTTCATAGTGTTTCTGCGCCTCGGCTTTCGTCCAGTTCTTCTCCTCAACTTTTCCATCCCCATACTTAATTGAAATTTGGAAAGACTTCTTATCCGATACCGCACCGGCGCTCGATTTACCGGAGCCTTTGGGTAAACCGCCCACTAACTGCTCACCATCAGGCGTCGTAACAGGCGAGGCCGTATTGCCCCTGACTTTGAAGTACTTGCCGGTGCTGTCTTGCTGGTACGTGTCCTTTTTAGTCGTATTTTCATCAAACAAACGGGCGAAACCGTCCATCTGCTCTTTCGTAATACGCTTAAGCTCCTCACCAGACGCATCGAGAATGATGGCGTCACCCGTCTTGTCATCAATGAAAATATCAGCGGCAGTATCGATGTCGTTGAACTTATTGCGGTTCAATGAATCGGCCGCCATCTTGCTCTCACCATTGACCATTAACTTATACACAAGGGCTTGTTGCTTAGTGAGATTTCCCATGAGCGCGGTTTCAGTTTCGGCCGACTTCACGCCTTGAACAAGCCTCGCATTATCCAAGTCAATTTCAGCAATCAAGGTTTGTAATTCGGCATTGGTCGCGGTCGAGGCGAGAATGCGCGCTTTATCTGACCATGCGTTTTTCTCTTCATCCCATTTTTCACCAATCATACTTTGCGACATCTGGTTCGACTTAATTTGTTGTTGGGTTAAGGTCTGTTTATCTTCCAAACCTTGACGAAGAAAATCGCTTTCGATGTCATTTTGATCGGTTTCTTGTTTGAGCGCTTTTAAGCCGAGTTCGGTTTTCTTATCCGTCGTCGCATTGGTCGTTGGAAGTCGATCGACGTCGTTTTGCTTCAGTTTATTGTTTAAACCTAAGCCCACGCCATTCGCTTTCTTAGCCTCTATATCTGCACGTAACGCCTCTTCTTTCAAAGGACGTAGCCCTTTTTCATACTCATAACTATCTGTGGTTCGCTCGCGCTGTTCATCTTGAATATCTTCACGACGACTTTCTCTGCGAAAATTGTTATAGCCCCTTGCCATGTACCCAAAACCCGACATATCTCACTCCTAAATAATTAAAAACCCGTTACCTATCTGCTTGAGATTGCTTAGCCGGTTTGTGGGGTGGGGGTAGGCTCAACGGTGCTTGAACCAAAACCAAAATCAAAGTCGGGCATATTGCTCGCGCTATCTTTTAGCAGTGACAGCCCCATCTGTGTCGCGGCGGACGCATTTGAACCATGCGTGGCAGCAAGACTGCCCATGGTGGCCGATGCACCGGAGAGGCCAGCGTTGACATTGCTTGCGATCCCTTGACCCATAGAAGCCACGGCCATTTTTTGATTAAAGTCATCATTTTCAGATTGTATGCGGGTCGCATTAGTCGCTGAGGACTTCGCTTTCGCTTTCGCTAAGGCATTGCTGGTCATCCGGTTATCAAAGGCACCGGAGTTGGGATTAATCCCCATGCGCGTCATCATGCGTGTATTAGACGCATCCGCCACGTCAAACTGTTGATCGACGTCGGCCCCGACTCTGGCGACACGACGATCGCTTTCTTCACGGGAGATTCCCGCATCTTCGGCTAACTGCGTCTCAAGTGGCTGGTAGATTTCTTTGTAATAATCCCACTGGTCTTCAGAAAGTTGCACCTGACGATTGGCGATGGCGGCACTGGTCTTATTGGCGGCGTCGGCACGTTTGCCATCTTGATGGCCTTGAACAAGCCCTGCGACACCGATTCCGGCTGTGACTGCGGCGGTTGGCATAATAATTACCCCTAAAAAATACGATGAAGAAATGAAAGTTTGAAATGTTGGTCAAAAGAAAGGGTGAGGTTGCTGAATTGAATCCGTGTTAAAGGATTGCCGAGTTCTGAATGGGGATCGACATCGATCGAGATCATGTCCAGACCCAACCACTTTGCCCACTCGTTATAAATCGCTTGGGCTTTTTTTCGTTGGCCGCAATTGGCTGTCAAGAATGTATAACCAAGCAGAGACATGCGAATCGGGTCGCCCGAAGGGGTCAGATTTTTCTTGCCTTCGTGTTCCTCCACTTGTGAATAAATACTTTCAGCAATCGGCTTATAAACGTTATCCACGACAATCCAGCGCGTTAAGTCCAGATTAAAATAACTGTAGCCGCGAGACTTGCCTTGGTAGTGATCCACGCCTTCACGATAAAAACTGAACTGACAGCCGAGGCGCTTAAGGAAATTGATGACATTGGTGTGGTCGTCGGGAACGCCGGTCACCAGTCGCTGACAAGGCGTAAAACAGAACATCCATGCAATGCACTTCTTATTCGCGGTTAGAGCAGATTCTTTACGATGTTCGGGTAAGATGTTGGTGTGGATGTCGTAGCAAATCGGCGAAAGCTGTTTACAAATATTAACGCCGACTAAGACCTCGCCAGCATAAATAAGCAAGGCGATATTGTTTGGATTTTCCAAGAAACCATGCAAGTTATAGTCACTCGCATCGGGGCACGCATCATTGGAAATGTTAGAAAAAATAACCGGATTGGTCAGAAAATCACAAATTAAATCGTGATCGGTACTGCGAAGAACAGAAAGCACGTGAGAACGCCCTCAAAAATAATGAGTTGATCCTGTCTAGCGTCATCCTGTTCCGGCTAGTTTACGTGAAAGCAGCCTTATCAATCAATGCAAATTCGCGAACATAATGCTCACGATCGGTGGCTGAGTATGTCCCTTCCCCTGTATGTAGGCTTCCTGAGAAGGAAGCCTTATATGAACGCGTCCATCTTCCCTGTAAAACAGCGCCGTCATAACTATAAACCCAGTGATAGAACGTAGCTTTATGTGCGGTCGTGTTTGAGCGAAAACACATAGGACGGGTATAACAACAAATCGCATATTGCGACAAATCCCCCAAACTGGTGAGATCAACTTGTGTATTTTTTGTCGGTTCTGCTTCATCAAGCGAACTCGATGACATGGTATACGCGGCTTTGGTTTCGATATCCCCAAGATGTCTTACCCAAAGCATTTTTTTTCCACTGTCAAAAACAAGGCTGTTATCGGCACGATGAATCCGCATTCCAAATTGATCAGTAGACGGGGTTTTCAATTCCGCAAAACAACGAATTGTGGGGGCGGTATATCCCAACGCCACGACTAAAAACACCCGCCAAAGGCCACTCGGTTGCAATTTAACGCCAATTACCGCCGCGCCATTGCCGGTTAGCCCTACTGCTGGCCCAAACGGGATATCTAAAAAGACCAGAGGGCGGCCATCGGGACTGCTCACATCAACCCAATGCGTCCACACCCATAAATCATCAACTGCGAACGCCTCTAATCCTTTTGGAGCCAAACGATCTTCAATGGGGGTAAAGGAGCCAATGAATTCAAATGCAGCGCTGTTCTCATCAATCACCAGATTGCCATTATCACCATGAATTGAAATACCATAACTCATACGATATCGACCCCATAATGAAACACCCGCGCGATGGTTGGTCTAAAGTCGGCTAAATAACTGCTGTCCGGAAAGCCCGAAACAAAGATACTTGCAGAGCTAGACGAATAAGACGGAATGATGTTGTTTGGGCACGCGAGGCCGGTTAGCCCAAAGTCTGTTTCGCTATAGTCCCATAGATCGATGGATTTAAATTTCTCCCCAATCGCGCCATCCGGTTCGATAAATAAAGCTAATTTAAAGTTGGTATTCATCGGGATCAAACTATTGAGATCTGCCTCATTAATTTCTACGTCTTGAAGATAAAGCAAGTTGAACTTGCGTGAATCAAACTGCAAGACGCCATTTTCATCGTAGGTTAATAGACCGTATGCCATGTTATGCGCTCAAGTTGCCAATATGGACACGTAACGTCCCCGTGTCGTAGATTTTAATGGTGTCATTGGTGATCACCTGTCGCGAACCCTCTACGCCACTTGAGATCGTGGTCGTACCATTGGGCTCAACATGAAACTTTCCATTACCAATGTCTAATTCGCCACCTGTGATTTTAGCGGCTTGTAATTCGATCGCCACTTGTATGATACCGGCCAATATTTTATCAGCCGCTAATTCCTTGACCATCAAATTAGTAATACTGGCATCCGGAATGTAAGCTTTGGCATTGAGTAGCATGGTATTCACGCCCTCAAGTTTCGCGATCGCAAACACCGGTTCAGTGGCGATATCGCCACTGGGATCTAGAATGTAAAAGTTATCGGCATTAATAATAAACCCACTGTCACTGGGGCCGTTGTTATAGAAGCCATATCCGGACACGTACCCATTATTATCAAACACTGCACTAAACGATAGCTGCACGTCTTCAAGGGTCGCGATTGCGCCGGTATGCGTTAAAATGGAGCCTTCATTCGCCCCCACTTTAACTGTCAGAATTTCCACCGCTTCAGCCGAGGCAATGCCGCTATCCGCGTAAGCTCTCACTTGGCTAATAATTTGTGCTTTATTTTCGCCGACCGTGGCGCTGAGTTGGCGTAGTGATTCGGTGGTGGCACTGTCATTATCAACCACGGCTTTAGCGAATTTGGTAATGCTCGCAGTGTTGGCCGATGTCTGTGCATTCAAGGTTACGGTGGCCTGTGCATACGCACTTTGCGCATCGGAAAAGGCTTTAATCTGATTGGTAATATCGGCCGTATTTTGGCCCACGGCGTTTTTCAGTAGCTGCGTGGCTTCGGTGTACGCGGTTTGACTATCGGTAAACGCTTTAATTTGGTTGGTGATCGCTGCGGCATTTGCGCCGGCCTGTGCACTGAGCACACGAATGGATTCACCGGTGGCGGAATCTAGGTCTGAGACTGACGTGCTTATCTCACTGACTAAGGCATTATTCTCATTGACTGCGGTAAACAATAAATCAGTCTGTGTCGCTAAGGCATAGTTTTCTTCGACCTTGGTATCAAGCTTGGCAATCGCCAGCGATAAAGAGACGCCACTAAAATCCAGATTACGGATTTCAGCATCTTGCGTCACCAAAGCCTCTAATAACGCTTCAGCGGTTTGTTCATTTTGAACTAAGGCACTGCCCACTGAAATGGTATGACTATCGTTGCCATTTAACGCTTCAAGCGCCACGACGGCCGCATCTTTGGCTTCATCCAAGGCGGCTTCCGCATCGATGATCGCTTGATCGGCAATTGCTCTGGCTTCGTCTGCACTTTGTGCGGCCGCTTGCGCACTTGCCACGGCTGCACTGGCGGCTGAACTGGCGGCACTCGCGGTTGAATTGGCGGCATTTGCTGCGTCCGAGATCGACGGGATGAGTGAAATGGGTGTGCGTAAGTGCTGCGCTAATTCATTGTTCGAGATTAAGCCGGCGAGAATATCGGCCACGGCTTGCGGGTCTTGTGAGGTATTGCCTTCGGTGCCGGTAATATCATTGTAGGGGCCAAAAAAATTGGCATTCGACACAAAACGAATCCAATAAAAATAGGTCGAACCCGTGGCCACTTGATCGGCATAAAAACGGGTTTGACTGGTTCCGATTAATTTTTTAGTGGTAAAGTCATCCGTTTCACTGCGGTACACTTCAGTAAAACTATGCCCTCCTTGGGTCGAAGGTGTCCATTTCACCGCAATCAAATTAAACGCGCCCACCGCTTCAAGATTCAGCGGTTTAGGTGGAATTTCTAAATCAACCCAACCCCCGACAAAGCCTGTGCCTCCATCCACGGGAGTGCTACTAAGAGGGCTACCAACGACGGGCATAATGGTAATCATGTTGCTGTCGGCTAAATCACGTATCGTCACCGCACGATCAACTTCATGACCCCGACGCCCCAAACGGATTTCCAGTGCTTCTTTCAGTTGTGCCACGACACTGGGCAAATTCTGCGCATTGGGTGGGGGAATCGCCGGTACTTTGGTGGCACGCTGCTTCAATTCTTTAAACAGGTTCTTGATTAAAGGCATTAAATAACTTCTCTTAGTGATTCGCCTATGGATACGGAGTCAATAATCTCGTTGCTCACCACTTCCACTGACCAAGATCGCGATAAGAAACCGGCCGGTAAGGGGGTGGGTTCTTCTGAGAGCACGGCTTGTGTATTCATGCCCTCATCCCCATACACATTCACGGTCACAGGATAGCCACTGGCTTGAACCCGCAACCAGCCCATATTGATCGGCCGCGATGAGACAAACTCTTTCGAGCGCCATGTGGCCACGAGGCTGTTGGCATGACTATCAAACAAATACAGGTTGTTATCTTCACCGATTAAATACAGCGAATCGGTTTTAAGGTCGGCATACCCCCCGACCGCATAGAAAGACAGCCACATTAAGGCGTTCTTGCCACCACGCGGATCAAAGATAAAGCCTCGCTTATCAATGCCATTATCATAAAAGCCAAAGTAACGACCGTCATAATGAAAGGCGTGGATACTTTCAGGGTTCAAGGCTTGCCACTGCTCACGGGTAATCAAACGATCTGTAATCAATTCGGCTTGCGTGCCGGCGGCTGAAACTAAACCATCGGGTGAGGCATATAAGGCATAAATCCCCATATCGACCATCGAGCGCTTACTGACACATGCTTGCTTAACATCTATTTCAATGAGATTAATGGACGTCGGATCATAACCAATTGCGGCGTACGGTTTACCCGTGGTGCCAACCACCAAGCCGGCTGAGGTATTGGCGATCGCCACCACTTTGCTGGTAATTGAAAACCGGTAGGCATAGGGCCATGCATAGGGAATGTAGGGTTCGCAAAACGCGAGGGTATTGCCAAAGAACCCGACCATACCCCCATTGGGTAGTGCGGTTAGTCCAACCATTGGCCCCTGCGGGTATTTGCTTAAGTCATCATCGGCTGGCCCTAACCAGCCTTCAGTCGGCATGATCTCACCCAAGACATCATCGCCAACGGTATCGACAAACGTGGTATTACCGATCGGGGTTTGTGCGACTAACTGAAACTCTGAATTCGCATTGCCGGCGGCGGTGCGATAGATACGTTTTAAAGAACCGGAGCCGAAATTAAAGTCACCGGTGGGCGGTGCCGGTAGCGTTAGGGTCACTTCTTGATCGCCTTCCACGGTGATTAGATCCGTCGGTGTGGCTGGCGGCCCCTCTTCCCCAAAGGCATTGACAAAGGTATAGGTATACAGTGTTTCGCGTAAAATCTCGCCATTGCCGGTGTTGAGCACTTCAAAACTCAGTGACTCCGGAGCCGGAATACCAAGTCGATAACTGACATCCGGCATCGCTCCGACGCCGATCGCAAGATCTTGTTTGGTCATTTTGGGATAGCCATCACCGGTAAAATACACGGTATTATCGGTATCGCCGGCAATTTGTGAGCGCACGATATCGACATCTTTATCCCAGCTAAACCAATGATCATCCCGATATAAAAACGTACTGATGGCATTACTCGTTGGTAAGGCTTGAACTAAGGTGTTGTCTTTCCAAGGGGTAATTTGACCACTATCAAACTTACAATCAATGGCGCTGTCTGCCATGTCTTCCGGTAATAAACGACGGGATAATTTAGGGATTTCACCATTGAAGGTGCGAATATGGTACGCGGTCATAAAAATCTCAGAGTTGGTTTAATTCAGCGAGGCCATTATCTTTCGCAGTCAAAATCGCCGGTGTATCGATGGCGAGATTAATGAGGTGTTTGCAGCCTAAACACGCCGCTTCAATGTTTGAATCCAGCTCAATCCATGCCGTGAGTGTCGCCTCAATCACAGCGGTCATTTCTAAAAAAGTGCGCGACGTGCGTGCCGCTTCCTTTTCCATATACGGGTAAGTACCCACCGCAAAAGAACTGGGTCGAGCATCGCTTATCCAGCGTTTCAGCTCCTCGGCTTTATTGGTGTAGGTTGAGGCTTTGTTCTGAGAGCGATAACGATCGCGGGTAAAGGTCGCTTGTTGATCGACTGCGAATAGTGCCTGGTCTTTTGCCAACACCATCGCGTCTGCATTTTTAGTATCAATCTCATCTTGCGTCATGTCACGTAGTACACCGGCCTCGACTGTTTTTAGTGAGATATCAACGGTGTCGGCAACTTCAACAAAGGGTCTAGTTTCAACGTAGGCATTGTCCTCATTGTCACGGAATGACTCCCATTCAAACGTAGGCCCGTCTTGATTTAAAAAAATTCGTTTCATCTGCTTATTCCCACTTATAGATCTTTGTGATGTTTGAAAGTGAACTACTGACTTGCCCGTGACTTCGTATCACGACATTAAATTGACCCACTTGACTTCGGCGCACATGATGCATCGCAATGCCGTTGTCATACATCGTGCCCCCTTGTTGCACGATGCCTTCGATCACATTGATGGTGTTTCCGATATCTTGGTCAGTCACCACACGAAAAGTTCCTTCGCCCCATGTGTTTTGAACCAACGTCGCGCTTCCGGAGAACTTTTCTACCCATGTATCGAGGATTGAATTTGCGGAGGCTTCGGCCGCATCGGCTGAGAGCGTCGCCGCATTCGCTTTATCGGTGGCTGTATTCGCTGACTGAACAATACTGGCTTCGGCTGCAGCGGCATTTTGCTCGCTGGTTGCGGCATTGGTTTCGCTGACACCGGCTGCATTTTTAAAGGCTTCACAATTGGCACGCTGAAGCCCCGCATCCGTGGCGCTATCGGCGGCATTTCCCTCGCTTACGAGCGCTGCATCTTTCGCAATCACCGCATCGGCACGATGAGTATTCGCTGCAATTTTATGATTATCAGCGCTATCAACAGCGGCATCGGCATTATTTTTTGATTGCTCGGCGAGTCCTGCATAGGTAATCGCTTCTGATTCGCTGGCAGCCGCACTGTCTTTTAAAATGACAATGGCAGCCAAATCGGCAGTGGTTTGATTGGCGCTTTGGGTCGCACTATTGGCGCTGGCTAAGGCTTCGTCAGCCGACGTGCTTGCCGCAGCATTCAGCACGTTAAAATCAGCCGCAGCGATCGTGTCATAATCAAGGGCTAATTGTTGTGGTGTTAATACCACATGGTCTTGGCCTCCTGAGTCGGTAATTGTCACGGAGCCTAGACTGCCTAACCAATTAATCATTTGGTCTTCACGCACATTCCAGCGACCGACCAATGCCGCTAGTTGCAGTGCTAACTCAGAGTTTGAAACAGAACTAGGTAGAGGAATGGTGGCATAAAGCAGAGCCGCCCCTGTCACACCGGTAAATTCCGATTGTAGGGTTAACTCTGTATTGGTGCCGACGCTGAGTACTTCATACACTTTCCCATCTACAGCCGCGATAAACATATCACCGGCTTTGGCATTGCTTAACCACGCTGTGCCATCCCCCACCGCAATCGCACTACCATTGGTCAGCGTGACGGTGCCAGTGCGATACCATGTAATTGACATAAAACGAACTCCTTAAAACATACGAACGGGTTGAACAACGGACTGGGCATTGGTATTGCCGGTCATCACACTAATTTTGGCATCGGCCCATCCTTGCCTGAAGACGTTGTAATGGAAATTCGCCATGGCATAATCTGTCCAAGGTTTGTTGGCGATTGAGCCTAGTTTGTATAAAGCACCGGCCACTAATTGGTCGAACCATTGCTCGGCAAAATCGGAATCAATGAAATCGCCATCACGGGCTATTTTCACCACCGCATTCACTTTGACGGGTAAAACGCTGGTCGGGGTATCATGCAAGCGAATCATGCGTCGCTTAGGCAGCGAATAAGCAGCGGTCACACCGGCTGAAATACGTTCACGTCGGGGATCGGATAAGGGGGATAGTTCAAGATCCCCCAAGTCACAGGTTTTGATTGAAATAATATCAATGCCCACGACATTCAACGCGTAATCACTTTCGCCGGCCACGGTATTGAAGGCTGATAACTCTTCCGTCCACACCCATGAGCGTTCACAAAATTCGCGAATAGACCAGCGCAGCATTTCTTTAATGAGGGTTTTAGGGGCATCAATATTTTGTTGAACACCTGAAATGAGCGATTTGATATTAAAATCAAAGTCCGCCATGACAGTAACCGTGTAGATTTCCATTGCTTGCCCTATGTTATTGGTAACTGTCACTGTGCGTGTATAAATACCCGCTACGCTGGTATCAACGACATCCCCCGTCCAGACAATCGCTAACGACCCTAAATCATCGCTCGCTGTCCAAATGGGGTCGGTGTATTCACCATTGAATTCGATTGTTTTACTGAGTCCCCCAACGGTATCAATGACAGGGATTGTGGTTGCAATAACCAACTCACTACCCGCATGAGCAGTGGGGGTCTGCCCTTCTGCAATGATTCCCCCTGTGATGGGTCGTGCCGTCACTTGGCCATCCAACTCAGAAAACAAGTCTAACGATGACGTGATACTGGTTTCAGTGGCTGGACTGAGTGAAAAGTTAACATCCCCGACGACATAGACCAGCGTTTCAACGGCTGGCACTCCAATCTGATAATTGTCAGCGGCTGTTACGAGTGCATAGTCGAATGTTTGAGATTCAGTGAGCGATCCTCCCCCGACAACCGTTATTAGCCCGTCACTCGACAATGAACACGCATTACCAGAAGGCTGTACCGAAGGCGTATACGGAATTTGATCCCCTGTTAATAATCCGTCGTAACCGGTGTAGGCTGGATTGTTAAGGAAAGAATCAGGATGAAGGTCGGCATAATCTACTGCCAACGTCACTACCGCACCAAGGGCGGGTAGAAACGGAGCCGAAAATGCTGGGCTCGTTAATGTTGTCATGGTGTTGTGTTCCCGCTACTGAGTATGCCGAACGATGTATTTAAGAGTTGAGCTTTTAGCTCCCTCCCTGTCATCAATGGTGACCGTTGAGATGGTGTAATAATGCGTGCCCCGTATCGCATTAATATCGACTGTTTTCGTATCGAACGAGACCGTCATGATTAAGGTGTCGCGATCGTAGATGCGATATTCTTTGATTTCATTTAATGCCAACGCTGAGCCGTCTTCTCTTTGTGTCGGGTAGTCCCACGATAGCCTGACGGAATGAATGGACTTTGGGGTATTAATGCTGTCACTAAGGTAATCACTGACCCAATGAATGCCTTCTTTTCGGGTCGCAGATGAGCCACTAACGCCGTTGATTTTAGAAAGCCCAGAAAGGGGTAACAGCATCGCTAAAAGCAGTATTAGAACTTTATTCATAATATTTCCGGTGGGGCTGCTTGGTTTTAAATCACATCTGTCACTTCTAGAATCACATCATGATTTACACCAAGCTCTAAGCCGTCTACCGGTTCTATGGCGGTGAATGTCGTAGCACTGGTCACAATCACACTGGTCAGCGCAATACCGCCACGGGTGACCGCGACAAGCGCTTGCGTGGTGAGATCTACGGCTCCATTTGTGGTGAAGGTTGTGACGCCCCCTGCAACATTTCCGACAGCACTAACCAGCTCTAAACCGGATAAGAGAATCAGGTCACCTGAAATACTGGTTTCAGTCGCCGTCGCAAAAGTCATGACAACATCGAGAGAGCCCCCGATAGATATTGTTTGTATCGTGCTATCACCATCAATTCCATCGGCATCAACTGAGGTGACAGTCAGTGCGTGCAAGCCTGCTTGAAGTGTCATTATAGTTGCCTGATTTCATACTCTAGGGTTGCAGAAATTACCGTACCACCAATGGCAATTGTTCTTGCGGTGATGCGGTTGGTTTTGTAGAGAATTCGTGTCCCGTCGTAAACAGCCAGCCAATAGTCAGCGACCCCGATATCCACATCCGCTAACACAGCGTCAGTAAACTTTTTCGGTGGAAAGATCAGCTTTCGACTATTTGCGTTATCACCTTGGACGAGCGTAATCTCACCGGATGCGTAAGCGTTTTCACTGACAATGCGCTTACCGCCTGACCCACTCGCATTTGAGCAATCATTTAACACAAGCGGTTCGGTTTGGGTGATACACGCATTCAGTGTGGTGCCTATGAGCGTCGCGAGTCCGTTATCAATAACATCTATATGAATTAAATCTGTCATGCTTTTGTCAGCCCTTCAATATCTTCAATTGCTAATTCTGGATCTAGGTATACGAGACGGTTTTTATTATCAAAAAAGTGAAACTTCTGCCTATCAACTTCCGAAACGCGTAAAACCCCTTTGGTGGAATTTTCGATCAACTTCTTTCTGAGCGCTTGCACCTCGGCGCGGGTGGTCATTCTTTGGTAACCTTCGAGCATGCACGCAAGTACGCCAGCGACTAGCGGTGTTGCCATGCTAGTGCCTGACGCCCCTCTGTAATTGCTGTTAGGCCACGCCGTCAACAATGCTTGACCAGGGGCATAAATATCGACACGTTCGCTTGAGCCTGTACCCCCGATATTGAACCGCATTAAATTGTCATCGATGCTAGAGCCACCCACGACGATCATGTCGTCGTCGCTATCAGTAAACGCTCTGGGCAGTGTCACAAAGTCTTCAAAATTATTACCCCCAGAATGACAGCTTATTAAGCCAGCATCGGCCAAAAGTCTAAACGCCGCCATGGATGAAGCTTGGGTGGCTGCTTTTACTCCAATGGAAAAGCTGACAACGGCAGGTTTACCCTGTGCAATGTAGTGAGCAATAATCGCGTCAATTTTGGGGATCATTTGCCCTTTGTGACTATCAATAAGGGGGGCATCTTCAAAGTACAGCGTTGCACCGGTCGCCATCCCGCATCGTTTACCAATAGTATTAGACGAGGTTAATAAGCCGTGATTGCCCGAATCAGGAAAATCCCAGATAAACGGGTTGCCGTCTAAGCCAAATGCACGCCCTTCAAAATCAGGATGCGAGGTGTCCATACCAAGATCCACGATATAAATATTAACGCCCACCCCTGTTCGGGTTGCTCGTTTGAATGACGGTTGACTGTTATAAGGTGCACGGGTTCTGCTAAAGGGGTTCTTCCGTCTACACATTCGAGCCAGTGCCCACGAGTCCCCCCGTTCAGCCGAGCCCACATCGGTATAATCTCTGCGTCGAGAACGACAATCTGGCAAGGGTGTATCTGTGTAATCAAATGAAGTTGGCTGGCTTTCCCCCTCATCACCATCATCGATACTTTCAATTAAGGGACTCTCTTTAAATTTAAAGGTATTTAGCGGTGTATTGACGCTAAACATGGTCGGGAGGTTCTTAAAGTCGGTATACGTGTAGCCTTCATCGTCAAGCAGTTTGGTAAATGCGGGTTCATCGTCTGCGCTTTTTAAAACGACGTATATCATTACGCACCTCGCTCAAGTACTTTGATCCAATAGCGGCTCGTCGGAACATTCATATACATGGTCGTATTGGGATTAATCTCGATATAATCACCGCCAACAACCGCAATAGGAGGCGACACTAACGTCGCCGCTTGGGTAATTTGAGTGGTCACAATGGCTTCCGCGTCACCATTTTTTGTGATCTTAATTAAGCTGGGAGTCACTAAGGTATCTGCGACGGGAATGTCAATGGTTACCCCCACTTCGACTAACGTGACACCGGCTGGAATGGTAAATCTAGAGGGGAAACCGGCTGAGAAAAAACCTTCGGTATCGATAACAACTTCTTTCCATTCAAAGGTTCCACCAAAAGAGGGCTCTCTTCCGTCCTCTAAGCTATCGCCGAACTTCACGATTGCGTGGGATATGGCTGGTTGGGAAACTTCCGCCACGGTGGCTTGAATGATCAATTCTGCTAGTTTTTGTATCGAACCCGCATATCCCTGTCCTCCTGACCAGAAGAACATTAGGTCGCCCATGCTCATTACATAATTCGGGTTCGCTGCTTTTGAATCATCTAAGTCTATCTTTGTTGGCATGCTAATCAATCCTGCTAAAAAGTAATGTATCGCCATTAGAATTTGCAATAAGTTCTATTGGTTCTAACTCGTCTGAGCCTATTTCTAACTCTTCACCTATGGTGAGTGTCCATTCATAGAGGTCGGTAAACTCATTCCAAAAAATCACTTGGGAATCTATAAAATAATCTTTGTTAAAAAAGTTCACTCTAACGCTGGTATTCGGCTGGTTCACGGTGCCTGTAAACACCGCAATTTCATTCACCTCGTCGACGGTGGCGGACGTAATTAAAACCTCAATAAAGGTTAATTCGGTATCTGCTTGCGCGACGGGCAATACCACATGATGCGTTGAGTGGATCGTTGCAAAATATTGTTTCTCTGACCATTCGCTAACATTACCGCCACTTTTCCCGCGTACTTGAAAAAAGTGTTCGGTTCCTTCCGTTAATCCTTGCGCGACAAATGAGGGAGATAACAGGGGGTTGAGTTTGTCTGTTTCTGTCAGTATGCCGGTTGTAAGATCTGTTATTTCTAGATCCCACGACGTCGCCGCGACTAGCGGAAGTGCTTCGGCGGTTTCCAAAACCATGTCTTGAGTGGTTGAAGTTTCCGTGGCGGGTGTAAAGCTGAAATCAACATCGGCAGTTGATGCAGCGACGAGCGAAAGCGGTTCCGCGATGGAGGTTTCAGTTGCGCTCGTGAAATCCATGTACACATGCTGGACGGCTGTCGTTGAGAAGGCAGTCTTTGCAGACCATTCACTCTCTTCTATTCCATCGGTGTCGGCTTTAACCTGAAATTCATAATCAGTGCCACCAACAAGCCCTTCTAGCGTGTAAGGGCTCGACGCAATCCCTGTGATCGTTGTTGCTGCTTGGCCCACTTCGTTGTAGCGAATTGAATAAGACGTGGCGGCAAGGGCGGTATTCACATGAATATCACGCTTAGCAAAACTCGTTCGGCCATCACTATCCGTCACGGTATAGGTTTTGGTGTAGATGCCTTTGGTGGCCGTATCAACGGTGCCTGTGATGACGATCGAACCGGAAATATCGCCATCATCGTCATCAAACGCGGTTGCGTTTAGTTCAACGTAAGCGTCACCGGTGATGATGAGTTGAGGATTACTGCCCACCAATGTCACAACAGGGTCTGAGCCAAAGATCAGATCGTTTGTTACTGAAGTTTCAATGGCACTCGCAAAAGAAAAAGATACATCGCCTTGGACGGTGACAAACTCAACAGGATCAGACCAATCGGTCGTAAATGTTACCCCTGAAGACAGATCAACAGCACGCACCCTAAAATTGTACGTTGCGCCTAACACCAAGCTTTCAGCCGTATAGGGGCTTGTCACCCCTACCGCAATCGTTTCCGCAAACCCTGTTCGGGTTAAACCAACATCATAGGAAATCGCCATACTACACCCAACTCAAATCGGCTTGATTCGCTTGAATATTCGTGACTGGCGAAGGAACTGGCGTTATAACAGTCTGAGCTGGCTGAGGGTAAGGTGCTGCTTCCCCGTCTGTACCCACGCCAATATGGCTATACCAGAATTGGCTCACCTCACTTGTCCAATCGTTCGAGTCGATACCAACTAAGGTGCCTGATTGATCACTTGAGCTGCCCGTTTGAACTACTTGACTGCTCCCTGCTTCGGCTGCTTCCAGCCCATCCATTTCGGCTGTCCACATTGATACCGTATAGTTGGTGCCGGTTTGCTCTGTGATTCGTAATGCGGCCGGTTTACCTATTAAACCATCCGTCGTCGCGGGAGTTGTATGGCCAGCATTGTTATAGCCAAAGCCTGAAAATACGCCCGTATCTTTATTAACCAGCGTGACTGCTGTTGGCCCAAAAATACTAGCCGCATCATGTACCGAAGCACAGAAGCCCATCGCAACAGCCCCCAACTCCGCACCCGTAAAGTTGGTTAGCAGTAGTATTTCGCAGTCCCCTGATGAGGCGTCAAAATACATCCCGCCATGCGTTCGTTTATAAGTCGGGGCTCCTAAATTATTGGTCGCTGGCCCTGCTGTTTGCTGCCAGTATTTTCGCCCTGTTGCCAAATATTCGATGACGGTAAATTCGCTAACAGGACTACCCGCCCCTGTCCATCCTAATGAGGATAATAAGGTGCCAACGGGGTAGGAATCGGCTGGAAAGGAATGCTGACCCATAATTTACTCCTTATGCAGTCGCGGTAAAATAAGTGCCAGCGTTGAGATTTAGGTTATTGCCATTGGTTAGCGCGTTGGTCGTGTGATACGTCAACAACTCCAAGTTCGCATCCACGGCGACATCGGCGACATCGGCGACATAACACACGATGCCTCGAATGACGGTCTCGTCTGTGGTGCCCCCTGCTGAGGTGTACGTCACGGCTGGCACATTTACGTAATGAGAGTTGGCGGTATTATCAATAACAGAACTCGCAATTTCAGCGTCGGTTAATACCTTGCGCGAGTAGTTGTCGAAAACACATTCGGTATTTGCCGCAAGCAAAGCCGTAAGTGTTGAATAATCCTCCATCACCGCATCTGACACGGCCGCCGATAGCAGAATTAAAACTATTCCCGAAGTCGCAGGGTCATTGTTTTTGACGCGATTATGCATCGCAGGCACAATGCCTTTGGCGCGATTAAAAGTACCCATAATAAATTCCTGTATAAAAGTGAGTGTTTAAGCGTTGTTAGGGGTTAGGGTGAAGATGCCGGTGGCTGGCCACTGGACGACGAAGAATTGGGTATCTAAGGCGGTTAAATCAGCGGCCGGTTCAACGAGCAAGACGACGCCAATGAGACATTTGCCTGCCGAAGTGTCTGAATACAACACTCCATAACGACCGGTGATCGAACCCCCTGCCGCTAAGATATTGAAGTCTTCCCCATTGATGGTGGTGACCCCTGCGGCTTCGGTAATTGTGATGTTGCCAATCACTTCGCCGCCGGCCGTATAACCATTGGCGGCTGATATCTCGTTGGTGATTTGGTTGAAGTACTCCAAGCTCAAATCGGCCGCATTAGAACCTGCACTAACGATCGCTAACTTCAATGAATCAGAACTAATCGAGATAATGTCTTTGGCTTGGTTTAGTTGGTATTTGTTGTACAGTTGTAACTTGCCACTGGGCATACGTTTACCTCGCTATTGGTTGGATTCAGGAGAGGCGGCAATATCCATTTTCAATTTCACATTCAGCACACTTGCAAAGGCTTGCAATTCCAGCATCGATTTTTGAATGTTGCCTACTGCGGTATCCTTACCGTACGCCTGATACAGAATGTAATGCGCAAGGGCGACTTGATAAATATCATCGAGCGGCAGTGCCACGTTATTGGTATTCCAATCGTCCACGACTATGGGCGGGGGGAGTACTGAGAACACTAAATCAATCTCATGGCCGGCCGGTGGGTAGGGGTACAAATAAAAGGTTTTGGGGATACGATCGTCATACATATAGAACTCAACATCATCTTCCATCGCTTCGTTGTGCCAGCGTGGAATAATGGTATCAATGGTGTTCTTATCCATGTATTTAATCGGCTCACCGGTTTCTACGTTGCGCACCACGTCAATTAGACGTAATTCGTCGGCGCTAAAGGTTTGCATCGTATCGGCGACACACGTAAAGCGTTTGTTGACGGTACTGGCATCAGGGCGATAGCCGATTAGGACGACCACGGCCTTGTTCAAATACCCCAACAACTCATCCTGAGTCCATCGAGTAAACGAAAGATCGTTCAGTGCCAGCGCGGCTTGATTAATTAGGGTATTTATTTGCATCAATTACGCCTCAAGAACCGCGTTGCCGTCGCTATCCGTCGTCACGTCTTCTACAGCTGGCTTAGGGATATCAACATACACATGCAGCAAATCAGTGCGCGCCATCAGTTGTTTAGTGGGTGGAAACGATAGGCCAGTGCGGGGATTTTTCAGCATCAAACGTTTACCTTCTGGAATTTCGTCCTCCTCCTCTTCCTCTTCAAGACTGCCGCCCTCTTCAAGCAACAACACTTCAGCACGAAGTTTTTTGATGCGTTTACTTAGATCCAGTTCCACGCCAAATTTGTCAAATGCGTGGATCGCTAGATCATCTTTCGTCATGCTCATGAGATCCATAAGATTAACTCCAATAAAATTTTAAAATGAAACAAAAAAGGCCACTCAATGAGCGGCCTTTTTGCATTATTGATCGCCTCACCTAACGAGACGATTAAACGCGCTTAGACTCCGCGTTTTGAGTTCAACATAATACCCGCTTCAGGGTTGGTCACTTTGAAGCCGTAGCAGTTCAAGCCACGGATACCATCACCAAATTGATCCACCAAACGAACAGTTTCAGATTTAGTGAATTGTGACGCAAAGCAGAACAAATCTTTCGTGCCGGCAATACATTTGGTTTTCAGGGTTGACGGATCAAATCCACTTTCACCAAATGCCACGCCCGCATCATCGACACTCGCAAGGTGATTTGAAACGTAGATTTTGTAGCGATCAATGACGCCTAAATAACCGTTACGTTTCATCGACGTACCGTCACCTGAGATCGACGCGTCGGATAGATCGGACTTCTTAATCATGCCAGCCATCCATGGTGGTATGATAATCCAGCGCCCCTCTTCAGGGATGTTTGATTCATCCAAAAGCGTGCCACTGTCGACAATATAATCTGTCACATTTGACTTATCGATACCGCTAGAACCATCCAAAATCTGACCACAATCCGCGTAAATATTGCCTAATACGTCTTTATCAACGTGGATCTTCATCTTGTGACCGGCATCAGTGGTCGCCGCATTGACTAGCGCAACGTCAGATTGCACCTTTTCAATGTCGTCAACTTTGAAGCTAAAGGCTTTCCCACGGTCAATCAAAAGCTCTTGCTTACCTACACTAAGCGTCTCATAAGTAAGGGTGCCATGAGCCGAATAGTCAGAAATGAGTACTTCTGGTGTTCCACGAATAATTACCTTATTTCCGTGTCCGGTGATATCTCCTTCCCAATTTCTGTTTGCGACTGCCATGCAAACGGTGTTGCCGTAAAAACGACGATTTAACTTTTTCGACCAAACTTCAGGGATAAAATTTCCTGCTGCGATTGGCATAGGGTATTCCTCATAAAAAGGACGCTATAAAATGCGTCACGAACTTATGAAGCTCCGCCGTCCTTCATCCACTCATCGATCGCATCTTCATTGGCATCATATTCAGCCTGAGTCATGCGACCAATTTGTTCTTGAGTAAAGCGGGGCTTCGCTTGTCCGTCCCCTGCGCTTGGTGCCGGCGCGTTATCTGCGATAGTGCGTGCGGCTTTAAGCTTATCTTCAGTCACTTTATTTGAACCATGGCCCGTACTGAGTTTGTAACGATCTAAGAGATCGATCACATCCGCAGCGGAACCGTTATCAACCGCCTGTTTGATGTATGCAGGTTGGCGAGCCAACCAGCCATTAAACTCGGCACTCCCGTGTATATCCATAGCATCAGCATGTGCCGCAACGATCGCATCCATGTGGACGCGCTCGTTATCCGCTTTAGCACTCAGCTGGGCCGACTTCGCGGTACTTTCAGCCGCCTGACCCTGTTGTTTTAACTGTGCTCGCTGTGCTTTCATTTCTTCAACCAATGGTTTGAATTGCTCGTAATCCTCAGCAAGACTATTCAAAGCATCGTCGCTCGCACCGTCCGGAGACGTAACGGGTACAACGGGGGCTTGTGTCTTGAGCGTGGCGAGTTCATTCAGCGCGTTATCCAATGCGGTTTGCAGCGTTTCGGTGTCACTCGTTGATTTGCGAAGCGTGTTAGCTTCCTCGATCGCTTGGTGCATACGTGCGGTTGCATTGTCATAACGCTCTTTCCATTGCGTGGCGGTCAAACCGTCCACGGCATCATGGTTAAGCTCGGAGGTGTCGGGGGTTGATTTTTCAGGGATATTTGTTTTTTCAACGATCGTTTCAGACTGTGCCTGGTTAATTTGTTTTTCAACAACTTCAGGGGTCTTCGCGGTCGTCGGATCAATCAGCGCATCCGCTTCATCATCCAAGTGAGCCCATTCATCTTCTGGTTCTAAATAATCTGGCATAAAGGTAGTTCCTTGTGGGGAGTTGCTTTGGTGTGCCTCTTTCAAGGGCCGCAAAACGTGTCCACGTCGGTGGGTAAAACCTAAATTTCAGGCAAACGTGTACCGTGGGGCTTAATTTGTAAGTAGCGAACTTACGCATCGAGCCTTAAGGGCGTTGCCTTTAATCTAGGGGGGTGAAGTCTTTAGCGCGGGACGTTAACGCTACTGACTGTCGTGAATTTCACTTGCTTGTTTGACTAAATTTAATAAATCTTTGATGTTTGCATTGCGACCTTGAAGCCGGCCTATCTTTAATAGATCGGTTTCGACTTCAAGCTGCTCGTGATTAACTGAACGTTGCCGAAGTAGGAACTTGCTGAGCGTTTTGCGGAGCGGCAAGTTGGGCCTGAGCTGGGTCAATACCACCTCCGCCTCCTGCGGCGATAAGTTCTTCGGAGCTTGGTGCATCAGGGACGGCCTTTTCTGAATCAATTTCGAGCGACTTTGCAATCTCTCGGTTTAAATAAACACGATCCACGGTGGGGTCGCCGGCGGTAAGCTGCGCAAATTGAATCATGCGGTTGCTTTGAATTTCTTTGGCAATCAATACTGTTGATCCACGGGCATCCACTTTTAAATCACCCTTGATCGCTTCGTCATCATTCCACTGCATGTTCCAGTCGTACAACGAGGAAATAAGAGGACGAATACAAAAGTCATCAATGTTTTTCACCACGGATTTAATCGCGACATTGGCGGCCCCCATCAGCATCGACATGCCGGACGCTGTTTTGTTTAAGCCTTCGCCTTGAGATCCATGTGTATAACTGGGTAAGCTGGTTTCCTCATCAATAAAGCGACGAAACATTTCAATAATCTTTTCTAATGAACTGCTATGGTTGGCCGGTTGATAAAAGCGCAGCATCGGATGGGTGGCATCTGAGCCCGAACGCTTCCAAATTTTCCACGGATAGATCTGAGTTGCATCTTCTGTGGCGTGCAACATATCCATGTTCACTTCAACTTGTGGCCCTGAAGAGATCGCGGTGTTATCGAGAAAGACTCGTATAGCGGTGTTAATCGTTTCTTGTGAATCACGCATCATGCGCGCAATGCTGGTTCCCCAAAATTGGTGCGGCACACGCTCATAAGGAAACAAGTGATACGGGATTTCATCGGCATCATAAGGATTAAGTTGTGCTTTAATCACGCGGGATGCACACATCCAGATATTGGCTTGATAGACTCGCTTTGTGTCGGGAACTTTACAGCCGCATTGTTCTAGATCTTGGCCATCCATTGCGCCCCAATATTCGAGCACTTCAAAACGATTAGATTCACCACTGGGCGAAAGGCCGGCCATCTGTCTGCGTTCAATTTCGTGCGCCTCTTCGGTATGATTGCCGCTACGGGTAAGCGTCACAATCTCCCACACGACCTTCATACGAAAACCAGAGCCAGTCTCGGCCATTTTAATAAATTGACCTTTGGTTAGAATATGACGTTCATAAATGCCGATCATGTCATCCTTGTCGGTACAATAAGGATCGGGGTATAAATTAAACACCGATGGCGCTGATATTTTCGGGGCAATTTGTTCAAACGCTTCGGCTGACCACTTCTGATTTTGTTTCCAACGCTTGCGTTTATCGATCTTAAGTGTCACGCCTTTAAGGCAACCATGACCCACGATGCACATTTCCAAGAGCGCTGTTTTAAACAACTGATCAAAAGCCCCTTCGATCAATTGATCTTTAATCACCACGGTCATTTTCTCGGCCGTTTCTTTGGCGTGTTCTTCCACGGCCTCTTTTACAATCACCTCCAGTTCTGCTTCACGCTCTTGTACATACTCGCGGAAGTCTTCGGGTATTAAATCGACACCATTGGCGTGATTAATGATGTCCTGCATGGCTTTCAAGCGAATAGCACGCGTCAGTTCTTGGTTAAGCTCTGGCTCCGGAGTCGGGGCCACTGACCAAGCAGGATCGCCGCCTTGCATCAGTAGATCGACTAGGCGTGAATATGCCGCCATGGCTTTAGTGCGGGTAATGCCAAAATAGACCTTGGAGCGCAAATCTCCCATCCCACGTATTTGTTCTTCAGAATACTTAGAACTAAACGCGCGTAAGTCTTCCACCATTTCATTTTCAATTGTTAACTTGGCATCCTTCCAAGTTTGAAACTGGTTCATTAGCTGCGCACCAATCGCGTCGGTTTCAGGCACATTACTAACGCTTTTGCCTGTTTCTACCTGCTCAATTTCAAGCGATTGGTGTATTACGGAGTCATCAATTGTATGGCCACCGGTGGCGGGGGATGGATTAAAACCAGACATCTAATAGCCTCCTCTTCCAACTACGTTCGGTTTCTGAATATTACTAGCTGGCATACCGGAGCCCCCTTTGGGTCGTTTACGTAACATTTCTTTGGCGATGGCCATCGACATGACACGATCATCAAAACATTTTGGTTTAGCGTTATATGAGCCGTTGTCTTCAATCGCATAAGTACGACATTCATCAATGGTTTCGCGGCAAACAATGCCGGTATCCTCATCAATAAATTCAGTGGCGAGTTGATCAATAATTAAGAACTTTGATTTGCTGGTTGTAAGCCAACCTAGCTTTTTGGTCTGCGTGCCATCATTGCGCCGCTCGTTATCTTCTTGAACGTAGAGCTTTGGATATTTCAGGTTCTTCATGGCCGTTAAGGTGGTGAGACCATGGTTGTTGCGCTCAACGCCAATAAAGGCGTTGTTGTAGAAATTACCCAACTGACAAAGCATCTTGCCAAAGTTTTCAGGATCAATATGGCCGTGCCATTGGGCGACTTGATTGCCGTTAGTATCGAGTACGTCGCAACACGAAAAGTCACCGTGGGCCAAACCTTCAGCAACATCGGCCCCCATCACATAACGATCGCCAATTTTCGGTTCTTTCCAAATGCGTAGGCGGCCGTCTTTACGATCCATGACCACGCCAGTTGATGTCATCACTTCAGCGCGACGGATCGGCTCAAAACATTCTTCAATGGCGGCGGTGGTATTGTTGGGATCAAAGACCGGACGTCCGGAGAATAAAAACGCCTCTTCAACGTTGTTCGGGTATTCCTGCTTGAATAGATCGACGCTTTTTAATTCCGCAATCTTTTTACGTCGCCACGCCAATTGTTGGCGATCAAGATCGTAAACAGCTTCTAGCTTTAACTCTTCTGCAGAAGGTTTAAAACCAATCGGCACCGGTGAGCGATAGTCGTCTTGCCAGAACCAGGGGATGAACACTAATTCAAATTCACCAATGCCATTCTTCGCATCCATGCAGTAATCATAAAAGACCCCACCTTCCCCGTTGGCAGTGGACTCAAGCAGCACTTCGGTGCCATCTTCTTGGGGGACAGCTTGCAAGATGCCGGCTAAATGGTCGGCCGCATTTGGCCAAAAAGCGACCTCTGAACCATGAAGATGGGTGATGGTCATCGAGCGGCCGACGGCCTTGTTTCCTGCTGTGCCGACGCGATAACCGGAGTCCAGTTTATCGAACACCATTGACTTGGCAGAGTCTTCATCGAGTGAGGGTTTAAGTGACGCGGGGCATAACTCGTAATAGCGTTGCGTCATACCAAATAGGTTTTTGGTGGCTTCGGCTTCATGCGTCAAAATGAATGCACTGACCCCGCCATTAAAGGTCACTTTCCAGTAGAACCGGCCTTGTGCATAAGTGCTAATCCCCTGCTGCCGACCTTTTAAAATAACTTTCCTAACTTTACCGGTGCGCCGGCGCTGTTCTTCAATCTGTTCGTGTAAATAAATCTGTGCTTTGTTTAACTTGAAGGGATGAATCTGGCCTTTTTTGGTTTTGATCTTCAGGCATTTCACCGAGAAGATTAAAAAGCATAAGCGGAGTTTTCTAATAATCAGTCGGGCTCTAGTCGAGAGCAATATCTTCTCCTATGCCAAGGATCTCTTCATCAAACGAAACACCCGTTTTCACTTCATCCAAACCACGCAATCGGCGAATAGATTCATAGCCGACTTTGTTCGCTTCTAGCAATCCTTTGGCATCCCGATAATCATCAGGCGTTTCTTTGAGTAGAATGTTCACTATTTTGAGCCCTCTACGCGCATTCGATAACGCAAGGTTCATGTCCGCAATGTCTTGCTGGGCGGCCTCTTCGATGGTTGCGTTGCGTATAATGGGTGCGGTTTCTACGTTTTCATTCGTAGCTTTTGAATTCGTAGTTTCGTGCGTAGTTTCATGCGTAGTTTCGGGTTTTACTTCAATCGTCGTTGCCAGCGAAGTCTTGACTAGCGTACGTTTGACGCCTTCAGGGTCTCGCTCCCAATGGCCAATTTTGGCACGCCTACGAATGGTGCCTTCGGCGCACCCATATTTCTTTGAAATCGCCAAGATACTATCGACGCCAGCGCAAAATGCCGCCTCAACTGAAAGCCAATCGATCTCTTTTTTGCTGGCTTTTTTTTCGGTTTCTTTCTAGCCATAGGTTTAATCCCAGCCGCCAGTGCCTCCGAACTTCACAGCGGTATACATGGTATTACGCTTGATGAAACCAATGTCTAAGAGTTTCAAAAGTTCAAGAAACAAGGTGTCGGCTTGCTCTTTTGTGAATTTGTGATAAGCCTCGGCATAGATGTAATCATGCGCGACGGCCGCTTCTAAATATTTCCCAAAGGGTGGGAATATTGACCAAAACCAGCGAGGCACGCTCGCGCCATCCGATATAAAACCAAGCGGCACAATAAATCGGCCGATGGTTTCAGACTGAACGACAAAAGGTTCCATTAGTTGGATTTTTCGTTTAAAGAAAAGGTGTTGTGTTTTGAGTGTACGGGGGAAAACGGTTTTAACTGCGAGCGGTGAATCCTGTCGCGGAGCGATCATAAGGTTTAAGCCTCTTTGGGTAAGCATCGATAAAGTCTGTCACTTTGCCTTTGCCTTTGCGGGTGTTGTAATGCTGCTTCCAGTAATTCGCTAAACCCTCAATATCTTTGTGATCAGGTAGCGGAAAAGGGATACTCCAATATTTGATTCGAGCGAGCGCCGTTGAAAAACTCAAATCTACAATCAAGCGCTGTGATATTTCGTCGTTCGTGACTTTATCCCAATGGATCGGTGGGCTTTCAAATGTCACAAAGCCATTTTGGAATCGATAGTCTATCGTGGGTCGATTGCTTAGATATCGACGTAATAAGTCTTGGGCGGTTTTGGGTTCAATCTGATAAATCCCTACGGCTGGGCCACGATTTTGAACCAAGCTCGTTCCCATTGCAGACTCAACGGCCACGGTGCCGATTAACAAGCACTCCGCCGACTGACTCCACATCCCCATATTTAACAGTGTGGGACGAATAACGTGTTGAACTAAATGTTTAGGGTTGATCATTTTTTTTTATCAGCCTCCCGACGAACCAGCCAAGAAAGATCATCATTTACTTTGTCTAATGATTTATTGATCGGTTGTAGTTGTTGTGTCAGTTGTTCCGTAATTCTGGCCTCTGATTCCGCGATGCGTCGTTGCGAAACTTTATCTGCTAAAACAAAGCGGCTTTCGTGTCGGTCTAATACAGCTTCGTGTCGCGCAATCTCTTTAGTGTTGTTCGCAATTTCGTGGCCGTTGACTTCAATTTCGTAGATCAGGCCAAAATACAAACTGACGACGGAGACAATGATCGTGGTGATTTGAACGAGGTGGCCCGTTGCAATTTCGTGTTTAAATGACAGTTTTTCGCTCATGAGGGGGCCAAATTTTAACCAAAAAAAACCCGTCACTTGAGAAAATGACGGGCTGAAAAAGTAACACTGGTAATCTGAAATTTACTACTAGGAATAATATGAAACCACTTCACTCAAAACCACTACGCTTCAAGATAGACGAATCTTACATAACTCTATCAGAGCTATCAACACCAAAAGAGCTATTTGTTAAAATAAATTGTATTTTTAGGGCAGCTTGCAGGTGTCTGTCTCACTTGAGAGCAGCATTAGCTCACACTTCAAGCGGTCTTTTGCGATCGCCGTTATATAGTCTCGCCCTTCTTTGCTGAGTTGCGTCATGATATCGAGTGTAGAAATTACCGAAACGACTGCTGAGCCTTCAGCACTTTCAATCATTTGGTTAATTTTTTCTTGGATACTGCACATGATTTATTCTCTTTGAATCTCTGGTTGTTATATTTAACCATCAAACATAACTGTTTTATTTTTCAAGGCCAAACGAGGATTGTATCGCCAACAGAGCAAAAACACGGTTTTGTGCTATTATGCACCATTGGTGTGTCATTTTTTATGTTTTATTTGTTTTAGTAACTGGGTTTTTATGCGTTTATGTGAACGTTCTGTTGAAAAATTTGAGTTTTCTCAGCGCCTCAAGCGCGCGCGGGTGGATAAAAAACTATCCAAAACCGATCTTGCAATGCTAGTTGGCGTGAGCCGCAATACGTATACACGTTGGGAGAATCACGCGTCAACGGGAATGCCGAATGATATCAATTACATTCTAAGATTGTGTCTCGCCTTAAAAATGAACTTTCATTATTTAACCACCGGTACAAATGAGAGCGAGCAGGACGCGCGGTATATCTCTCGAATTGATGCGTTTTATCATCGTAATAGCTCTGACTCCAATTTTAATGCCCTCATTGAGCGGCTACAAAATGCAGATAATGACGTCATCGAGGCGATCAACACACTATTACAATTCACAACCGGTGAACATAAAATCAATAAAATAACCCGTAATCGATCAAACATTAAAGGTTTGGACGACCTGCCTTAGCGGTGCTTATAAGCCATTGTGCGGGGTGAGATTAAAATCAACCCAGTAATTCACTGCCGAAATGATATCAATATAAAAGACTTCACGGCTATCGCTGTTTTTAGAGACGAAACTACTGGCCCCGCCTCGCATCACCTCGATGATTGTATCGTCGGGATTCAATTGATCGGTGAAAACCACAATGGGAATCCAGTTCGTCCAGTCGTTTGATTTCATTTCTACGATGAAATGCAGGCACGCCAGTGGATCATCTAGGTCGCGTAAATTGTAATCGATAAAAATAACATCCGGTAAGCGTGAGTCGCTATTGATCTCGTTGTGGGCCTCCGTGACGTTTCGGGTTGCGATCATTGAAACGCTGTTTTCGGTTTCTGCATAATTAAGCGCGCGCTCAAACAACAGACAATCATCATTATTATCATCAATCAGTAGTATTTTTCTTTTTGTTCGTGCCGATTTCATTCCAATTCCTCGTGAGTATTAATCCTAATTTGATTCTAAGCAAATCGAATCTAATAACCAAACGTTATTTTATGAAATTCCTCTGATGCAAAATTGTTTCGGCTTCATCGACCGCGCGACAAAAGCCTTCCAGCAAGTGTCTTCGGACCTTTTTTTGCCAACGGTAAAGGGTCGGTTGTGACTTTTCTAGTTTCGTCGTCCATTGCTCAATGGTTGCATAGCCGCTCACATCCGCCCATTTTTTCACGATATCCTCAACAAAGCCCTTGTCTATCTCTGTTTCAAGGGCTGGCATGATTCGCTTAGCGAGATAAGTCACGGCTAATTTCTTTTGATTGAGGTCACCGAAATGGCCATACAAATAAAGCCAAGCGGGATCATGACTAGCAATGTACGCTTCTACCACGCGTAATGCTATCGCATCTTGCGCCACGCGATCCAAATACGTGACGGCATCTGGATTTTGTGTCATGCCTTGCTGGCATTGTAGGTTTACGGACTTAGCGCGCCCTTCAGGTGGGGGAATAATACGACTTAAGCAAGCGTAAGCGGATTCATAAGGAGCTTCTTGAATGTCTTCTGACATAACAAACCTTTTTTAATATCTTGAATGTGCTGGTTCCTCCACCCTGTCATCCTAAAGTCTTTCCCTGCTAGATATTGAATCCAAACAAGGTTCTGTACGGTATTGCGAAAAATAAGCCCTTTACTTTGTTCAAGGGCGGTTAATATTTTTCGCCGTGTGTTGATCTCATGTTCATCTAAAATCAAATTGGCATAATCTTGATAGATCAACCTTGCTCAATCTCTTGGTGATTGCTTGCCGATCTATAGTCATTAAAATCTTGCTCGCTTTTAAACTCCGTCCATCCCGTGATGACTATTTCATCCGTTTTAAGGCCGCTTTCCTTCGCTATTACGTCTAAAATGAAATTTGTAGTGGGAAATCTGCCGCCTTCCGTCCAAATCAAATGATTGCCGCGTGCTAGGCCTGAAGCAAAATGAAATATGAAATAACGGCCAGTACTGTTTAAACTGAGCGTGGCGTGAAGCAGTTGGTCTTTTGCCGCCTTAATGTTGCCAATGAAATCCAAATCTTTTGTGTCTTCTTGGGAGTCACAATTTTCACAACGAACAAAGCCGGTTTCAGCCGCTTCAAGCGCTGCTTCAACGAACGCTATAGCAGAAAATAAATGTAGTATCATAAAAAAAATCCTTAATGCTTATGTTCAATTATAAATTTGAATTCACCCAACTTGGGGTTGGCTTCCATCTTCAACATCACATGCTCGGTGGTATCGACCTCAACTGCCGAAATGGTTAATTCGCCTTTGCTGTCCGCTTGACGACGAACTAACGCGATCAACAATTGATCTTTAAAACTATCGATTGCTCTGGCGTGCTCTGGCGCACCGAGTCTTGTTAAATCTATCCCTTCACTCATCATTCAATCCTCTTGGTTTTTAATTGCGCCTGGTTAAACTGACAATTCTTTTAAGGCCGTTGCTAGGTTTTCGAGCTTTTGCTGTTTTTCGTCGTTTGTATTAAGTGAGGCAATAACGGTTCTTGAGATAACTTCAACCTGTTCAGCCATCTTCATCAAAGCTTCGCCTAATATCATAAGCTCAAGAATTGGATCGCACTCTAATTTAGTGGAACTTACCGGCGCTGGATTGAGTGTTGGCTTAGAATTGATATTCGCTGCTTTTTTAGGTTTAGTTTTAGTTTCGTTCATTGGTTCTTCATCCGTTTTCAAAAATTTAAAATGCCCTGCTTTCTTTATTAAACCCGCATCGATTAAACAATTGATCGCTCTTATCAGGTTGGGCTTTTGAAGAACCACGCCTTTATCGCTTAAATCAGATGTTATGTCGTTGACAGTCATAGGAGTGCTATATGAAACTACGTTGTAAACCTTATTTTCAGTACTTGTAATGTTATTTAACTTTGACTGTAATCGTGCTTTATTCATGCTTTCCCTCATATCTATCGTTGCTAATTTTGGAAAAAACTTTGATCTTCTGCTCTTTTCATTTAATTCGTCACAAGCCATTCCAGCTTGAAAGGCGCTTAAATTCATAATCAGTTCGTGTCGCTTTTTAAGTTTGCTTTTATCCTTATCCGCGAGAATTTTTTCTCCCTCTTCACTCAATTTAGTGGCGAGTTTTCTTGCCCCCGCATCATCAAGATGTTGTCCTGCTTCAAGCAATTCACTCAGTATCGTCATCGGCCATCCCTTCGGGCATCACAGTAATGCGGCGTGCTTCAATCGTTTCGTTCCCATCCATGATCGCTTTAGCAAGGCGGTGCCACCCGTCGGCGATATACCCTTCGTCATCTAATAAAATTGGATACTCCAAGTCGCACTCAATTACTCGCGTTAAATGATGAATGAAGCTTTTAAAATTCTTTAGCCCCCACGGGCTTGCCCCTAAGTAGATCGCTTGTATTGGGATGGTAATCACGGGTAGATCTTTCGAGCACTCAATCAAATTTTTAACTTGGTAGCGCCGGCCGTTCGCTCTGTAGAAATTTTCATTCATGTGAAAATTAATATCATTCACGCCTTTAATTTTTTTAGGCGTTGCCAATTCGTCTTGCGCATTCGTCATACAGCTCTCCAGTGATAAAAAATTCAAGGCGTTCGTTGCAGTCGTCCCAAAGCTCAAGTTCAGTGCCGTAACGTTCCTCAAATCTGAATTTGTAGGGATGACGAGACGTGCATTCGGCTGTATCCATACCGCCTTGGTGGTGATTACCACACAGGGGGATGGTCATGTAATGCGCGTCCGGTTTTGTTTTGCCATCAATGTGATGAGGGCAGGCCAAACTATCGAGTTCAAATTCTCGTAAACAAACAATGCATCCAAGGTCGCAGATTGCAGCGAGCCATTCTTTTTCAGCCTTTCTTGGTGTTTTACCCTTCAGCGCCATCACAATTCCTTTCAACATATTCGGTGTATTTATTGTCTTCTGGTCTTGGTAGCAGGCAGCCTCGTTCGGCGGCCCACATATCAACTTTGTTCATGTAAAAACAGAAAGGTAATGTCTCCATGCCTTTGGTCGATTTAAGATCGCCTTTGATTGTGGTGCGGCCCATTTTTAAATCCCCTTCATAGCCCAAAAATAAATGTCTCATCATTCGGTGCATTTGATCTTTATGAAACGTATGTGTTTCACGGGTAAAATAAATAGCCAAAATCCCCATCCATGTAAAATACAAACCGTTTGCACTGTTTGATCGTCTTCGTTTGAAGTCCTTCCAAGCGAATTCAATTGCAGTCTTCACATTCAATTCAAGCGCTAAGATAAAGCTAATTAATCGACTACGATCAGCTTCTTGGTGTAATACGATTTTATTCATTCTTTGCCGGTCGGCCTCTACCCAATAGTTCGCTTAATGCTGCGTTCCCTGCCCCTTTGCCCTTCAGATGATTCTTGTGCATTGCTTTGTTTTCTTGTTTGATCTTATCCAGACTGGCGTTACCGGTGCCGGATGGCCTAGTTTCAGGTTCTCTGCCGCTATTGCGCTCTTTTTGACGTGCGAGCCCCAACTTACGCCAGTTCTTTCTCAAGCTTGCTGGCCCTTCGATCGCATCCCGCCACCACGAATGATCCATCGCATAATCAAAGAGTGCGCGAATATGTCGCGGGTCTCGACCATCTTGTTCACGCGTAAGCCGGATTTCATTCGCCCAGTTATACCAGTGGGGTAAGCTAATCTCACGACGTTCATTGACGCGCTGATAGATATGTTTTGCGAGCATGACATCGTGCTCATTTCCCCACTTGTGGCCACTGGGTGACACAATGTATCGATCGTCGTCGGGTTCAAGCTTTGGTGCGGGGGCTTTTTCAGGAATTTTTTCGGGAGGTTTTTGGGTATCTGACAATAAAGACTCTGTATTATTAAAAGACTCTACAGTACTGTCCGATTTTGAGGCCGTTTTTCTGTCTGTTTGCGGACGCTTTTCTGTCTGCTTACCTTTGCTTTTACTCCCCTTACTTTTTCTTAAGCCTTTGTTCTTCGTGATCTTTCTGGCCCATTTGTCCGTATTTTTACTTGAAACGGACTGATTTCTGTCTGTTTGGTCGTTTATCCACTCCTCACAATGAGGGTTTGGATAGATGTTTACACCATGCCGGAGTATGAGGTTTTGATCCTCAAGGCGGCGTAAATCACTGCGAATGTGGGTTAAGGCACCGGTGTAGTTGATGGCGGCGGCGATTTCGCGGGTACTGAGTGTGGTGTAGGCTTTTTCGTTAGCGAATGAGCGCGTCAGCACGACATTAAAAATTCGATGGCAACGATCCGATAAGCTGCACTGTGTTAAGGCATTCAGCGTCGTGACTAATGAACGGATGTAATTTATTCCCTCATCGTTTGCGTAGAGCGGGATAACATTTGATGTGTAGTGGGCATCAGAAACCATGATAATCCTATGTTTATTAGTATCTTTTTGGCGTAATAGCTCTAAAAAGATTGTCAATAATAAAGCGATTAGTATTTTTATCAAGTGTCTAATAATCACGCATTTTTGATTTATTGTGATTTAGGTATTATTATGTGCGGTATTAAGACCCTTTAAATTAGAGGCTCAGGTAAGAGCCAAAGGGGTCAATACTAGGATGACAACAACTATGACGGTAATTGATAAGACCTATGTGCGCCAACAGTTTGCGCATAATTTTAGTGCGCTTCTAGACGCTATTCCAAACTACCCAAAGCATGGAGACGGGCGTCAGACCAAGTTAGAAAAAGATTTTAAAACCTCACAGGGCGGCATTACCAAATGGTTTAATGCCGGAGCCACCCCCGCCATGCCGCTTTTGTTGAAAATTTGTGATGAATTTAACGCGAGTATCGATTACCTATTCACCGGTAAAGGCGATATGTTTCGTAGTGACAATCAGAACAGAGTCCACGCTGTGCCTGACTTTGCGTTTCTAACCGACGTTATGATTATGATTGATAAGATACTGGCTGAAGACGACAGTATCTGCCCGCCTGAATCCAAAGCGCGCGTTATTGTGCAAGTTTATAAACTGTGTCAACGCAGCAAAAAAGTTAATATCGCACTCGTTAAATCCTTTTTGACCGTCGCGATGTCGGAACAAGTCGAATAAACCTACCCTTAGATAAAAAATAAATAGCTCTACCCGCTTTGTATAAAAAGCAAATAGCTCCTTGCGCTTTGTTAAATACTCTTTTTGGTGCTAGAGTCCGTGCTCAATAAAAACATGAGCGGGTTTATTTTTATGCAAGCGGAGGCAAACGAAAGCAATTTAGCGCTTTGGGATCAACTCAAAAGCTTTGAAGTAAAGCATACCTCGGTGATCGAAAGGGCTGGTAAATCAAACCTAACGGGCATTAACCAATATCAACCCTTCTTAAAATTAACTGAAGCGTTTGGCCCGATTGGCCAAGGCTGGGGTTATGTGATCAATGAGCAATCAAGCCGCAAAGGGTGTGAATTAAGTCAGGGGTTTAATGATGATACGCTTAATCATGAAATTCTGACTATCGAGATCATGTTTTGGTACAAGACTAGCGACGGCGTTCGTGCTGATTTCGACTGTTTCGGTGAGTGCTCGCTACTCGGCATAAGCGATGACAAGATGACAACCACTCGCAATGCCTATCGTAATGCTCTTTTTGGTGCAATTAAAAATGCTTCCTCGATGCTGGGCTGTAATGCTGATATCTACCTGTCCGAAATAAAGAAACCTGAGTTTCAAGCGCTCTCCTCTGCTGAAAACGCCAAGTCAATCACTAATGATAAGCCTCATGATGCCGACTGGGCCGATGAGCAAATCGCCAGCATGAAAACGTTGCCCACGGTGGAGGCGACAAACCTAGTCTACAAACAGCTTTTAACGCAATGTTTTGATCCCTTCCTGCAAAACCGCATCACTCAAGCTTTCGATGCCCATGTTTTTGACTTGGAGTCTATCTAGTCATGCACTTATTCGAGATAGCCAAAGAGCATCGCGCCGCTTATGACGATCTAAGCAGTTGTGGTATGACGGCGGAGGAAATCGCCGATTCATTAGCCGCGATTGATGCCTCGTTTGACGATAAAATAATTGCCTGTGCCTATGTTGCCCGAAGTCTAAAGGCTGAACTAACAGCGGTAGTTGAAGCGGGGGATCACCTCGACAAGCGAAAGAAAACCCTGACCAACAAAATTGTGAATATTGAAAGTTACATGATTGCAGGGATGGAAGCGATCCAGAAGCGCAAAGTGGATCATGCTATTTTTCCAGTCACGCTAAAGAAGCCTACCAAGGTCGTTTACATATCTGAAAAACATATCCATACCCTGCCTAAGCGCTATCAGAATACAAAAACCACCACCACGGTCGACAAGAAAGGGCTCAAAGAAGCGCTCAACCTTGGCGAGTACATTGAACATGCCAGCTTAATTGATGGCAAACAATCCATTAGATACTGAGGCCGATAATGCTGATACTACGCCGTAAAGAAGACCAGTCGTTCATGATTCAGGCCGGTGGTGCTGAGATTTTGATTTGTTTCTTAGGAATGGATGACAGCGGACGCGAGGGCAAAATTGGTATTGATGCGCCAAGACATATAAAAATTGATCGCACCGAAGTTTATGAAGCGCGTATATTCGCTGAACAGGACGCGGGTTAACCGTGAGATTCACCGCCACTGATTCCACATCCCACGGTACGTATCGCCAAGCGCAGCAGGATGAGGCGCTGGATCGTCCAAGAGGATATAGGCGTTTGGCTGAAGAAAGTAGAGAGGCCGCTTGGTTGTATCGGCATGTGGATTATGTCCCGACATCGATTAGCACTATGTTTATGTCTGATACGCTGAGCCTGTTGGCCTCGCATTTATACGGTCTTGGTTACCCCACAAACGCCATCTTTTACTGCGCAAAAAAAAGCTCTGCGTGTAGCGCGATCTATGAAGATAAATCAGAGGGCGTGAAAGAATGGCGCTCAACTCAAAACTTTGAAATATTCACCAAGCGTACTCACCCTCAACTGCCCAAAGGTAATTTTGCATGACCACTTACACGTTGCTACGACTGAAGACGAACACGCAATGGTCGTGTCGCGATGGCGTTATCAGGGCGTATTTTATGAATATGACGTATCGGCCTACCGACACAGACGAGGACGATCTTCAGATGATCAGCGTAAAAGATTACAGCTATGACCTGCCGGCCTACTTCTATCGGTTGGACAAAGACATTCAGAAACAAGTGTTTGGTAGCATCATTCAAAAAATAACCTACGCGACCACTAAATACAAAAACTAAGAAGAGAAAAACAGGATGAAGCACAACAGGATCTTTATATTTTTATTGCCACTGCTAAGCAGTGGTTGTCACAACGCAATCACCTCCCCTTACCTGCTCTCCGGCTCGACATGGATTGAAGGTAAACTGAATGAAGGACTATGGCTGATTAATCTCGGCCTATTCGTCTATATCTCCGTATACACGCTAACTATCAAGCATTATAAAACGTTAGATTTGTAGTTAGTTTATGCACTATAAAGTGCATTACAATGCGCGCTATAAGCTTAGCTTGTATTTGCGCTACATAACGACTATATTTTGTAGTGTAAATTAACGCTACAAAAGGGATATAGAAAAGATGAGAGTCACAGCAATATTTAATAATAAGGGTGGGGTTGGTAAAACGGCGGTTGCCTACAACCTCTGCTACGAGTTGGCATTAGCTGACAAGCGTACCCTATTGGTTGATTTGGATGAGCAAAGAAACGGCAGTGACGTCTATGTATCGGATGACGCGCCTAACATCAGTGAAGCGCTTCTAAATGCTCGTTACGATCTAACGAAACTGATAGTTCCCGCGACCAGTCCAGAAGGGGAAGAATATAAGAACCTTTTTATAGTGCCTGGTTCTCACTACTTGGCGACGCTTGTGCCGCAATTATCCGTGTCGTTACATAAAGAGAAGCGCCTCGCGAATCTGCTTAAACCTCTCAAGAATCAATTCGACCACGTTATCATCGACTGCCCCCCGTCACTGGGGACTCTCGGAGAGATCGCCGCCTTTGCCTCCGATGACTTTATTATTCCCGTAGAAGGGGGTTCAGATGCAATCAATGGCATCGCTTTTCTTTTGAAGAAAATTGAAGAGGTCAAAGAAACCGATGATATCAATTACATGGTTGTGCAAAGCATGGTTGACGGCCGACAACGCCGGTTAAATAAGGTAAACGATCAAGAGCTTGAGGTGATAAGAGAACGGGTAGCCAAGACAACAATATCCGCCACAGTTTATATGAAAGATAGCAAACGCGAGCAATTGCCGATCGCGAAATATATGCCTCATAGTAAATGCGCAAAGCAGTTCAAGTCATTATCTAAAGAGGTGCTAAATGCCAGCTTCTAAACGCGTTATTAAGTCAAAGCTAACTCAGCACATTGAGGACAAACAAACCTCTGACTCGCCAACGTCAGAACCTAAGCCTGTCAAAACAGGCGCGGTCAAGCCTACGTCGTTTCGTCTACAGCCTGACGACAAAGCCCAACTAACCATTATGGTTATGCGGCTAAGAAAGGCGACCGGTAGAAAAATATCAGAAACAACCGTTATTCGTGCGCTGATTTCGATCGGATCAAAAGCAACAGATGAGCGGCTAATCAAGGAGATTAAAACACTTTTGTAGTTTGTTTTGTAGTGCAAAATGTACCGCAAATATACATACAAAAACACACTACAAACTGAAGTGGTTAAAATCTTATGACAGTTAAAAAACGCCGACGTATCACGATGGAAATAGCGCTCGCAGAGGCTAAGAAATGCACGACACGAACGGAGTTCGCTATAAAGCATTCAGGATCATGGCGATACCTGAGCAAAAGGTTTTTACTCGATGATGCGTGTCAGCACATGACGGGCAATACGATTTGGAACTACGCTCTCGCAAGTAAAGAAGCCAAGAAATATAAGTGTAAAAAAGATTTCAAAATAGGGAGCCACAGAGCTTATCAGCATTGTTCGCGCAACGGCATCTTGAGTGAGGTGTGTTCTCACATGAGAAAGAACATATATTGGACGCCGGAGTTGGTCACGCTTGAAGCAAAAAAGTATCAACACAGAGGTCAGTTTCACAAGGGGTGTGGTAGCGCATATCAGTACTGTCTAGACCACGACTTATTGGATGAAGTTTGCGGTCACATGACGTGTGGAAAACGCTACACGCCGCCAAAGAATGGTCAACCGGCTGGGCGAAAGCCAAACTTGCAGGCTAAGCGAGAAAAAGCACTACGTGAATTGCTTTGTGTTCATAAATGGTCAAAACCGCGCAGAAACCAGCACGGCATTAACTCCACATGCTCTAAATGTGGAAAAAAACGTACTACAAAATAGGATGACATTTCGATGAGCGAAAAAAATAGAAAGCTAGTTTTGAATATAAGCGAGCACACCTTTCAATATCTAGAAGTACTGGCGTTTGGTTTGAATTGTGAGAAATACCCAAACGATAGAAAAAATGAAGCGCTAACTAAGGGCTTTAATAAAAAGGATGATCATTTTGCCCCCTTAGTTAGTCGCTTGCTTGAAGATGTGGCGGCGTCATTGGCGACCGGTACTCGTAGACCAGGATCATGGGAGCGGGATGTGATCTCGTCACTCACGGGCTGGGAGGGAACCGTCAATAAAGGCATGTTTGGGAATTTGGTTGAATTGCCCGACCCCAAATATATCGTTGCAAATCATAAAGGCTAGTGCTCACTACATTAGCGTATAAAAACAACATTAACTTAGGAATAATAATCATGAAAATTGAATCACCAAATTCTGCTGGAACCCTCCTTGCGTTTTTTAAAGCAAATCCCAGCGAGTGGTATAACAGTAAACAGGTAGCCGAACACCTTGGCGGCGAAAAGTTGAAAAATATCACGCCACTTGGTGTGTTATTTAACGCCGGTAAATTAGATAAGAAAAAAAATCCAGACGGGGCAGGGGTGTTATTCAAACTAATGGAGCCCAGCGCGCCTACTAAAAAAGCCGTATCAATAAAAAAACCTAAAGCAAAACCTAAAGCAAAACCTATCGAAGCAACGCTTGTACATGCTGAGCAAGGGCAATCATCTTACCCTGCCTATAAACCCAGTCACGATTTAGAAATGGCCATGAATTCACTTGGTAAGATCGCCGCCGACGGTGAAAAATATCGCCACGTATTAAGGCAACTAAAACAAATTATCGACAATGCATTAATAGAGGACTAGGCCATGAGCTTACCTGCACAGCAAGAACAGATAACAGAAATGATAAAGGCGCGCATATATAAGAACTGCAATATGACCGCCATCGGCAATAGTGAACGCAAATTGAAAGATGTCGCTATTGATTTGATCAACGCAAGCGGTATGGATCACGGAGTAATCGCAGATGGATGTTTTCTATGCTCATCCACAATTACTCGCCTAATTGATGGCGAAACTATATCACCTCAAAGCGAGACCATTGAACGCATCTATCGCTACTTTGACCTAACGCTAACGCTCGATGGAACGCCGATTAAGCGAGAGTTTTTGAATAGAAAGAAAGTGGTGGTGGATTAATGGAAATTAAATTGGAATATAGCCTGAAGAATGGAAAGAGGGTAGGTGAAAAGAACATGCACCTAATCACCTGCAAGGTGGATGCTGAAATGGATTATGGGACAGGCAAAGTCAAGGATTGCCACGCGACATACAAAATCAAAAAAGAGTCCGAAGGATTTATTTTTAGAGAGGTCAACCTTAACCATGGAATGGGGCATTACCCAACAGTTAGGGAACTGATAATTGGCGCGCTCGTAGACAAATATAATCGCGAGTACACAATTCATATAGACGATGAGTGAGGATATGGAAATGGAAGATTCAAAGGAAAAAGTAAAAATCATAATCGAAATGACGGAAGCTCAAGCAGAAGCCACGGCAGAATTCTATAAACGAATGGGCCATGATGATTATCTGCTCAAGGCTAATGAATTCCACTCTACAGAATTGGAAAATATGAAACGTGGTGGCAATCGAATTCGTGAAGCTTTGGCTAATGCGGGTTTTGACCCACGCTGAATATCTTTAATATTTTTAATATCACTAATCAGAATAAGGATAAAAATAATGCCTAAAATAAAATTACACTGGGATCAAAAAATCCAACATAGCGTGGTTTTGGATTTGCGCGACGATGAAATGGAAGCCTTTCTTCAGGACTTAAAAGAGCGCTCTGACGTAGTATTGAGAAACTTGTGTTGTTCTGAAAAAACAGAGGGAGAATCTGATTGTGAGTTGATGGACTTCGATCTAGAAGATGAAGCTTTTAGCTAGGCTTCTTTCTGTCAAACAGGAAAAGTAAGAAATGCAAATAATTTGGATAAATAAAACATTTGAAGTCCAAGGTGAAATAATCGAAATTGATTATGAAACCTATCGAGATTTGAACACATTGGCTGCAAAGTTTTGGAAAGTTCTAGGATATGAAGCGAAAGGGTATCACGACTTTTTTAAGGCTGTATGCCCTCAAGAACATAGCATGTTTGCAATGGCTCTAGAAGCTTACACCCACGATTTTTTAGTGGGTTTGGATTAACCAACTTTAAGATTTGTCGTTATAGCGTTTTAATTTTAGGGGAGATAGTTTTGGATAACTTAGAAATATGCCACCGTATTGCAGAAATTGAAGGCGTGCACTGCAAAATAACTGAAGAAATAACAAGTCGAAGGGACGTGTTCTGGGAGCGTCATCAGCAAGGCCTTGTTAATTTCGTTAAGATCCCCTCATTTGAGGATCTATACAACCCAATAACAAATGATGCTTTGTGTTTTGAATTGATGGTCAAGTATGCGATTAAAGTATCTCCACGAATTGGCAACACTACGGCAACATGGACAGGAGGAAATATTGAATCAACAGGAGATAAACACACTAATAAAGCAATTTGCTTGGCAATACTTGAGGCGTTTAACAGGATTTAATTTGTCGTTTAAGCGTTTTAATTTTTCTAATAGGAAAAGCTAATCATGACAGCGTTATGTGCTCATTTAAAAGCAAGCTGTATCGATACTAGACGTCATAAGGACGGTTATAGAATAAGGCGGTATAGGTGTTTAGATTGTAACGAGCGTTATTCGTCAGTTGAAGTGGTTGTAGGCCAGCTGGTAAAGGGCAAAGGGCCGTCCCCGTTGGATCTCCTAAAAAAGAAGCTTTGCCAAGATGAAAATCAATTAAAGCGAAAATGGCTTAATGCAATGATAGAAGAATTGCCAAAACAATGAGCCAATTAGATCCCATTGACTGTTGTATTTGTCACACGTCCTTTACGCCCTTATCAAAGCGCAGAAGAACATGTTATGACGATCCAGCTTGCAAGGAAGAGTTGAAACGAATTAATAAAAACGCATCTTACAACAGACGTGTAATAGAATTAAAAAACAATCGAAATTTACGTAATTCATTTTTGAGGTGAGTAATGGATCAAATAGACCTTTTCGTGTGTGATTTGTTCGATGTTTCGTTTAAAGACGACTTAGAGTCCATGTCTGCACCTCTTTACAGCTTAAGCAATACAGCCGCTAAAGTTCAAGAGCATGAAATTGATAAGCATATTCGAGTTTATGAAGATGACAGGGTGAAAATAAAAGTTACGCCTGGTCTTGAGGTTGGTCATGCCACGATTCATGACAAAGATGTGATTATCTATTGTATGAGTCATTTAATGGCGGCTAAGAATAGGAATGAGCCAATAGGTAAAGATGTGCTGCTGATAGCTCATGACCTTCTCATGACGACTAATCGTACTGGAAAGAGACCTAAGCCTTCGGCTGATGACTATGATCGCTTATTGGCGGCTTTACGTCGCTTAAAGCACACTAATATAGAGATTGTTTTAAAAAACGAGAAGAGTGAAACAAAGCGTATCCGGTCTTTTAACCTTCTTGATGATTTTGACGTGGTTAGAACCGATGATAAGAAAGATGGTCGAATGCTCAGTATTAAGCTTGAATTGCCCTCTGTCCTGCTTGAGTCGCTAGAAGATCCCAAAAACTTTGCCACGATTAATCCTGATTACTTCAAAATCAGAGCAGCGCTAGATCGTCGTTTGTATGAATTAGCGAATAGGCATTGTCATAATCAAAAGAAATGGCCGATTCGTATAGAGAATCTTCATAAGCGATCGGGGTCGGTTGAAAACCTTATCGGATTTAGGAAGCAGCTTAATAAACGTATCACAGCGAACTTAATCCCTGATTATAAATTAACGTTAGTTGATAACGTTGTGATAGCGAGACCAAAACCGATGCCGATTGGATCTTTAGCCAAAAAACACAAGAAAAAGCCGTTATGATCAATAAATGATCAAAGTGTCTCTTACTATTATAAAAAGATCTATTAACATGTTAACAAGTTATTTAGTTATGCACCGCTCAAATCCCTTGCTATCAAAGGGCTATAAAGGAGCGATGGGGACGAAACCACGTAGATGTGGGGACGAAACCACGTAGATGTGGGGACGAAACCACGTAGATGTGGGGACGAAACCACGTATCGCTTGGGGACGAAACCACGTACCCATTAACACCTTAACCACACCTTTCCACACCTTTATACACAGAAGCAGGGGATAAGTTTCATTCAGTAAGTGTTGCGAATAGTCAAGCTTAGGAATGCAGCGAACACAATTATTGAACGAACACCGTTCGTTCGGGGTATCCCTTCTGCTTAGCATAGGGGGTAGGTCTTTTCAATATCACTACTAAGCAGTGATATTAATTTTCAACCTCTTGCTTAGTAGAGGCTAGCTCTTGCTTAGCACAGGTAGAAAAGAAAATCACCGCAGTTGCAACGAATTCACCGCAGTTGCAACGTTTTTAACCTTAAAAATTCCTGATAAACCTACAAGTGCGACCCGATAAAACCGATTTATTTAGATCGCACATTGCTGATCTACCAACACCCAAAACAAACATAGTCTAGAGTAATCTCTAAACTATATAAGAAAGTAGTGGCTGAATTCATCACAATCCTATACAGTTTAACGGTAAATCAAACCTCTAAACTAGACATCAAGGAAGTCGTACAAAAAATGACCGTTTATGCCTATATAAGAGTCAGTGACTCGGACAAACAAGATTCACGCGCTCAGCGCCATGCTATTTCAAAATATGCCACTGAAGAGGGCTTGCTCATCCCAGCAAAGAACTTCATCGAACGTAATGTCTCTGGATACAATACGACGATCGAGCAAAGAGGCTGGTTAGATTTAGCAGGCAAGCTAAACAAGGGGGATATTGTTTTGGTGTCGGACGTGGCGAGGATTAGTCGCCAAAAGCCGATGGCGGTAGTCGGCTTAGTTCAAGCCATTATTGATACGGGGGCGCAGATTGTTTTTTGTTATTCCCGAACAGTAATTGATTCCTCAGTTGAAAATGAGGCCAGTACGATGTTTTTATTGCTAGGTGAAGCCTTTGGGGCGATGAAATTATCAGAGGGAAGGGCACATAAAGCAACCACCGCGTGCGAAATTAGAAGCAAACGAGGATTAACCAACGGTCGAGCCATTGGCGCGATTATCAAAAGCAAATTAGATATCCATGAAAGCGACATTATTATGGAGCTCAACAACGGAACATCACAGGTCAAAGTAGCAGAATTGTTTAACGTTGCACTTATGACGCTGCGTACTTGGATAGAAAAGCGACACCAACTCAGAGCGCTTGCTCGAAGTCATGGCATTGAAGCAAGACACCTAATGCAGATAAAAATAGAACTTAAAAAATTGGAACGTAAAAATGCTTAACTTTAAAACACTAGAAAGCTCAAACGCATACGAAATATTTTATGACGACAATCAGAATAGCAAAGCCATTCACTGCAAGGTGTGCTTAAAATCAAGCTACAACCAAAATGACGTTAAAAACTACTATTGCGGATCGTGCAAGGCATTTCATAAAGACAGAGCAGCACTCCCACCGCTTATTGTTGATCGATACAATAGTGTTGTAGTCAGAAAGCAGACTCAGGACATCGCACGAACCATCGATTCCTTGAAAAGATTTAGATACGACCTATGCGACGCGATGGAAACGAATGTTGTGCTAAGATTGAATGATACTATTACAGATTTAGAAAATCTAAAGCAAAGATTAAAGGCAGCATTAAGCGAGGTGGCAAATGGAGTTTGACTCACACAAACAAGTCTTGATCGATCAAATGTCACCGGTGATCAAAGAAGTGATGCAAACCGATGGGCTTTTTGAGGCGATCGTGAACAAATGCGCGGCGGAACAAGTAGACTATTCTAGAATGCTTAATTTTGCGCTGTCGCTCATGCAAAACAACATAAGTGACGAGCGGTGTAAGCAAGTGCTATTTAATCAAGTCGTTGCTCAAGGTCTTCACGCGGGGCATGATTACGAAGAAACGCTTGAAATGGCAATCGTTGTTTTCTCTACCTATCATGACCGATTGCTCGATAAAAAAAGAGACTATCGACACCGCATTAGAAATTGTACGATCGGCTAAGCCATCGCACTTTCTTTAACTAACTCGACAAGCATTAGCTCATTACCTTCAATCATCCAGCTTACGTCCACTTTTCCGACTGTAAGCTTGTTGATTTCGAGTACTTCCGGCTCATCGGGGAAACAGTTTTCAGGTAGCCCCGTGTAACACCCCGCTACGGCAGGCTCAAAATCGAAGTCCACTTCGACATCGATCTCGCTGGCCAATAGTTCTATAGAGATAGTTTCGTTATGACTCGTCATTGGCATTGCCTCTAAAGTTAATTCGTTTTCTAAGAAAGTTGTAGGTGTCGGGTAAGTAAATGCCGTTCTCGAATTTCTGACGACGCTTAATTCGACTCATCATTGATCGCACAATACTGTCGGCAAAGATCGCACGGGTCGGGTACTTCTGAGTGAACTCAATCATTTCATCCAACAACTGCTCACGGCTCGTGTCGTCGCCATCTTCGGCCGCTTTGGCATAGTTTCGCAGCATGGTTTTACGTTGCTTCTCTATTCGCTTCTGTGCGTTTTTAAAAGCATTGGCTTCCTTGTAATAATCGCCCACTCGCGCCGGCGCGATACCCGCAGCTTGGCCCACTAATTCCGGTGCCGTAAATTCCTGAATCAATTCATTGCCGTTGTAATCCACCAAGCCCTCATCCGCATAACGCCCTGATCGCATGACATCACGTACTGCTTTAGGCACAAGACTCTCGATGCCGCGTTCAATATTGCCTTGTGAAATATTGTCGACTCCTCGTGCATAATTGCTGAGTAATCCCCCCATTGGGCCGGCCACCATCCGCATAATAATGTCGCCGGTGTCTCTGATTTCAGAGTCGCGGTCGTTGCTCATTACCAGTAGGCCGTCTAATTTCACCCGACTATGCAAATCAAATGGCGTCAACGCATTAATGGTGCCTTTCATCAACGCGGTTGCGGCGGTTTCACCAAGATTTTCAGCTAACCAAGAACGCGCATCATCTTCAAATTCGTAGGGCTCATCGTCATCATCACGGAACAAGTTGCCCATTAATAAAATTGGCGCTTGAACTAACCACGGCAGACCTAAGAACCCCGCCACCACAAAATGTAGTGCCAGAATGCCCGACAATTCCTTGCGTGCTTCCCGTTTAATCTCTTTGGTCTCACCTTTGAGGCTTTGATGCGTATCACGAATTAAGGTGAACAATATGTGTTGCGAGTACTGCCGGAACTGTGTGAGCACTTTCACCACATCATTCTTCATGAATTGTGAGCGGTTCGTGGAGGTGTAATTAAAGTGACCATCGTTAATCATTTTTCGGGCGTAAATCTTAGCCGCCTCTTTGTCCACGCCATTTTTCACCGCAATACGATACGCTGCCAGTGCTGCGACTTCTCGGTTCAAGGTCTCGGCATTATGAAAGAGGGCAGAGCTATAGCGCATAAATCGTGTGGTTTTTTCGCTTAAATTACCCTCTTTACTCATACGGGTATCGGTTTCAGACAGTTGGGCCAATGAGTGGGCTTGTGTGGTGTCGATCGTTCCTTCACGGATCAATTGAATCAACATCGCTCGCTCATCGTTTTTAATCTCCTGACTCCGGCTTAAGGATTTCCACGACTCATAAGTTCCCTTCTTGAAAGGCGCGCGGGTATATTGCAATAAGGCTTTGTTCAATTCCTTAAAGGCGGCCTTCAGCCCATACTTAGCGCCAATTTTCGGCGCGACAATTAAGCCGGTTTGGGTCAAATTGACTAAGCCAGCCCCCAAACTAAAGCCCAAATACATCACAAACCCAAGATTGCCGGCATAGGCTGTCCAAGGCGAGGCGTCCGGATTCATGATTTTATGGTGGCGTACGCGCATGTGATTCGCAACATCACGCGCAACGTCCCCCTGGTCTTTTCTAATCGCGCTTTTTTCCGGTAACTTTTCAAGGGTGTCGACCTCATCCGTCATCGCATCAATTTCATGCTGCATTAAATCAGCGTGCTTGATACGGGTAAGATGGTGTGCACCATGAAAGGCGGTGTGTGAGAAGGCACGACGTGAATCCTGTGAAAAACCTTTGATCTTTTTACGATGGATCGAATGTTTTAGCGAACTGACATCTGGCATCATTTTCAAAATCAGCTGATTAATATCGTCCTTCAGGTCGTCTTTCAGGTCTTGGAACCGTTCCCCGACTAAATGATCATCGAGTAAACTGAACACTTCCGACCCAAAGGCCGGTACGTCGCCAAGGTCGGTTGGCACAAACTCTTTCGTCTTTGTTTTCGTCACAACATAACCAAGATCCTCAAACTTACTGGCCTGATGATCACGCGCGGTGCTGTTCTCAAAATGTTCACGGATATATTCATCACCCTTCTTGGCAATTAATACAAAGTCACCAAAACGAGAAAGCGGAAAGTAAGGGCCGTCTTTTAAGCGTTTCATAAAGATCGCCTCAACTTCCTCTTTGGCCACGTCCGACGCTTCCGGATCATCATTAAAGGCACGGTCAATACGATCGAGCACGGCTCGCTTTTGATCTTCCCATTGCTTATCAAAGAAACCTTTCACCGCCTGATACACTTCAACGGCTTCATCTGACATGGATTCATAACGATTACGCAAGACAGGGTAGGCGAGTCGGCGCTGGTTCTCGTTATCGAGTTCACGCATGAGTCGCTTTTGTTCGCCTTTGAGCGATAACATGGCGGCCTCACTACTGTCCTTGAAAAAGTCAGCATGATTTAATTGCTTCTGGATGGTGTCTAAGCGCTTGTTGATCCCGACGACATTCACTCTCGTTGTGTAATTGCGATCGGGATTCAGGCCCATAAATGTCGCATCGAGCATTAGATCTGACATGATTTCACTTTCTTTAGGGCTCAATTTGTCCCATAACTGATTAATCATTTCAGCATCGTGCATGATGTTATTGCGCACGGCATCCATGCTTTGCAGTAACTTCGCATACTCCGTCAAAGGATTACCGGCTTTGATCTGATCAAACACCGATTTATAGACCTCTTCAATCTGCAAGCCGGTCATCAAATTAAGCATCACGGCACGACGATCTTTCGACATCGCCATCAAATCATCAAGCTTTAAGTTACGAATGGCATCCGCTTTATGCTTAACAACGCCACCGGCCGCATTCATCTTGTCACGAATGCTTGCTGGTTTTTCGTCCGGCGCATTACGTCGTCGGCTAAATTTAGGACGACTCCCAGCTTTAGCGCCCACTTGCGAGGCTTTGTTTATTCTTTTCAGCAAG
>Ga0105348_1000115_pt1 | contig 57517 bp, 43 predicted proteins | sample EN8Hudsemesocosm_2_FD_83504 | JGI IMG/M metagenome (GOLD analysis project Ga0105348, IMG submission 83504) | Methane-oxidizing microbial communities from mesocosms in the Hudson Canyon - EN8C Hudson Canyon | ecosystem: Environmental > Aquatic > Marine > Cold seeps | place: Hudson Canyon... | reverse complement strand
TTACGTTATAATAACTTACGGTGCTAACAAGGTAGGTTTTGATAACACGCATTATTAGCTATGATCCACCCAACGTCAGCAGAAGAGTTTGTTACGTTATAATAACTTACGGTGCTAACAAGGCAGGTCTTGATAACACGCATTATTAGCTATCATCCACCCAATGTCAGCGGAAGAGTTTGTTACGCTTTAGAAGTTATTCGTTTTTAAGCTTATAAACATTTGAAATCACTATTACTTAACGGTAATAGTGATTTTTTTTGAAACAACCGCAGGGCTATGGGGCATGTGTTTATGATCCCCTAAGATAAGCTGTAAGGTGTGTTCACCTTTAGCTAAAGTGACTTCTGTTTGTGTTTGTCCGCCACCAAAATGTTTTACTTCACTACCCATAGGTTTATCTAACGCAGGTAGCTTTTTACCGTCGACTAATAAATGATGATGGCCCGTATTTTTTTTATCAATACCTGCCGGAGAAACCCCCATGCCTTGTAAACCAAATTTAATGGTGAAGGTTTCGGCAACAGTAGCGCCGTCTTGAGGTGAAATAATGTATACTCTGGCATTTTCAGGTGCTGCACTGGCTTCTATTGTTTGCTTTGAAGTGTGATCATGAGCAAAGCTTGTGTTTAATGACACTGCGCTTAAAACTAGAGTAAGTAGTGATAACCTGGTGTATTTATTCATAAGATAAACCTTAACTGTTTGTATTCGTAATTGGATATAAGATTAAAGTAGCACAATAGAAGCACTAACATTAAGTTATCAATAAATTAATTTGAGTTAGATTTTTCTCTTAAACTAGATTTGATGCAATGTTAATAAATTATTACCAGCCTAAAACATCACTCATTATTGACCAACGAGGTGTTTTCGCTTTAGGGTCTTTTCCTAAAATCCAATAATCATAAACTTTGCTCTGAAAGCCGTTATCGCGTTTTAACCTCAGCCAAGTATTAATAAATTCAACATAAGCATCTTGCTCTTTGGGAAGCACTAAACCAACAGGAGCCTTGATTGTTAAACCCTTTGGTACGATAGCTGAAAACTCAGGATAGAGCATAGACCATGATGCTGCGACTTCGGCAGAAAAAAGCATAACATCCACTTCTTGGTGTTTACCTTTTAAAAATTGTCTAACATCGGTAATTTCAGTCAGTTGCGCATTAGGGAAGTGTTCTTTAGCGATACGTTGAAAATATTGGCTTTTAGCGATTCCAATATTAAGCTTCTCTAAGGATTGAATATCATATAAATTCGAGAAATCATCTCGCTTAGCATCATGTAATAAAAAACCAGCACTATGAAAGGTGTATGTATCCGAGAAAGTGACATTAAGAGCGCGTCTAGGAGTAACAGCCTGACCACCTATAACAATATCAACACTGCCATTTTTCAGTAATTCAGCCTCTTCGTTTTTATTTTTTAAATAAATGAGTGCGATATTAATATTTAAATCTTTGGCAAGTTCATTCAATAATTCCATATCGTAACCAACCAATCGATTGTTATTGTTTTTAAATACAAAAGGTAAATTTGCTTTGTAATAACCAACACGAATGTTTTTTCTCACCATAATAATATCTAGTCTAGGCTGCTGTTGCTCAGCCAAAGTAAGAGGGGATAATTTCTCGTATTTGTCAATTTTAGTTGGCGTGTGTAAAGCTGTCATTGACTCAAAAGTTTGTACACCTTCGTATTTATAAGGTATCAAGGATTTTAAGGCAAACCCTGCGGCTAACATGACAGCAAAAGTGATAGCTAAATGAATACCGATAGCTTGCATTAAGTAGTGCCATTTTAATTTTTTCAAAACAGCAGAGGCGACTAATAAGGTAACAACAAACCCATGAAGCGCTGCCAATGCGGTAGCAAATCTGGCGGTAACAATACTTCCTAATAAGTATAATTGGAATTGATCGGCGGGCAGCTCAAAGTAGTTGAGTAAAAATGGAATGGCGACAGCCATCTTTCCAAAAGCGGTTAGTGCGCCCATGACGACAAATGAAGCATATTGCTCTGTACCTAGCGGTGAGCCAACATACCAAGCTGAAAATAAAATAAAGCCTAGACCAAGCAAAGCCCCTGCACTAGGAAAACTATAGGCAGTCGGCACCATTATATCGACAGTTGAGTCGGTCTCTTCGCACTCCATACCATGTTTTGCTAACAAGGCCTTGCATCGTTCAATAATCATTGGAAGTACAACGAGTACCGTGCCCGTTGCTAGCGCAGTAATAGCCGCTTCACCTGCAGTGGCTAATACCTCACGATAAGAAAAGGGGGTCGCCATATGAATAATTAAGGGCAGTAATACAAAAGCTAATAATATTGCAGCAATAATATATACCCATAAAAACACTTGTAATCGACCGAGCTCTTCAACCTCCATAGTACCTGCGGCAGATGCTGAAATGGCAAATATACCTAGGGGTGCTAATTTGGCAACATAAGAAGCTACTTTCATCAAACTATCAGCAATATTGGTGGTTAAATTTAATAGGGTTTCTTTGTTTTTCACTTGTATTAAGGCTATACCCATCAGCAAGGAAAATAGCACAACTGCCGGCACAATTGTTTCAGATAAAGAGGCGAAAATATTGCTTGGAATATAAAGTTTTACAAAGTTAAAATCAACAGTTTCGGCGGTCATGTCCGTACTGAAAAAACTGCCAGTTTGCCAATTTGGATAGGCTAAAGGCAGAAAGAGTAGCGTTAGCATTATTGCTAACCAGAGAATAAGTGTTACTTTGACAGCGCGCAAACCAATGCGGTTTGCCATGCTTTGATTCAATCGCCCAAGGCCACCAATAATAGAAACAAGCACATAAGGTAATACAGTCATTTGTATCAAGTGGATATAGACACTACCAAGAATTTCTAGATTTCCTGCAGGTTCACCAACAAAAATACCGGTCGATATACCTAAAAGCAATGCAATGATTACGCGCTTAAAAGGACTGAGGTTTCGATAGAAGTTAATGACTAGCATCTAATACTCCGTTAATTAGATATTTAATTAGATATTTAGCAGTAAGTTGGTATTAATCAAGTTTAAAACTTTTATTGATAATTGAATAGAAAATTTATCATTAGATAACTATTTTCTTTCTAGAAAATATATTTTCAACTTTCAAACTGGTCATCCAGTTTGAAAGTCACGTCATTAAAGGCTTATGTTTTTTTGTTATTTTAAGTTGTAAAAAACCTTTAAAAAAAGTTTAATAATGTGCTGGTAATGACGCGAAATTCTGATAATCTCTTCGCACGTTGTTTTTTTGATTGTTGTTTTTATAGTCAAAAAGTAACGGAGATAAATTTATTTATCCACAAAAACAAAAATAATAAATATTGTGTGCTAAAAGGATTTTATTCTTACCTTTTTTCAATAAAATCATATGAATGAAGTAAAGAACCAGAATAGGTGGATTTCCTATTCTGGCGTTTTCCTGTGCTTATTAACAAAGTTATCCACATTCGCTTGGTGACAAATATCACTGTGCAGTAGAGCTAAGGCTCGCTTTGTGGCATGCTTAACCTATCTTATTGTTTAGACAAATATCTTATGACAACATTGGCAGAAAACTCGCCCCAAACACTTGCAAAAATTAACCATCCCCTTATTCTAGTCGACGGTTCTTCGTATTTATTTCGCGCATATCATGTTCCATATCTACAAGCTTTATCTACGGCTGACGGCCAATCGACAGGGGCGATTACAGGTGTTCTAAACATGATTCGTAGTTTGAAGAAGGACTACCCGAACGGCAATGTTGTTGTCATTTTTGATGCAAAAGGTAAAACTTTTCGTAACGACTTATATCCTGAATATAAAGCTAATCGTCCGCCTATGCCTGATGACTTACGTACACAAATAGCGCCGATACATAATATTATTAGCGCTATGGGTTTACCATTATTAGTTATTCCCGGCGTTGAAGCAGATGATGTTATTGGTACTTTAGCCAAGCAGGCTCATGAGCAAGGTATAGAAACAGTGATTTCTACTGGTGATAAAGACATGGCGCAGTTAGTGACACCACATGTCCGTTTAATCAATACCATGACGGATGTTGAATTAGATGAAGCAGGCGTTAGTGAAAAATTTGGCGTTCGCCCCGATCAAATTATTGATTATTTGGCTTTAATGGGAGACAAAGTTGATAACATTCCTGGTGTCGTAAAATGTGGCCCTAAAACTGCCGTGAAATGGTTAGCAGAGCATGGCACGCTTGATGAAGTTATTGCTAATGCCGACAAGGTCAAAGGAAAAATAGGTGAGAACCTTCGAGATGCACTGGAGCAATTACCGCTTTCTTATCAACTAGCAACAATAAAATGTGATGTTGAATTAGAACAAACAGTAGAGCAATTACAGCCAACTGAGCCAGATATTGAGTCATTAACTTCCCTTTACCAAGAATTCGAATTAAAGCGTTTATTAGCAGATTTAAGCAAAGGTAGTGATAAAAGTACTAATAGCGAACAAACTGCAACAAGTAAATCATCAAAAACCTCTAAAGAAGTTAAAATAGACGGTGTAGATGTTGTAGCAGTGGAAGTGACTGACTGCGATTACGACATCATTTTTGAAAAAGCTAGCTTTGATGTTTGGCTGGAAAAATTAAAAAGTAGTGACTCTTTTGCTTTTGATACGGAAACTACCAGTGTTGATTACATGAAAGCTGAGTTGGTGGGTTTATCTTTTGCTGTAGAAGTGGGTAAAGCCGCTTATGTACCATTAACGCATGACTATATTGGCGCGCCAGAGCAGTTAGACCGAGACTGGGTATTGGCACAATTGAAGCCATTATTGGAAAGTATCGAGATTAAAAAGATTGGTCAAAATTTAAAATACGATGCTAACGTTTTAAGCCAATATGATATCAATCTACAAGGTGTCGCTTTTGATACAATGATTGAATCATACTGTTATAACAGTGTTTCCACGCGTCATAATATGGATGCGTTAGCGCTAAAGTATCTAGACTATAAAACAGTACATTTTGAAGACATTGCTGGCAAAGGTGCTAAGCAATTAACCTTTAATCAAATAGATATTGAAAAAGCAGGCCAGTATGCGGCTGAAGATGCGGATATTACCTTGCGTTTACATCAAGCCATTTTCCCAGCACTTGAACAATTACCCGAGCAACTTAGCGTTTATAACGATATTGAAATCCCATTAATGCCAGTATTGGCGCAGATGGAACAAACGGGAGTGTTGATTGACTGTGATGTGCTTGATCAGCAAAGTCAAAGTATTGGGCAGCGTTTGGATGAATTAGAAATTGAAGCCCATAACTTAGCAGGTAAAAGTTTTAATTTAGGTTCACCTAAGCAATTGCAACAAATCTTATTTGAAGAACTAAAAATTCCTGTTATTAAAAAAACGCCCAAAGGCGCACCATCTACAGCAGAAGAAGTACTTCAAGAGCTTGCGTTAGATTATCCTTTACCGAAAATCATATTAGAAAATCGTGGTTTAAGTAAATTAAAATCTACATATACCGACAAATTACCCTTAATGGTAAGTGGTAAAACAGGCCGAGTACATACTTCGTATCACCAAGCGGTCACTGCTACGGGACGATTATCTTCAACCGATCCAAATTTACAAAATATTCCAATTCGTAGTGAACAAGGTCGCAAAATACGCCAAGCTTTTATTGCACCGAAAGACTATAAAATTGTTGCCATTGATTACTCACAAATTGAATTGCGTATTATGGCGCACTTATCTAATGACAAAGGCCTAGTTACTGCTTTTAGTGAGGGAAAAGACATTCATAAAGCAACGGCTGCAGAAATTTTCGCAGTGGAGTTAGATGACGTTACTACCGAACAACGTCGTAGCGCTAAAGCGATCAACTTCGGTTTGATTTATGGTATGTCAGCCTTTGGTTTAGCTAAGCAATTAAACATTGGTCGTCATCAAGCGCAAGAATATCAAGATAAATATTTCCAACGTTATCCGAGCGTTTTAACTTATATGGAAGATACTCGCCAACAAGCGAGTGAACAGGGTTATGTTGAAACGTTATTTGGTCGTCGTTTATATTTACCTGAAATAAAGTCAAAAAATGGTATGCGTAGAAAGGCGGCTGAACGTGCTGCTATTAATGCGCCTATGCAAGGTACTGCGGCAGATATCATTAAAAAAGCCATGCTTGCGGTAGCAGCATGGTTAAATGAACAAAACGATGGTCGCATCAAAATGACGATGCAAGTACACGATGAATTAATATTTGAAATACATCAAGATATTGTCGAAGAAACAACTGAAAAGCTAGTTGATTTGATGAACAATGCTGTTGAGCTGAGTGTACCGCTTATTGCCGAGGCAGGTATGGGTGATAATTGGGATGAAGCGCACTAGATTGAGCCATTGATAATTGAGTTGGCATTATTATCGTAGTGCCAACACTACCTTTAAGGTAAGAAGTATTGAGTTTTGCCTGTTTTTGGGTCTAATTTTATTTTTCCTTCTTTTTTCAATGATTTGATAGCAATATTTACCTTGTCACGTATTGCGATCCCCTGGGGTGTTTTTTGAAAAACATAAAAAATATCTAAAATATCAATTGCTTGCTTTGTGTTGTAGAATATTTCTTGATTGTGATCTAAGCTTTTAACGGCTAATACTGTAGATTGACTATCGCCAATCATGGCATCAATTCTTCCAGATAAAAGTTTTTTTACATTTTGTTCATCACTGCTAACGTATTGAATTTTTATGTTTGTATTTTCTTCCATTTGACCATAACTAAACCCCCTAACAGCACCTATAGTCAAACCTTCAAGATCAGAAAATTGAGTGATGGTCTTTCCTTTATTTTTTGTAAATATGATAAGTGCTTTAAACGCAATGTTATCACTTACAACAACTTCAGACTTGTCTTTTGGTATGTGTTGCCATAGCTCTGGAAAATATCCAATCAGTTGATTATTTTTAAAGGACTGCTGAATCCTTTGAGTCGGCTCAACAATGAGATCAAGAGACAGTTGGGCTCTGTTAATAATTTCGTTATGTAATTGAATAAGTAGTCCTTCTTTTTTGTTAACCACATACCCAGGAATGTAGTAACTTCCTATTAAATTATCAGTATCGCTAGTGGCCTGAACATTAATGGGAAAAACTATTATCACCAACAAGAAAAAAACAAAAAAGTATTTCATTATTCATTACCATAAAACTTAAGAGGAATAAAAACGGTATTATACAAAATTATCAGATTCATTTGAAAGATTATATCTTGTAACGGGTTCATATCAATAGCACAACGATATGTATCCCTATTGTGTTGTGTGTTTCATGTTTTAACTCTCATTCTGTCCTATCGCCAGTTTGGGAGTTTTTTTATGCGTTAGTGCTAAGCATTGGAATAGCGCTCTTTATTACCAAGCCAACGTTGAATAAGCGCTTGGGCACATTCAGGGTTTTGACGAGAGAGCAAATAAGCTTTTTGTTTAATATCACTGATAAGATAGCCATCACGAATTAAATCAGCAATTTTAAGCATCGCTAAGCCTGTTTGCCTTGTGCCTAGTAGTTCACCAGGGCCACGAATTTCGAGATCTTTTTCAGCAATCACAAAGCCATCATTACTTTCACGAAGCACAGCTAAACGTTTAGTCGCTGTTTTTGATAAAGGTGCCTTGTAGAGCAGCACACAATGAGAAGCAATAGAGCCACGACCAACACGGCCTCTAAGTTGATGCAATTGCGCCAAACCTAAACGTTCAGGGTTTTCTATTACCATTAAGCTCGCATTAGGGACATCTACACCTACTTCAATGACGGTTGTGGCAATAAGTAAGTGAATATTCCCTGCTTTAAAGTCATCCATAACTTCTTGTTTTTCTGCTGATTTCATTCGCCCATGCACTAAGCCTATTTTTAGTTCTGGCAATTGTTCTTGTAAGTGTAGTGCGGTGTCTTCAGCTGCTTGGCACTGCAATACTTCAGACTCTTCAATGAGCGTGCAAACCCAATAGGCTTGCCGACTATCATTAATACAGCCTTCTCTTATGCGCTCAATAACAGTATCGCGACGAGCATCAGGTAAAGCAACCGTATTGATTGGCGTTCTTCCGGGTGGTAATTCATCAATAACAGAGGTGTCTAAATCAGCGTAGGCTGTCATAGCTAAAGTACGCGGAATTGGCGTTGCCGTCATGATTAATTGGTGGGGAAAGTTGTTATCAAATACGCCTTTTTCACGTAATGACAACCGCTGATGAACTCCAAACTTGTGCTGTTCATCAATAATAATTAATACTAACTTATCGAAAACAACGTCGGTTTGAAAGAGTGCATGGGTGCCAATAATCATTTGCATTTCACCACTAGCAATCTGCTCTAAGGCTAATCGTCTCGCTTTTGCCTTGGTTTTTCCGGCTAACCAGCCGACGGTGATTTCGAGTGGGTTAAACCAATTAGCAAAATTAATTGCGTGCTGCTCAGCTAAAATTTCTGTTGGTGCCATTAAGGCGACTTGATAACCTTGGCTAATAGCACTTAAGGCGGCTAAAGCTGCCACTAAGGTTTTACCTGAGCCAACATCACCTTGCACGAGCCGCATCATGGGTTGATCTTTTGTTAAATCTTTTTTGATTTCTGACACTACACGGGCTTGTGCGTTAGTGGGGGAAAAAGGCAGAGATTTCAAAAAATCATTCTCAACAACTTGGTTAGTATGCAAAGATATTGCTTGATGAACATCACTGTTTTGCCTGAGTTTTAACATACTCAAATTATGGGCGAGTAACTCTTCTTTGATCAAGCGTATTTGGGCTGGATGTTTACCATTTTCAAGTTGGCTGGTAGAAGCTTCGGGCGGCGGTCGATGGATAATGGCTAGCGCTTGTGCTAGTGAATATTGTTCTTCAAATAAGCTTGCTGGTAGCAACTCTTCAACTTGCCCTCGCTGTAATCGAATCAAAGCTTGATCGGTTAAGTTACGCAAGGATATTTGTTTTAAACCGTCTGTGGTTGGATAAACGGGTGTTAAGGTTTCTTCAACTGGGGTCAATACTCTATCGTCATCAAGCGCTTTATATTCGGGATGGACTATTTGAAAACCGCGCGGTCCGCGCTTTATTTCACCATAACAACGAATAGCTCGGCCGATACTTAAACTATTTTTTTGGCTGGCTGAAAAGCTGAAAAAACATAACTGTACATTGCCCGTACCATCGTTAACATCAACAACTAACATGCGGCGTTTGCCGTGTGTGATTTGGCTGTTAGTTATCTCGCCGATGATATTCGTATGAGTGCCTGGTAAGCAGTCTCGAACGGCGGTTATACGCGTTCTGTCTTCATAGCGAAGTGGTAGGTGAAATAATAAATCTTGCACTGACAGCAAGCCAATTTTTTCAAGCTTTGCTGCCATACTTGGCCCTACACCTTTAAGAGTAGATAATGCAACTTGTGATAATTGGGTCAGTGCTTCCATGGCCATTTAGATAATATGCCCTAGTAATTAATCATCAATATGTTGCCAAGCACTTTTATTCATCTGCATTTTCTGCCACCAATCGTCATCTGCAACAATTTTGCCCTCATCGTCAATGATAGGGTAGGGTAACCCTTTGCGTTGACAAGCTTCAGCAAAAATAGGGTGGCCACCTTCAAATAGTGTTCTTTGGCGACGTTCTGCACTTAAGCGAGGTAAATCATACATACCGGCTAATTGGCGTTGGCGTTGTGCTTCATATAAAACGACAGAGCAAGCAACAGAAACATTAAGCGATTGCACCATGCCAACCATAGGAATAACGATATCTTGATCTGCTAATTCAAGTGCAGCCATAGAGGCGCCAAATTTTTCTTGCCCAAGAATAATTGCTGTAGGCTTGGTGTAATCAATTTCACGAAAATCAACGGCGGTGTCAGACAGATTGGTAACTAATACCTGCATTCCTTGCGCCTTTAAAGCCGTAATAGCATCGAGTGTTTTATTATAATTGTGCACATCAATCCAATTTTGGCTACCAGCAGCACTGCCACCACGTACTTCTGCTTCGTCACTTTTCCATACCGCATGTACATCACTAATTCCAATTGCATCGCAGGTACGCACAACAGCAGCTAAGTTGTGAGCTTTATGTAAGCCTTCCATACAAACGGTAAGGTCAGGTTGGCGTTTATCTAACATGGTATTAATGCGTTCTAATCTTTCTGGAGTCATAATTTTCAAATAATAAAGTTAATATTTCAAGTGAGCGAGATTTAGGCAAGCTTAGTCAGCGCAGCTTAAATTCTGAGTCTTGACGAATATTTTAACTTAAATTGGGTAACTCCATCACACCATCAATTTCAATATCTACATTTTTAGGTAGCTTTGAAATTTGAATAGCGGCACGGGCAGGGTAAGGTTCTTGAAAGTATTTCGCCATGATTTCATTAACAGTGGCAAAATTGCTTAAATCTGTCATGAAAATATTTACTTTCACCATATCGTTGATAGAGCCTCCTGCGGCTTCACATACTGCAGATAAATTTTTAAATACTTGCTCTGTTTGCTCAGCAAAACCACCAGCAATTACTTCCATGGTTTCAGGAATAAGTGGGATTTGCCCGGACAAGTAAACAGTATTATTTACTTTAACTGCTTGGCTATAAGTGCCAATAGCGCTTGGTGCTTGATCGGTTGAGATAATGCTTTTCATTTTATTTCCTAATATATTGTTAGACCCTAGACCCTAGACCCTAGGTTTATTTATTTCGGATGACACGTTGTACATCAACCATCACTTTAATTTTACGAATGATATCAGCCAAATGAATTCGATCACGACAGGTGATTTCCATATCGATAATATAAAGACCTGCTTCTTTTTCACCTGAATTCAAGGTGTGAACATTAGAACCACATTTAGCAACAACATTGGTAAGCTGTGCTAATACACCTTGGTGATTGATAATTTCTACACGTAGTTTAGCGATAAATTCTTTGTCTATATCGCTATCCCATTTTACGGGGAATAATGCACCTTGCTCATGCCCTTTAATATTACGACAACCTTGTTGGTGAACCATTAAACCTTTGCCTGGACTTAAGTAGGCTAGGATGGTATCTCCAGGAATTGGACGACAGCATTTACCATAACTTACTAACATCCCTTCAGTGCCTTTGATGGGCATTTTAGTTTTGTTATTTACGGGAGTAAGCTCACTGTCTTCAGTAAATTCATCAGTTAAACGTCTGGCAATACCGATACTTAGTGCGTTACCTAAACCTATATTGGTTAGTAATTCATCAAATGATTTATTACCACTTTGTTCAACTACTTCAGCAATTTTTTCTTCGCTAATATCGACAATCTTCACTTTACCTAAAGCATGGCTTAATAAACGATGTCCAAGTGCTTTTGACTCGGTTTGTTCACGACTACGTAGGTAGGTTCTGATTTGTAGCCTTGCTTTTGCTGTTACGACAAAGTTGAGCCATGTGGCGTTTGGCCTTGCTGCAGCTGAAGTGATAACTTCAAGTGTTTGGCCAGAATCAAGTGGTTGGCTCATTGGGTAAGGTTTACGATCTACTTTAACGCCGACACAGGAATTACCTACATCAGTGTGAACAGCGTAGGCAAAATCAACAGCAGTTGCTCCCATAGGTAACTCAATAATGCGACCCTCAGGAGTGAAAACATAAATCTCTTCTGGGAACAGATCTGATTTAACATTTTCAATAAACTCAAATGAGCTACCAGCACTTTGTTGCAACTCTAATAAGCTTTGCATCCAGCGACGAGCTTTCATTTGCGCAGTCGTGTCAGCATTACCCCCGCCTTCTTTATAAAGCCAGTGAGCTGCGACACCTTTGTCAGCCATTTGATCCATGTCATTGGTTCGAATTTGAACTTCTACTGGAATACCATGGGGTCCAATAAGTGAGGTGTGTAGTGAGCGGTAACCATTCGTTTTAGGAATAGCTATGTAGTCTTTAAAGCGGCCTTCTATCGGTTTAAATAAATTATGCATAGCGCCTAAAGCGCGATAACAATCGTCAATTTTGTCTTCAACAATGACGCGAAAAGCATAAATGTCCATTACCTCATTGAACATTAATTCTTTATTGAGCATTTTACGATAAATAGAGTAGAGGTGTTTTTCACGGCCAATTATTTGTGCTGAAATATTACTTTCTTTTAAGCGGGCTAATACCTCATCTTGAATATTATCAACAATCGCTTTCCGATTACCGCGAGCACTTTTTACTGCTGATTTAAGTGCTCTTGAGCGCATTGGATAAAGCGCTTCGAAACCGAGTAGTTCTAATTCGTTTTTTATATCGTGAATACCAAGGCGATTGGCTATAGGAGCGTATATTTCAAGTGTTTCACGAGCAATGCGGCGACGTTTATCTGGCCTCAGTGAACCAAGGGTGCGCATGTTATGGGTTCTATCAGCAAGCTTGATTAAGATAACGCGAATATCTTGCACCATGGCTAACACCATTTTACGGAAGTTTTCCGCTTGCATCTCTTCTTTATTATCAAACTTTAATTTGTCGAGTTTACTAACACCTTCAACCAGCTCTGCCACGGTATGACCAAATAACTCGGCCAGTTCATCTTTGGTGACTGCGGTGTCTTCAATTACATCATGAAGTAGTGCAGCCATTAAGGTTTCGTGATCCAAGTGCATTTGCGCTAAATTAAGTGCTACAGCAACAGGGTGAGTAATATAGGGATCACCACTTGAGCGCATTTGGCCATCATGTGCTTCTCTTGCCACGACATAGGCATGTTTAAGCAAATCAACTTGTACTTTTGATAGATAGGTAGAGCTTAATTCTTTTAATGGTTCAAATAGATACACCTATCACTCCAAATTGGCGGTAAACAAGAATAAGTAACGTGATTATATTGGTAGAATACGTGGCTTTGCGCTAAATGCAAAGCAATAAAAAACGCGTAATCTTCTTTGTGCATTTACACAGAAAAAATCACGCGCTTTTAGGTAATCTAATTGAACTAAAATTAACCTAATTCAGGTGTTTGACTACCAACAATTGCAGCAACAGCATCTAACTCAGCAGTGTCTTGCTGAATTTGTTCATGACGATCCGAAGAGTCCATAACATCTGTAGTTATCAAACCTGCTTCGATTTCACGCAAAGCTAATACCGTTGGCTTGTCATTTTCGACATCAACCAAAGGTTCTTTACCGCCCGTTGCAATTTGACGAGCACGACGTGATGCTACTAACACCAAATCAAAACGATTACCGACTTTTTCTACGGCATCTTCAACAGTTACGCGAGCCATTCGGTCACTCCAACTTAAATTTATAAAATAGCGCTGCATTCTACTGAGTGCTAAGACATTTAGCAAGTAAAAGCCTTATCCATACGATACTTTTTTGCTTTGAAGCAGAGCAAGTATGATTAATTAAAAGGTGATATGGCTCTAATAGAATACCGTCAAATTAGTTACTTTGGGTATAAAGGAATCTAATTAACCCACAAGTTCGTCAAGCAATACTTTATGCTGCACAATTTGTTGGCTACGTTTTAAGCGTTGATTGTTTACTATGGTGGTGAGATCAATTAATGCTTGTTCAAAATTATCATTAACCACAATGTAATCAAATTCTTGAAAGTGAGAACACTCTTTTTGAGCTTGCTCCATTCGGTTAGCTATCACTTCTTCACTATCTTGACCGCGTCCACGTAAGCGATTTTCTAATTCTTGTCGTGAAGGAGGACTAATAAATATTGTGGTAACAGAAGGCTTTTTCATGCGTACTTGTTGGGCGCCTTGCCAGTCGATATCTAGAAAAACATCAATACCTTGGGCAAGTTGAGCATCAATTGCGGCTTCAGAAGTACCATAATAGTTACCAAACACTTCAGCAAACTCATAGAAAGCATTTTTCTTGATTTGTTTTTTGAAGTTTTCAACTGAGACAAAATGATAATGTTCGCCATTGTTTTCGCCGGGGCGAGGATCGCGAGTAGTGTGGGATACCGAAACTTGCATTGCTCTACTAGACTCATCTTTACCTTGTTTTAACAATGCATTGATTAAGCTGGATTTTCCCGCGCCACTTGGAGCAGAAAGAATAAATAAGTTACCAGAAGCGGTCACAGTGTTTTCCTATATTTTTTATGGTGAAAAAGTAGCAGTTCCTCGACTCTTCGACAGGCTCAGAGCTCAGAATAAGCGGAAGGTTAGCCCCTCCGTTCACACTGAGCGCGTAGCAGTCGAAGTGTGAACTATAATACCTTGGCAATAGATTGCGCTAAGTAATCAACATTACTGTTTGCAATGCCAGCAATGCTCATGCGACTTGAGCCAACCATGTATATGCTGTATTCGTCTTGTAATTGTTGCACCTGCTCAGGCGTTATACCTAAGAAAGAAAACATACCCGCCTGACGACTGATAAAGCTGAAGTCGCGTGTTACACCATGCTCTATTAATTTATCCACAATGAGTTGGCGATTACCATTAATGCGATTACGCATTTCTGCTAATTCTCTATACCACTCATTACGTAATTCGTCTGAAGATAAAATAGTTTCAACCAGTGCTGCGCCGTGTGCTGGCGGCATAGAATAAATTACTCGTATAACAGATAATACGACAGAAAAAGCAATATCAGCTTGCAGACTTGATTCACCAATAATAGTACAGCCGCCAATGCGCTCACGATATAGGCCGAAGTTCTTAGAACATGAACTACAGACCACCATTTCTTTTACCGTTTCTGCCATTAAGCGTAAGCCGAAAGCATCTTCATCTAAGCCTTGACCGAAGCCTTGGTATGCCATATCGATAACTGGAGTGAAACCAACAGATTTTGCTACGTCAGCAACTTGTTGCCATTGTTCTTGATTTAAATCCATGCCGCTTGGGTTATGACAACATGCATGTAATAACACTGCATCATCGCTAGAAACCTGTTTAAGTGCCGCTAACATACCGTCAAAATCTAAATTTTTATTTTCGTAATCATAATATGGGTACGTTTTTACTGTTAATCCTGCTGCTTCAAACAAACCAGTATGGTTTGCCCATGTTGGGTTACTTACCCAAATTGTTGCACCAGCCTTACATGATTTAATGAATTCAGCCGCTACACGTAATGCACCCGTACCACCCGGAGTTGAAACAGTACGAGCACGATTTTCGTTTAATACTTTATGATCTTGACCAAAAATTAGTTTAGCCATTTCGTCATTAAAAATGCTTGAACCCGTAGGGCCAATATAAACCTTACTGTTTTCGGTATCAGTACGATGCTGCTCAGCTTTTTTTACACAATCAAGTACGGTTGTTTCACCGGCTTCATTTTTATAAACGCCAACACCCAAATCAATTTTCTTGGGGTTAGTATCTTCTCGGTACTTAGCTAATAGTCCTAAAATAGGATCAGCAGGTAAAGCTTTTAAACTAGCAAACATGACTGAAATTTACCTTATATTGGATGGGTTTAATTTTGTTGAATTAAACACCCATTATTCGAAAGAAAAGTGAAAAGGCAGCATAGCTCAAAAGGACCTCAAAATTAAGGTTTTTTATGCAATATTTAATGCTAATTTTGTAGGTTTATCTTTACGCTTTATTTAATCGTTAAAAATTGTCAGTTAGTGCTGCAATTAAACCAATAGCACCACCAAAAACGCCGCCCCAAACGACTAACCAACCAAGGTGTTTTCTGATCATGGTTTGAATGATTTCTTTCACCAATTGAGGTGTTAATTCATTAAGACGTTTTTCAATAATATCGCTGACTTTTTCTTGCATATTGGCAATCATGTTGGGTTGTTCTAATTCTTCACGTAATAAATTATTAAACTGCTCACTTTGGCTAATTTCCTGTATTGATATTTTCATTTTTTCAATAAAGGGTTCTTTCATTGGTTGTATTGCTTCACTACCCCCGACCATGGCTAGCATTGGGCCAAAAGAGGAATCTTCAATAACGGTCACTAGATTATTGAAGGCTGGGGTTAAATCAATTTTTTCAATCACTGGTGTTAGGTCAATACTGCTAGCAGCTCCTGAGCCAGTTGATAGAAACCGGTCGATATTTTCTTTGGTAAAAAATTGCTCCATCATCAATTGTTTAATGGCAAGTTTAAAGTCTTCAAAGCGGGCTGGAATAACACCTGAGCCATATAGAAAGGGTACTTTTTCAAATAACATATGCACTGCAAGCCAATTAGTTATTGCGCCAGATAAAGCAAATAATCCCACGGTATATAAAATATGATTACTTAAATAAAACCCAGATAAAGTACAAACTAGGGCAATTAAATTAGTGATTATACTTTTGTTCATTGAAGGCTCCGCGATTAGCTATTCGTTTTAGGGTTTTTATTGGCGCTATGATAGCATTGAATTTACTTCGCTAAAATAATGATCATATTTATTCATATTGAGGAATTTATTTAATGTTTAAAAGATTACTTGTTCTATTTTCCTTTGTATTTGTTAGTGCCTGTGGTGCCGATAATGCTTCAGATCAGCAGTGGCGATCTTTAGATTTACAAAATACAGCTTTATTGACCTTGCCTCATGGCAAAGTAGTTATTGAATTAGCCCCACAGTTTTCACCTAAACATGTTGAACAGTTTTCTGGCTTAGTGAAAAACTCTTTTTATGATGGTACTAAATTTTACCGTGTTATAGATGGTTTTGTTGCGCAAGCGGGTCCTAAAGATGGCAGCGATAAAGATAAGTCAGTATCGTTATTGCCAATAGAAGGACAATTTTCAACGGGCAAAAACTGGCCCTTTACTCAAGTACAAACTAATGATTTATTTGCTTCAAAAACAGGTTTTAAAGCAGGCTTTGCATTAGCGAGTGATAATAATGCAAGTGCTTGGTTAACTCATTGCCCTGGTACTTTAGCGATGGCGAGAAGTAATGAAGCCGACTCAGCTTCCAGCCATTTTTATTTTGTTATTGGGCAAGCACCACGTTACTTAGATAAAATAATGACCATTTTTGGTCGTGTAGTTTATGGCATGGAACATATTCAAGCAATAAAACGTACCTCAGTGGTTGAAGGCGAATATGCGGTTGATAGCCGAGAACATACATCGATTATTAGTTTTAAATTAATGGCTGATGTGCCGAAAAATGAGCGAATTATTATTGAGGTTGAGAATACTGAATCTACAGGTTTTTCTGAGCGATTAATAAAACGTCGCGCTCGAGCAAATGAATTCTTTTATAAAAAACCGCCTCCTGTTTTAGATGTTTGCCAAGTACCGATTAGAAGCCGACTTATTAGAAATGATAAATCTAATATATAAATGTTATTATTTTGTAATCAATCGGCGATTTTTTGTACTGGGAATATACAAATATGTTAGTATAATTGGTTGTATTACTATGAATTTTTAATTTATTCTTTTTTACTAAATAACAGAGTTAGCCATTTAATGTCTACCAAATTAAGGTCTACCAAATTATTGTCAGCACACAATAATTCACAAATTTTATTAGCTGCATTACTGACTATGCCTTTTACTTCTGTCATAGCGGATATTCAGCCACGTAGTGCGAGTCTAAATTATTCACAAAAGTCATTATCGAATGCAGGAAACCCTGCTGCTGCCGCACTAATTGTTGAACGTAAAGATCCCCATGTGATGACGGGTGGGTTGATTGAGCTAGGTGTCGGTTTAGAATACGGAGACTTGGATGATCTATTTGAAAAAATAAACGAGTTTGCTGAAGAACATAGACCTCCTGATAATGGCGATGATGGCAATGACCGACCACCAACGCCGGAAAACCCGATAAGAGACTATACTTGGGAAGACCTATTTCAAGAGTATCCTGAATTAGAAGATAGGCTCGATATTATAAAAGATAAAGTGACAGATGCCGCCGCAATAGCCGCATTAATTGCGGCTGAAGGCTATGGCAAAGCTGAAATTACGAGCGAAGCCAGCTTTGTTTTGAATGAAGATTTATATGGTGGCACATTATTGATGGGCATGTCTTATAAAGGCAATGCTAAAACCGTAGGTATTTTTCAAGATATCGATTTTGATGCTGAGCAGGCAAAAGCCGCTTTGAGCACCATCCCTGACTTTTCTCCTGATGATCCCTTACAAGAGTTAGATTTATCTGGCGGTATTACCTTATACTACAATCCCAGCAACCAAAAGATAAAATTTACTATCGACAATGATAGCTTTCTATTGGTCAAGGCGACGAAAATAGCACAATTTTCACTATCCTATAGTAAAAAGGCCTTAGAACATGAGCAAGGAAGTTTATATTGGGGTGTTAAGCCATCTTTTTATCAGGTTGGATTAACTAATGTAAGCACACGATTTGGTGATATAACTGATGCGGAAGCATTACTTCAAGATATAAAAGATGCTGATTTTATAAATAAAACTGGGTTTGATGTTGATTTGGGCTTAGTTTGGGCTGCAAACAATTATCAACTGGGTGCCTCAGTTGTTAATTTAATTGAGCAAAAATATAAGTACCCTGAACTTGATCGCAGTAGGTTTAGCTCTATAGACGTTCTTAAGCAGATTGACTACCATGAAGAGTTTACCATGCAACGGCAAGTTAAACTCGAAGCAGGTATATTTACTGAAGATAGGCAGTGGAGCTTACATACAGAATTAGATGCCAACCCAGTAGAAGACCCTATGCGAGATAGATATCAATGGTTTACTTTAACAGCAGGCTATGCAACAGATAGCTGGTGGTTACCTGGTGCGCGGTTTGGTATGAGCCGGAATTTAGCAGGTACTAAGCTGGGTTATTTAAATGCTGGTATAACCTTTATGAAATTTATTAACCTTGATGTTGCTACTACCTTGGATCAAGTTCACCTAGACGGCAAAGACATCAGGCGCGGGTTAAGTGTACGATTAGGTGTGCAGTTTGACTATTAAGTTAATGTTAATTAATGGTTTGCAATACTGATGAAAACTAATTTAATTACCCGTGAAGGCTTTGAGCTGCTTCAAAAAGAATTAACTTCCCTTTGGAAAGTTGAACGCCCCGAAACCACTAAGAAAGTATCTTGGGCGGCGAGTTTAGGTGACCGTTCAGAAAATGCTGACTATCAATATAACAAAAAACGCCTTAGAGAAATTGATCGCCGAGTCCGTTATCTCACTAAGCGCCTAGAAGATATTAAAGTTATTGACTATAACCCACAACAAGCAGGAAAAGTATTTTTTGGTGCTTGGGTCGAACTTGAAAATGATGATGGCGAACAACTTAAATTTAAAATAGTCGGGCCAGATGAAATTTTTGGACGCAATGACTATATTTCTATCGACTCACCTATGGCGCGCGCATTATTAAAAAAAGAAGTAGATGATGAAGCCGTGGTAAGTACCCCTTCAGGTGAAAAATATTGGACAGTGTTAACAATCAATTATTAATGAGTTAATACTAAGCTCTCATACCTGCACTAAAGTACCATTCACCTTTAAACAAACATCAGCCATCATCAATCTACCTGTTCCTTTTGGTTACCGAAACTATGTCTAAAATAAAGCTCCTAATAACTTCATTCTTGGCAATTACGCTACTATTGTTTAGTCATCACTCACTCGCTGAATTTTCTAAATTAAAAACCTTTGGAGCAAATCCTGGAGATCTAGAAGCGAGTTATTATTTACCAGAAATAAATGACACAAACAATTCCTCTCCTGCTTTGGTGGTATTGCTACACGGTTGTGCACAACAAGCAGAAACACTTGCTCAACAAAGCGGTTTACTGGGTTTAGCAGCACAACATAACTTTGCTTTATTGCTGCCGCAACAAGGTTTATCGAATAATATCAAACACTGTTTTAATTGGTATTCAGCAGATGATTACACCAAAAATAAAGGTGAAACCTTATCAATAATAAACATGATAACCACATTAAAACAGAAACTTGCTCGTGAAAAAATATACATAATAGGTTTGTCGGCTGGAGGAGCATTGGCAAGTAGCTTACTTGCCAACTATCCAGAACTCTTCACTGCTGGCGCTGTAGTGGCCGGTATTCCTTTTCCGTGTGCAGATGGTCTAATTACAGGTATTTCATGTATGAAAAATGGCCCTTCTAAAACAGCAGATGAATTAGTAACACTGATTCAAGCAGTAAATTCCAAACAAACCGACTGGCCAAAACTATCAGTGTGGACAGGTACAAATGATAGCATTGTTAACCCACTGAATTCATCCATGCTTGCTCAACAATGGGCACAGTTATCAAGTGTCATAACTAAGCCAACAGTTGATAAAAAATCAGGTTATACCATTACTCGTTGGCAAAATGTGGATAAAGAAGTGCAAGTTGAGTTGGTTGAAGTATTGAAACGGGATCATGGAATTATGGTCAATCCAACAATTGAAAATGGTGGTGAAGTGTCAGACTATTTGCTCGCTTCACCACTGAGTACGGCAAAACATGTTGTTGATTTTTGGCAGCTATAAATAGAAAAGTTATAAATATCCAATAAAAACAAAGTGATAGTTATGGCACCATAGTGCTAATTATTTTTACAAATGAATCGTATAGAGTGTTATTAGTTGGCAAAACAACAGTAATAAAAATATAAATGCACTGACTAATAACACAAAAACAATTATTGATAAGGGTTCACCCATGAAACAACATAGCAGAAACAGAAGTTACCTCGCTTTGGCGATTGCCACGGCATTGTCTAGCAGTATTGCATTTGCGGAGGAGGCAACAGATACATCTCCAGCTGCAGAAGAGAAAGGCTTAGAGCGTATTGAAGTTACCGCCCGTAAAACAGCTGAAAACTTACAGACAGTACCAGTATCCCTTACCTCTATTGGTGCAGCTGAACTAGCTGAAAATGGTATATCAGTGATGACTGAAGTACAGAGATTCTCGCCAAATACTACCTTGCAAACTAGTCGTGGTACCAACTCTACTTTAACTGCATTTATTCGTGGTGTTGGTCAGCAAGATCCGCTTTGGGGCTATGAACCCGGTGTTGGCATTTATGTTGATGATGTATATATGGCCCGGCCACAAGGTGCGGTATTGGATCTATTAGATGTAGAACGAATTGAAGTACTACGTGGTCCTCAAGGAACACTTTATGGTAAAAACACCATTGGTGGGGCCGTAAAATATGTTACTAAGCCAATGTCAGGTGATACAGAATTTAATATAGAAGGGACATTGGGGAGCTATAATCAACAAGATCTTAAGCTTACAGGTCAAATTCCATTAATTGATGATAAATTATTTATTGGTTTTGGTCATGCCGAACTTAATCGTGATGGTTTTGGTGAGTTTTTAACTTCAGCATTAGATAATCAAGATAGAGAAAACTACAACAAAGATTTATCAGCATCACGTTTAACATTAGAATTTCACGCCACTGAAGATCTTTTTATGCGATTAGCATGGGATAGAACAAATGACGATTCTAATGCTAAAGGTGGTTACCGTTTACTTCCTTCAATCTTAACTGATGCACCTGTACCTGATAGTGTTTATGACTCATACACCAGTATGCCAACATGGAATGAAGTTGAGCTTGAAGGCCTGAGTTTTATAGTAGATTGGCAAGCAACAGATACTTTATCAATAAAGTATGTAGCAAGCTCTAGAGAAGGTTATTCAGAGACTAATATTGACTTTGATAATACGTCATTAGATATTTTTGATGTTCCAGCAATTTATGATGATGAAAATACTAGCCATGAATTACAAGCAAACTACGTAGGTGATGGTTTTACCATTGTAAGTGGCCTTTATGCTTATGATGGTGAATCTTGTGGTCACTTTGATGCGATATTAGGTTTCTTAGGCAGAGCTGCCTTTAATACTCCTGGTTTAACACGTGAAGTCACGGGTTGTAATAACAGTAAAAGTGTAGCGGCTTATATCCAAAGTAGTATTGATATCTCTGAAAAACTTTCCTTAACGGTTGGTGCGCGCTATACCAAAGAAGAGAAGCAGGCATTTGTTAATAATGGCTTGGCATTTTTTAATGTTTATCCTCAAGATGGTTGGGTGCCAGATTTTGAAAGAGGAGATGTAAGTTTCCCTCAAGTATTAGGTACTGATACTAACGGTGATGGAATATTAGATGCGCCTAAAAAAGCTGATTGGTCTCGCTTTACACCACGCCTAGGGTTAGAGTATCAGATTGACGACGACACCATGGTTTTTGCAAGTTATTCACAAGGCTTTAAGTCAGGTACATTTAATCCTCGTGCGACTACTAATGAGTCAGCAGCGAATCCTGAAATACTTGATTCAATTGAGCTAGGTATAAAGAAAGATTGGAATGATGTTTTACGTACGAATGTGACGATATTTTCTTTAGATCACCAAGATCGTCAGTACATTACTGTAACCCCAGATCCAGATGATTTAACCGTATTAAATCAAAATCTAGGCAACATCAAGGGTTCAACTGCTAAAGGGATTGAAGCTGAAATTACATGGGCAACCACTGACAACTTAAGAATTGATTTTTCAGTGGGTTACTTAGATGCTGATATTGAGGATGACCCAACACTTGTAACACCATTAGTGGGTTTATCAAATACCCCAGAATACACAATGAATTTGGGTGCAAACTACACTATGGATACGGATATGGGGTACTTTGTTTTTAGTGGCGGGTATTACTATCGTGATGATTATTTATTATTCGAGGATAGTGATGCATTAATGCAAGAAGGCTACGGTACGCTTAACGCAAGTGTTACTTGGGAAAGTATTGAAGCTAACTGGTATGGTGGACTTCACTTTAAAAACATAACAGATGAAGAAGCTATGGTTGGTGGTTATAACTTTGCAGTTGAAAATGATGATGGCTCACATTCTCCTGGTTTAGGTGGCGATACTACCTTGATTGGTTATTATAATGATCCTCGTACAATACATTTAACAGTAGGTTATCGTTTTTAATAGTGAATAATGATAAAAAGAGCTAGGTATTACCGGCTCTTTTTATTAAGCCAAAGAAGTAGGAGCTTACTATCAAATTATTAATTTATTGCTTAGTAAGTATTATTGCTTATTTAACAAGTTTCCTAGTTAGTGCTGAATCAACATTATCAGTCTCCTTTGTTGATCATCCTGCAGTAAAAAAAACATATCAACCTATTGTTGTAGCTATGTATGAACAAGCCAATGTTGATATTCAACTTTTTGAAGTCAGTAATAGCCCTCGCTCAGTAAGAGCACTTAATGATGGTTTTTTTGATGCTGATATCGGCAAAATATTGTCGTCTATCAAGCACCATGAAAATATTATTTATGTGCCTACACCTATAGCAATTGTTGGGTTATACCTTATTTGTAGAGAAGGTATTATTTGCAATGAAACCATTCTTGACGATGAACACAACATTATCGTTTCTCGATTTAGTAAAGAAATGTTAACTAATATTATGCCAATTAAGGCTGAGATAGCGCAGATATTATCACAACAAAAAATTGATGAAATGTTTAAGATTGACAGGGTTAACTATAGCCTTATAGCTGATGATGTAACGGTTGGAGCAACTAACTTTCAAGATAAGTATGATACGGTTTTGGTTTCACAGGAGCCTTATTATCACATCTTGCATAAAAAACATGCGGATAAAATACCAAAGTTAGATCAGGCTCTAAAGTTTGTATTAGCAGAACAATCAATCCTGCCATTATGAATTGTTTGATATAGTAGATTAGGCAAAATAATATTTAATAGAGAGTAAAGTATGAATCAATCTAAAGTGGCTATTGCCGATGATCATCCGTTATTTCGTACGGCATTAAAGCAAGCAGTGGTTGACTGTATGCCCGATGCTGGCATAAAAGAAGCGTCAAGCTTTGATGATTTACTTGCCGTTATCGCGCAATCACCTGAACTAGAGATTATTTTCTTAGATCTACATATGCCAGGTAATGATGGCTTTACCGGTTTGACTCAGTTGCAAAATAACCACCCAGACCTAATTGTTATTATGGTGTCTTCTGACGAGAATCCTGACATCATGCAAAAAGCTATTAATTTTGGCGCCGCCGCTTTTATTCCTAAATCAGTTGACTTGTCGACTATTGCATTAGCTATTAACAAGGTGCTTGACGGTGAAACATGGTTACCAGAAAGTATGCCGGTAAACAGAGATAGCGAGTTGGCACAAGAGCATAAGAAATTGGCTCAACAACTAGCGCAATTAACCCCACAACAATATACGGTTTTATCACTGGTTGCCGATGGTCAATTGAATAAACAAATTGCCGGTATTTTAGATATTAAAGAAAATACTGTGAAAAAGCATGTCTCAGCTATTTTACTGCAACTGGGTGTTTATAACCGGACTCAAGCGGGCTTGGTATATCAGCAGTTGATGCTCGCCCCGCAGGAAAATGTAAATATTGAGTAAATAACCAGAGTTCGGATTAAATAACGGACAATTTATAGATTGCCAAATTTCTGTTTAGCTATAGTTAGAATTGTTTGCCTTAGCCATTGATGAGCTGGTTCTTTATGTTTGAGAGGCCCCCAAAGCATATTCATCTCAAATGATTGCATGCTAATAGGTGGCTGTAAAAACCTAACTTTTTCTATATTTGCAGAATGCCTAGCTAACCGTTCAGGCATGGTGGTGATCAATTCAGAGTTTTCAACAATTTCAACAGGTGTATTAAAAATTCGAGATGTTAAGGCGATATCTCGCTTTAATCCTTTTTTTGCAAGTTCACTATCCACAAGTGACGTGCCAGAGCCTGTTGGGCTAATTAGAATATGCTTTTCATTGATGAATTGTTTTAACGTGATCTTATCCTTTATAATCCTAGTGTGCCCTTCATTAACTACGGTAACAAACCTGTCTCGCCATAAGGTTTGTTTATATAAATTCTCAGGGGGATTTGTATGACGGCCAAATGCCAAATCAATATTTATAAGCTCTTTATTCAGTTGTAAGTCATCATAATTCACACAGCGAAGCTTTATTGAAGGAGCTTCAATACTAAGATGTTGAACTATCGAGGTTAGTAATAATTTTTCAAAGTAGTCAGACGTGCCAAGAACAAAGCTATATTGGCTCAGTTTTGGATCAAAAGTCTGAACGACTTGCAAAGCCGAAGTTAAACTTTCTAATGGCTCTTTTATTGCCTGATAAATTTCTAATGCGCGTTGGCTTGGTTCCATGCCTGAAGCTGTTTTATGAAATAGAGGGTCATCAAGTTGAGCCCTTAACCTTTTTAAAGTATGGCTTAATGCAGACTGGCTAACGCCGACCTTATTGGCTACCTTACTAACGCTACGCATTTCTATCATTAAACGCAATACGTTTAAAAGATTCAAATCACAATTATTAAATTTATTCATAATCCATAGTTATAACATTAATTTTATTTGTATGTAAGTTAGTGGTTATATACTCACGTTGAAGATAACCAAACAAATATTAATTTACATTATATAACTTATTATGGAGCAGAAAATGAAAGTTCATTTAGTCGTTGCACACCCAGAAGAAACGTCCTTTAACTTGGCCTTACATGGAGTTGCGATAAGAACTTTTGAAAACATTGATATGAATATTAGTGTTTCCAATCTTTACGCTGAAAATTTTGTTGCTACTGCAAGCCAAGCTGATACATTAGGTTTTCCTAAAGATGAATATTTCAACCTTGCTAAAGCCCAGAGATGGGCGAAAAAGAACAATAGCTTTGTTGAAGATATAAATGCAGAGCAACAAAAATTATTATCGTCTGACATGCTTATATTACAATTTCCTTTATGGTGGTGGTCTTATCCGGCCATATTGAAAGGGTGGTTAGACCGCGTATTAAGTTCAGGTTTTGCTTATGGAGATGGGGCTGAACTTGGGCAAAAAAAAGTGATGTATTCAATCACAACAGGCGGAGCAAACAATCAAGAAGAACTTGATTATTATCAGCAAAAAATTGCGGGGTTATACCAAGATGTATTTGGCTTTATCGGTTGGCAAATTATGCCTGCCTTTATTGCACATGGGGTGCAACAAAATACACAGCAGGAGCGAACCATTATTCTCAAAAATTATGAAAAGCACTTGTTGGAGCAAATTGGCATAACACCTGAAGCTTCGATTCTAATTGATTAGAAGATATACCGTTAAATCTGTTAATTCACTACTAATTGCTTTATCAACTTCTTCAATGCAAGAGCTTTGATAGGTTTGCGCATAAAATAAAATTTCGCATTACTGGTATGTTCTCGTACTTGCTCAGAAGGATCGGCAGAGCAGATAATGACAGGTGCTTGCCAAGTATATTTGGCTATACTTTTTTGTACTAAATCGACACCATTTTTATCATTGTCTAAATGATAGTCAGAAATAATTATAGCGGGTATAACCCCTTGCTTGGCTAAAGAGTCAGTCAAACAGGCTTCATCTTTAACCGCGATAACTTTACATCCCCATTCCTGTAGTTGTGTTTGCATTGCCGTTAACATGAGTGGTTCATTATCAATAAGCACTACGGGCAAATTAATAAATTCATTTGCTGTTGATGACAGTGTCGTTGTGGAGACTGATTTGCTATCCGCTAATTTAGTATAACTACGGGGAAGAGTGATACTAAAACAGGTGCCTTTACCTTGGGTTGATTTCACTGAAATAGTAAAACCTAATAATTTGGCAATTCGCTCCGAAATGGCTAATCCTAAGCCAAGACCTGATGCCGCTTGATTTGGATTCAAACGTTCAAACTCTTTGAAAATAGTTGCTTGCTTATCTTTTGGTATGCCAGGGCCATTGTCCCATACTTCAATAACGATATTCTTTTGCTTACGTTTAACGCCGAGTAACACTTTTCCTTGACGATCTGTTTGCGGGCAATAGTTGATAGCGTTAGATAAGAAATTTTGCACTACACGTCGTAGTAGTCTTTGATCAGTTTCAACCACGCAATTAGATTTTACATAGTTAAAATTCAGATCAGTTTGCTGTGCTAAGGCAGTAAATTCTTTGCTTAACGGTGTTAATAAGTCATCAATTGAAAAGCAGTGTTTTTCTATTTTTTGTGAGCTATTATCAAGCCGTGATATTTCTACCAAATCTGAAAGCAAACTCTCTGCGGCACTGAGCGAGTTTTGAATATTATTTCCTAGCTCTTTCAAGTCAGTGCCTTGTACTTTTTTGTTGAGCATATTAGTAAATAATGACATGGCATTGAATGGTTGCATTAAATCATGGCTGGCTGCAGCTAAAAATCGACTTTTGCTGGTATTGGCCGCTTCAGCTTCAGCTTTCGCTTGGCTTAACTCAAAGGTTCGCTCTGTGACTCTTTGCTCTAAGTTTTCGTTTGCTTGTTGCAAAGCTTTTGCCGTTTCAATATGAGCTGTGATATCAGAAAAAGTGCTAACAAAGCCGCCACCGGGCATTGCTTGCCCACGAATTTCTAAGACAATACCACTGGGCATTTCTCGTTGAAAGTGATGACTGTTTCCTTGGCGCATGTGCTCAATACGGCGCTCAATGAAATCATCATTTTTGTTAAAATTAGCAGTGCTCTTATTGAGCACTATAACGCCACGTTCGGCGTTAAACCGAATGAGATCAGCAATGGGTTTACCTGCACTGACAAAATTTTCTGGGTAATTCAATAATTCAATATAACGTTTATTCCATGCCACTAGACGCATGTCAGCATCAATAACACTAATACCTTGCTCTATATTTTCAACGCCAGCTTGTAATAATTCTCGATTAAATTGAAAAAGTTTATTGGCTTCATCAACAATATTAACCACATCTTGTAATGGCATGTTTTGCTGTGTGGTAACTGCTTTCATCACCATGCGGGTGGATGCTGATCCTAATATGCTCGATAGTTGCAAACGAGTATAGTCAACTAACTCATCGCTGGCGGTGGCATTAGATAATGGTTTGCCATGTTTGTGCAGAAACGTTGTTGCGGCATCATCATCAATAAAACGTTGTAACAAATGGTATAAGTCTTTGCTTGATAAGTGTTGCTCGAAAGCATCTTGTTGCTTATAAATGAATAATTCAGTTTGTAGTTTCTCTGAGACACTGCGATGAGTTAGTAAGGAAATGATAACGAAGCAACAACTGTTGGCAAGTAAACTAAAGAATAAGCCATGACTTATATGATCAAGTGAGGTTAAGCCCAATAGTGCATAAGGCTTAAGCCAAATTAATCCCCATAGCCCTGAATTTAGCCATGCAGCGTTAGGGAATAAACTGGGAAGTAATAAGGTGTATAACCAAATACTACTACCCACAATCAAGCTAATTAATGCTGCTTTGGTTGTTGCTTTACGCCAATATAAAGCGCCAATAACAAGTGGCGCTAATTGCGACAATAAAACAAACGATAATAGGCCAATAGTAGCGAGGTGGTTTTGTTGATCAATAATGCGTTCAAAAGCCAAGGCTAGCAGTAGTAGCAAAGCGATGGCGACACGACGAATATTTAATAAAACACCCGAAAGCTGAGTTTTTTGCTTACTAACAAAGTTATTGTAGTGCAGTAATAAAGGGTTAACTATTTCTGTTGTAACCATGGTACTTAGCACAATGGTTGCAACAATCACCATGCTGGTAGCTGCGGCTAAACCGCCTATATAGGCTAAACCGCCAAGCCAAGCTTGTTGAAAAAATAATGGGATGGTAATGACATAAGTATCGGCATCAACATTGCCGCCGGGAAATAAACTTTGCCCAGCAAGCGCTATGGGTAAGACAAAAATGTTAATTGCAATGAGGTATAAAGGGTATAAATAACGAGCGCTTTTGAGTTCATCTTCATGATGATTTTCTATCATCAACATATGATATTGCTGCGGTAAAATGAAAATAGTGACCATGCCCAGTAGTGCTTGAGAAATAGCATAATAAGTACTGTTAGCTTGTGGCACTTGCTTGATACTTGTCGCTTGAGTAAATAAATCATTAATGCCGTCAAAAACAAAAAAAGTAGCAAAAATGCCAATGGCAGTTAAGGCAAATAATTTGATCACAGAGCTAAACGCTATTGCTAACACTAGGCCTTGATTTTGCTTATTAATCACCACCTGTCTTGCGCCAAATAATATGCTGAAAATAATTAGCACTAATGTAACTACAAAGGTGGTACTGATACCTGATTGATAAGAACCTGTGAGTAAGTCGAAACTTTTACTAATAGCGCGTAACTGTAGGGCGATATAAGGAATTGTACCTAGTAATGCTACCAAGGTGACGGTCGCAGCAATAACGGGAGAGCGGTCGTAACGACAAGCAATGAAGTCGGCAATTGAGGTTAGGTTTTGCTCTTTGCTTATACGTAATATTCTGAGCAACATTGGCCAAGCTAAAACAAGGCATAAAATAGAGCCAATATAAACGGGCGCAAGCCAAGCACCAGTAGTCGCAGCTTGACCTACCGTGCCGTAAAAAGCCCACGAAGTACAGCTTACCCCTAGCGATAAACTGTATACCCAAGGGCGAGAAAGCCATTTTTTATTACTTTGTTTTTGTCCTTGATAAGCGACCACAAAAAGTAATAGCAAATAAGCAATGGATAGTAAGGATATCAGCCAAGTATCAAGGGAAAGCCAAACTAACAATGATAATTCCTCACTTAAATGGTTAGGGTATTTCGCTTAACAGTACTGCAAACAGCATATCATGCACTGCGGTAAAAGGCAGTGAACGAAGGTAGTACATCAATGGTTTATTTATTTGGTTAAGCTGAATACCAGTAGTTATTTATAGTTGAAGCATTCTTGATGAATTTACCTCAAATAAACAATAAACATCTAGTAGCAACACTTGTTTTTGTTAGTTATACCTTATTTGCGATGGCTTGGGTTGGCGGTACAGCTAGCATGGGTCAGATTATGTCAGCAATGCAAGTTGATAGCTTAGCATCAGCGAGCTTTATTAGTGGCGCGGTGACATTAGCAAAAATTGTCGGTACTTTTATCGCCGCCTGGTTGGCATTACAGGTAGGGGTAAAAAAAGCCTTTTTTATTGCAGGACTATTAATTGCTGTTGGTTTGTTAACGCCGCTAGCACCTAATTATGAATTATTATTGTTGAGTCGATTTTTAATGGGACTTGGCGGTGCTTTTATGATTGTTTACTTTAACCCTATTGTCATGGCTTGGTTCGCGCCAGAAGAAAGGCCAACCATTAATGGTATAAATGCAGTAGCGTTTAATGTAGGAACGGGCATTATTTTGTGGCAAATGGCTAACTTCAATAGCTTAACTGGTAGTTGGCAAAAGTCCTTAATTATTTTTTCTTTGGCGAGTTTGGCATTGAGCTTTGTTTGGCTATTGGTGAAAAATAAAACCGATGATAATCATTCAGCAGAAAAACAAACCGAGCAACTTCAGGAACATTACTCATATGTTGACGGTTTGAAAGATAAGTTTAATTGGGTTTATGCACTAACCTATTCTGGCATTTTAGCGTTTTATATCTGTTTATTTACCTTTTATCCTAAAGCGGGTATTAGTCAAAGTGCTTTAGTGATCGCCTCTGGTATTTTCGGTACATTAGCGGGTATTTTTTATAGTAAAAAATTTAGTGCTCGTGTTCCTGTGATTCGTTGGTCAGGGTTAATTATTACCATCACCGTATTAGGTTTGTCTTTTGGTGAATTAGAAATATTACAAACCATTTGTGCTATGGCGTTAGGTTTTTTTATTTTCTTCCCTGTTACCGCGTTGGTGACTATTCCTCACGAATTGCCCAAAATGACGGGGCAAAAAGTGACGGTGATTTTTAGTTTGTTTTATTCAATTAGTTATTTGGTTGCCACTGTTGTGCTGTGGAGTTTTGGTAAGTTAGTTGACATTAACCAAGGAGACTTCAATTCAGCCTTTGTGTTAATTACAGTAGTGAGTAGCACCTTTTTTATTGGTAGTTTCTTTTTACCAGAAACAGCTAAACAAAAAAACACATTAACGAATGAAAAGGAATCATCATGCGAGGCATAATCTCTCCTAAACTCAGTGACTTTATTACCCAAGTAAATGTAGCGGCAGAAGAAGCTAAAGCAAGTGGTGTGCTTTTTACGCCGAGTTTAGTCAGAGGTAATCTGGATAAACTTGAGGTTTTTATTGGCCAAGGTCCTGAGTTAGCCTATGTAAAAGAAGATTCCTTTGATACGCTGACACATAGTATTCCCGTCAGAGTTTATAGCCCTGCGCCAGATGAGGCTTTATCTGTAGTGATGCATTATCATGGTGGCGGTCATATGTGTGGCAGTATTGAACTATATGATGCCATTAGTCGAAAAATAGCGAAATCAGGCCATTGCATTGTTATTGCAGTGGAATATCGCCTAGCTCCCGAACATCCTTATCCAGCAGGCATCAATGATTGTCAGTTTGCATTGGAAAACTACCAAAACCTACTTGGAAAAATAAAATACAACCAAAAACTAATGATTGCTGGCGATAGTGCAGGTGGCGCTATTTGTACCACATTAGTCAGTCATAATCTTATTCACGAGACGGTAAAGATAGACAAGCAGATTTTGATTTACCCTAGTGTTGATTACACTATGTCTAGTGCATCGATAGAAGAAAATGGATCTGGATTTTTATTAGAAACGAGTAAAGTTAACTGGTATTTTGATAAATATTTTCACCATAATGAGCCCAGAGTAAAAGTGTCTCCTTTATTTATGGCAATGGATGAGAATATGCCAGAAACACTAATACTTACAGCCGGTTGTGATCCGCTCAGAGATGAAGGTATTGCCTATGGAGAAGCGTTAAGTAAGCTTGGCGTGAAAGTAGAGCAGCATTCATTCGATGGTATGATTCATGCCTATATGCTTCTTGATAGTTTAGTCGCCAAGGAGTGCGAAGAAACGTATCAGTTGATTGGCGAATTTATTGGTAAGTAACCATATATGAAGTTAAGTAATCAAGACTAAGAGTGATCTTTGTTCCTATTGAGTATTCGGTTGTTATATTCCGGATCAAATGCAGTAATTTTTAATGCACTTTTAACTATGTTAGTTGCATTTTCAATATTATATTCATCAATATATACAATGCTTCCGTCTACTAACTGAGTCTGCAATTTCCGGTATGGCTTTTCTTTAAGCCACTCTATGAATATTAATATGAGGCTTTCAATCAAGGTTTCATTGTTTTCATTACTGAAGACTTCAATACTTTTGTCCATAGCAACTACAAACTTTCGAGTGATAGGTACTTCTCTAAATTCTATACCTCGCTTTTCAAGCAAAGTAATAAGCGTATCATCAGGATCAAAAAGGACTAACTCAAATAGTGTATTTTTATGCATTTACTCGTCTTCAGATTTAAATTGATTTATTCGTGTAATACTCATAAAACTCTCTTTTTAATTATTTTGTGATTGCAGGGCAATCTTTTTTTTACATCTAATTACTATCGCTATTTTTTCGTCTTCAGGTTTGTTTATCCAATCTGAAATTTCAGATGATGACCTATAACACCCGATACAAATATCATTTTTATCTAGGGCGCATTGACCTACGCAAGGGGTAATTACATTTATATTATTTCCGATGAACATATAAGATCAGCTATTCCCAAATTGTGAACAAAACACCTGTTTATTCGTATAGTTTACCTGTAGTCTTTTTAAGCTCTGCATCTGGCAAGAACTGATCAGAGATAGTTAAAATTGAATACAGATTATTTTTTAATTTATCAAGTTCAATACTTCCAGGATTTATCGCCGTTTGTAGTAAATGAATAGCCATGTCGGCTAATAGAATGCGTTGTTTATCAAGCCACTCTTCATCTCCTTTAGTCGCCGTATTACTCAAGTAGCTACTCTCGACCATTCCATGTAAATCCCAACTTGTTTTTATTAACTTATTTCTTTTATCATCATTCATAGTCGATTATTCCCAAACGTATAATGCCTTATATAACTAATGGAGAAACATGGTGTGCTAACAAACGCGACAGGTTTCGGATTCAGTTGATGTTCTTGTATGGATAATACACCGATCTTAATTGCTATTTAAACCCCTTTTCGGGAAATGCAAAGCTCAGCCTTAAGCGACAACAGTTAAACATTTTTATTTCAATATACGAATTATTTAAAATAATCAGCTTTATTAAAGATTAAAGGCTGTAAATCTAAATTGTTTTGGCTGCTAATGATTTTAGCCGTAATTAAAATTTGCTCGTTTATCTCTACTACATTTAGAACACTACAAATTGTAGATGAACAAGAGTTCAAAATTATTGGTAAATCATGTTCAGTAGATTTTACTTTTGCTACAGATGCCGTAGTTTTACTAATACAATTTTTACCGCCAAATTCGAGGGCTAAGTCTTCTTGATCTAACCCCAGCTCATTAACCGAAAACATTTCTCGTTTGAGCAGTAACACTGTAGCTTCTGCACTTTTAGGAATAGATATAATTAAATGCTCTCTCTCTACTTGAGAAACCCAAGCAATTGCCATTCCTTTATAGTCATCATTCGTACCCGTGAGAATGATGGATACCCCATTAGTGAACATAAAAACACCTTCTAACAGTCTCGCTTTAAATTATTATTACATACTTCAACTTTACCTTTTACAACATATCATCAACAAGTTATAAATTTTTAATTTTATTAGTATCTGGAGAAAAAGGGGGTTCTCCTTTATATATAATGGGAATAAAGTTTTAAGTAAGACTTAAGGTTTACTCTGAAAAAAAACGCCGTTGAACGTAATTATTGGCGTGTTTGTCTCTTTTACTTTTGTGTAATGAAAGAGAAAAAGTTAATCTAAAGACACAATTATAAGGGAAGGCAACGCATGAAACAGTCAATGATAATCAACGGAAAAGAGCATGAGATAGATGTAGATGGTGATATGCCACTACTGTGGTTTCTTCGAGATAGGTTAGAATTTACAGGTACCAAGTTTGGCTGTGGTAGTGGTTTATGCGGCGCCTGTACCGTTCATTTAAATGGCCAAGCTATACGTTCATGCATAACACCTGTTAGTGGTTTAGCCGGTCAAAAAATTACTACCATAGAAGGTTTGTCAGAAAATGGCGATCACCCCTTACAAAAGTCATGGTTGAGCAATAACGTGCCGCAATGTGGTTATTGTCAAGCAGGTCAAATAATGAATGCTGCTAGTTTATTAGCCGTAAATGCTGCACCTACCGATGAGGAGATTGATACTGCAATGCAGGGTAATATTTGTCGTTGTGGTACCTATCAGCGAATCAAAAAGGCCATCTCAGAAGCTGCAGATACCTTAAGTAAGGAGGCTTAATATGAGTATTTCAAACATTAGTCGTCGAGACTTTTTAAAAGGTGCAGGAGTTGCTACTGGTGGTTTAGTTATTGCAGTTGCCCTTCCTGCTAATGCGTTAGTTGAAAAAGGGATACTGCCTGAAAGCAGTGTTAACCTTAATGCTTTTATTCACCTCGCTGAAAATGGTGATACCGTAATTTATTGCGGCCGGTGTGAAATGGGTCAAGGTATTAGTACGGCTTTGCCGTCTGCTGTAGCTGACGAAATGGAAGCTGATTGGCAGCGTGTAACGGTTAAACAAGGTGATGCAGACGAAAAGTTTGGGCCTCAAGCTACGGCGGGTTCTGCAAGTATTCGTGTTATGTATCAACCTATGCGCGAAGCGGGGGCTACGGCTAAAGCAATGTTAATTGCCGCAGCAGCTAAAGTTTGGAAAATCTCCCCTGAGAACTGTTTTGCTCAATCTCATTTTGTTATTAATAAAACCAATCAACAAAAGCTTGGTTATGGTGAACTAGCCAGCATTGCTGCCAATATGCCGGTTCCTGAAAAACCAATGCTTAAAAAGAAAAGTGATTTTAACTATATAGGCAAAAAGCTTCCTCGACATGATCAAGGAGAGGTGGTCGTTGGTAAACGTATATATGGCGTCGATACTAAGCTTCCGGGTTTAAAATATGCCGCAATCGTGCATTGCCCTGTACTCGGCGGCAGCTTGAAAAGCCTTGATAAATCCGATGCTATGAAAGTTAAGGGTGTTACTGATGTTGTAGAAATTCCACGATTTGACATACCTTTTGGTTCAATTGGTGGCGTTGCTGTGGTTGCTGATAATAGCTGGACGGCACAACAAGCTGTGAAGAAATTAAAAGTAGAATGGAATTTAGGCGAAAATGCGGTTTACAACACCAAGGAATACAAACAGCAATTAGTTGCCAATGTAGAAAAACCAGCAACTTTGGCTTCAGAACGTGGCGTTCTTGATAACGCATTTAAAACCGCAGAACATAAAGTTTCAGCCACCTATACTGGCGGTCATCTTTCACATGCACCAATGGAGCCTAATGCGAGTGTAGTCTGGGTTCAAAAAGACTCATGTGAAGTATGGGCTTCTACACAAAGCCCAGCAGATATTCAAAAGGTATTAGGTCAATATTTAAAACGAGAACCTAAAGACATTGTTGTTCATGTTGCGATGGCTGGTGGTGCTTTTGGTCGTAAGTTCAAGTGTGATTATGTTCACGAAGCGGCTGTTATCTCTGAAAAAACCGGTGTGCCTATTCAGCTTATTTGGTCTCGTGAAGAAGATATGAGAACGGGGTATTACCATTCTATAAATGCTCAACATATCAAAGCATCGATGGATGAAAATGGCAACGTAACCGGTTGGTTACACCGTGCGGCATTTCCTTCAATAGGTACATTGTTCAATCCTTCTTTAGTGAGAGCATCAAAAAATAACTTAGGTGATATTACTAATCACTTATTTGGCGTTGAAAATTTTCGTGTCGAGTCTGGTGATGCCAAAGCTCATACCCGCATAGGTTGGTATAGAGCCGTTTATGCAATTTTTTACGGTTTTGCTTTTGGCACATTTGCCGATGAACTAGCCCATAAAGCAGGAAAAGATTCTTTATCTTTTGTTAATCAACTATTTGATAACAATAAAAATGAAGAGCAACGAGAGCTAGTGAAACGAGCAAAAGACGTATTAGCTGTGGTTGCCAACAAGTCAGACTGGCATAACCGATCAAAGCTACCTAAGGGACAAGGCATTGGTTTAGCCGTACATTATAGCTTCCAAAGTTATGTTGCGATGGCAGTGCATGTAGAGGTTAATGGTGACGATATTAAAGTACTGAATGTTGATTGTGCAATAGATTGTGGTCAAGTACTCAACCTTGATGGCGCGACAGCGCAAATGGAAGGCGCCGTTGTCATGGGGATGTCGTTGGCATTAAGCACAGAAGTTACCTTTAGGGATGGCGCTGTGGTTAACTCAAACTTTCATGATTATCCTGTGATGCGTATTACCGATATGCCTAATGTTAGAGTACATATTACAGACTCTGACGAAAGTCCTACTGGTTTAGGTGAGCCGGGGGTAGCTCCCTTTGCACCTGCATTAAGTAATGCGGTATTTGCAGCATCAGGTAAACGTTATCGAGACTTACCATTTAAACCGTTAGCGGTATAAGTATCTATAAACATGAGTATGAGCACAAGTAATCATCTGTCGCACTTATTAGCTAAGTGGTATCCCAGTCGAGACAAATTTGATTGGGTTTTAGCAACAATTTACAGCACCAGTGGCCCCTGTTACCGAAAATCAGGGGCGATGATGTTGTTTAGTAGTCAAGGCGATCAACTCGGGATGTTAAGTGGTGGTTGTTTAGAATCAGATATTGCTACTAATGCTCGAAAAGTGATGCAAACAGGGCAATCAATATCACTATGTTATGATGCCTCCGACGAAGACGATCTATCATTTCAGTTGGGGATTGGTTGTGGTGGAACTGTTTATATTATGCTGCAACAAATCAATGTACAAAATGATTATTTATCGTTAACTCATGTATGTCAGGCGCTTAAAGAGCGTACATCAGGTTATTATTATCAAACTATTGTTGAACCAAAAGCTGTAGATCACAATAGTGATAATAATCAGATACCTGTTCAAGCGTATTTTGAAGCAGAGCCCATTGGTGATATTGCTTCTCGAGCCACTATAGTTAACCGTGCTGAAAACAAAGCCAATAATAGCAAGGCAATTAGTGACAGTGTTAGATGGCTTGTAAATCCCATTGTGCCTGCACCACACTTACTCATTATTGGTGGAGGTGTTGACGCCCGTCCTCTGGTAAATATGGCTCAACAATTAGGGTGGCAGGTGTCTTTATGGGATCCTCGCCCAGCTAATGCGCGTAAAGAATATTTTTCCAATGTTAACCACATTATTAAAGGCGAAGCTGAGATGTTGACTACTTTTGCATTAGAAGAAGACGTTAATGCTGCTGTGTTAATGAGTCATAATATTGTAATTGATGCTCAAGCATTACAGGCACTTTCCACCTCAAAGCTTCAATATCTTGCATTGCTTGGTCCTAAAAATAGACGACAGCAAGTGATATCGCAGGCAAAAATTCAGGCAAAGGTTGAAGATAAGTCCCTACCATTTATATTCGCAGGTCCATCAGGTTTAGATATAGGTGGCACATTGCCTGAGAGTATCGCACTATCAATACTTAGTGAATGTCATGCAAGCTTGTATGGAAAAAATGCCCAGTCGATGAGCCAAGCTTTATGACTAACAACTTGCATAGTTTAAAAATTCTTAGATGCCCCTTAACGAGATAGCGCTAACGGCCACATATAAATTTATGTAAAAGAGGATATTTAATTTATTTTTGCACAAAAAAAATGCACCTATAAAATAAGTGCATAAAACATGAAATATTAGGGAAATAACATTACTGTTAAATAAGAGTGTACTTTTCAAGTTAAGTTCAATTTATTTGTGAAAAAACCTAGGTACATAAAAATATGTAAACTTGTCTAAAGGCTAAGGCTATAAGGAAGATGATTAAGTTAATTCATCCCACAATATGATTATTTTGAAGAGTTTAATCTAAAGTGATCTGCCAATAACCCGTATCAAGCCATTGATCAAACTTTCGACCAATTTGATGGAAGTGAGCGACATTGGTCATGCCCAATTTTTCATGAAGGGCTATACTGGCGGGGTTAGGCAGTGTAATTCCACCTAATACTGAGTGAATTGATTTTTGTTTAAGTTCTGAAAATAAGGCTTGATAAAGCTGAGTACCTAAACCTTTTCCCTGCTCTTTGGGCGCTAAATAAACGGTAGCTTCTACTGAATAACGATAAGCGCTGCGAGCTTTCCATGGGGTTGCATAGGCATAACCTAAAATCACCTTGTTTTCTGATATAACCAACCAAGGTAAGTCTGAATCTATTACTTTCTCTATACGCTTGGACATCTCGTTGCTATCAATACAATCTTCTTCAAAGGTAATAACTGTGTTTTCAACATAGTGGTTATAAATATCCACAATAGCTTGAGCATCTTGCTTGGTAACAGGGCGGATCATTGTTAAACCTATAGTCAGTTGAGTTAATTGTAATATAGTTGGCTTGTATTTTATCAGCTAATTTAGTGCGAAACCTTGCTTGTCTTGCAATAGTCGTTGCTCAAAATTTAACAACCAAGCTTTTCTATCCAGGCCCCCCGCGTAACCTGTTAAACTGCCATTTTTGCCAATGACACGATGGCATGGGATAACTATGGCGATAGGGTTCGCGCCATTGGCAGCACCAACGGCACGTACCGCTTTTTTATTATCCATTAGCTCTGCCTGTTGGCTATAATAACGGGTTTCTCCATAAGGAATTTTTAGTAATGCCTGCCATGTTTGTTGTCTAAATGGCGTACCTTGCGGAGCTAGGGGCAAATCAAAAATGGTTGTTTTCCCCGCAAAATATTGCTCTAGCTGTTGTTTGGCAAGTACAGTTAAGTTGTTCTCTAGAGCCTCTGTATTCATTGAGTCATGGGTTTTGCCTATATCAATAAATTCGATTCGGTAGATAGCGTCATTATCAGCAAAAATTCCAAGTTTACCTAATGGCGTGGGCATAACACTAAAGAAAGATTGTTTCATAAAAAATTCCAGACCTGAAAAGTTAAATAAGATTGCCAAGGTGAGGCATCGTTAGGGTTTAATATCATACCTTGCTCAGCTAAGGCTTTTTTAATGCCTAAGTCGCCACCTAGCCAAATATTAGGATCACTTAAACCTCTCATTTTTGCATAGTCAATTGTCCAAGGGCCTATGCCTTTTAATTGTAACCATTCATCAACAGGGGCTTGTGGTTTTTCGACCATAAATTGGGCGAAAGTTAATAATGTTGTTCGCCTTGATGCTGGCATTTTTAACTCAGTTAGATCGCTATTGAGCAGATCCTGTGGTTGAGGAAATAGTGTTAAATCTCCATCTGTTTTACCGTAATGCTGTACTAAAGTTGCCACTAGTTTTAGTGCGCCTGCAACAGATATTTGTTGACCCAAAATGGCTCGAATACCTGCTTCAAATAAATTCCACGTACCAGGTAAGCGTAGCCCAGAGCACAATTGACTATTGAATCTTAAACTTGTTAACTGGGCATCAATGTTATTTATTGGGGCATCCAAGTCGAGTATACGGCGAATATTTCTAACTACAGGCATCAGGTAGTTAATATCACTAATGCTTATATTTACTACAAAACCATTTTTATCTTTCTTGTGTATTGCACTAAATTTCCCATGGACTTCATTGCCTGTATTTGAAGGCCAAGTAAAACTTCGGCCATAACTGTCTGTGTCTAACCATTCAATTGGAGCAATGGCTCGGTGTTGCAAAAAATCTCTAAGCTGCGACCAAGCATAGGGGGGACGGTAGCTTAAAAATAACGTGAAAGCTTTAGTTTCTGACGTGACAGTTATATTTTTTCGCAAACTAGAGGGTGTTAATTTTAGCTTTGTTTGAAAGCAGTCATTGAACCTGCGTATGCTGTTAAAGCCGGCAGCAAAAGCAATTTGAGTAATGCTCATGGATGTTTGTTGCAGTAGCGATTTAGCAAACATTAACTGTTGATGTTGGCCGTAGTTTTTAGCACTCGTACCAAGGTTTTCTTGAAATAGGGTATTTAAATAACGACTTGAAATGCCTAAACGATCGCTAAGTTGGCTAATGCTTTGAGAAGAAAGCGCACCTTCATTGATTAAGGTTAGCGCTCGCTCGAAACTGGTGTTTTTTCCTTTCCAAGCAAAAGAATCAGGCGCGGCATCGGGTCGACAACGCAAACAGGGTCTATAGCCATGATCTGCTGCGGAAATGGAGGTTGTAAAGTATTCTACATTGCTTTCTTTAGGCGCTGGAGCAGGGCAAATTGATCGACAAAAAATGCCTGTAGTTTTTACCGCAGTAAAAAACTGGCCATCAAAACGGGCATCGCGAGACAATCGTGCTTGTTGAAATATTTTATTGTCCATCTTGTTAGCCGATAAGTATCATTTTACTTAGTGTAGCGACTAACAAGTTTGAACACTAGCCAGATTCGGAACTGATAGTTATATCAACTTAGTATTAAAGTGCGTCGAATACTTCTTTTGCTGCGCGAAAAGCTTCTTGTGTTGCGGGGGCACCACAGTACACGGCACTATGTAACAACACTTCTTGTATTTCTTCTTTAGAAGCACCATTATTGAGGGCACCTCGAACATGACCTTTTAACTCTTGCGGAGCCTTCAGTGCTGCGAGCATGGCGATAGTGACTAAGCTGCGGGTTTTAAGATCTATACCACCACGTTGCCATGTTGATCCCCAAGCATGTTCGTTAATGTAATCTTGCATAGGTTGGGTAAAGTCGTCAGCATTAGATAATGCTTTATCAACGAAACTGTCACCCATTACTTGGCGTCTAACTTGTTCACCTGATGTTTTAGTCATGTTGTTTCCTTAATAAAAAGTTCTCAATAAAAAAGCCTCAACTTAGTATATCGTGAGGCTTTCATCATTCGTTTATTTAATCTATTTATGCTCGTTATATTAGACATAATGGCATTAAAAGGAACATTACTGCCTTTAATTTTGGGTTTACTGTGCGGTCCAAGCGCCATCCATAGGTAAAGAGGCGCCGGTAATACTTCGAGCACTTTCGCTGCATAAGAATAAAATAAATTCACCTATTTGGCGAGGATTCATCATTTCTGGCAAAGGTTGCTTGGCTGTTACTAAGTTATATTTTGCTTGCTCAAATTCAACTTTTTGCTGCTGTGCAATTTCATTAATTTGATTATTGATTAATGGTGTATCAACCCAGCCTGGACAAATAGCATTTGCGGTAATGCCTTGCTCAGCACATTCTAGAGCGACAACTTTAGTTAAACCAATAAGCCCATGTTTGGCTGAAACATAAGCTGATTTATTTAACGAGGCGACTAAACCATGCACAGAAGCGATATTAATAATTCGACCCCAACCATTGGCTTTCATGCTAGGTAATGATTGTTGAATGGTATGGAAAGCTGCCGTTAAGTTGATTGCTATAATAGCGTTCCACTTGTTTTCTGGAAAAGTATCTACGCCTTCTGTATGTTGAATGCCGGCATTATTCACTAGAATATCTATACTGCCCATCGACTCAAGCGCTTTATCCATCAAATCACTGATGGCTTGTGTTTTCATTAAATTAGCGCCATCGAACAAGGTTTTTATTTCATACTTAGTCGCGAATTCCGCTGCCAACGCACAACCTTCAGTTTCATCCATTAGGCCGTGTAATACCAAGTTAATACCTTGCTCTGCTAATACATGAGCGGTTGCTAAACCAATACCACTAGTTGATCCTGTGATTAACGCCGTTTTGCCTTTAAGCATAATAAATTTCCTATTTTTTAAACAAACCATAGGTAAAAGTGCAGCATATCCTTATGCGGCAAAAAATTAAGAGAGCTGTAGTTTGCTTGTCTGATTTAGTGAGTTTAATGTTAATTATGTTAGCTTAATTAAGTCACTTTATATTTAGCACCATAGTGCTACACATAGTCTTTGGTTTATGGTCAAGCTAGAATAAAAAGGGTAATGATATTTGTTAATAGTGGTTATTCGACAAAGCAACTTTCTGGTATGATCTGGCTATATCAGAAAATAACCATTTAATTAACGTTGGAACTGTAAATCAATGTCAGCTATCGCCGGACAAATCAGTGAGCAAATCGCTCAAGAACTTAAAGTCAAAACTTCACAAATTAATGCTGCCATTAACTTACTGGATGATGGTGCTACCGTGCCTTTTATTGCACGCTATAGGAAAGAAGCGACTCAAGGCTTAGATGATAATCACTTGCGAGAGTTAGCAACACGGTTAACTTACTTACGTGATTTAGAAGCGCGTCGTCAGGTTATTTTAACCAGCATTAAGCAGCAAGAAAAATTAACCCCTGAGTTAGCTAAGCAAATTACCCATGCTGATAATAAAACCCGTCTAGAGGATTTATACCTGCCTTACAAACCTAAGCGTCGTACTAAAGGACAAATTGCTATTGAGGCAGGTATAGAGCCGTTAGCGAATAGTTTGTTTAACAATTGGCAGCTTGACCCAGAAATAGAAGCGCAAGCATACCTTAGTGATGTTAAGAAAAGTGATGATGGCTTCGATGATGTAAAAACCGTATTAGACGGTGCAAGTGCTATTTTGGCAGAACGTTTTAGTGAAGATGCTAACTTATTGCAAAAGCTACGTAATCATATTCTTAAACAGGCGCATCTCACCAGCAAAGTTATGAAAGGGAAAGAGAAGGAAGCGATTAAATTTCGAGATTATTATGAGCATAGTGAAAAGCTTAAAACAGTGCCTTCACATCGTATGCTTGCCATGCTACGCGGCCGCAATGAAGGAGTACTACAGTTAAAAATTGATGTAGACCCTAGCCAAGAAAAGAACACTATTTCCAGTGCAGAGCAAATTATTAGTGAGCATTTAACTTTGCGTTTGACTCAGCAAGCAGCAGCAAGTTTTTTAACTAGCACGGTACGTTTAGCATGGAAAACCAAGCTAAGTGTCAGTTTAAGTACTGAACTTTTAACTCAACTACGAGAACAGGCTGAACTGCAAGCGATTAAAGTCTTTGCAGAAAACTTGTCTGATTTATTAATGGCAGCCCCTGCGGGACCGAAAGTGACCCTAGGTATAGATCCTGGGCTTCGTACGGGTTGTAAAATTGCTATTGTTGATGCCACAGGAAAATTACTTCATACCACGACTATTTTCCCTCATGCACCACAAAATCACTGGGACAAGTCGGTACGCACGTTGGTCAATATTTGCCGCCAGCATAAGGTTGAACTTATTGCTATAGGTAATGGAACGGGTTCACGAGAAAGTGATAAGTTAGCTAGTGATGTTATCGCTCAGTTTGATTCAACAACAGGTTTAGCTAAACCGAAAAAAATGATGGTTAGTGAGGCGGGGGCATCAGTATATTCAGCTTCTGAGTTTGCTGCCAATGAATTTCCTGATCTAGATGTATCACTACGTGGTGCGGTATCTATCGCTAGACGTTTACAAGATCCCCTCGCTGAGTTAGTGAAGATCGATCCCAAAGCCATAGGTGTTGGTCAATATCAGCATGATGTTAGCCAAAGTCAATTAAGTTTAAGCCTTGATGATGTGGTAGAAGATTGTGTAAATGCGGTCGGTGTTGACCTTAATTCAGCCTCTGCCGCGTTGCTAACCCGTGTAGCTGGTTTAAACAAAACCATGGCAAACAATATTGTTCAATTTCGAGATGAGCAGGGGGCTTTTACCAATAGAAAACAGTTGAAAAAAGTGGCTCGCCTAGGGCCAAAAGCCTTTGAACAAGCAGCAGGCTTCTTACGTATTAGTGGCGGGGATAACCCACTTGACCAGTGTGCGGTACACCCTGAAACATACCCTATTGTTGAAAGTATGATTAAGCAGCTGAAGATTGATAGTGCCAGTTTGTTAAATAGTGCAGACAAATTACAGCAAGTGAATATTAATGAGTTAGCGACAGAGAAATTTGGCGAAGTTACCATTAAAGATATTATCAAAGAGCTTTCCAAGCCAAGCCGAGATCCTAGACCTGAATTCAAAACGGCTACTTTTGCTGACGGTGTTAATAATATTAATGATTTAGAAGTAGGCATGGTGCTTGAAGGCGTTGTTTCTAATGTTGCTAATTTTGGTGCTTTTGTTGATATTGGTGTGCATCAAGACGGTTTAGTGCACATTTCAGCGATAACTGATAAGTTTATTAGCGATCCACGAGAGCTCGTAAAAGCAGGTGAAATTGTTAAAGTGAAGGTCGTTGAGGTTGATGCAGCCCGTAAACGTATAAGTTTAACAATGCGTTTAGATGACAGCGTGAATAAAAGTACCAATAAAATGCCGCCTCCCAGTAAACCGAAAAGTGAGAAGCATATAAGTCAAAATAATAAACCTAAAGAGACTACTCATAAAAAGAACCATAAAACTAAACCTAAAAAAGTTGAAAATGCTGCTATGGGTAATGCCTTTGCCGATGCTTTTGCCAAGCTAAAGAAATAGTTAATTTAAAAACAATAAAATCGTTGACATTGCAAATGATAATCATTATCATTTGTGTATTGGTTGAGGCAAGTGAATGCTCTCTCAGGCGTTTTAGCCAATAGCATGGCTGGTAACTTAGTGATTATGCTTCAGGACACATAACCACTAAGTTACTTCTTTGTGAATTGATTCAATCTATTTCCTTGAGTCAAGTCGATTAAAAATTTTTTGATGGTTTTAGCCAGCACTTGCAGTTTGCGAATGCTGGCTTTTTTATTTTTAACATCAACTAAACCAACCTAAAGCTAAATTTTAAAGCGACTGACAACTTCTGACATGCTATTACTGCTTGATTTCAATTGTAAACTAGCGTCATTAAGTGTATCTGACGTTGCTAAAGATTCATCTGTCATGCCTGCTAAATCATTGATACGTAAATTTACCTCATCAGCGGCTTGGGTTTGTTGCTCAGTTGCCCGTGCTATTTGGGTGTTCATGTCCGAGATTAATGCCATTAATTTATCTATTTCAGATAAAGAATCGTCAGCTTTACTTGTTTGTTCAACGGTTTGGTTAGAAATGTCTTGGCTAACTTTTACTGCAGCTACTGCTTCCTGTGCTCCTGATTGTAGCTTTTGAATCATTTGTTGAATTTCATTGGTACTTTGCGCAGTTCTGCTGGCAAGCGTTCTCACTTCATCAGCAACTACCGCGAACCCACGTCCTTGCTCACCTGCTCTAGCGGCTTCAATAGCAGCATTGAGTGCTAATAGATTGGTTTGATCAGCAATGCCACGAATTACGTCTAGCACTGATCCTATATTGTCACTTTCAGCAGCAAGACTGGCAACGACCTGTGAAACATCATCAATATTAGTAGATAAAGTTTGCATTTGATTGATAGTGTTTGAAATAATATCTTTACCCTGATTAGTGTTGTTTCTCGCATCATTTGCAGCTTTTTCGGCAGCGTTGGCGTTGTTACTTACATCATGGATTTGAGAGGTCATTTGCTCCATAGCAGTAGCAACTTGTGTTGTAATATCATTTTGATTTTGGGTTAGCGATTGTGCGCTTTCACTTGCCTTAGCTACTGACTCTGCATGATTAAGCACTACGTTAGAGTTATTAGCCACATCGCCAAGAGAATCTCGCATTTTTTTAGTAAACTCATTGAAGTAATGCGCTAAACGTGAAACTTCATCTTGAGCACGGTGATCTAAAACACGTGTTAAATCGCCATCCCCTTGGGCAATATCCTTCATTAGGTTTGAGGCTTCATGTGTTGGTACAATGATACTTTTACCAATAAAATATCCTAGCAAAATAATAACAATTATTAAGATCAATGCATAAGCAAGTAAAATGTTTCGTTGTGTTGTAAATGTTGTATCGATGTCGTCAATATAAGTGCCAGAGCCAATAATCCATTGCCACGGCTTGAAACCTTTAACAAAAGATATTTTATCAACAGGGTCGTCAACTCCGGGTTTAGGCCATTTGTATGGTACAAATCCTTGCCCTTTTTCACGAACAACCTTGACCATATTAATAAATAATGGGGTGCCATCTGGATCTTTAACACCACCAACACTTTTACCATTTAATGCAGGCTTGATTGGATGCATGATCATTGTTGGTGAAAAATCATTTATCCAAAAATAATTAGTTTTGTCATATCTAAGACTTTTAAGTACTTCAATAGCTTGCTCTTTGGCTTGCTTTTCATTTAATGAGCCATCACTTTGTTGCTGATGAAAATGCTCTACAACACTATACGCCGCTTCAACTACTTGTTGATTTGCACTGTGCTTTTGCTGCAAGAGTGACTGGTAAGCTTGAGATAAGCTAATAGAACTTAGAATAATTAAGCCAGCTATTATTAAGACAAACAACAACACAAAGCGATGTTGAATAGTGTATTTACGTAAAAACCCCATAAAAACCTCGTTTAAAGTGAAACACTTAAATGATAATAATTAAGCTTAGTACAAATTTAGTTAAGTAACCCTATACTTGTTTACAATTAGTTTTTGTTGTCAATTAGTCAAAACTCAGCCATATGCAGTACGGCGATACTGATATAATGCAATTAAATTTGATAACTACTTTCCACATTTGTGTCGGTAATATCGTGACTATCAGCAGGAATCACAACTTTAAAACTTTTTCCTTTAGCCTGTTTGGTTATTAATTCTATAGTGCCTTTAAGTCGTTGTGTTACTAGGTTATAAACAATATGAGCACCTAAACCTGAGCCGCCTTTTCCTCTTTTAGTGGTGTAAAATGGTTCAAATAAATGAGCTTTGCTTTCATTATCTAAAGGGCAACCATCATCATCGTACATTAAGGTAATGATATTTTCTTTTTGCTGAGCGGTAATGGTTATAGTTCCTGTTTGATCAGGTTCAAAGGCATGTAATAAGCTGTTTAAAACTAAATTATTGGTTATTTGAGCGATGGCTCCAGGATAAGAAAAAATGATTATATTTTTGGGGCAGTTTAGCTCAATTTTTATATTAGAGTCTTTAACCTTGGGTTGTAGTGAACGTAAGATGTCCTGCAAATAGTTATGTAAATTTATTTCTCTAGCATCATCTACGACACTATCAACAGCAATTAGCTTAAAGCTTTCAATAAGCTTAACTGCGCGTTTAACATTATTTAAAGATAAATTAAAACCTTGCTCTAGTTCTTGAGTGAAAAGGGTTAATTGCTTCGCGGTTAAACTCTCTTTTGCTAACGCGTCGATAATATCGATACACCTTTCTTTCATAAAACTTATAGAAGTTAATACTATGCCTATAGGAGTATTAACTTCATGAGCAACTCCAGCAACTAATCCTCCTAAAGAGGCCATCTTTTCATTTTCTAATAGTTGCGATTGGGTTTGCTTTAATTCTACTAGTGTCTGATTTAATTCGTCATTACTCTTACTTAATTCTTGAGTTCTCTGATGTACACGTTGCTCTAGCTCATCATTGAGTAAACGTATTTCTTGTTCTGCTTCATGTCGTTGTTGCACTTCACTTTCTAATTGATTAATTACGGTGAGTTGTTGTCTTGCGTGGTTTTCAAGTAGCTCACGTTTTTGTTGATGAAAACTAACTTGCTCAAATAATTCTTTTGGTGAAAGTTGTAATTGAGCTAAAAAACGTGAAAAATAAGAAGCAAGCAGTGCTTGTTCCTCATCACTAAATACATCAACAAGATTAAAAGCACGGTAAGCTGATGCCGTGCCAATAACACCGGCAAGTGCATTAATTGCAGAGCTTTTTAAAATTGATAATTCGGTAATATTTATTTTGCTTTTATTGTCTATTTCAGTTTTAGTTAAACATTGTTGTAGCTTAGTTTTAGCCATACTATTGGGCATATATTGTTGAAATAATCCGTCGATAAGCTTTGTTTTAGGAGCAAGCTCAATAATGTCAGGCTCTGCTTGTGCTAATGATGAAACATGCAATATATTTTGAGTGTCGACAAATTGGTGAGCAATTTTTTGTTCTTCGTCAGACATCTTGCTAAATAAAGACATACCGATGTAGAGCAAAGTATTTATCAATAAACTCCAGATTAAACTATTGGCTAAGGGGGAAACTTCGGCGATGGCAAAAAAATGTTCAGGATTGAACCAGTAAAAAAAACCAGACTTTTGTTCTAATATTGACCAGTCTAACCAGCCACTGCGAATAACTGAGGGCAAGAAAGCGCTATAAAACCAGATAATAGCACCAGCTATTAAGCCAGTTATAGCGCCTGGTAAACTGCCGTTTCGCCAAATCAAGCCTCCAATTAAAGCGGGGGCAAATTGGGCGCAGGCAACAAAACTGATAGTACCTATTTTTACGATTAACTCAGAATCACCAATAACGCGATAATAAAATAAACTCAAAAATAGTATTACAAACACCATAAACCAACGAATTTGTAATATATAGCGTTTTAACAATGACAATTTGGGGATATGTAAAATTACCGGCATCATTATATGGTTGGTTAACATAGTTGATAAAGTCATCGCGCTAATCATTATCATACCGGTTGCCGCAGCAAAACCACCTAGAAACACAATAATAGAAATGATTACTTGATTGTTTGACATCGGTAGGGTTAATAACCATAAATCAGCAGAGCCTAACGGTGTTTCTTGCAACATACCCGCAAGAGCAACGGGTAATGTAAAAAAATTAATAACCAATAAATACAGAGGAAATAGCCATTTTGCCTTATCTATAAAGGCTGTATTGCTGCACTCAACTATACCAACATGAAATTGACGAGGAAGGGTGATAATGCCAAGCGCACCTAATAAAATGAAACTTAACCAGTTTTGCGCGCTGAGCGGCTGAATAACTTGTTGTAGCTCAATGCTAGTTGGTAGAGTGAATAGGCTTAAAACTCCAGGATTCAATAGGTAGCATACCCATATGCCCGCTATGAGCATGGCAAACAATTTAAACAAACTTTCAAAAGCTAGAGCAACCATCATACCAGGATGTTTTTCCGTAGGATCTAGGTGGCGAACACCAAAAATAATGGTAAAAAATGCCATCATCAAGACAATAAGTACATCAAAGTTTTCCAATAGAATATTGTTGCTAGCATTGTTTATGGCCAATAGCTGAAAACTAGTAATAATTGATTTTAGCTGAATGGTTAAATAGGGCATTATGCCAAGCAAACATAAAAAACTAATCAGAGCAGCTAGTGTTTGTGATCTGTGATAGCGCACAGAAATAAAATCGGCAATACTCGTGGAGTGAAATTCACTTTTTAATAAGACCATCTTTTTCAGCAAAGGCGTCAAAAAGACGAAGGTCATGGTTGACCCTAAATATATCGCTATGGGCAATAGTCCTTGAGTGGCAGAAAGGCCAATATTGCCAAAAAAAGTCCAAGAGGTGCAAAATACGGCAAGGCTTAGTGCGTATGTATGAGGTGAGCTTCGGATTTTTTGTGCGTTTATATTTTTTGATTGTGACCATTGGGCAATAACAAACAGGGCAACCATGTAAAGAAGTAGCAAGATGATTAATTGATTAAATGAAATCATTGGTATTAGCCTTTCGGCTTATCATCTGTGTTATTTGAATAGGGGGCTTTCAACAAGCCAATAACAATAATCAAGAGCCAGCAAGTCAAGGTGAGCAACCAATTTGCTAGTAAAGAGAGCTCATCGGTTAATAAAACGGGCATGATTAAAAGCAATAAAGCAATTGTTGCACCAAACCATCTATGAATGTTGGAATTCTTCATAATTTTCTAAATTGGGTCACAAAGATAGATTAATTATAGAAGAGTATAGTTTTTTTGCTGAAAAAAAGGGGAAGCAAAAGCTTCCCCAAAAAATAACCTCGGTTGGAGGTTAACTAACGCAAGATGGTCGTTTTTTAGTTAAAGACTATAAAACGTATTTAGCTGAGAATTGGGTGTAGAAAGAATCAGTATCACTTTCGTCTTGAGCAAATTGACCTACTTCAACACCAAAAGATAATTGTTTGGTGAAGTTTTTAAATAAATTCACCCCCCAATGAGTATGATCGATATCTGTTAAATCTGTCGTGATATTACCGTAGAAAACTGAGCTACGAGTAGTGTCATTCCAATAGTGGCGATATGCAGCCATATATGAAACTGACTCTTCAGCTTCGCCATTTACCAGATCTTTAGCGGCAGCAACCCCTACATAACGACCTGTGTTTCCGCCGTGTAATTGAAAGCGCACGTCATCTTTACCAAAAGTTTTAATACGACCAGCAACTGAAACACCTAAAGCTGATTCATTATTATCAGCATCAACACTTAATTGACGGTATAAACCAGCGACAGAAACATTACCCCAGTCACCTTTAAAGGTATATTTACCAATAACATCAGGTACAGAGTCATTTGAAGTATCACCACCAAAAGTTTCAGGATTTTCTAATGAAACTTGAAAATTTCCCATGGTATAACGAATTTGGGTATTACGAACAAAAGCTTCACCTACCATTGGGCCACCAAAATCAGCCGTTTCTGCTAAAGCACTGGTGTTCATGAAGGTAGTCCAAGTTTGACCAACAGTAACATTTTTATATTTAATGAACGCGTGACGTAATCTTGGGTTATCAGAGTTTGAAATGATTTCATTACCAGCACTGCCGTAAAAATCCATTTCAATAAAACCAGTGACATCACCGTGAACATATTTAGTATTAAAGCGTGTTTCGTTTGCGAACATTTTAAATTGAGATGCACTTTCTTCTAATGCTGCCCCGCTACCTGTCCAGAATTTTTTATAACCAACAGTACCATCAATATAACGCGCATCTACTTTGATGAAACCACCAAAAGTTAGCTTGTCATCATCAGAAAGGTCAAAGGTATAACCAGCATTTGCAGCGCCAGCCATAGTCAAAAGGCCTGCAGCTAATAATAATTTACTTTTTTGAAATTTAAACATGTTGTATCCCCATTTTGTCTGCTTTAAAGCAGTTGTTTTATTTGTTGTGTTGTCTGTTTTATTTTCATAAAAGCTGAGCTCTTCGTCTCTTTTTTGCTTTCATGCTGAATTTTTGTTCAGGTATTAAGGTAAGTTTAAAGTGCAATTAAAGGAATTAGACCTAAGTCTAAAATGTCTATATTTGAGCTTAGACTTTAGTCTAAATTGTTAGTATTTAATGAGTTATTTTGCTTTGAAGCCAATTCTAAAGCCGCCCCAATGTTTACCTTTTACAAAAATAGGTGCTGACACATCATGCATTATTTCGCCAGTATCACGTTTGTAGGTTTGTAATAAAAATTTGTCGGTATGTTGGCCACAACGAATGCCTGTTGGGTCATTAAACATGCGCTTGGTGCGGTTACTAACCATATCAATTTCAGGATTACCCGTTAATGGTTTAGAAAAGCATTTATTGTGAGTAGGAAAGTAACCATTAATATCTACAGCGCCCGCATAAATCATTTCACTGAATTCTTGTAATAAGGGCTCTTGAATTTGTGGCAAGTTTTGGTCAGTAAAGGTATCAAAGCCTGAGGTGAATTTTTTGGGTTCGCTATTGCCTAAAGGCTTATAATTAAAATCAAATAATTGTTGTTGCGATATTTTATTAGCAGCAACACTTTGTTCAAAAAGTTCACTGACATGCTTAGCTGCCAATTCTGCTTGCCTGCACATGCTGCTAATTAATGTATTGCTATCAAACTCAGACAGGTGCACAAAAATAGATTCAGTACTATTAGACAGTGTTTGAGCTTGTACTGAGACATTTTGTGTCTCACTACTCTTATCAACAAGAAAGTCATGTAAGCTGACTACCGAGGTTGATATTTCAGCAGCGGCGGAGTCTTGCTCTTGTAATGCATGGCTAATTTGATTGCTAGCGGCAGATGAGTCGGACATCAAATTATCAATATCAGTAAATGATTGCGATAAACTCGTCATTGTATTAACAACGCTATCAGTTTGCTGAACTATTGTGGTCATAACTGTGGTCGTTTCGTTAGTTTCCTTACCGATCTGATTCAACATCTCACCTATTTGATGAGTGGCATCGGCAGTTTTTGCGGCTAAAGCTCTCACTTCATCAGCAACAACAGCAAATCCTCGTCCTTGTTCACCAGCTCTAGCTGCTTCTATAGCCGCATTTAATGCTAACAAGTTTGTTTGAGAAGATATGCCATCAATAACATCTGTAATACTTTGTATCTCGGAAGCTTTTTGCTCAAGAGATTGAATTTTTTCGGCGGCATTGTTTACCGACTCATTTAGTAAATTAACGATGGTAATATTATCACGTAGCTGCTGTGAGCTAGATGCGCTAGCGTTCATTGCTTGATTTGTTTGCTCTGATGCTCGTTCTGCATTGTCATTGATTTGCTTGCTATTCATCGACATTTGTTCGGCTGCAGTAGCCAACCTATCAACATCGTCGCTAGATTTTTCTATGGCATGACTTAATTCCGTTAGAAAAAAACTAATTTCAGCTGAGTTAATCGCTAATTCACTGGCTTGACTACCAATTTTCTCACCAATGTTGGCAAAGTGATTTGATGACTGTTTTGGTTCTTCTGTCGAGTTGTGCTCAATATCAGGTTGCTTTTGTTTAGCGATAAAAAATATCAATAGAAAGCTTATACTAGCAACCCCTAATGTTGATAGTAATAAAGAAGAAAAAATGTTGGTGCTAAAGTAATGAAAAATAGAAATGAGCAGAGTGCTAAAAATGGCTAATAATATGTTAGATATTAATTTATTGTTCATTGTTATTACCTTTCTACAGCTGAAAAAATGTTCACTCCATTACTCTCTTACTCCATTGAGCCTAGCATAGTGGAATAATAGCTTTAGACAATAAGACTTTAGTTGGGTAAGGGGTTATATCAAAGAAAATAGATTGTCATTTTACTTTGATATAACTGAAGATTAGAGCGAACAAGTACTGTTCATAAGGGTAGTCGTTTTTGAGATCTTAGCTATGACTATACCTTGCTTGTAAGTAATCAAACACAGCGCGAATACCGAAAGCTTCACCACCTAAAGGGCGACCAGACAAGGCGCGAACATTAAAGGCCATGACATCGAAGTGAACCCAATCAATATCTTGATCAACAAACCTTTGTAAATATAAAGCTGCGGTAATTGCGCCTCCAAAGGGACCTGTGCCACAGTTAGCCATATCGGCAATAGTGCTTTTGAATAAATCGTTGTATGGGCTATAGAGCGGCATGCGCCATACAGGATCGCTGATTTTACTGCCTGCCTCAGTTATGCCCGCAGCAACCTCATCACTGGTTGAGAAAAATCCGGGTAACTCTGTTCCCAAAGCTACTCGCATGGCACCGGTTAAGGTGGCGAAATCTATGACCAACTCAGGTTTGTCATTGTTCGCTTCTGCTAACGCATCACATAAAACTAAACGTCCTTCTGCATCAGTATTATCGATTTCAACGGTTAGCCCTTTGCGGGTGGTTATAACATCTCCCGGACGCATGGCATTATTAGAAACAGCATTTTCTACAGCTGGAATTAATACACGCAAGTTAATAGGCAAATCATGAGACATGATCAAGCGTGCTAAGCCGAGCACATGCGCGGATCCACCCATATCTTTTTTCATGTTACGCATACCGGCAGCGGGTTTTAAATCTAACCCACCACTGTCAAAACAAACGCCTTTACCGACTAAGGTCACTTGTGGATGTTTTTTATCACCCCAAGTCAAATCAATAAGACGGGGTTGGTGAACACTGGCACGACCAACGGCATGAATAGTTGGGTAATTATGCTCAAGTAATTCATCACCAATAATTTGCGATAGGTTACCACCAAAAGTGTCGGCTAGTTCTTGAGCTGTATTGCCAATATTTTTCGGCATCATATCGACGGCAGGTGTATTAACTAAGTCTCTTACTAAGGCAGTCGCCTCTGCATATTTAATGGCATTATCAACTAATGTTTGATCATTTACGGTTAGGCTAGGTAGTGACTCTTCTTTACTATTAGTTTTATATGCAGAGAATTGATAGGCGCCTATTAACCATGCAAAACATATTGCTTGTTGGTGCTCAGATTCGGCTTCAAGTTTGTATTGACCTGGCGGAAGCTGAGTGATCAAGTTACCACAAGCAAAATAATGGCTAGCATCGATTACGACAAAAATTGCTTGGCTTAGTAAGCCTTCTTCTCCTGCGGCAAAGTTAGGTATTAATGCTAAACCTTCGCCATTGTAATTTGTTTGTTTTAACCAATTTTTAGCAAGCGGATTCTGTGCTGTTAACCACGTTGAGTAAGCCGACTGTTCTAAGATGATAAGTGGTGTGCCAGTATTTCCTAAGGTGAGGAGAGAGTTCATTGGGTGCCTTTAAAATTATTTATTAGGGATATTTGTTAGGAATCTTTAATGCTTGATTGTAGCTTAAGTAGAAAAATATGAACATGATCTTGCAAAATACCCTTCGACAGCTTCGCGCTCATGGCGAACGGATTAGCTCAGGATGAACGGGTAAAAGCCGCTTGTCCTGAGCTTGACGAAGGGGCGAAGGGCTATAATATTAAATCTTTTAACTGTATTTTATCTGCTTTGGGTTTGTTATTCACTTGGGCAAGTAACAATTCTGCGGTAGCAATGGCATCATTAAGCGCATTGTGCCCGTGGTGATCTGGTAATTGATAATTATGGCGTAATTTTGATAAACGCAGTTCTGACGGATCGTAAGAAATATCACGTTTATCTAATTGTCTTTTAGCAATGACTAAAGTATCTATTATAGGAAAATCAGGTGCTAAACCATAAAGTTCAAGACATGCTTGCTGCAAAAACTGTCGTTCAATACGAGCAAAGTGCACTAACATCACTTTACCAGCTAAAGCGTTAAGTAATTGTTCAACGACAAGCTGTAATGGCTGTCCTTGCTCTTTTTGTGCATCGGTAATTTGATGAATAATAACATTGCTTTCTTCAAGTCTAGTTTTGGCTTTAATAATTTGGTGATAGCAAGAACTAAGTTTTATTTGCTCATGCTCCATAACAACAAACCCTACGCTAAGTAGTTTGTCTGCATTAGCATCTAGACCAGTTGTTTCAAAATCTACTGCTAAAATAGACAGCTCATTCATCGGTGTTTCTAGGGGAGGAAAAGGCACGGTTAAAAAATCTTTAAGTGCTCCTTTAGGGGCTTTTTTCAATAACCGCTTGCGCTTGGCCTCATAACCAGCAAGGTGGTGGATGAGCGAACTAATAACCATTAGAAGGCTGCCTGTCTTGAGTCTTGCAGTGTTTTGATAACTTTAAAAGCATCTTTCAAATGTTCACGTTCTAATTTTGATAACTCTTTTGGTGATAAATAGTTATCAGCATCATGACCTTGTACAAGTTTATTGGCTTGGTGCTTAACACGTAAAATACCTAAAAATTCATAAGCATCAATAAGGTTTTCTGCGGACGACTTAGTTATAGCAGCCGTGCCTGCGGCTTGTTTAATACGCTCAATAGTATTTACAGCGCTGATACCTTGAGAAAGCGCATAAATACGAGCAAGATCGACAATAGGAGCAATACCATTGTGTTTAAGATCTAAGGTGGCTTTATGTTTGCCGTTTTGTTTTAAAACAAAATCTCTAAAAAAACCAAGAGGAGGGCGCAAACCTAAAGCATTTTTGGATAAATGCGCGATAAACAAGCTACTTTTTTTAGTTTTTTTGAGTAAACCTTCCCTAACAATTTCAAGCAGACTGGCATCGCCACAAATGGTGTCTAAATCAAAAAACACACTAGAGTTCAATAATGCTTTTGGGTTTGGTGTATCAACCCAACCATCAAAGTATTTCTGCCAAATTTTTGTGGGCTGACGCCATTTAGGATTGGTTGCCATAATATCGCCGGGACAATAAATGAACCCACAGTCGGCTAAACCATCACAAACAAAATGGGCTAAATTTTCAAACCAAGCATCATCGTAGGGCTTCATTGAATCACAAATGATTATGGCATTGTCTTGATCTGAATGCGCTAATTGTTCTCGTCTTGCCTGTGAACCAGCAGCAAGCCATGCATAAGGTACAGGTGCTTGACCATACTTTTCTTCTGCCATTTCAATTAAACGTTTAGTAAATGCCATAGTAATGGCACTGATGCTTTTACCAACGTGATCGGCACTAGCACCAAGTTTAGCTAAACGTATTTGTAATTTTGGCAATAAATCACTGATTTCTTTTAATTCAACAAGGCTTTTGGCTTTATGAATAATGCTGGAAAAGTTAACGGCATTGTGACCTTCATTATTCATTAAGTCGGTGACAGTGACCATGCCAACCACTTCTCCGTTTTTTGTTACCGGTAGATGGTGTATGTGCTTGGCAGTCATTGCCATCAAGGCATCATAGGCGTTACTTTTAATATCAATGGTACTCATATTACGAGTCATAATTGTGCAAATGCTAGCATCAAAAGCCAAGCCTTCAGCAACACATCGTCGGCGTATATCTTTGTCGGTTATTATGCCGACTGATTTTTTATTATCTAATACCACTAAACAAGAGAAACCTTGCTCGGTCATTTGTATTGCGGCTTGTTGAATACTTTGACTTGCATCGATGCCCGCGACAGGAGTGTGATAGAAGTTGCTGACCGAGGTGTTCATTAAGGTAGAGGAAATAATGGCTTCTTCATTGACCTTAGACATTTTTTGTTTGAGGCGTTCTGCAGAGTTATTGCTGAAATAATCGCTAATGCTTGGGTATTTGTCGCCAATATCTCGCAAAATTTCTGCATCAAGACTATAAACCAAGCTGTCTTCGTCGGTTTTTACTTGTCGTTTGTTTGTTTGTTCTGTAGTGCTTTGCTCTATATTACTTGGCTCTTTATTACCTGATAACTGCAAGCTTTGTTTGCAAAACTCGGTGCATAAATCACCTTCGCCTAAGCGAGAAACTAACTCTTCATCATTAGAAATACAGCTTAATGCACCTTTACGGACAATGTATAAGCGTGGCTCATTAATTCCTTTTGGTGGCAGGTATTCGTCTTTACGAACATAATTAATACTTAATTCACGAATTAAACGCGCTAAGGCAGGTTTTGGCAAACTGTCAAAAGGAGGAATACTGTGGATGAAGCTATAAATTTCAGAAAGTTCAGTGTCCATAATGATTACTTGTCTATGCTCATAGTTTAATTGCGAAAGTCATTGATATATTTAAGCGAATTAAAAAAGAGTTGCAATTTTAGTTCGCTCGGCAGTAATGATAATTTAGAGCTGCGAGATTGTGTAGTCAACCATTGAAGTGACAATATAGACTAAAGTTGCACTTGTTTTATAACTTGCTCTTGAGACCGCAATAAGTCTGGCAAGTTAATGCGGTCGTTTTCTTTAAATGCCTGTTTTATCACTGATCTAGACTAAAGTTTAATATCCGTAAAAAAAAAAGCTTGTTAGATTTAATGACAGTTGAAGTTGAATATGGATTTTACCACTGCAGTTTGCAGAGTTTGGGACAAATCAATATCCACACTTTTACTAAAATTATTACTTTTATAAAGCCTAATAAAAATATACACATTAATGTGATTTATGTTGATGTGAGATAAAGGCTATAACGTCGCTAGGAGACTATTGTGGAAAATAAAGAAACCTATTGGTCGGAGAATCTTCGCCTAATCTTTATATGTCTTGCAATCTGGTTTGTAGTTTCATTTGGTTTAGGCTTACTAC
>Ga0105348_1000111_pt1 | contig 57780 bp, 58 predicted proteins | sample EN8Hudsemesocosm_2_FD_83504 | JGI IMG/M metagenome (GOLD analysis project Ga0105348, IMG submission 83504) | Methane-oxidizing microbial communities from mesocosms in the Hudson Canyon - EN8C Hudson Canyon | ecosystem: Environmental > Aquatic > Marine > Cold seeps | place: Hudson Canyon... | reverse complement strand
GGGGTACTTAAATCTCCCGTTCTAGCGGACCGAATGCTATCCATTATCAACCAATGGCTAAGCAACGAAAATGTAAAACCCGCTCGCCTGTTAAGCGATGCTGACCTTGATTTAGGTGTCTCAATTGGCGCCAGTTATTATGGTTATGTCAAGCAAGGACAAGGTGTTCGTATTCGTGGTGGTTTAGCAAGTACTTATTACGTTGGTATTGAAAGTGCTATGCCTGCCATCCCCGGTATGGAAGCGCCTATAGAGGCCCTCTGCATCGCCCCTTTTGGTATGGAAGAAGGCTCCGAAGCAAAAGCCAGCGAAACTGAATTCGGACTGGTTGTTGGCGAGCCGGTTCATTTTCGTTTCTTCGGCTCAAATATTCGTCGCCATGATGAAGCTGGTGTTCAGCTTGATTACTGGCCAGAAGGTGAACTTGAAGAGCTACCAGAATTACAAGCGACACTTCCAAGTGAGGGTCGTCGCATAGGGGAAGTCGTACCTGTTCATCTTGTTGCGAAAGTAACCGAGATCGGCACGCTTAAACTTGAAGCAATCGCAGTCACTAGTTCAGATAAAAACAGCGAAGCTGAACGTTGGCAAATTGAATTAGATGTACGATATTAACTCTAAAGGCTACAAACAAACTACAACAAGTGTTACAAAATCTACAGGACAAATGAAGACTAATGGCTAGCAAGACTCCCGACTTCTTAATTGGTATCGACCTAGGCACCACCAATACTGTGGTGGCCTATGCAGATACTTCCAAACCTTTAAGCCCGGAGAACTGCAAAATTTTTGAAGTGGAACAATTAGTCGCTCCAGGTGAAGTAGCGAAACGACCACAGCTTCCTTCGTTTCGTTACCACCCAACCGAGGGCGAGCTTAATGAAAGTGACTTAGTATTACCTTGGAGAGAAAAACTTGAAAATGACTTACCCCTTGTTGTAATTGGTGAGTGGGCAAGAGAGTTAGGCTCTAAAGTCGATGGTAGGCAAGTCGTTAGTGCCAAAAGCTGGCTATCTCATTCCCAAGTAGATCGAAGCGCAGATATTTTACCTTGGGGCAGTGCTGATGGCGTTAGTAAAGTCTCTCCTATTTTAGCAAGCGCCAGCTATTTATTTCATATCCGTCAAGCATGGAATCAAGCCCACTCCAATGCATTGATCGAACATCAAGAAGTTGTCATTACCATTCCCGCATCATTTGATGAAAGCGCGAGAGCATTTACAGTAGAAGCAGCAAAATTGTCTGGTTTAAATAATATTTTATTATTAGAAGAGCCCCAAGCAGTTTGCTATGACTGGTATGCAAGACAAGGCGGATACGCACAGGCTCAACTTGCTAAAATAAAACTACTAATGGTATGTGATGTTGGTGGCGGAACAACAGACCTTAGTTTAATCAAAATTGATAAAAGCGAAGATGAGACTTTATCGCTCACGCGTGTTGGCGTGGGTAACCACTTAATGCTCGGTGGTGATAATGTTGATTTGGCTCTCGCACATACTGTTGAAAGGCTAATTAACGGTGAGCATCCCAACAAGAAACTAAGCACTGCAAACCTATCTCAACTCATACAACAAACTCGTAAAGCAAAGGAAAAACTTTTAAGCAACAACGCTCCTGATAGCGTAAAAGTTACTCTGCTTGGTAGTGGTGCAAAATTAATTGGTGGGGCGAAAAGCTATCAACTACAGCAACAAAAAGTTAGAGATATCGCTCTCGATGGTTTTTTCCCTTTAATTAATATTGATGAACAGCCGATCAAACGTCGTAGTGCTGTCGTTGAATTCGGTTTGCCTTACGCACCTGACCCTGCTGTCAGTAAATATTTGGCTCAGTTTATTAATCAGCATCAAACGGTTTGTCGAGAAGCTTTAAACATTACAGACCTTGAAAGAATAGCAACCCCCGATGCACTTCTTTTGAATGGGGGTGTTTTTAATAGCCCTACTTTAAATACACGAGCACAAGCCGTATTATCCCAATGGCAGGGTAGTGACATTAAACTATTGGAAAACAACACCCCCGACCTCGCCGTCGCTCAAGGAGCCGTTGCTTATGCTAAAGCCCGGCGTGGCGCTCAACTAAAAATTGGTGGTGGTTCTGCTCGTACATTCTTTCTGGTTTTAGATAAAAACGAAACATGCCGACAAGCTATTTGCATCATGCCCAAAGGCACCGAAGAAGATCAGGAATTTTTACTCAAAGAAAGGAATTTTTCCTTACGTTTGGGCCAACCTGTTCAATTCAACCTATTATCAACAGCAGGTGACGATCATTATCAGGCAGGAGAAGTTATTAGCGTCGATAATCAAGCCATCACTGATCAACATTTTGTTTCCCTACCGCCATTAATACTCGCCTTAAATTCAGACACTTTAATTGATTCAAATCTAGAGAGTTCAATAAAAGATCAGGAAATTGAAGTCTCCTTAGCGACCACTTTAACTGAAGTTGGCACACTACAACTTGATTGCGTTTCTAAAGAAAAACAGCGGTGGCATGTTGAGTTTCAAATCAGAAAGAATAATGCAACCTCTATATCTGACATCGAGCAATTACCGCCAGCATTCCCTGAAATTATAAAACTGCTTGGAACAGTATTCAGTAACAATAAAAAAGAGGCTGCCCCAAAAGCGATTAAGACCTTACGAATAGATATCGAAAAACGTTTAGGTAAACGAGAAAACTGGGAAGTACCACTGCTTAGAGCTTTGTTTGACCAATTTCTGAAAGGCAAAAAGAACCGGAAACACTCACAGGCTCATGAGCGAATTTGGTTTAACCTTGCAGGTTATAGTTTACGCCCTGGCTTTGGTTATCCTGCCGATGACTGGCGGATTGAACAAGTTTGGAAGTTTCATCAACAAGGTCTGCAGTTCGATAAAGAAACCCAAGGTTGGATAGGCTGGTGGACATTCTGGCGTCGTGCAGCAGGTGGTTTAAATGCACAACAACAAATAGCGCTTTATAAAGATATTGCTAAATTTATAAACCCTTCTGCGCTGACCAGCCGAAAACTACAAGCCGAAGCCAAGCAAAAATCTTATGAAGACATGGTAAAGCTTGCCGCCGCATTAGAGCATTTACCAATAGACGATAAAACCCAAATTTCTCAATGGCTATTAAAACGCTTGGAAAAACCAGCAGAAACTAAAACAAGCTGGTGGGCACTCGGTCGCATCGCCTCACGCATACCCTTTCATGGCAGTGCACATAACGTTATTCCGAAAGAAGAAATACACTCATGGTTGCCGCATTTACTAAGAGCTGATTGGAAAAAAGAACAGCATATTGCTTTTACAACCGTACTAATGTCACGAATGAGTGGCGATAGAAGTAGAGACATCGATGAAAACTGGCGCAACAAAATAGTCAATAAATTAAATACTGTCAAAGCACCTGCTAGCTGGGTGGAAATGCTAGAAACCGTTAAAGAGCTAGATGAAAATGAGACTAAACGCATATTTGGAGAAGGCTTACCGCCTGGCCTGAAGTTACTTAACTAAATAAGACACCTATCGTTTTGAACCAAGATATTTCTTGCCTCTACTGTGGATAACAAAAAGGAATCCATTCTTACACTCTAACCTACACGAGTATAAAAATAGTCTATAATTAATCCCATCATCAGAAAAATTGGGCGTTTATGATGTACAGAGGGCTTATAGCTGGATTATTCCTGTCGTTGTTTCCTATATTGGCAGCTGGAACAACATTCAACATCGTTGGGGATGACGACTTCCCGCCATTCAGTTTCATTGACCAAAACCAACAAGCCAGTGGGATTGACATAGAGATTCTCCAAGAACTCTCTAAAAGGATGGGCATCAAAATAAATATTGAACTTGTCCCCTGGAAACGCCTTCTCCAGACGACGAAAAATGGCACAATTCTGGGAAGTTTTTCACTTTTTAAAACACCAGAAAGAGAATCATTTTCTCTTTTCACCCACCCTCTTCATTACAGCACATTTAAATTATTTACAGCTAAAAATAACATCATCAAGTTTGAAAATATTCATGATCTTTATGGTAAACGTATAGGTATAGAGGCTGGCTTTGTTATCAGTAATGAATTTGATGAAGCAAGCCGTCAAGGTTATATAAATCTTGTTGAGATTTTCAACTTTGATGATGCCTTTAGAAGGTTGGTTAAGGGAGGCATCGACGCATTTGTTGGAAACGATCTAGTAATCAAATATAAATTGAAAAATGAATATAACGAGAACAAAAGTATCTCTACTATCGTTTCGTTACCCAAACCTCTAAAAAAATCCAGAGGCGCTTTTTTAGTTCTGTCCAAGAAGTTCCCATTAGAAGACAAACTCAAATGGCAAGCTAAAATCACCGAGACCTTAAAAAGCATGGAAAAAGAAGGTGTAAGCCTAAATATAATCAAAAAATACATGCAATAAGAAGCTAGCCCTCAAACCTTAGCCTTTAACACCTTATGTACTTCTATTGCCGCATGCTCTCCAGAACGCACAGCGCCATCCATATAACCGCACCCAATCTCCGCACTTTCAGTGCCAGCCCAATGAATTCGCCCAACCGGTTTTCGTAATGCAGGCCCAGCGGTAGTAAGTATTCCCTTTGTCAGCGGTGTAATGCAACCAATACTCCACGGGTCTGTCGACCAATCTTTTTCAACATATCCGGTAGTATCAAGTGCTTTTGAGCCAAAATAACGACTTAGTTCCTGAGGAATTAAACGCACTCGATCTGTCTTGCTAGCCATTCCAGGTACTTCTGCTGCCGACAAAAAAGAAGTCAACACACCCAAAGATGCATCTTGCGGAGAGTTATCAAACACTAATTGCAAAGGAGAATGATCCGTCACAACATTTCCATTGAGACCAGCCTCACGCCAGAAAGGCTTCTTATAAATCACAGAATGTTTTATTAGTGGCAAACGTGTCAATCCTGCCCATTTTTTTACTAAGCTTTCTCTTTGAGCTGACAGACCCGTCTTAAAGTTGATACGAAGCGTATCGGCAGGAGACATAGCAACGACTACTCGCTCAGCCAAATACGTCCCTTTAGGTGTCTGCACTTCAACTGAACCTGTTGGATTATCACTAACAGAAATCACTGGTTCACCCAAATGGACTTTATCTCCCAAGTCTTTAGCTGCATTAATAGAGACCATTTGTGACCCACCTACAAAACGCAAATCCTGTAAGCCATTATCGTTTAAAGCAATTCCCAATAAACCGCCACTAGACTGAATATAATGCAAAAACCACAGTAGCGAAATCCGTTCTGGATAGCCTGACATTATCGCCCGCGTAATAATACGAAACGCATCAATCACCCAACTAGATGCACCTTCTTTTTTCAACCATGCAGCCAAAGTGATGTTATCTAAGTAATTCGCATTAATCGCCTTCCATGGTTTTCCTAAAGGCAAACTATCGGCCATGGACTGCAGTCGCCACGCTAAACGAGAAAAACTGAAGCCTTGTTGCAAACTCAATTCGGGCAGAAGCCCCTTGGACACCAAGCCCTGAATTTCATAAATGCCTGCCCCACTGTAATAAGCATCAAAGGTATCAACGCCAACTTCAGCGGCCAAGGCTGCGATTCTATCTTGACCTGGGCCAATCCACTCACCACCCCCCTCAACAACATGCCCACCTGGTAGTGGTAAGTTAATCGTTCGGCCACCTACTCGGTCACGAGCTTCCAAAACAACTGAGTCAATTCCAAGGCGCTTCAAATTACGCGCGGTTGACAACCCAGCTAAACCGCCACCAATGACAAGCGCTGGCACTCGCTTCACCTTTGTTGATGCCCATAATAAGCTTGTTGGTAACATCCCTGTGGCCAATACTCCTGCGCCCAAACGTAAAAAATCACGACGATTATTCATCACTACTCTCCATCACACCCCTCTCGCCTAAGCACTGCCCTACAGCCAACCACTGGACAATCTCATTTTGCGTATTTGGGTTTATGGCATTCAAAACTGACATCATGCCCATATCCGCATCACCTCGAATATTTTGTTTAATTTCAGACATCCGTCTATCCAAATAAGCAGAGTGTTGACCACATAGCTTTGGCGCTAACAGCACATCATTTCCTTGTGCTGCACCACCATGACAAGCAGAGCAATAAACTTCGTAGTTCTTGTTTGACGAAACACCTTCATTAACACTTGGAAGCGAAGCAATATAGTTGGCGACTTGTGAACTTTCAACTTCACTCAGCGCGCGGGCAAAAGGAACCATGACAGGCAAAGTTACCTCGCCATCACGGAGTTTCTTCAATTTGTGCAACAATACTTTCTCACTCTGCCCTGCCAATCGAGGAACAAGGCCATCACTACGCCCACTGCCATCAGCCAAATGACATGAAGCGCAAGATTCGTAAACCATTGCACCCTCAATATTTATATTCTCAACCAATACCCAGGGTGACTCAGGTACAGTAGCGACAGAATCCGGGCTATCAATTTTTTCCGCACAACCTATACAAAAGACCAGGCTGATTATTAGCACATAAAAAAAATTAGCATTGAGCATGTCGATACCATCTCCCAAAAAACGTTGTAACCCATGCCTTTGGTAATAATTGAATGAGAGCCATTCCAACTCGATTAGAGAAGCCCGGTATACAGTTACTTTTACCCGCCAAGCAGGCATCAATACCTTTCTTTGCAACATATTCTGGAGATAAAACCATCGACCGTGGTATTTTTAATACATTCCCCTGATTCGGATTAGCAAGCATTTTAGTATCGGTATAACTTGGACAAACAACTGTTACACTGACACCGGTTTTCGCTGCTTTCATTTCATCAGCTAAGGCATGGCTAAACGATAAAACATAAGCCTTTGATGCCGCATAGATATTTTGGTTTGGAATAGCCATCCATGCGGCTGTAGAAGCTACATTTAGTATTCGGCCAGAACCCTGCCTGACCATTTCATTAACAAATAAATGCGTAATGGATGTTAAAGCAAGCACATTACACTGCAATAACTTTTCTTGACTGGCTAAGTCAATATCTTTAAAAAAGCCATTAAACAGCAGGCCTGCATTATTGATAAGTACCTCGACCGATATTTTACGGTCATTCACTTCATCAAATAATTTCTGCGCTGCATTCGGACTAGCTAGATCACAACAAATAATTTGAGTTTCAATATTATATGACTGCTCTAAGAACTTCGCAGAAGTTTGAAGCTTGTCCAAAGTACGAGCAACCAACAAAATATTATATCCTTTTGCAGCAAGCACCTTACAAAACTCAAACCCAATTCCTTCAGAAGCTCCGGTGACTAGTGCAAATTTTGTTTTCATGCTCTTAACCTTAGGTAGATACATACTCTTGAATGATTCAATTCTGAAATAATATAAAACGCAACATTCCGAAGAAATAACCTGAACAGCGTTCAGATTATGTTTTCTTTCTACTTTTAGCAACTCATTTATACTTATAAATTACAATTATTTAGCAAATGAGAAGTTCATCTCATCAGATAACTAGCAGGTAAAAGAGTGAATTGAAGGTCAAATCAAGAATTTTAAATAGAAATATACGAAAATTTAGAAAGCATTTCTTTAAAGCCAAAATATTTAAGCTTTGTAAAAACATCAAAACCTGTGAAATAGCGCATCAAGAATGCATTTTTTTGTGACTTGCATCACACTTTAATAGCATTAAGCCTAGGCTTAAGCCCTTTGGACGATCTAATTAAGCCCCCCTACTCCCTACTATAGCTACATCAAGACGAAATGTGTTGAGCAAAAAACTTCAGGCCTTTTTGTTCAGCGTCATTTTAGACTGATAAGTTTTCAGAAAGTTTTTCCAATCTGGGCATCCCTACAAAAGCCCTACTTGTGAACGCGATAATTTGATATTTTCGGCATCAAATTATCGCTTTTTTTTGCTTAAAATTTGGGGAACTTAGTTTTCATGATTCAATAATCCGTTTATAGGGCGGTAATGAGTTGATCAACATGCTCCCATAACGACGCGTAATTAAGCGGTTATCTAAAATCGTAATCTGCCCTGTATCCTGCTCTGTTCGTATCAAACGGCCACAAGCTTGAATTAGTTTCAAACTGGCATCTGGCACCGATACCTCCATAAAAGGGTTTCGACCTTGCGACTCTAACCACTCGCTTATACTTTCTTCTAGCGGGTCGTTTGGGACAGAAAAGGGAATTTTTGCAATGACCACGTGTGTTAAATAGTCACCCGGTAGATCCACCCCTTCTGACAGGGAGGCCAATCCAAATAAAACACTTCGCTCCCCCTCATCAACTTTACTCTTATGACGTTTGACGAGCTCTTGTTTGCTGAAGTCATCTTGCGTCATGATATCTTCACGTAACTCCCGGTCCACTTGAAAATACACATCATTCATTTGACGGCGAGAACTAAATAAAACCAAAACAGCTTTATGTTCACCAATCCATCGAACCAGATTTGTTGAAATCTCATTGGTGTGAGCTTCAGGTTCACCCGCGGAAGCCCCCATATTTGGAATTAATAAGTTAGCGACATTTTGAAAATCAAAAGGACTTTGAACCTGATGGTAAACACTTTCTTTCGGCAAACCGGCCTTTTGACTTAAACGATCAAACTTTCCAATTGCTGTTAGCGTTGCAGAGGTTAAAACAGCAGCGAAGCACTTTTTCCAAAGCTCTTCGTGTAAAAGTCCACCCGCACTTAGTGGACTGCCATAAAGCATAATATCAGACTGATTTTCATATTCTCGGTAAACGAGCCAACGAGCATTCGGTACACCGCCCTCTTTTTGCTCTTTTCCATAGAACATCCATAAAGCATGAAGGTTTTCAGCTCGATTACACAAACTACCAAACACAGGAAACCATTGCTCCCCTTCTTCACGCGACAAACCACAATCGGACTTTTCGTCGACAGCTTTTGTGACTTCCGAGCGAATGTCATCCAATAAGCGACAAAGGCTCGCAAACATCACTTTCAATTCACCCGCCATTTCCAATAATGCATCTGGAATAATGGCCTGTTTAAAACGATAGCGCCTAACACCGCCCGCTTCTTCCTCATCCCAATCAATGGTTTCAATTAAATAATCATACGTTCGGGTTAGCCATTCATGTAATTTGGTTGATACATCTGAAATATCAGCAATATGGCGACCCAAGTAGTTACCTTGACCAAGATAAGGCGAAAACTCGACCATCACTTTGCTTAAAGATTTCAACCATGAGTCTGCACTTTTGAGACCACCGTTAACCGTAAAATGGTTTAAAGCTTTATCAGCCAGATGATGTGCTTCATCCAAAACAAGAATAGAAGATTCAGGTGAAGGTAATAATACACCGCCACCTAATGCTAAATCAGATAATAAAAGGTCGTGATTGACAACAATCACATCGGCCTCATCCCAAGTTTTTCGGGTTTCATAATAAGGGCAAGAGTTAAAATAGCTGCACCGGCGTTTTGCACATTGCTGATTATCAGTTGACAATGACCGCCAAACATCATTTTCAATCACGCTTTCCCAGGTGTCACGATCGCCATCCCATTTGCCAGATGCATAACTGGAAAGGAAAATCTCAAGCTCAGACTTATCGACTGTTTGCTCGTTGCCTTGCATCATAAACAAAGGCAGTGCAGTTTGTTCACTCCCTGAATTTTCAAGCTGCTGGTCTAATTTGCTCAAGCAAACATAACGTCCTCGACCCTTGGCTAAAGCATAATTGAATTTAAGGCCGGAATATTTTGCAAGCTCAGGTAAATCTTTACTCATAACCTGCTCTTGTAAAGCAGTCGTTGCGGTGGAAATAATAACCGTACGGCCTTCTTCCAATGCCAAGGGTAAAACTGAAATAGAATAGGCTAAAGTTTTCCCTGTTCCAGTACCCGCCTCAACCACACACACTGCTGGGGGTGACTTGCGTAAACCCTGGTCATTTTCTTTGATCGAACCTAAGTATTTAGCAATTTCCGCAATCATTACTCGCTGGCCATACCGAGGCCGAAAGCCTTCTCGGTCAGTAAATTTGCGGTAAGTTGTTTGAATTAGTTTTTTCTGGCTTTCAGTGAGCATAAAACGAGGTTTCGATCGATATTTGTTTAGGAGTAGGTTCGAGATCTAGTGTAAAGCTTTACGGTACTGACTGGGTGAAACCGCCATCACTTTCCTAAAGGCTCTCGAAAAATATAATGGGTCATCATACCCCAACTGGAAGGCAATATCTGCAATGCGAAGATGAGAACTTTCCAATAAAAAACAAGCTTGCTCGATTTTTAACTGAATAAAATGTTGTAAGGGAGAGTAACCGGTTAATGCCTTATATTTTCGATTAAAATGATACTTTGATAATTTACTTATTCTCGCCAAGTCATCCAGGCTTAATTGCTTATGTAGATTATCTCGCATGTACTCCCGAATCTCAGAAACACTTGCCTCTGACAAAATAGTCCTTATTGGTGAACTTATACTCTGTCGATAGAGCGGTTCTATTAACGCTAAAGTATGGCGCAAATGGTTCGCCACATGGATATAATCCGAAATATTATACGCTTTACGTACAGTACGTATAAGACTACTGAAGCTATTCTGCAGCGTTAAATCATTTGAGCCATGAAGAATGGGGTTATTCGCCCTTAAAGGCATTTGTTGATAGAAATTCGAAGCATGGTCACCACGAAAATGACACCAGAATAATGTCCAGGGTGACTTATCTTGAGATGCATATCGATGTTTTGACCCTGGAGGCAACACAATCAAATCACCACTTACTACTTGGCCTTGATATGACTCTGTCACCAATTCACCCGCCCCCGAAGCACAGTAAAGCATAATAAAGTCATCATGGCCTATACGTCGCATTTGATGGTCATAAGCACGAGGATAATAACCTAGAGCAGTAGGAAAGCAATCTCGCGATAAAACATGATGTTCCATGGCCGACAACATATCGTCCGGCACCAAAATACGAAATGCTTCTTCAGATAAAGGCCACGTAGACGGGTCGCTCATTAAATTACCGATACAAGAAAGTAGAAACCCAACCTTATAGCAATATTATCCATATTACCCGCAATTTATGCAATTCAATTTAAACCAGATGCGAGTAATGTAATAAGCATAAAACAACTACGCGGATAACAGCATGACAACACAAGTTCCTTTACTCATTAACGGTGAATTCATTCAGAGCAAAAGCTCAGAAACCCTCCCTGTCTTGAATCCAGCGACACAAGCAGTATTAGCTGAAGTGCCCTTAGCAACTGAACAAGAGATAGAAACAGCCGTCGAAGGCGCAAAAGCAGCCTTTGAATTGTGGCGACATACTCCGGTCACAGAACGCGCCCGCCTCATGCTTCGTTATCAACATTTACTTAAAGAGCACCAAGAAGAAATTGCTGCCATCTTGGCTGAAGACACAGGAAAAAACCTTGAAGATGCCATGGGTGATGTATGGCGGGGTATCGAAGTTGTTGAGCATGCCTGCAATATCCCTTCTTTACTCATGGGTGAGACAGTAGAAAATGTTGCTAGAGGTGTCGATACTTATAGTATTACCCAACCTTTAGGTGTCACGCTGGGCATTACACCATTTAATTTCCCTGCAATGATCCCTCTATGGATGTTTCCCCTAGCGACCGCTTGTGGCAATGCCATGATACTAAAACCTTCTGAGCAAGTGCCTTTAGCAACCGTTCGTTTACTAGAGTTATTTCAAGAAGCAGGAGCACCAGCAGGTATAGTACAACTCATTCATGGTGGAAAGGAGCAGGTTAATCAACTATTAACCCATCCCGATATTCAAGCCACTTCATTTGTAGGGTCAGTACCTGTCGCGAAACATGTATACCAAACAGCGACACAACAATTTAAACGCGCCCAATGTTTCGCGGGTGCAAAAAACCACATGGTCGTACTGCCTGATGCAGATAAAGACACCGTGATGAATGCCTTGGTCGGTGCAACAGTCGGGGCTGCTGGGCAGCGCTGTATGGCTATTAGTGTGATCGTTTTTGTGGGCGAAACCATTCAATGGGCGAACGAATTAGCGGAACGTTTGGCTGCGATAAAACCTAATATTTGGAATCACCCAGATGCCGCATTTGGCCCGCTTATAAATCAAGCTGCTGTCAGTCGTGTCAACAAACTTATCCAAAGCGGTATTGATCAAGGTGCAAACTGTATGATTGATGGACGAGGTATCGAAGTTGAAGGCTACCCTGATGGTAACTGGGTCGGCCCTACCTTATTTACGGGTGTGACGACCAACATGGACATTTATAAAGAAGAAATCTTTGGCCCAGTTGTTTCTTGCATCAATGTCGACTCACTCGATGAGGCTTTAACGCTTGTTAATGAAAACCCTTATGGTAACGGCACTTCAATTTTCACCACGTCAGGTGTACATGCACGAAAATATCAGCATGAAGTTGAAGTTGGCCAAGTGGGTATCAACCTGCCAATTCCTGTGCCACTACCCTTCTTTTCGTTTACGGGTTGGAAAGGGTCATTTATGGGAGACTTGCACGCCTATGGAAAACAAGCGGTACGCTTCTATACTGAAACAAAAACCGTCACTGCCAGTTGGAAAGAAGCATCGACACAAGCACCTAACATGTCTATTTCTCTGAAATAAACGATGCCCTTATAAGGTATGAGACAAGTATGAATTACGACCTGACTGAAGACCAATATGCCTTTCAGCAAACTGCACGAAAGTTTGCCCAGCAACAATTATCGCCTTACGCGAAAGAATGGGATGAACAGCAAACCTTCCCTAAAGCCACGTTTATTGCAGCAGGCAAACTTGGATTTATGGCCATGTATATTCCTGAGGAACATCATGGCATTGGTCTTGGTCGATTAGATAGTGCCATTATTATGGAAGAATTAGCGAGTGAATGTACGTCTACTGCGGCATTCATTAGTATCCATAATATGGCATTTAATATGTTGGCACGTTACGGACAGTCATCCTTGCAAAATGTATGGTGCGCTGATCTGGCGTCTGGTCAAAAGCTGGTTAGCTATTGTTTAACAGAACCGGGCGCAGGGTCAGATGCTGCATCACTCACAACCAGGGCTGAAAAAAAGGATGATCATTACTTATTAAATGGCGCCAAAGCTTTTATTTCTGGCGCAGGGGAAACAGACTTACTCATCGTCATGGCGCGTACCTCTGCTGATGGCTCAAAAGGCATTAGTTGTTTCGCAGTACCCGCTGACACCGCAGGCATAACTTATGGAAAGAAAGAACAAAAACTTGGCTGGAGCAATCAACCCACTGCTTTAATAAATTTTGAAGATGTGCGTATTCCACATGACCACCTACTCGCTGAAGAAGGCCAAGGTTTTAAACTAGCAATGGAAGGCTTGGATGGCGGGCGTATCAACATTGCAGCCTGCTCACTCGGTACGGCAAGAGCGAGCCTTTCGCTGAGTACGCAATACGTTAAAGAGCGCAAACAGTTCAACCATGCAATCAGTGAATTTCAAGCGACACAGTTTAAATTGGCTGATATGCTGACCGAATTAACGGCCGCACGACAAATGATCCGTTTAGCCGCTTATAAATTAGACACAAATCATTCAGAAAAATCGACGTACTGTGCCATGGCAAAGCGCTTTGCTACGGATCTTGGTTTTCGTATTTGTGACGAAGCGCTCCAGCTTCATGGTGGTTATGGCTACATTAAAGAATACCCGATCGAACGCCATTTTAGAGACACTCGTGTTCATCGGATCCTGGAAGGCACGAATGAGATTATGCGACTCATTATTGCAAAACGTCTATTAGCAGATGAAAATTTAAACCTGCTCGATTAATACAGTTTTTTACTCACAAGGTAACCCAAATGACCAATACAGTACTTTCTACAACGGATAAAATTCAAGTTCAAATATTGAATCATACAGCCCAAATTACCATCAACAACCCACCAGCTAATACTTGGGATATGGAAAGTTTAACGGGCTTTCGGAAAGTAATTGATCAGCTTAACAAAACACCTGAAATTACTGCCATCGTCATACATGGCCAAGGGCAAAAATTCTTCTCTGCCGGAGCAGACCTAAACCAGTTTGCTGATGGCGACAAAACAAAAGCAGCCGATGTAGCCAAATATTTTGGCGAAGCATTCGAAGCTCTGGCTAATTTCAATGGCATCTCCATTGCAGCCATCAATGGGTATGCCATGGGCGGTGGATTGGAGTGTGCATTATCTTGTGATATGCGAATCATTGAACAACAAGCACAAGTAGCCCTACCTGAAGCAAGTGTTGGCCTACTTCCCTGCGCTGGAGGAACGCAACGTCTACCTTGGATAGTGGGTGAAGCCTGGACCTGCAAAATGATTTTATTAGGCGAACGAATGAATGCAGAAACAGCCGTACAAACAGGCTTAGCGATTGAACAGGTTGAAACAGGCCAAGCACTTGAGCACGCTTTAGCGCTTGCTGAGAAAATTAACCGTCAAAGCCCTGATGCCGTTCGAGCTTGTAAACGACTATTAAACAAGGCCCGAGAATCTGCCATTCAAACAGGCCTCGAAGCAGAGCGAAGTGAGTTTGTTGGTTTAATTGGTGAAAAAAACCAACTCGAAGGCACTAATTCATTTTTAGAAAAACGAAAGCCTGAATGGTTACACTAAGCTAATCGCTACAGAATCAACGTCTTTATATCACACGAGAAAGGTCAAATATGAGCCAAGACACCAATACAGAAACCTTAATTGTCAGCGAGCTAGAAGCCAGTACTGGTAAAATTGGGGTAATCAAGCTTAATTCTGAGAAGACCTTAAATAGCTTAACCTTATCGATGGTGAAAGGCATGTCATCTCAACTTTCTCAGTGGGAAGATGATCAGGATATTGCCATCATTATATTAATGGGTAGTGGCGATAAAGCATTCTGTGCAGGCGGTGATGTTCAGGAGTTATATAAGTCAGCCGTATCAACCCCTGGTGGCCCGTGCATACAAGGCGAAGCCTTTTTCCAACAAGAATACCAATTAAATTACCAGCTCCACACTTACTCAAAACCTGTCATTTGCCTTGGAAATGGTATTGTAATGGGTGGCGGCTTAGGTCTTATGGCTGGCGCAAGTCATCGCATAGCAACGGAATCAACCCGTATTGCCATGCCGGAAATTTCGATTGGTTTGTTCCCTGATGTTGGCGGCACTTATTTTTTAAACCAAATGCCTTATAACCTCGGCGTATTCTTTGCTTTAACAGGCGCCAGTATTAATGCCCGTGATGCACTTTATACAAAATTAGCTGACTATGTTATTCCATGGTCGGCACATTCTGAACTATTACAAAACCTTCAAAAGGTAGATTGGCTGCCCTCAGATAACCATACACTTGTTGATGAACAAATTGACGCAATATCCATTAAAGAAAAATCATTAAAACAATTAATGACCTCTGAAATTAAAACACACCATGCACTTTTAGAGTCAATTTGTTTACATCAATCTCTAGCAGAAGTTTTATTTGAAATCAGTCAATACAATGAAGAAGACCGCTGGTTCAATAAAGCTCAATCAGCGATCAAGCATGGTTCGCCATTATCATCCGTTTTGATTTATGAACAATTAAGGCGCCACCGTCATTCAAATTTAGAAACTGTTTTTCTATCTGAATTTCAACTCGCTACTAACATTATTCGTTACCCAGAGTTTGCTGAAGGTGTTCGCGCATTACTAATTGATAAAGACAAATCACCCAATTGGACGTTTAAACATTTCAGTGAAATCCCTTGCTCTTCTCTTGAGCAATTCTTTTCAGCTCCATGGAAAAAGAACCCACTTGAACTGGGTCGAACAAAACAACAATAGGACAACGATCATGACAACAATTGCATTTATTGGGCTCGGTAACATGGGCGCCCCTATGGCCTCAAACCTACTCAAAGCTGGCCATACAGTACGCGTATTTGACTTAGTACCCGAAGCGCTTCAAAAATTGGCAAATGAAGGGGCTTATGCCAGTCAATCCGCTCAAGATGCTTGCCAAAATGCTGACGTAATTATCTCTATGCTGCCCGCAGGGAAACATGTTTCAGGCTTGTATCTGGGAAATAAAGAAGGCGAAGGTGGATTACTGAATAGCTTAAGCAATAAACCACTCATCATTGATTCATCCACCATTGACGCCGAAACGGCTCAAAGCATTCACGAATCTTGTGAGAAATTAGATTTAGACATGGTTGATGCGCCCGTTTCCGGAGGGGTTGCCGCAGCGAAATCTGGTAACCTGACTTTCATGTGTGGCGGTTCAACACAATCATTCGAACGCGCGCGAATCGTGTTAGCAGACATGGGCCTCAATATTTTCCATGCAGGTGACAACGGCTCAGGGCAAGTAGCAAAAATGTGCAATAACATGTTATTAGCCATTCACATGATTGGTAGTTCGGAAGCATTAAAGCTCGGCACTAAAAATGGTCTGGACCCCAAAATACTGTCCGACATTATGCTTGCAAGTTCTGGCAGTAATTGGACTTTAGAAAAATATAACCCCTTCCCGGGAGTTATGGAAAACAGCCCTGCATCCAATGAATACCAACCGGGCTTCATGGTTGACTTAATGGCCAAGGACCTCGGCCTTGCACTGGATAATGCCACAACAACAAACAGTAGTACGCCACTAGGAAAACTTGCCTTGGAAATGTATCAACAAAAACAAAATCAGGGTGATGGTAAAAAAGATTTCTCTAGTATTATCGAGTTGCTGTAAAGACAAAAAATATCCATGAGCTTATCAATAACACCCAAGGTAACCAGTGTTGCTTTACTAAAATGGTTTCCATGGTTTCAGGCTCAACCAAGTTTTCTTTAGACTTTTCCAGAGATTTAAGTTGTTTGCTTAAATCTCTGGCTTTAGATTTATGTTGTTTTTTATATTGCTCAATTCCCTTTTGAATACCTTGGGCAATCAATTTTGTTTGCTCTTTCGTCTGCCCTTTTTTTTGGGTGCCGCGTGCAATTTTAATTGCCTCTTCCTGATTTTTCTCAGTCGCTTCAGGGTGACGTTTAGAATACTTTGCCATCTTAATTTAATTCTCAGGAGTTATTTTCAAATGACTATATAATAAAGTCTGTAACGAGCCAAACCAAGTCTCTAATGGTTAACCCTGAAGTGACCAGATGTTCACGGTTTCGACAAACCCACATCACTCTGCTGTATTGATGCGCCACAGTCTAATAGAACTTGTAAACGGGTACACCGGATAAGTCTAATTAGAGCTATTTCCAGCCCCACTGACTATAAACTAAACACAAGACAAAAAAGGATGCATTACTAATAGGGGAGTCTTTGTCAAAGGCATAGCCGTGTTTAACTTTACGCTTACACCCATTATTCGACTTCAAAAGCTTTATTATTTCTTTAATAAAATGAAGCTAGGTTTCAGGCGATTGATACTAATGACAAAAAATAAGATTGTTTTTTTCTTCGCCAATATACTGTAAGGGAATACGACATAATCACTGAAACAAGCTAGCTTGAGCCCGAGATGTGAAAAGATAGATTATTTTTAGCTCACAGATTAGAGTGTTTAATTTCAAGTTAATAAGCATAACGACACCCAGTTGTTATGCACACTCTGACCTATAGAACCTTGCAAACCAAGTCATTTAAATATTTCTAGTCGCTACTAGGCTTACTATTACTATTGAGATTAATTTGTTTTCGGCCAATCATACTTTCCTGTCCGCTAACACCAGACTTAACCTGTTCGATAGTGCCGCCACCTTCAAGGAAGGACTTAACCTGATCATCGATAGAACTAGAAGTTTCTGTTGCTGCTGGTTGTTTCTTTTTTGCTGGAGCTCTAAGTTTTGTAGCCATGGTAGTCATTTCTTAATAAGTGATCGTCCATTGTACACTATTAAGATCATTTAAGCGCTCAGAGAGAATAGGTAGTATATCCACACACCATCTACAGATAAATCACTTAACTTTAAAATTAATACCCCAAGATAATGACCCATTCAAGCCTCACCATATTCGCGCTCGCTGAAAAAATTAATAGCACGACGCAAAAAATCTATCGAGACTATAACCAGAAAAATCGCTGATTTCACTGAGGACCCTTTAAATTTATCTTAGGCATCCGAAGCTCCCCCGAATGTAAACAGTTGTAAAACGGTTTGACTTCACTCACGCATTCTTTTAAATTACCACCCAGCTGAAAAGAAAGTCTTTGTATATATTTTTATGTTCGCCGTGTTATTCGTAATTCCTCGTCCTGAAGTATCAAAGTTCTAGTCTGTTTTTTATGCTATTCGTGCCTCTTGAAGGCATATTTATTTTTTAAATTTCAGGATATTATTATGTCTAATACTGTAAAAGGTACTGTTAAGTTTTTCAATGATTCTAAAGGTTTTGGATTTATCGAGCAGGAGTCTGGTCCAGACGTATTTGCTCACTTTAGCGCAATTTCTGGCGACGGTTTCAAAACTTTAGCTGAAGGTCAAAAAGTTGAGTTCACTGTAACTCAAGGCCAAAAAGGCCCTCAAGCTGAGAACATCGTAGCTGTATAATACAGTTAAGCTGTAGCGGTTAGATTTAAAAGGGTATGCCTTATCGGCATGCCCTTTTTTCGTTTAAAAACAGCGATTAATATGACTACAATGAAACTGCCTAGTGTTATACACACCCAATCCTCATCATTGAATCAATAAACGTTACACCTCAAACTGAATACAGCTTGCTTACCACTTTACGATAGAGACAAAACATGAACCCAGATACGCTAGAAAGCATACTAAATTTTAGTTGTGAAGAAAGGTATGATTACTTTTTAAGTAAAGTTGGTGAAGAGAAAGAAGTTTGGATACTGGTTAATGAAAACAGTCAATTTTTAAAAATATATGCTGAAGAAGAGAAGTTTGAATATTTACCAGTTTGGCCAGAACAAGATTTCGCTATTGAATACAATAAAGGCACTAAGGAACTTTTCCCAAAAAGCATTTCCCTACCTGAGCTGTTTAAAAAATGGATTCCAGGTCTGAAAAAAGATGGCCTTGAGATAGGCGTATTTCCTGGACTAGACGCTGACGTGTGGATCACCGAACCATCAGAACTACAGAGCGACCTCCAAGATGAACTTTCTGCACTCTAAAGTAATACAGGATTATAATTACTAACTAACATAAAGCTGGGCACCCGTCATACCCCAGTCGTTGAAACCTGCACCACTATTCAAAACCTGAAAATTCAGCTTGATATTCTAGGCGACGATTTTATTGAGCAAGTAGATTTACAAAAGTATGCTGTTATACTCGCGTCATCTTTCCTTCTCTCGCTCTGTTATTAACTATACCTACATAACCTGCAATAGCAGCCAGCATCGGCGCTAATAATCATAAACCGAGGTTTTATATGTCATTTTCAAAACTTGGACTAAGTGATCCTATCTTAAAAGCTATAGCAGATATCGGCTATAAAACGCCCACCCCTATTCAGACAAAAGCGATACCTGCAATTTTATCAGGTAAAGATCTCGTCGCAGCATCACAGACAGGCACAGGTAAAACAGCCAGTTTTGTATTGCCTATACTAGAGAAACTAGATACTGAACATACACGCAGGGCCAAGCGAATAAGAGCACTTATTATTTCACCTACCCGAGAGCTAGCTGAACAAATTGAAACAAATGTGGCCCAATACGGTCAATATTTAAACCTGACGTCAATGGCGATGTATGGTGGCGTAGATGCGGACCCGCAAAAACAGCGCCTCATTGAAGGCGTAGATATTCTAGTCGCCACACCAGGAAGGCTCTTGGAAATGATTTATCAGCGTGCACTGCACTTTGATGAACTAGAAATTATCGTCATGGATGAAGCCGATAGAATGCTCAACATGGGCTTTATTGATGATATCAATAAGATCATTGATCGCCTGCCAGAAGATCGTCAGAGTTTGTTATTTTCTGCCACCCTGACAAAGGATGTGCGTTTTTTAGCGAAGACTGTAAATAATGATGCTCTTGAAATAACAATTTCCCCTAAAGCTACGGCAGCTCCTAGCATTGAGCAATGGTTGATCACCGTAGACAAAGATACCAAGTCGGCACTGCTCAGCCACTTAATTAAAGAACAACAATGGGATCAGGCTCTGATTTTTATCGAGAAGAAACACGGCGCAGCCAAACTCGTCAGCCAGCTTGAAAAGCGCGGCATTAAAGCCGAATCAATACATGGTGATAGAAGCCAAGCGATGCGCGCAAAAATATTGAGTGACTTTAAGTCAGGGGAGATTAAATTTCTAGTCGCCACAGGGGTTGCCGCTCGTGGTATTGATATTGGTGAACTGACACGTGTTGTTAATTATGACCTGCCATTTAGACCCGAAGAGTATATACACCGCATTGGGCGTACAGGCCGAGCAGGCGCCACGGGAGAAGCCATCTCTTTCGTAGCCATGGGAGATTTTAAAAACCTTTGTGCCATCGAAAGCCGTTTAGGCCATATTATTACGCGAAAAGAAATTGAGGGTTTTCCTGTTAGAAAGACCGTTCCTGTTTCGATTCTGAACTATGTACCAAAAAGTAAAAAAATAGCTAACAAACCCAGCAGTACTAAAAGTCATGGCACAACAAAGGAAACAAGCAATCGTAAAAACAAAAGTACAAAGAAGAACCCTAATAAAGAGACTAATAAGGTCAATCAACATATATGGGGAAAATGAATCTCGAAAAATCAATGCTTGGTAACTTGAGAAGGAAATATCCTTAAGGAGAAAAAACCTTCTCTGAAGCTTGAATCAAATTAATATTGGCCTTACAGAAATAGGTAATATTAGCGGCCCGCTGAATCTTTCCCGACATAGATATCAAATAGGTTTTCGGTCATTTAGAGCAAAGAAACCCTTACCTAAACGGTAGAGCACCCAAAGACCAACAACAAGCATTAAAGGAATACCTACAACCATTCCGATCACCGTAATAATCAACAACCATGCAACAGCAAGCCAAACTAAAGCAGACCAAAACGTGTTAATTAGCCAATTAAAGTGCGAGTACAAATAGGTATCCGAAGCATCTTTCCGCCAGATATAACTCATTAATAATGCAATAATCGAAGGCCAGCCAGTTAAAAATGCCGTAATGACAAGTGCTGGTGAAAGCAGCCCGTTTAACGCACTGAAAATATGCAAAGCATATATTATATAAATAATTTTTAAGTGGGATGGTGTGGGAGTTCGAGTTGTATTCGCCTGCATTTATCGATCCAAATTCAATGAGTAAAGTTTTTAACACTTTCAGTATTAGCGTTCATCTTTTGGGGACTCCATTACCACCAAGGTTTGAATTGAGTTTACTTGCGGTATTTCTCCCAGAACATCTGAATGAAAACGCTTGTAAGCTGTTAAGTCGGTTGTCTCAACTCTAAGTAAATACTCTTTTTCCCCAGTGACGTTATGACACTCTGTGACTTCATTAGCCACCTTAATATGTTCTTCAAACTCCAGTTGCGACTTTTTGCTATGGTTCGATAGCCCGATCGTGACATACGCGACAAAGTGAATCCCCAACTTGTTCGGATCGAGTACCGCGCGATAGCTCTTTATTACACCATTACGCTCAAGATCTTGTACTCGACGTAATGTCGCTGAAGGAGAAAGTCCAATACTCTCAGCAAGCTCGACATTGGACAATCTTCCATTAAACTTCAGCTTACGCAATATTCTTTCGTCAAATTGATTCATATCCAAACAATATTGTTAATTAGGCTATTTTAAAGCAAAGATAGGTACAAAATTTACGTCATATTTCACTAAGATACAAGGAAAGAAAACAAACATAAGGTGGTAACAAAATGGAGTCCCAACAACTCTTAGGATTAATGACTTTTGCGCTTGTTTCGACCGTTTCGCCTGGCCCTAATAATATTATGCTGATGACTTCAGGCGCCAATGTTGGTTTCATACGTACGATTCCTCACATGCTTGGCGTCGTATTGGGGTTTAGTGTAATGGTAGCCCTGATTGGTATCGGGTTAATGGAAATATTCACCACATACCCTGTGGCCCATCAAATATTGAAGTCAGCTTGTATCGTATATTTAATTTATCTGGCTATGAAGATTGCCATGAGTCGACCAGCAAGCAATAACTCATTAGATGACTATAAACCCTTGAGCTTTTTGGCAGCTGCCAATTTTCAATGGATCAACCCAAAAGCCTGGTCGATGGCATTCACGGCTGTTAGTGTTTACAACGTTTCTGCTACTTGGCACGGCATCTTGCTTGTATCTCTAGTATTTGCCGTAATTAATATACCTTCAGTAAGTATTTGGACCTATGCTGGCCAACAACTTCAAGTTTTCCTGAGTAGCCCATCAAAAACAAAGTACTTCAACTATTGTATGGCAGGACTACTACTGGCATCCACGCTTTTGATGATCGTTTAAACCCACAAGCATTTATTTTTGGGCGACAATAGATAAAGAAAAATTGGTCTGAAATAGAGGCCTGCATCCTTACCTTTGACTGCTCGCGCTGAGAATGCTTTCCTCTGGGAAAAAAGGCTGGGCATGTTTGCATCTTCACATTTACTAAAATAGTTTAAAAACTGCTTAATTCTTTTAACTCAACTCTGGCTTAACTGTGCAGTTACGCCCTCCTTGTTTTGCTTTGTACAGGTTTTGATCTGCAAGTTTGATCACATCTTTTGTACTTAAACCTGCCCCTGAATTTGAAATGCCGATACTGATGGTTACAGAGATCGAAGTTTCTTTAGCATCTTTAGTATTCCCTCTCTGCTCTTTTCCTTTTATTTTGTCCGGTTCTCGATCATCGCTTCGCAAGGTCATCTTATAGTGTTGTATCGATTCTCTCACTGCTTCCAGATGCACATAACACCCATTGGCATCACTACGATTAAAGATCACCATAAACTCTTCACCACCGTAACGGAATGCCTTCCCTCCTCCAGTAACCTGATGAATTCTACTTGCGACCATTTTGAGTACCTGATCTCCCACATCGTGTCCGTAGGTGTCATTGAATTTTTTGAAGTGATCCACATCAAGCATCGCAACGGCATAACGTTTACCTAAAGTGGGTAAATAGTCCTCCATTGAACGTCGACTTGGAATACCCGTTAAGGCATCCATATACGTCACCTGATAATTACTTTGCTGAAAAAGTATAAACAAGGCTAACAAAAGACCGGTAAAACCAAGTGATGAAACTTCTGATGTCGCAAAATCCACAAACACGACAAAACCTACGAACCATGTAAGAAGTAATGCGTATTCAGCCGCACTTCGTTTCCATAAAGCGATCAAACCCAGAACCAATAACGTCACTCCATGACTAAGCAATATTAAACTTGTCAGCCAATAATGTTCAGTAAAGGTAAAATAATCAGGAAGTTTAATTTCTTGCCATATAAGCATCCAGGAGGACGTGCTCCCCCAAAGCCATAGCATTAAGTCTCCTGCGCCCAAAACCAGTAAGAAAACAAAGCCTAAACGTGTCATCAAACCTTTCTCAGGCATCAACGCACTGAACATTAACTGACAACAGAACAAGATATTCACCCCGACAAACAGGCTTTGTATCTCCGGCTGACTCAAAGGTGATTGCAAGCGTGTACGTATGAACCAGTAAACAAATAAAGTAATCACAATAGGGGCGATAAAACGGCTTCGGTTAAACATCGCCGCAAAACATAACAGCACGCCCCCCATTAGATAAGGCATCGCTCTGAGCACGTTAATGTCAATCAAACCCAGAACAGAAGAGTCCACCAATGCGTAGGAAAACACGACCAGTAAAAGAGGGGAAATACGCCAAATAGTCGAAAATATAGACACTGCATCAACTTATAATTAAGGAAGGTGTTTATAGTGTAGACGAGTTACTTTGAATATATCGAGCTTATTTTCCAGAATTTTCTTAAGGCTATTAACCTGAGCCACCTTATTACAAACCGATACAAGCAGTTACCCCTTTACAACTAAATGTAACCCTGTTTACAGGATATTCAACTACAATTTCGCTCGTAATTTTGGCACATAACATTGAACTAATATTTAGTTAAACCAATATTGAATCAAACCAACACTGGAGATCTGAATGATTAAATCCTTAACCAAAATGTTAAGTATTTCGTTAGTAGTTTTATCAAGCCAAACTTGGGCTGATGCCTTAATGACCAAGTCGCAATATGCTGATTACAGTGTTTTATACCAATGCGCAGATATAAATTTCCATAGTGACATCATAAAGAAAGAAGCGGAGTTAATTCGTATTGAAGAGAGTTTTGGCTTAAACGATGACAACTTCGATGCATTTGACGAACTAATTACAGAGTATGAACGCGATGATACGCTCTTGGATTCCATTAGAGACCGTACTAAAACAGAATGCTCACTAACAAGTGTCGCATCGAACTCATAAACCTTAAAGAAAATAACTATATGAGGCTTCAGAAAGAAGCCTCAGAAGTCTGAAAAAACCACTTCCAATCTAAAAAGTACTGATGGATTAGGCTTGAAGTTATCACTTCTTGGAAATAGTAATTCTGGCGTCACTTCATAAAATAACCAGTCTTCGTAAATCAGTCGTCGATATATCGCATTCACATAGTAGTCTGTCACGTTGACATTAGGCTGATTCTCAGCCAATAAGCCTAAATTGTATTTTATCGCTCTTATCTTGCTTAATTTCTTTTTAATTGAGTAGACTTGGGAAAGCTCCATAATTCGCTCATCATGCTGCCACCTTGCCTCACTTTTTGATGTAAAAAAATAAGTATGGATCGGTTTTTCAAAGATTAGCTGAGTTGTTTCACCCCAACCATCATTATGGAAATAATACATACTTTGTAAGGCACTAAAATTCCAGTCATGCCCTATTTGCCAGCGACGTTTAAATCTGGTCCGCCAGAATGGGTTGGGGGGATTTTTAAGTCTGACACCAATCGACGTTGACGCTTTCCATTTTTGAGCTGAATCAAATATAAGTTGAAGGGCGCCGGTTGTCGTTGAGCTTGCCCTTTCTTCATTTGCTAGAGAATGCTCTAAGTTTGTTTCACTTAATGTTTTTTGCTCAGGAACGTTACTTTCAACGACTAATTTGAGGCGTTTTTTTAAAGTCGGTAAATCTAACTTAAACCTGAAAACCGGATCAAATGATATTTCACCTTGTTTTGAAAATTTATTTTCAAACCCTAGCCTTAAAAAACTACCATTATTTACACTTTCGACTTCTTGCCCGGCAAAGAAACTATCCAGTTGACCACCTGTATCACCAATCATCCCCGACCACTCATTACGCTTATTAATCAACCAGTCAGCCGACTCTGATATAACTGACGACACTTCTGGCTTCTTATTTTTATTAATGGACTGAGTTGATGATACGTTTTCGTAGGGGGCATCTTCGTACAATAAATATGGTGAGGGTTTGATTAAAGATCCCAAGCCAATTGCAGGTAACAACGATGTAAAAATAAGAATCAGACAACGAATTAGTAATTTGACACGACAATCAGTGTTTTTCATTCGAGTTATAGCTATATTCACGTTTAATTTCGACGACTTGTACGGTATAAGACTCATACCAGTGAGCTCGACCTTGTTCTTGCGCTATGGTGTGCTCTGAGTCCTGCTTCCAGCGTTTGATAGCCTTCTCACTCTCCCAATAGGATATGGCAATTTCCTGATCACCTTCCGTTACAGCAATAAAATCCAGACAACCATATTTTTCAAAAGCAAGCTCTCTCATCTTTGAAACAGTTTTTCCGTATGCCTCATCTTGAACGGCTGGTTTAGCTCTAAAAATAACGGCAAACATTGAATACCTTTTTATGTAAATAGTTTAAGTAATAATAAGGTTGGGCGTATTAATGGCTTCAAGCACCTATGTTTTTTCGTAACCTTGAAAGTGAAACAGGCGTAATGCCAAGAAATGAAGCAATATGATACTGCGGTAATTTTTTAACTAATTCTGGATACTGCTTACAAAACCATTTGTAGCGTTGCTCCGCATTTCCCAAAAGCAGTTGTGCTTCCCTACGGGCGTTTTTAACAAAGACAGTTTGCAGTAATTTGATTTCTAAACGCAACCACTCCGGATTTTCTGCTCCAATATCATAAAGATCATTGTAGTCGGCTAACATTAATTGAGTAGGTTCAAGAACTTCGACAAAGTACTGACAAGGCTCATCACTAATAATGGCACTGACTGGTGCAAAGACTTCATTTGCTTGATAGAAATGCTGATTCACTTCATTTCCTGATTGATCTATATAATAGACCCGAAATAAACCTTTAAGAATAAAACAAAGCTCAACACAAAAGTCACCGGCTTTTATCCAGTGCTCTTGCGCCGCCATTTCACGAAAATAAAATTTACTGGCTAGGGAATCCCAGCAATTAATTGGTGTTTTTAGCTGATTCTCAAATACTTTTTTCAAGCGTTCATGAGCTTCAGTCAAACTATAATCAGTCATTAATCCATTCCTGACAAAAGATATATCGTGTCCTTACGATAACATAGTGCCTGATAACTTAACTATGTGTCTGATGATTTAACTCGCTGAAACTATGAAACTATTTTCAACTCTAGTAATAACAAGCCACTACATTGAGTTAATCGTCTTGCTAGGTATTGTTCGCTCAGGGTCAGCGTCATATTTCTCTTCAACATAAGAAGGTGATTTATAAAGAATTTTGTAGTCACGATAAGTCATCACATCTTTCAGCATTTGAAAAAATTCGTCCAGATTCAAACGAAGCGGATTTAACGTTTTTGGTTGGCGGCTAGTTAAACCATATTCAATTTTACCAACCGAACGCTCATCAACAAAAGTCCCAAACAGTCGATCCCAGATAATCAACACACCACCAAAGTTGGTATCAATTTGTTCGGGTTTGCAACCATGATGCACACGATGGTGAGACGGCGTATTAAAAATAAACTCATAAGGTTTGGAAAGTTTATCGACCATTTCAGTATGAATAAAGAATTGATAAGCCAGATTTAATTCAATTGCGATCAGCGTCCAGTTTTTATCAAACCCTATAACCGCTAGTGGTATCCACCACATTACCCAGCCAAAGTTTAGATCCATTAAAAAATTCTGACGTAACGCTGTTGAAAAGTTCATGATTTTTGAGGAATGATGCGTAACATGGATGGCCCATAACCAACGCACCTTATGCATTGAAAAGTGGTAAATATAAAAGAAAAAATCAACGGCTAAAAAAATAAACAAAACACTAAGAAAACCATCATTAGTCGTATATTGAAACCCAAACTGCTGCACATATTCATAGAAGTACTGAATAAATAGAGCAACTGCAATACCGTCAATAATTTTATACAAACCACCTGTACTAATGTTGGCGATGGTTTCTTTAAAATTATAAGCTTCAGGACGACCTTTACGCCTCCAGTACCATGCTTCAAGAATGATTACTCCAACAAAAAATATTCCAAAAGTTAGGATAAAACCCAGTGCGTGCATTAAATCAGCCATACAATTCTCGTTTATTATCAAACTCACATATTTATATTCAACTGAAACTAGTTTAATCAACATTTGATGACTATTATTGGCCTAATCAATCTATTTTTTAACTATCTGCGCCAAATAAAACTAATGTAGATCACTATAATCAGTTGATATAACCATGCTTAACGATTTTTTTATTACCAGAGATGTCATCGGTTTTCTGCAACATTATTTGAAGGTCAACCGAATTGAGTTGCCAAGTTATCAGAAATTATTGGATGAATTAGCTCTAAAGCAGCATATGTCATTCAAGCAATGGTGGGACTTGCTCGATGAGCTATCAACAGAATTAGATACCCCTGCACTTGGTTTAGAGATTGGCCGCTGTGTTCAGGTGGCACACTGTGGAGTACTGGGCTATTTATTTCGCACCAGCCGTAATTTAGGCGAGGCGCTACTTTGTTTTAAACGATTTCAACGTCTTATTTATGCTGGTAGTCAAGCAGATATCAAGCAGATAGATAATAAAAGTCTAAGCCTGATATGGAACCCGGAGCTTGGATATTCGAGTCAGTTATCGGATGAGTTACTTTTAGCATCCATGATTAACATCACTCGTGAAATTATTTCGCCTAACGACTTAAATTTAGTTGAGGTCACCTTTACTCAAAACATCAATGAAAAACACCTAACTATTTATGAAAATTTTTTTGCTTGTCCGATATTATCAAACCAGAAAAAGCTATCGCTATCATTTCAAATTAGCGACCTAAGCTTATCTATTCCTCATAAAGACCAAACCTTACATGATCTATTGGGTAAACAGGCAGAAGAGTTACTGAACCACCTCCCCGAAGACGATATATTTATCGTCGAATTACGAGACACTATTATTCGTTGTTTACATGAAGGTAAGGCCGAGGCAGCGGTCATTGCAAGCCAGCTCAACATCTCAACGCGAACCCTGCACCGACGACTTAAAGATAAAAATAGAATCTATCGAAATGTGTTAAAAGACATTCGAAAATCAATGGCTTTAAAGTATTTAAGTGATGATAAGCTTACATTGGCAGAAGTCGCTTTGCTTTTAGGGTATAGCGAGCAAAGCACTTTTTCACGCGCATTTACTCATTGGCATGGAAAAGCGCCTTTGCAATATAAGCGTGAGTTTTTAATGAATTAATTTCAGAAAATTAAATCTTACTAAGCTATGTTTTATAGGCATTTAAAGCATCCATTGTTTGTAGTCGCGCTTGACGCCTTATGGAGGCTTGTTGATACCGTCTCTCTTGTTCATCTGTTTCAGCGATAATCTGAGGAACCTGAACCGACTTATTATCATCGTTCAACGCTACAAATGTAAAATAGGCAGATAGAATATGCCTTTTCTCTCTTGTGTAACTATTTTCAGCCACCACTTTTACACCAATTTCCATGGATGAATTCCATGCTCGATTAATTGATACTTTAAATATTAACGTATCATTCTCTTTAGCGGGCGCCATAAAATGGATTGAGTCGACTGAGACGGTCACACAAACATGACTACTGTGACGTTCTGCAACCACTAAAGATAGGCGATCACACTTAGCCATAATCATTCCTCCAAATGCAGTGCCATGCGCATTTAAATCATTTGGAAATACTTTATATATATGCCCTTCAATGGCAGAATCATTGACGGTTTTAGCGGGCAGTTTTGACATTTATTTCTCCTGATAAGCCTGATGAATCTCTTGCGCGATAATACTTAAACCTTTTTCTACCAACGCTTCATCCTGTGAATAAGTGATGCGCAAGCATTCCTTCTTATGCTGCCAAGTCGCATCGTCAACAGAATCAAGACCAGGAAAGAAGTGGTGACCTGAAACAACCAATACCCCTTTCGCCTTTAAACGTTCATACAGCTCTTGATTACTAACAGGACAATCTTTTAACCAAAGCCATAAAAACATAGCCCCTTCTATTTTATGTAAGGCATACGGCAACCCCTCTAACTTTGTTCTTAATAAGCATTCGGCTTTTTGCGCTTTTTCTAGATAGTAAGGACGAACAACGTCATTACTCAGGCGAATTATTTCTTTTGTCTTGACCAAATCATGAGCCAGCATACTGCCAAAACTCCCCGTTGCCAGATTCATAATGGCATTTACACCAGAGAGTGCTTTAATTACTTTTTCCTCAGCGACTACGATGCCTGTTCGAGCCGCAGGTAAACCAAATTTCGACAAACTTAAGCAAAGAATGGTGTTCTCATTCCAAACAGGCTGCGCTTGAGTAAATATTAAATTAGGAAAAGGTGTACCGTAGGCCCCGTCTATAATTAAGGGCACATCATGTCGCTTTGCTAACGCATCCAATCGGCTGACTTCGTCATCGGTTAGAACATTACCTGTTGGATTGGTTGGTCTTGAGACACAAATTGCGCCCGTTGTTGAAAATACAGAAGAAGGCGCCTTATATTGTTCAAAATCAATATGGTATTTAAATGTGTGTGAGTCCAAGTGGTCAATAGTGGGCCGGTTAGCTTTGAAGAATTTATCCACTAAACCCGCATCGGAGTAACCAATATATTCCGGCGCTAATGGGAGTTGAATCTGTTTTTGGCTTCCATCTGAAAAATCGCCCGCAAATAAATTAAATAGCATAAAAAATGCCGCTTGACTACCGTTGGTAAGCGCAATATTTTCTGGACCTAAGCCCCAGCCATATTGATCATTTAATAACTGGCACATCGATTTTACAAACTCTATGCTCCCTTGAGGAGGATCATAGATACCGATAAGACGCTGAAAGTCTTGCTTCGACGCTAAAATATCACTTAATCGCTTTTTGAATACAGCTTGAACCTCAGGAATATGTGCTGGGTTTCCACCTCCCATCATAATCATATCTGACCCAGACGAAAGTGCATTCCCCAAGTCATCCATCAAGGATGTAATACCCGCTTGAGAGGTAAACTTCTCACCAAAATTTGAAAGTTTCATTGGCGTTCCCCAACCTGTACAAAGTTAATAATCCAGCTTGCCAGCACATCACTATGAAGTGTTTTCTCTAGTGATTTCACCGCCTGCGCGTACTGGCCTTCTGCATAACGAGACTGCCGTATAAACATTAAGCGGTGACAATAGTCTACCGTAAACTCAGGGTGACCTTGAAAAGCTAACACCCTATCAGGTATATAAAAAGCAGAGTATTGGCAAAAGTCACTGGTAAATAGTAATTGTGATTTTGGTGGTAACCGCGTCACTTGGTCTTGATGGCTATACAATAAGCATATGGAATCAAGTTTATCAGGCATCCAATCCGCAAGCTCAACGCCTTGGCTAACCATTGCCCCAACCCCCCAGCCTTTATCAGATTTTTCGGCTTTACCTCCAAGAGAATCTGCCAGGATCTGATGCCCAAAACACAAGCCCACTAACTTAACTTCTTGTGCATACGCTTTTTGAATGAAAGTTTTTAAGGTTTCTATCCAAGCCTTGTCGTCATAAACCCCCGTTTTACTACCGGTGATTAGATAAGCATCACATTCATTAACTTCATTGGGCAATTTGTTTTTTTGAACATCGTAACGGCGATATTCTATTGTGCTATGCACAGGCTCGAACAAGGTTTTGAACATACACGTATAACAATGGTAGTCACCCCGTAATTCCGGTGATAAGTCATCACAATCAAGTATACCCAAAATTAACTTTTTCATGCCGTCCTCTGCTGTTAAGGTTTCTTAGTTCATTTTTTTATACGAATTACTTGAAGCCAGATAATCATACCAATTAACAGGAACTCGTCTATGACGCCCTATTTAACTCGCACATTGATTCAATCCCTGACACTATTAATTTTCATGTTCTCTACTGTAACGTATGCAGAGAAAAATTTACCCTTAATTCACGTCACTGCAGAAGGGAAAGCGACTGCACAACCCGACCAAGTCGAACTTCACCTTGATTTCGTCGCAAAACAACTCGAAGTCGAACAAGCTCGTGAAGAGGTTGATGATCACGTCAAAACATTATTAAAAAAATTGGCTAAATTTGAGCTTGATACGTCTTCACTCGATAGCAGCCAGACACAAATTTACCCTCAATATGATTACCGAAATAATCAACAACAACTTTTAGGGTATCAAGTGAGTCGACAAGTCAGTTTTACACTTAAAAACCTGGAACAACTTGAAGACCTAATCAAAGAAATCACTAAAAGTAAGGTTACTCACTTAAATCAAATCCAGTTTGGTTTAAGTGATCCAGGCTTTACCAAAGCAGAAGCTCTCGCTAATGCAATTCGTAACTCTCGAAATGTTGCTCAACAAATTGCTGAAGGTTATGACGTTCAACTTGATACCATTCACAGTGTTAACCACCGAACCAGCCAAGATCACAGAGTAATGAGAACCATGATGAAAGCTGAAATGGCATCAAACGCTTCAGCCTCCCCTTCTTATCAACAAAAAGACATTGAGTTTAAAGCCAGTATTGATGCTGCCTTCACATTTAAGTAAGCCTTTCAGATAAACTGTGCGTTTGCCCTTCATAGATGAAATACATTTATGGAGGGCAAACGCACCCAGTTACCACGTTCAATTACGAACCTGATTTGAACTTATACTGATTTCTGAAATATTCTTGGCACCCGAAGTATCTGGTCGTTTCGGTAATACAACACCAAGCCTAATAGTACACAAGCCGTACCGAACATAATCTGTGGCGTGATCGACTCATCATTCAATACATTCCCTAAAATCAAGGCTAGTATTGGGGTAATCAGTGTCACCATTGCAACCGCTGTCGCCCCTAACTGCCTGACGATATAGAAATACGATGCAAAGCCTAACAGTGAACCAAATAAAGCTAAATATAATACAGCCCAAGGGGACTGACTACTCCAGTCTACAACCGGTAATGCTCCATCAAATACCCACCAGCTTAAAATAAATAAGGGTACCGATAGCACTAGCGTTCCTACTGTTAAGCTTAGGGGATGAGCATGGAAAGCTTCACGTTGAACTAATACGCCACTCAAGCTATAACATGATACCGCAACCAACAACAACACAACACCAATCCAGCCATTCTGATGCAATACCCAATCGTCTAAACAAATCACCGTTAAACCTAAGAAAGAGATGATAAATGAAGCCCATCTTGTCGTAGAAAAATCTCCTTTTCCTAACAGGATGTAAGCGAATAAATTAGATAATACCGGTGATAAAGCATACATCACCGAAATCAAACCAGAAGGAATGTATTGTGCCGCCGTATAGGTGCATAACATGGCAACAAAAATCCCCATCAAAGAAAAAGCGTAAGTTCGAAGCGCCTTGGCCGACCATGAAATTTGTACCCGGAACACTTTCAACAAGGCATAGCCAATCACAGCGGCAAGACTCATACGGATTGTAACCGCGGCAACGGGGCTTAAGGTTTCATTACTCCAGGTAATACCCAAAGGCGTGGTAGACCAAATAATTATAATGGTGGCATAAGCCACTGGCACTGACATCGTACTTACTCCTGCATTTGAACAAAAATTATCTTTCTAGACAAAAGTTCATGCAGTGGTTTTATTTTTTAGATGCTGGGAAAACATTGAGAAATAAGCCACCGCAATAATCTGCTGTGACTGAAAGAAGGGGGGGGGTTATCGTTTTGCTTCTATCAAACTCACAGCGCTGATCGCTCTCATGACACAAATATGCCAGAGGACGAATGCCGCTTTCGCGGGGCGCATAACGCGTTTAAAAGAAGTAAATATATTCATAGGTTTCGATAATGAGTTGCATGCAGAAAAATGTCAACAGCCCTGATAGAAAATTCTTAATCTAGATAGCGAACTTCATACAATAAGGCGTCATCATAAGCACAAAGAATTTTATGAAACCCTGACAACTTAAGATCAAGCTCGTCAGAACCACTATCAATACGTAAAGGCTTTCCCTCAAGAGCAAGTATTTTACTTTGAGTGGCTAAAAACTGAAGTTTATCCAAACCGACATACTCAATTATACGCGGACTGATTTGTTGGTTCCCTCTTCCCAGAATAACCCCTTGCCCACCAATAATTGACAGCAAGATGCGAACTTTAGAATACTGTTGCACAAGGTCATATAATTGCGTTTCGTGAACATCGTGCGCGACCACTTCACCTTGATACCAAACATCGACTCCCAACAAGGTTGGTTTTTCAATACCCATGGTTGATTTCAATGCTTTTAGCGTCCCACCTGAACCTAAAACATACAAGGTGTCATCTTCCAGATCTTCAGTGATAAAAGCACACAGCTCATCAAGCATAAGCTCATCTTCAATCATTCCTGAGCACTTAACACACTGAACTAAAAGCTGATCATCAGGGATTAGCATTTCTCCAAAATATTGTGTGCTCACACGGCCTTGCGAAAAAGCTTGCTCATCAATATCTCTAACCTCGGCCATACGAGCTGAAACTAATCGATGATTCATTAGGCTTTGAATAACTGACGCAACCGCTTTGGGGGTGACCGCAAAGACACCTGAATGCATCTTTACACCTGCAGGCAAGCCCAAAACAGCTAAACCTTCTCCAATAGCCTGATAAACATCACGGGCCGTACCATCCCCACCCGCAAATACCAATAAGTCAACACATTGAGCTTTAATTAATCTGGCGGCATTAAGCGTGTCATGAGCAGTGGTTCTCTCAGGAGAGGAGTAAACAATCTCTACTTTAAAAAAGTCATTGAAGGGGGTGCATGCCATCTCACCCATTGCACCACTTGCAGTAATTATCTGTAGACGGTGACCGGAATTACCCAAACGATCCTTTAAGTCAGATAATACGATACCGACCCGTTCATTTACAACAGAGCTCACACCTCTTTCATGAGCCAGCAAAGCAGTGTCTTGATGATCACTCCCCTTAAGTCCTGCGGGCCCACCTAAACCAGCAAGCGGATTGATAACTAGACCTAATCTAAATGTTTTGGGGTTTTCATCAGGGCTTGGCATAGTTCGATATTTCTTTATTTATATACGTTGAAAGCGAAGAAGTTAGCTACTTTGGTGCGATTTGTCGGTAAATAAGAGACATACTATTTTTCATTTTCATAAATATACGTCGATAAAGTCAATGTTTCTTCGTCTGTTAGATCCAGAAATTGAACACCTATGATGTATTGCTCACCTTCGTCTGTCTCATTTTTTTCGACGTTACGAATAATACTCGGTAAACAGACTCGTTTATCTATTCCACTTACAGTTACTTCGAATTGTAAAAGTACTTCCTGACCTTTTTCACCAAGACGACGCTGCGACACCATGCGCGCACCGCTCTTACTGATATTATTAATCTGTGCAGCTCTTGGCCAGTCACCAATAATATCAAAATCACTATCAACATCCGTTTCAATTAAGGTATCAACACGCTCGGAGTTTCTGACCTGTAATGCCGTAATTACTTCAGGGTAAGCCAAATGATAGTATGTGTAGGGTTGAATTGAGCGATACAATACTTTGGTTTCAAAAGCGCAGACTTTCTTTCCAACCAATAATCGAACAGCTAAAACACTGTTCTTATCAAGTAATACTTCTTTTCCTTCTCGAAGAGGACTTGAAACAAGTATGCTTCGGTTTTCTGAATAACCCAGTAAATGTACAGGGTACTTTCTAACTGGTGAGATCGTCTCAATGGTTAAGATTGAGCCAATCGTTAAACTTAGATCTGCAAAGTTCTCAGACTGTTCTTTTTGTTCTGGCAGAGAGGATACTTCACCCACAATAGTCGCTCTTAAGTTTTAATATTAAAGCCAAGCGCTTTAAATTTGCTATGTAACTCTGAATCGACCTGTTTAAGCTGAACTTTAACGCCAGAGAATTCTCGACGACAGCGATAAGACTTTCTGAAAGCATCAAAAGCAGCACCACGCTCAAGCGCTGACAATGATAAGGTAGACTGCAATAAGCTATGATCATGACGAACATCAAAGCACGCTCGAATGGCAGTATGAAGACACCAATCAATATCAGCCGTCGAAGTAAAGGCCATTTTGGATAGCGGGGGCTCCTCTAGGAACTGCCCAGAGGTATGCCTGAGCGGCAAACCTAAAAACTTACAAAGCGCATGGTAAATCATTTCAGTCCCTGCAACTTTTCCGTCAAAGCTATATCCCGCGATATGGGGCGTACCGATTAATACGCTCTTCGCAAGTTCAACATTTACTTCAGGTTCATTTTCCCAAACATCTAAAATTGAAGTAAATCGCCCATGCTTTCTTAAGTGCTCAAGAAGGTGATCATTATTAATCACTGCGCCACGACAGGTATTTATAAGTACTTGGTCATCACGTAATTGACTAAGCACATGCTCATTAATCATATAATGAGTTGGATACTCTCCATCTTTGGTCAGCGGGACATGCAGTGAGATAATATCGCAAGCAAGTACATCTTCTAATGAAACCAAAGACTCTTGTTCCTGCACAGATAAGTCAAGTAACGGGTCGCACGCTTTATAAGCAATACCCAATTTATCTAAACGTTTAGCTAACCGGCTTCCTACATTTCCATAACCAATAATACCCACACTCATCGCGCCCCAATCAAGTCGATGAGTCTCGGTCAAAATGGAAAGGCAACTTAAGATATATTCAACAACGGAGTTAGCATTACAGCCAGGTGCATTCGCATAACGAATGTTTTGTTGGTCGAGGTACTGGGTATCAATATGATCCATACCAATCGTACAACTACCAACAAATTTTACGGGGCTATTTTCGAGAAGTGTCTGATTTACCTGAGTCACAGAACGCACAATTAGAACATCAGCATTCGCTAGATCTTGTGCTTTAATATTTCTACCGGCAAGCTGGGTGACATGACCAATTTCACCGAAAAAACGAGAAAGTAAAGGAATGTTCTCGTCAGCAACTATATTCATTTTTATTCTCGTACTCTATTTAGACCATTAAGTTAATCTAACAAATAATCTGGATACTCACACGTCAGCTTCATACCGATATATTTTTCAATCTCAGGTAGTAAGAATGCGTCATCTTCACAAGCAAAAGAAATAGAAACGCCTGTTTTACCAGCTCGGCCTGTCCGCCCTATCCGGTGAACATAATCTTCAGCTACTTCTGGCAAGTTATAATTAAATACATGGCTGACACCATCAACATGAATACCTCGCCCTGCAACATCAGTCGCAACCAAGATTTCAATTTGCCCACTCTTAAACTGATCAAGTGTTTTAATACGCTTATGCTGAGGAACTTCTCCAGATAAGAGAGCAGCTTTAATTCCCTTAGCTTTTAAGGTGCTTTCGAGCCTTCTCGTTTCATCGCGTCGATTTCCAAATATAATTGCTTTGGTGACATCATTAGACTCAATATAACTACAAATTATCTTCAACTTTTCGTCAGCGGGCACCATGAATACTTTTTGTTCAACGGTATCAGTTGTGAGCTGCTCTGCTTCAATTTCTATAAAAACAGGATTTGTCGTCCAACGTTTCGCTAAATTCAAGACGTCTTCGCTGAATGTAGCACTGAATAGTAGCGTTTGACGCTGTTCAACTTTAGAACAACGGCTTATTATTCGCTTCACATCTGGAATAAATCCCATATCCAACATGCGATCTGCTTCATCAATCACAAGAAAATCAAGTTGATCTAAATACAAATCGCCACTATTTAAAAAATCAATTAAACGTCCTGGTGTCGCTACTAAAATATCGATCACTTCATTTCGTACGTGAGTCTTTTGTTTCTGGTAATCAATGCCACCTAATACGGAATAGACAGGTATATCCATATGCTTTGTTAAAGCGATTGCATCCTTTTCAATTTGAAGCGCTAACTCTCGTGTGGGTGCAATGATCAATGCGCGCGGTTCACTTGAGAAACGTTCGCTCTTTGGTATAGGACGATTGAATAGATCATTAATGATGGTAATTAAAAAAGCTGCTGTTTTCCCAGTGCCTGTAGCTGCTTTACCAATGACATCATGCCCTTTCAAGGTATGCGGTAATGATTCTGCTTGAATTTCACTACAATACTGGTAATTTAAATCAGCGATGCCATGGACTAAAGATACCTCTAGACCTAGATCATGAAAACGAGTTTTTCCTTCTTCAGGCGCAACTTTGTATTCGTCTAACGACCAAGGTTTTAGTTTGGCTTTTACTTCAGTTTTCGGTTTACTTACCTTAGGAGAGCGAGTTTGAGTAGCCTTTTTCTCAGGAACGCTTGGCGCGGTTTTCTGCTGCGTTTTTTTATCACGATTCTTATTGCCAAAAAATCCTCTTAACATCATATACCTGACACCTGACTAAGCTGCAAACCACAAAAGTGACGCATTTATTTGAATCCTGAAAAATAGTGACCAAAGCTTATGCGTCATCACACAGCCATGCAAGCTTTCTTGCTTCCTTTAGGCAACTTACTTTGATTTTTATGCCTTTAAGCTAAAACAGCGATAGAAAAAGCTGTTTTTTCAAGCTTTCTTTGGTTTGGGCGAAAGTAAGCAAGTAAAGCGGCTATAAAAATGGCTGCTCTTTTTGGCACCTTATCAAATTCTAAATAATCTAAAGCTTGATCAAGTACCGCCTGCTTGAAAGCTTCACTGGCTCCCATACCACCTTGTTCAAGATTATCGACACTTAAACGAAACCTAATACCGCAAGCCTCTGCAAATAACCACTCTAAAGCTTGAGGTTTAACTTCTACTACTTCAAATTCTCTTTGCTTGGCTTCACTTCGACCATCTGGTTCATACCAATATCCAAAATCTACTAACTTTCGTCGCTCTGGCCCTGCGATACACCAATGACTGACTTCATGCAAAACACTAGAAAAATAATCGTGAGTAGTAATAATTTGATCTAATGCCTGAATATCAGATCGAGGTAAATAGATAGGCTCATCACCCCCACTTATCAATTCAGTCTTTTCACTTTCGTTGAAAAGGTTATTAAAAATTTTTTCAAGCGTGCTGACATTAAATTCAGATGAGCTAATAGCAGTAAACCTCCGCTTTTAAACGTTACAGTTTTGGATAATCAAACCAAAGACCAAATAAGTATTTTAAGGAAATTAACACATTTTAAGGAGATCTTAAGTCTGAAAACAGCATAATGATACCAATTGATACAAATCAGTCACTCATTTCTGAAGTGTTTCACATTCATATTGGAACTTTAAGGTTAAATTTAGCTCCAAGCATTAATCATTTTTAGTTTAAGAAGGCTTTCATGTTCCGAAGTACGTTATCTGCTTTACTCACATTATTTTTTTTAGTCAGTGTTAATTCGTATGCTCTAGGAGGCCTTGATACAGTTCAAGACAATTCATTTGCAACACCTGAGTTTCTAAAAGTAGATGAAGCTTTTGTATTCAGCTCTGAAATAACGGAGGACGGATTAAAACTTAACTGGGATATCGCTGATGATTATTACCTATATAAAGAGAGGTTCAAGTTCAAATCTCAGCAGCCAGGAGTCATATTAGGAGAACCCAAGTACTCAACAATAGGAAAAGAAAAAGAAGACCCTTATTTTGGGAAAGTCCATGTAATTACACATCAGCTAGAGATCCTTCTCCCAATCCGGCTTCCTGCTGGACAAACCGATGCAGAAATAAAAATCAGCTATCAAGGCTGTGCAGAAGCAGGTCTGTGTTATCCCCCAAAACACCAGTACCTGATGTATATTTCAAGTGATACACCCTCCCCTCAAACTGCCAACAGCCCTACAGCTAATACAGTAAGCCCAAGTACTCATGATCTCGAAGATGCCGCAGGCGTTTTTGATTTTTTGAATAATAGTAGCTTACCTCTGATTATCGGTATCTTCTTTCTATTAGGTTTGGGGCTAACCTTCACCCCCTGTGTATTTCCAATGATTCCAATCATTACAAGCATTATTGCTGGTCAAAAATCACCAACTATAGGCAGATCACTCGCACTTTCCACCGCTTATGTACTCGGCATGGCAATCACTTATGCTAGTGCAGGTGTAATTACAGGCCTTTTGGGTGCGGGCGCTAATATTCAAGCGGCGCTTCAGGACCCCTATTTGCTCACTACCTTTTCAGCCATATTTGTTTTGCTAGCCTTAGCAATGTTTGGATTGTATGAACTACAATTGCCTGCATTTATTCGAGACAAGTTAAATTCAAGCAGCCAGAACTTACATGGTGGCCACTTCATAAGTGTATTTTTTATCGGTGCATTATCAGCCCTAATTGTTTCACCTTGTGTTTCAGCCCCATTAGCGGGAGCACTTTTATACATAAGTAGCACTGCTGATGCTGTAATAGGTGGTGCATCTTTGTTTGCCTTGGGTCTTGGAATGGGCGTGCCCTTAATTATCATTTCTGTTGGCGGAGGTAAATTTTTACCCAAAGCGGGCGAGTGGATGAATACAGTTAAAGCCGTATTTGGCGTAATGCTAATTGCTGTTGCCATTTGGTTAATTAGTCGAGTGATCCCTGCAGAAGCATCCCTGGGTCTTTGGGCAATACTATTCGGTTTAACTGCAACACAAATGGGCGCTTTTGATGCAGCGAAAGCAGGGTGGCAACGTATTGCAAAAGGATTAGGCTTATTATTTGCTTTGTATGCCGTTATGCTTGCGATCGGTGCCTTTACAGGTGCAACAGATCCATTAAAACCGCTTGAAATGTTAGGAGGGTCAAGCACTATTCCGGGAGGTCAAGACTCTCAACAGGCAAAAAAGGTTGAATTTGAAGTTATTTATGACCTTGATGGCCTGAGCCAGCAATTAATGATCGCAAAGCAAAAAGGGCTTCCCGCGATGGTCGATTTTTATGCTGACTGGTGTATTAGTTGCTTGGTAATGGAAAACCAAGTATTCCCACTCCCTAATATTCGCAACAAGCTCGATCAATTTCATTTAGTTAAAGCGGATGTCACGGAAAACTCAATACTAAATCAGGAATTACTCAATCATTATGGATTATTTGGCCCCCCATCTATACTGTTCTTTAATAATCAAGGTAAAGAAACAACGAAGCTTAGGATTGTAGGGGAAATTAGTAAAGAAGGTTTTAATGATCGGCTTATTAGGGCTTTAAAATAACTCCAATTCGCCATCATCTAATGACTCGGAGTCGTCATCTTCTTCAAGCTCAAAGACCAAACTTTCTTCAAAAACTTCAATTGAAATATGAAAGGCGCATGTTTCGCCATCAACATCAAAATAAATGCTGAAAATCTCGCCATTTTTAGATAATAGATGACTGACATCTGAACCAAAGTAGCTAGTTGGTAAACCCAAATCAACTAGACAGTTGTGTGACAGAAGTTTATTTTTAACACGACCAACCAACTGATTTGAAAGCTCTGAAATCCAGTCTTCCAGGCGTTCTTCATCAACACCTGTTATATCAGCTTGAATCGGATAAGTAAGCGCTAAAACAGAAACAGGAAACTGCAAACAAATAATCAACTCAAGATCATTAGAACCTGCATCTATACAAGCAATAGGGACATCAATTAAATCATCTCTTGAGCTATCTAGCTTGACTGCCAAGTTACTAAGACTTTCCAGCAAACCAGTACAGGCTTCTTCAAAGATACCCTGAACACACTGAACAACTGCTGAGTTTGTCATAAATAAATTCTCACCGTAACCCTACTACTACGCCTTAATTTGGCACCAAGAAATTGCAACTATCGGCAGCAATACCAAGTGCACTTATATTTTCATATAAACTAAAAGTGTAGATCAAATATTAGATATGCGCGAAATTAATAACCCAACACTAAAAGGAAAGTAGTGACTATTTTAAAGAGGTACTACTCCGAGGAATTGTGATTGCAATTTTTAGCTTTTTTTAATGACATAGAAAAATTTTTGATCATTTTCTTCCTGTGATACTAACTCATGCCCTAAGAATCGGCAAAATTTAGGAATATCCCGCTTTGTTGCAGGGTCAGATGCTACAACTTGCACCAACTCTCCCGCCTCCATTTCTGCAACTTTAGAATGCAGCATCATAATGGGCTCAGGGCAATAAAGGCCCAATGTATCTAGTTTGTATTTGTATTCCATATTTCTCACTTTAAACTATACTCAAGAAACAACTTATGTTTTGAAACAAAGCTAATTTTAAACAACTATTTAATAGGCTACACATGATACGCGTCATTATCGAACGATTCATCGCAGAATCATTAGAATCAAATTATGAAGTTACCGCCAAGCAAACGCTTCAAAAAGCAATTCAAGCTCCAGGGTTTATTTCTGGAGAGTCGTTAAAGGATATTCAAAATAAGCGGCACAGAGTAGTACTTTGTAACTGGCGCAGCTTGCAAGACTGGCAGGTATGGCTTAGTTCTCCTGAACGTAAAGGCATGATGGATGAGTTAAATTTAATGCTTGAGAAAACAGAGAAGGTTACAGTGTTAGAGCTACCTTATTAAAGCCTATCAAGTTCACATATCATTTAGAGCCAAATGAATCAGCACATGAAGAACCCCACCAAAAACGCCAAACACCCTGAAGTTAAGGAAAGTGGTCATATTGCATGTCAGGACTGTGCTTTAGATGATGTTTGTAAACCGATTTCGTTTGGAGACCAATCTTTTGATCAGACTCATAGTATTCTGGAGCGTCGAACCCCCATATTAGCGGGTGAATACCTCTATAAAAAGGGAGACCCTCTAAATTCAATCTATGCGCTAACTTCTGGTACGGTCAAATTAGTTAAAACGACAAGCAAAGGGTTACAACAAGTGGTTGGCTTTCGTTTCCCCGGTGAATTACTGGGTGACGAAGCTATTTCAACTGAAATACATATCCTAAGTGCCGTCGCAATAGACAATGCAACCACATGTGACATGTCAATGAAGGGGCTTGACGACATTGCTCAAATGATCCCATCATTTCAAAACAATCTAATCAAATTGCTCAGTAATCAGTGCTATACCATGCACCTGCAATTTACATCCTATGCTGGGCGAAATAATGCCGAAGAACGCCTAGCTGCATTTATTCTTAATGTCGCTGAACGTAATTCAAACAAAGACATATTGAAGCTAAACATCTTTTTAGCAATGACCCGTGACGACATAGCAAACTTCTTAGGTCTTCGCCGTGAGACTTTAAGCCGTACCTTCACCAAACTCCAGAAGACAAAAATCATAACTATTGAAAATAAAGAGCTTGATATTATAGATATCGAAAAACTACGTTTATTAGCAAATTATTAAACATCCCAATAATTTTACGCACTTTCAAACGACTAAATGCGTGACATATATCAATAAAAAACCACCCCCCACCACTTTGCAAACATTTACCCTCAAAACAACTTGATATAAATCAATTAAAGCCAGCTGGATGGATAATTTTTAACTCTTTGATTGATTTTGATGCGCTCAATCAGTACCCTGCCCGATTAACTGTAGCTATGAATAAATTCGACATACAAACACCAAAATATGGTTGTTTTTTAAACAAATTTGACTGCTAAATCATTTTATTCAACTACACTAAGCTATTTCGCATAGCAGAAAACTAGAGCCGTAAACTTTACCAGTACTAACGAATGGATCACCAACAATGAGCAAAGAGATCAATCAAATAACCTATAACTACAAAGTTGTGAGGCAGTTTGCCATTATGACTGTTGTATGGGGCATCATCGGCATGGCCGTTGGTGTGCTTATCGCAGCACAATTGGTATGGCCTGTACTAAACTTCGATACACCATGGTTAAGCTTTGGCCGTATTCGTCCACTGCATACTAATGCAGTTATCTTTGCTTTTGGCGGTAGTGCATTATTTGCGACATCACTTTATGTTGTCCAGAGAACTTGCCAAGCGAGATTAATATCTGACAGCTTAGCCTCATTCATATTTTGGGGATGGCAGTTAGTGATAGTAGGCGCAGTAGTGACATTACCTATGGGCTTAACCAGCGCAAAAGAATACGCTGAACTTGAATGGCCAATCGATGTTTTAATCACTGTAGTTTGGGTTGCTTATGCCGTGCTTTTCTTTGGCACAATTATGAAGCGAAAAGCCAAGCACATCTATGTTGCAAACTGGTTCTTTGGTGCTTTCATTATCACCGTTGCTATCCTACATATCGGCAATAGCTTAGCCATTCCTGTAACAATGTGGAAATCCTACTCTATATACGCTGGTACCGTGGATGCGATGATTCAGTGGTGGTACGGCCATAACGCTGTTGGCTTCTTCCTTACAGCTGGCTTTTTAGGCATAATGTATTACTTCGTTCCCAAGCAAACCAATCGCCCTATTTACTCTTACCGCTTATCAATTGTCCACTTTTGGGCGCTGATTTCTTTGTATGTTTGGGCTGGGTCTCATCACCTCCATTACAGTGCTCTTCCAGATTGGGCTCAAAGCGCTGGAATGGTCATGTCACTCATTCTTCTCGCACCTTCTTGGGGCGGCATGATTAACGGCATGATGACCCTATCTGGTGCTTGGCACAAATTACGCACCGATCCAATCCTTCGATTCTTAGTCGTTTCATTATCCTTCTATGGAATGTCAACTTTCGAAGGGCCAATGATGGCGATAAAAACCGTAAACGCATTATCACATAACACTGACTGGACAGTCGGTCATGTTCACTCTGGCGCTTTAGGTTGGGTAGCGATGGTTTCTATCGGCGCAATTTATCACTTAATCCCGAAATTGTTTGACCTGAAAGAAATGTACAGCATATCAATGATCAACCTTCACTTCTGGTTAGCGACAGCGGGCACGGTTCTGTATATTGCGGCAATGTGGGTTAACGGAATTATGCAAGGTTTGATGTGGCGTGCAGTCAACGAAGATGGGACCCTAACTTACAGCTTTGTTGAGTCACTAGAGGCAAGCCATATGGGCTATTTAGTGAGAATGATTGGCGGAGTAATCTTCCTTGCAGGCATGCTTGTTATGGCAGTTAACGTTTGGTTAACAGTTAAGCAACAAGATGCCAAAGCACTCGACACCGTTACTGAAACCGCCTAGGAGCACGACTCAATGAATCATGACATTATTGAAAAAAATCTAGGCATTATGATCCCGTTGATCGTTATCGCCATTAGCTTTGGTTTTCTAGTTGAAGTTGTTCCACTGTTCTTTGACAAAAAAATGCAGGAACCAGTAGAAGGCCTTATGCCTCATACCGCTTTAGAGTTGGAAGGAAGAGATATTTATATCCGTGAAGGCTGCCATGTTTGCCACACTCAAATGATTCGACCTTTCCGGGCTGAAACAGAGCGTTACGGCCATTATTCTGTAGCTGGAGAGCATGTATATGAACACCCATTCCTTTGGGGTTCAAAAAGAACAGGTCCAGATATTGCCCGTGTAGGTGGTCGATACAGTGATGATTGGCAACGCGCTCATTTATACAACCCGAGAAATGTTGTTCCTGAGTCAAAAATGCCTTCTTACCCTTGGTTATTTACTGCAACTGTTAATCACAAATTAACAGGAGATAAGATGGAAGCACTTAGAGCTGTAGGCGTTCCTTATACGGATGCCGATATCGCAGGTGCTGCCGATGCAGTCAAAGGTAGAACAGAAATCGACGCTCTTGTTGCATACTTGCAGCAATTGGGCACCGTTCTTAAAAACAAGTAAGCACTATAAACATGGATATCAACACGTTACGCGGTTTATCAACCATTCTTGTCATGATTGTATTTTTAGGCATTTGTCTATGGGCTTTCAGCAGCAAGAAAAAAGACGATTTTGACGATGCAGCCAACCTGCCCTTTGAGGATGACAAAATCGCGAAACGAACATTGAGCGAGAAAGAGAGAAAAAATCATGACTAGTTTTTGGAGCTATTGGACTTCGATTATCAGCCTTGGGGTTATATTTGGCTGTGTGTGGTTACTTTACGCGACACGCAAAAGCCAAACATCAGACACTGAAACTGAACAAAAAATGGGCCATTCCTTCGATGGAATCGAAGAATATGACAACCCCTTACCTAAATGGTGGTTCCATATGTTTATGGCAACTGTTGTTTTTGGCTTGGCTTACTATTTTCTTTACCCCGGTCTTGGTAATTATAAGGGGTATTTGGACTGGACATCTACCGGTCACTGGGAACAAGAAATAAAAGAAGCAAACGAAAAATATGAACCTATCTTTACAGCTCTAGCAGCAAAACCTGTTGAAGAGCTAGCTAAAGATGCTGAAGCGATGAAAATTGGTCAACGCTTATTCGCAAATAACTGCTCACTTTGTCACGGTTCAACAGGTCGGGGCGCATTAGGCTTCCCTAATTTAACTGATAATAACTGGTTATATGGCGGTGATGCAGCCACGATAAAAGAAACCATAACTCATGGTCGAACAGGCCAAATGCCTGCCAAAGGTTTGAATCCTGCGATGAATAAAGCAGATGTAAGCAACCTGACGCACTATTTGCTATCTTTTAGCGATCGTACTGATGACATTAAAGCAGCCAAAAAAGGCAGCCAAATGTTCCAAACAGCTTGTGCAGCTTGCCATGGTGCCGACGCTAAAGGTAACAAAGCAGCGGGTGCACCCGACCTAACTGATAATGTTTGGTTGTATGGTAGTACCGCAGCTAAAATCAACCAAACAATTACTTTTGGTCGCGCAGGAATGATGCCAGCACAAAAAGACATGCTTGACGAAAATAAAATTCATGTTTTAACGGCTTACGTTTATAGTCTTTCAAACAAGTAAGACACTACTCAAAATAAGGGTGCTCTATTTAGCAATTAATAGATGCACCTTTTTGCTTTAAGTGCTTCCCCCTTCTGATTCAAGTAAATAATCCCTCCTGAATTTAAGGTAAGATAGAGCACTTACAAAAAAGACCTTAGCTTTACCAAAGAATTTTCAGATGCGATTTATTTATGTCTAAAAAAATTCCAGTAATACAAATCGACCCAGGCACTCAGAAGCTTGAAGTTTATGGCAAGTCTAAGGGGGTAACGACCACCGACCTCTACGCCTCCCGCACAAAAATCTATGCAAAAAAAGTTACTGGTTTATTCCAAAAAATTCGTAAATTTTCTTTATGGATGTTAATCGCTTCTTATTTTTCAATCTGCTGGATATCCATAAACGGTCAACAAATCGTACACTTTGACCTCCCTGCTCGCCAGTTTCATATTTTTGGCATCACCTTTTGGCCGCAAGAATTTGTATTGCTATCATTATTGTTGATCATCTGTGCCTTCGGTTTGTTTTTTGTTACAACGCTATTTGGCCGAATATGGTGTGGCTACACCTGCCCTCAAACCTCTTGGACTTTCATTTATATGTGGATCGAAGAGAAAGTTGAAGGCAGTCGAAATCAACGTATAAAACTTGATAAGGCCGATTTCAGTATCCAAAAACTCGCAAAAAAAGTAACCAAACACGTACTTTGGCTATTTGTTGCATTTGGTACTGGCTTAACTTTCGTAGGCTACTTCTACCCTGTAAGAGAACTTGTACCCGACCTATTTACACTTAACGTTACCGATGGATGGTCTCTTTTTTGGATTGGCTTCTTTACACTTGCCACCTATATCAATGCTGGCTGGCTCAGAGAGCAAGTCTGCATGTACATGTGCCCATACGCCCGTTTTCAATCCGTTATGTTCGATGAGAACACACTAGTGGTTTCATACGATGCAGGTCGTGGCGACCCTCGAGGCAGTCGAAAACGGAATACTGACTACAAAGATAAAGACTTAGGTGACTGTATTGACTGTAACTTATGCGTACAAGTCTGCCCAACAGGTATTGATATCCGTGACGGCCTGCAATACGAATGCATTGGCTGTGCATTATGTATCGATGCCTGCGATTCAATTATGGATAAAATGAAATACCCACCGGGTTTAATCTCTTACACAACAGAAAAAAAACTTGAAGGCAAAGAAAGCCGTATTCTTAGACCCAAATCAGTTGCTTATGCCGTTGTTCTCAGCTTAATGATCTGTTCTTTTGCTTACTCTATCATTACTCGCGTGCCCCTTGAGCTGGACGTTATTAAAGACCGTGGAGCCTTATACCAGTTAACAGGTCTGGGTAAGATCGAAAACTCGTATATCTTAAAGATAATGAACATGTCTGACCATAATATGGAGTTTGAAATTAGTGTTGAAGGCATTGAGAGCCTACACATAACGACACAGACTCAAGTTAGCGTAAAATCTGGTGAAGTCTATATCTTACCAACTAGCATTGAAGCTGACCCAGAGAAAATGAAAACAAACCATTACACTATCGAATTCACTGTACAAGCACTAAATGAAGAGTTAAGCGCGACCAGTGAAAGCCGCTTCCTTGGAACAGCTGATTAAACTCAAAACTACAAGACAACAGGATTAGGATGAACACAATGACCGATATAAACTCGCATGCTGGAAACCCATGGTATAAACAGCCTTGGCTCTGGTTTGTATTGAGCGTACCAATTGCATCCGTCATATTAAGCAGCATAATGATCACTGTTGCAGTAGTCGGTAGAGACTCACTAGTTAGTGATAACTACTATAAAGACGGGATCGCTATTAACCAAACTATTGAACAAGACAAGCTTGCAATCAATCTTGGTATTACTCCTGTAGTCACTCTAAACGAAGGTATCGCTCTCGTTAGAATTGAAGCAGATAAAATGCCCTCACAAGCTTTTTTAACACTTAAATTACTTCACCCTACTGATAGCGATAAAGATGTTATTGTTAAGCTACTTCCAACTGCCAACGGGTTTATTGGAGATATCCCGCCGTTAATTAATGGTCGTCGATACCTAGACTTATATGGTTATGACAACAGTTGGCGTATCCGAGAAGAAGTCTACCTCCCACTCATCAAGCACCAATTAAAGCCTTCTTAGCTATCTGATGCCCGAAAAGTGCTACCACTGCGAAGAAAGCATTCCACGCGGTTTTCATGCAGAACTCGAAATCTCCGGCGAACAACAAGAATTTTGTTGTTACGGCTGCCTAGCTATAGCTGAAACAATTGTGTCAGGTGGACTAGAGAATTTTTATCAACATCGCACTAAAGCCTCAGAAAAACCAGATACTTTTAGCTCATCACAACAAGATGAATTACACCTTTATGATGACTTAACCCTACAGCTGGATTTTGTAAATACACAAAATGGCACCTCTGAAGCTTACTTAAGCATTGGCGGGATCACTTGTGCAGCATGCATTTGGTTGCTTGAAAAAGAAGTCAACAAAATGTCAGGTGTACAAAACTTTAGCATTAATCACACTACACACAAGGCTATTATTAGCTGGCAACAGGATACCTGCTTACTTAGTTCAATTTTGCTCACAATTCATAAACTAGGCTACAAAGCTCATCCCTACCATGAAGACTTAGCCCGTAAACAAGCACAATCTGCAAAGCGAACATCTATTTTTCGGATTGCAATCGCTGGTGTCGCTTCAATGCAGAGCATGATGTTTTCTGTTCCACTTTACTTAGGGAACTTTAACGGTATCGACGAAGACTTTGTCGCACTATTCCGATGGGTTAGCCTGATCATGTGCACACCAGTGGTGTTATTTTCTGCTTTGCCATTTTTCAAGGCCGCCCTCAGGGATATTCAAACACGTCACTTAACCATGGATTTTCCTGTATCCATAGCAATTTTATCAGCGTTCACGGCAAGCACTTACATCACGATATTCAGCAACACAAACATTGAAGCTGATGTGTATTTCGATTCAGTAGCCATGTTTACTTTTTTTCTACTCCTTGGTCGTTTCATTGAAATGCAAGCGCGACACAAACACCTCAACAGCGATGCTAATATCAACCAACTACTACCCGCAACAGCGTTAGTTAAAACCCACAGCGGGGAAGAGAGCAAACCCGCCCATAAAATTGAAATTGGTGATGTTCTTGTAATACACCAAGGACAAATAGCGCCGGCGGATGGAATTATAGTTGAAGGTAACTCTCGTTTTGATGAGTCTGCATTAACAGGTGAGTTTTTACCCATTCAGAAATCAAAAGGAAGCCTTGTTAGCGGCGGTACTGCTAACGTAGAAAATACCGTAAAAATCACAACGACCGCAACACCGAAGCATTGCCGAGTAGCCGCAATTATTCGTATGTTGGCCCAAGCACAAAATGAAAAACCGCAAACAGTTCAACTAGCTGATATTGTCGCCAATTACTTTGTCTCTTTTGTTCTTTTATCCACCATCATAGTTGGTGTTTTCTGGTATTTCATCAACCCAGATATCGTTTTTACAACTGTACTGTCCATACTTGTCGTCACCTGCCCTTGCGCACTGTCTTTAGCAACACCGACAGCAATGACCACTGTCAATACGTTTTTACGCAATCAAGGCTTTCTAATAGCTAAAGCCCATACTTTAGAAGCCATGAACAGTACCAGTGACATAATTTTCGACAAAACGGGAACACTCACTGAGGGGAAGTTCCAACTCAATGATGTCATTACATTTAACGGAGCCAGTAAAGAACAAGTTTTAGCTATTACGGCTGCTTTAGAAGTACATTCACAACACCCAATAGCGCACGTTTTTAAGCCCTACCTAATACAAAATGCTGAACACGTTGAAACAGAACTTGGCCGCGGATTAAAAGGCACTTATCAAAATAAAAAATATCGTTTAGGGAATTTAGAATTTGCACTTAACAACACCACTCCCACTCATGACATTAAATCTCATCAAGGAATACACGTTTACCTAAGCGAGAAAACTCTAGACAATGAATTTAAACTTTTAAGTCAATTCATACTAAGTGATACCCTGCGTAAAGAAAGCTTAGCAAGCATTGAAGCTTTCCAAGCGATGGGGATTCAAGTTCATATATTAAGTGGTGACCATCTTAGCTCAGTGAAATACACCGCTGACCAGCTGGGCATCAAACACTATAAAGCGGCTCAAACACCCGAACAAAAGCTCGCCTATGTGAGCACACTTCAAAATGAACACAAAGAGGTCACAATGGTAGGCGATGGGCTGAATGACCTACCAGTACTAGCAGGAGCACGTTTATCCATTGCGATGGGTGGAGCAAGCGACATTACTAAATTAAATTCTGATGCAGTACTTCTGAATAGCCACATGAGCGTATTAAATATAGCCTTCCAAAGTGCCTACAGGACACGTAAAATCATCAAACAAAATATGTCATGGGCGATTTGCTATAACTTACTAATGCTTCCTATGGCCGCAATGGGCTGGATTCCTCCCTATTTTGCAGCGTTAGGCATGTCACTCAGCTCTCTCATAGTCGTTTTTAATTCATTACGATTAAGGTCCTGAAGAATATATTATGGAAATACTTTTTATATTAATACCCGTATCTATCATCTTAGTTGCACTTGCTATTTGGGTTTTTGGCTGGGCAGTTAAAAATGGTCAATATGACGACTTGGAAGGTCCTGCTCATAGCATCCTGTTTGATGATGATCAGGATATGATTCCGGGTAGGGACGATAAACCAAAAGAAAACAACAGATCGAAAGACCCGACTCATACCCAAAAATGATTCTTAACGACCCTGCAATTTTACTTTCGGCATTTACACTTGGCTTTCTAGGCTCAACACACTGTCTGGGTATGTGTGGAGGCCTAGCAAGCGCTTTAGGCTTAAATACACAACAAACAAGGACCAGACCACTGCCTTCATTATTGCTGGCCTATAACGCTGGGAGAATTTTTAGTTACTGCATTGCAGGCTTGATTGTTGGCTTAGCGGGGTTCTGGTTAAGTCAACAACTTGCTGCGTTTACCCTGCTTCGTTATTTGGCCAGTATGATGCTCATCATGATGGGCCTTTATTTAGCTCAGTGGTTTAACGGTATGGCGTTTACTGAGAAACTTGGCAGTAAGTTATGGCCATTCATTCAGCCCTTAGGTAAGCGCTTTATGCCAGTTAAATCGATTCGCGATGCTATCGGTATTGGTATGGTTTGGGGCTGGTTACCTTGTGGCTTGGTCTATTCCGCACTCATTTGGGCTAGTCTTGAGGCCAGCATTAGCGGCTCAATTCTCATCATGTTATTTTTTGGTTTAGGAACACTACCAGCGATGTTGAGCAGCGGCTATTTTGCTCAATCACTTAATAAGTTCATTAAGCAAAACTGGTTCCGGTCCAGCGCTGGTTTAATGATGATTTTCTTTGGCGTTTGGTCAATGCCAATTGTCCAATTGGCATTTCAGAAGTTACTGCATAGCGCAAGTTAATAAGCTAACCGGGTATAATTTCTAATATTTGCACAATACCATCATCACCTTTTGGTCGAGAAGAAGAAATTGTTTGGTTTAACTCAAACTCATATGGTTTTCGCTCACCACTTCGATCAATTTCCAGAGTTTCGAAATCAAATAATTGCGTATCGGCTAGCTGAGAAGGCGCAACATTTTGCAATGAAGTAAAAATTGACTCAATGCGAGAAGGGTGCTCTTTCTCCCAGTCCAGAAGCATCTTCTTGATATTCTGCCTTTGAAGGTTATCTTGAGAACCACATAAATTACACGGTATAACCGGATACGCCATTAACTCTGAAAACATCTCGATATCCCGTTCACGACAATAAGCCAAAGGCCGTATCACTACATTTCGCTTATCATCCGAGAGTAATTTAGGCGGCATAGCAGATAAACGAGAACCATAAAACATGTTTAAAAACATCGTCTGAACTATATCGTCTTTGTGATGACCTAATGCAATTTTATTGGCTTTAATATCTTCAGCAAAGGCATAAAGTGTTCCACGCCGAAGACGAGAACATAAACCACACGTAGTCTTACCCTCAGGTATTTTAGATTTCACGATAGAATAAGTATCACGATCAACAATGTAATATTCAATACCAAGACTTTCTAAATATTCAGGTAAAATATGAGCAGGAAAACCAGGCTGTTTTTGGTCAAGATTAACGGCAACCAATTCAAAATTAATCGGGGCACTCTTTTGTAGACTCATCAGTATATGCAACATGGTAAAGCTATCTTTACCACCAGACAGACACACCATGATACGGTCGCCATCCTCAATCATATTAAAATCAGCAATAGCACGTCCAGCACCACCACGAAGCTTTTTCTGTAATTTATTGAATTCGTACTTATCTGCGCCAGCCCAAGCTTGCATAACAACCTCTAATACGGAAATACGGCAAAAAATTGAGATCTATTATAGCGAATTTGTTCTTAAGACGATAATCTAAGGGCCAAGCCTAAAAAAGAAAACAGTCACAATGGATGCATTAGAAAAAATCATAACGTCAATCATGACTTTTCTTGACCAAAACAACCCATGCACTGAGCATGAGCTTCTAAAGAATTTGATAGATACTACTGTTCCCCCGTTTGATCAACTAAACATTAAACAAAGTAAAGACTTGTTTAATGCCCACTTTCTTATCATGCATGCTTTATATCAGCTACAAAATAGATATTTTGAGGAGAGGAGATATTGTTTAAAAATTGAAGCGATCAAAATAGAACGTTTAAGCTATATATCAAACAAAGATGGCCTTGCGCAACACGACCCACTCAAAACATATTATTTAGACATTAACCATTATTTCAAAACTAGCGAAGAAGAGGTGAACGGATTATTAAATTCATTTTGGGAAAAGTATCTAGCTCAAGATGATAGACAAAAAGCCTTAATAACTTTAGAACTTCCTTCTGATGCTGACTACCATAGTGTCAAAAAACAATACCGAAAATTGGCTCAACAGCACCACCCTGATAAAGGGGGTTGCAACCAATATTTTGCTGAAATATCGGCAGCCAAAGATATCTTAGAAAAACTTCATCATTAATTAAGTCATTTTAGCGCATAATTTGTGAGCGTAAGTTCTTAATCAACAGCGAACAAAATTAGATAATCGCCTCTAAACTCGCAATACCGCACTCTTCTTGCTGAAAGAAAGACTCATAGATAGATAAAATAAACTCTTTTTCCCAATGTAAAAAATGACCCACACCTTTAACCAACAGAAACTCTCCTTTAGGTATAATCTGTGTCGACTTTTTAGTATCGAAAAGATCCATAATGGTATCGTATTGCCCCATCACAACAAGAGTCGGTACGCAGATTTTACTCAAATCAACAAGATCTTTGAGGTCTCCCATTTGGGTAACAAAAACACTGTGTTCATAAAAAGACTGAAATTGTGCTTCACTCATATTATCGAACTGACTAATAATTTGACGCTTTAGTATCTCGGGAATGTATTGACCAAACTTCTCAATCATCATTGGGGCAATATTTTTTGCACAACCTTCCGAGATCATCTCTTGCACTTGGTCAATTATAGAATTTAATACCACATTTGGTTTGGTGCCAAAGCTAGCCAAAATCACTTTATCAAATACATCTGGGTATTTTTCAGCATAGGCTGCAGCGACTATAGACCCCCATGAGCCACCAAAAATAAATTTTTCATCAACGGCTTCGCTCATCGTTTCCTTAACGAGTTGATTCACTACCTCGACCTGCTCATCTAACGTTACGCCAGCAGTCCCTGATAGAATTTGCGACCGCCCTTGCCCTGGCATATCAAAAACAACAACACGAAACTCTTTATGGAAGTGAGAAACAAAGGAGCGCCAGGCTGACATTGTTTGCTTGGCACCACTTAAACAGACAATTACTTTGCTGGCATCACCATAAACCCGGTAAGGAATGTTAAAACGATTATAAAGCAGCTCTCCGGATACTTTTTTCATTTTAAACGCGCTCCCTCTAGTTACTAACCTGAAAATACACAGAGTCTTAACCTAAACTCTTTGCTATAAACCCATTTATAACAGTTCATTTTCATTTTTAGCGTGACTTATTACCCTAATTTACAAAAAGTTTTCTAGAATGCACTAAAGAAACCTTAAGATAGCTCCTGAACAATCAACTCAAGTGCTTTAAGAGGCTCTTGAGCCTGAGTAATAGGCCTTCCGATAACCAAATAATCAGAACCCGCTGTGACCGCCTCTTTAGGCGTCATCACTCTTCTTTGATCACCTTTCACCGAAAACTCCGGACGAATCCCCGGAGTAACCAAATTAAACTTATTACCAAACTTGGCCTTCAGTGCTGCCACTTCATGCGAAGAACATACAACCCCATCCAAACCACAATTATGACTCAGTAACGCTAAACGATTAACCTGCTCTAACGCTGACACGCTTAAACCAATCTCAGCCAAATCCTCATTTTGCATACTTGTCAAAACAGTTACCCCAATAAGCAAAGGCTTCTCTTTAAAAGCACTTAACTTCTCTACACATGCCTCCATCATTCGACGCCCACCGGATGCATGAACATTGACCATCCATACCCCTAAGTCTGCTGCAACAGAGACTGCATTGGCAGTGGTATTTGGAATATCATGAAATTTTAAATCTAGAAACACATCAAAACCAAGCGTATGTAAACTCTCCAGTATTTGAGGCCCACTGCGCGTAAAAAGCTCTTTACCAACTTTTACGCGACATTGATCAGGGTCTAAGTTTGATGCCATTTTAAGAGCTGCTTCTGAAGTTGGGTAGTCTAAAGCTACAATAATGGGAGACTTTTGTATTGACGTAGTGCCTGTCATGATTTACCTATAATTTACGGTTAATTTTTTCTGAATAACAGAAATTTTATAATGTATTGTCATATTCTACTAACGGCTGTGTTGTTTGCCAGCCTTTACAGCTCGGGCACATCCAGTGATGCTGCCCTCCCGAAAAACCGCATTGATTGCAACGATATGATGGTTTATCTGCCACCACATCATCAATAACTTTAGACACCACACCGAGCATATTCTCACACAAGTTCTTTTCAGACGGGTTAAGTGCCTGATCAACCTGTTCAGAATTTAAATCATCGCAACCACACTTTTTAAACATCATATCAAGGGCAGATAAACTCGGATTCAAGTGTATCTGCCCTTCTAAATATTGATATGCTCTTGTTGTTTCACCTTGTGTTAATAAGGACTCAACAATCGCCAGCATAATAGGTACTTGCCCTGTATCTTTATACATTTTCTCCAAATAGGCCTGCTGACGCTCAAAGGAGTTTGTCGCAACAGTACATTCGAGCAACATAGGCAGTGTTAAAGTGATATTTTCAGGCGATAGAACGGCAACTTGCTTTAGGCTATTTAAAGCAAAAGCGAATTCCTTATGCTCAATATCTAAACGAGCCAAACCAATCAAAGCACGAATACATTCTTTATGTATATTTAGCGCTTGCTTAAAACAACGTCTAATTTCTAAAAACTGGCCTTTATACTGCTTGTCTTCTGCGATTTCACAATAATATTGCGCCACCCTTAAGGCGACATCTGGGTGCTTCTTAAGCTCAAGCTCTAAACCTTTTGATACTGCATTTTCCCAGTCTTTTTCATGCTCATAAACATCTAACAATAAAATTAAACTTTTAAAACCAAATAGTTTGGAAGTAGTAAGCTGTCTTAATAGCGACTCCGCCCGATCAAGTAAACCTGCTTTTTTATAATCTTTGGCAAGCTCATAAATAATAGACTCAGACGCTAAATCAGGCAGCTCAGGATGAGCCATAAGGTTTTGATGTATAAGAATTGCTTTTTCTACTTCACCCTGAGATCTAAAGTGCTTACCTATGGAAATGTGTGTACCCAAGGTTTCAGGAGTAACTTCTAAAGAATGGACAAACCGATCAATTGATTCATCACTGTATGAATCAAACAGTAACTGTAACCGATGCTTTATTTCTTGGGGCGCTTGATAAGACTCCTCATCAATTTTGTTACTTGGCTTAGTATAAAACCCTAACAACCACCCAATAGACAACGCAAGAAATAAGAAGACCCAAAGCAACTCTATTTCCATTTAATTACCTTTAGCTGACTCACCTTTAAGCAACAAGAGTTCACCCTGCTGTTTTTTTATTTTACGACTTTGGTTTTTATTGATTAATTTTAAAGCCATATAACTAGGTAGCACAAGCAACCAAGCAACCAAGCAACCAGCGATAAAGCTCAGCAACACCCAAAAACCAATCCGCATAGAGATCGGTTGAGTCAAAAAGAAATCGAGTGCAATTTCAGTTTCATTACGAGCGGCAAAAATTACCCCCAGAAATGCAACAACAAGAATAATTACAGTATATAAAGCAAATTTAAGCACCGTTTTTACGCCCTACTCTGATAAATATATTATCGTATATAAATTTAAGCGCTATATTAACATGCTAGAATCGAAGGGGGGAGGAAATCAACACCAGAGTATTAATAGCCCTGCTTAAGGCTTTCATTTACACAGTCTCTCAACTCTTTTCCTGGCTTAAAGTGTGGTACATGTTTCGCTTCTAGGGTCACTGAGTCTCCCGTTTTAGGGTTTCGCCCTACTCTGGGTGCACGATAATGCAGTGAAAAACTCCCAAAGCCACGAATTTCAATCCTTTGCCCCGAAGACAAGGTATCAGACATTAGATCAATAATTGTTTTTACGGCTAACTCTACATCTTTTACTGAAAGCTGTGCTTGCTTAGCGGCAATAATCTCAACTAGTTCAGATTTTGTCATTGACTGTTCCTACAAATCTTAATGTTTTTTTCAGTATAGCCAAAGATAAAAAAAAGACAAAAAAAACGGGCATGAAGCCCGTTTTTTTGATTACTTTACAAATAGTTAGAGGAATCAGCCTCTAAAAGTACTATTTATTTTCCATTTGCGCTTTGATCAGGTCGCCGATTGTAGTTGGGCCAGCTGACTCAACCTGCTTCTCACGAACTTCTTTCATAGCTTCTTTAGTATCATCAATATCTTTAGACTTAACAGATAAATTGATTACGCGATTCTTACGATCAACATTGATGATTTTAGCTTCAACTTCATCACCAACCTTTAATTGAGTAGTAAGATCTTCAATACGATCCTGGCTCATTTCTGAAGCTTTTAAAGTTGCTTCAACATCAGCATTCAGTTCAATAACTGCCGCTTTCGCATCAACTTCTTTAACAGTACCAGTGATGATAGTGCCTTTATCGTTAACTTGTACGTATTCAGCAAACGGATCACTTTCCAATTGCTTAATACCTAAAGAAATACGCTCACGCTCTGGATCAACAGAAAGGATAGTGGTATCAATTTCATCACCCTTCTTGTACTTACGCACAGCTTCTTCACCAGTATCGTGCCAAGAAATATCAGATAAGTGAACCAAACCATCAATACCGCCATCTAGGCCGATAAAGATACCGAAGTCAGTGATTGACTTGATCTTACCGCTAACTTTGTCTTCTTTGTTGAACTTGCTTGAGAACTCTTCCCATGGGTTAGCATGACACTGCTTAATACCCAATGAGATACGACGACGATCTTCGTCAATATC
>Ga0105348_1000110_pt1 | contig 57938 bp, 50 predicted proteins | sample EN8Hudsemesocosm_2_FD_83504 | JGI IMG/M metagenome (GOLD analysis project Ga0105348, IMG submission 83504) | Methane-oxidizing microbial communities from mesocosms in the Hudson Canyon - EN8C Hudson Canyon | ecosystem: Environmental > Aquatic > Marine > Cold seeps | place: Hudson Canyon... | reverse complement strand
GGCCGATTTTGTAGTTTTCAGGAAAACAGGTACCCGTATTGTGATAGAGAAATTAAGAAATATTGCCATCATTGCTCACGTTGATCATGGTAAAACGACGCTTGTAGATAAGCTGTTAAGCCAATCGGGTACACTCGAGCGCAGAGATGAAGGTTCTGAGCGTATCATGGATTCTAATGACCAGGAAAAAGAGCGTGGTATTACCATCCTGGCAAAAAATACAGCTATTCAATGGAATGATTATCATATTAATATCGTTGACACACCGGGTCACGCTGACTTTGGTGGAGAAGTAGAGCGCGTACTATCTATGGTTGACTCGGTATTATTGTTGGTCGATGCCGTTGATGGGCCGATGCCTCAAACTCGTTTTGTTACCTCAAAAGCGTTTGAGCAGGGTTTACGCCCTATTGTTGTTATCAATAAAATTGACCGTCCGGGCGCTCGTCCGGATTGGGTAATGGATCAGGTTTTCGATTTGTTTGATAACTTGGGTGCGACCGATGAACAGTTAGATTTCCCGGTTATTTATGCTTCGGCTCTTAATGGTATTGCAGGTGCAGATCCTGAAGATATGGCTGAAGATATGACGCCGCTGTATGAAATGATTACAGAGCAAGTGCCAGCGCCGGATGTTGACCCTGAGGGAACGTTCCAAATGCAGGTGTCTGCATTGGCTTATGATAGTTATGTTGGTGTTATTGGTGTAGGGCGTATTACGCGCGGTACATTGAAGCCAAATCAGCAAGTTATTATAAAAGATGCTGAAGGTAAAGAGCGTAAAGGTAAGGTGTTAAACGTCAAGACCTATATGGGGCTTGAACAGGTTGAGACTCCTTTGGCGAGCGCTGGCGATATTGTTTGTATCAATGGTATTGATGGTTTGGGTATTTCGGATACTTTGTGTGACCCTGAGTGTGTAGAGGCTTTACCAGCTTTAAATGTTGATGAGCCGACCGTAAGTATGACGTTTGTTGTCAATGACTCGCCATTTGCAGGCTTGGAAGGTAAATATGTTACGACGCGTAATATCAAGGATCGTCTTGATCAAGAGCTAATTCATAATGTGGCATTGAGAGTAGCGCCTGGTGATACGCCTGATAAGTTTGTTGTCTCGGGTCGTGGTGAATTACACCTATCTGTATTGATTGAAACGATGCGTCGTGAAGGCTTTGAGATGGCTGTGTCGCGTCCAGAGGTCGTCCAGAAAGAAGTTGATGGCAAGATTCACGAGCCTTTTGAGCAGGTTGTTATTGATGTTGAAGAGCAGCATCAAGGTCCTGTGATGGAAGCGATGGGCTTGCGTAAGGCTGAATTAACCAATATGGAGCTGGATGGTAAGGGTCGTGTTCGTCTTGAATTTGTTATTCCTTCTCGTGGTTTGATCGGGTTCCGAGGATTATTCCTGACGCTTACTTCTGGTTCTGGAATAATGACAAGTGTATTTGATCATTATGGAGAAGTGAAAGCAGGTGGGTCTTTTGAACGTCAAAATGGTGTTTTGGTTAGTATGGTCAAAGGTAAGACCACTGCTTATTCGTTGTTTACTGTTCAGCAGCGTGGCCGTTTATTCTTAGGTCCTGGTATTGATATTTATGAAGGTCAGATTGTGGGGATTCACTCTCGCTCTAATGACTTGGTTGTCAATACGGTCAAGGGTAAGCAGCTAACGAACGTTCGTGCATCTGGTACGGATGAAGCATTGACCTTGGTTCCGGCTATTACGCATACGCTAGAGCAGGCGCTTGAGTTTATTGAAGACGATGAATTGGTAGAAGTAACGCCTGTTAGTATTCGTATTCGTAAAAAGCTTTTGACAGAAAACTTAAGAAAGCGTGCTAAATAGTAGTAAGTAATTGCTTAAACTTAAAATGCGCTACTTAAAGTGGTGTGTTTTGAGTAACTTTAAAGCCAGGTTTTTTCATTCAATTGAAAGCCTGGTTTTTTTATGGGTGTTGTTTGGAGGTTTAAGGTAGGTTTTGAAATGTATATTTTAGATTGGCTTGGTATGACTCTGCATTGTCATGCCGGCAGTCTCTTGAGCCGGTATCCACCGTTTTAAGAGTGGTTCGGTCATTGTTGTGCGAGTAGGGTTTAAATAAAGTCAATTTGGCCATATAAGCTTAATAAAGGAGGGGTAAATGAAAGCGCTAATTCAGCGAGTTACGAGTGCTTCCGTTAAAGTGGAAGGTCAAATTGTAGGTGAAATATCCAAAGGTTTATTGCTTTTCCTGGGGGTCGAGAAAGATGATGATGAGAAAAAAGCAGATAAATTATTGGAGAAAGTGCTTGGGTACCGAGTTTTTCCTGATCAGAGTGGTCGGATGAATTTGAGTTTGAGGGATGTTCAGGGTGAATTGTTGGTAATTTCACAATTTACTTTGGTGGCAGATACTCAAAAAGGCTTGCGACCAAGTTTTTCATCAGCGGCTTCGCCGGAGCAGGGAAAGGCTATGTATGACTACTTTGTTAGTGAATCTGCCTCTTCAGGGTTGAAAATTCAAGCGGGCTGTTTTGGTGCGGATATGTCTGTGGGCTTGGTGAATGACGGTCCTGTGACGTTTAATTTGTCTGTTTAGCGTCAATAATTTTTACTTTAGAAAATATTTAATAAAAAGTTTGCATATTTATCAGTGCTGTACTAAAAAGTTATTAAGCTTAACTTTAAGAATGACGGTTAAGGTATTGTTTATTAAATTTAATTGCTGAAATATGCAGTATGTTTATGGCAGTATTGTGCTGAAATCCATGATGTTAGGCAGGGGGCTTGTGTTATCAGGGCAGTTTATGAAAAGTTCCAATCTTATGTTAACAAGCTGTAACGTGCGTTATGCCGCAAAATTGACTTAAGATACTGCTTGATAGGTAGATGACCAGTTTGTTTTGTTAATCACTTAGCAGATAAAACATTAAGAAAATGTTGGAAATGTAGTTTTGACGTTGATTCAACAGCAATTCTGACATAATTTGAATAAATGGGCAGCTGAATGCCTGTTGACCATAATAATTATTTTAATCGTCATTAAATTAACGAAAATAACGGGCAATAGCCTGACTATTTCAAACAGAAATAAAGGAAGATAAAAATGAAAAAGACTCTTATCGCTTCAGCAGTTGCAGCAGCAGCTCTTTCAACCAGCGCTTTCGCAATGGATCCAGCAACGGATCTAGCAGAAAGACTTGATTCAATGCCTACTTTTTACGGTAATGTTCAACTTGCATTTGCTAACACAGAAGATGGCGATGGAAACACTACAAATAACGTTGTAGATAATGGCTCTACTTTCGGTATTACGCATGAACATGCTATTTCAGAAGGTACTACCGGGTTTTTGAAGGCAGAGTTTGAATTTGATGCTGATGAAGCTAGTACTGGTATTGACGAATCAGATGAAATATATATTGGAGTCAAGGGTGACTTCGGTTCTGCTCAAATTGGTAATGATGATACTGTATATGAATGGGTTGATATGGTTGATACTTATGAATTTACAGGTATTGACGGTGGCGAACTTGCTGCAGATAAAGAAGCTGAGAATTTTCAATACGTTTCACCTGAAATTGCTGATGGTTTAGTTGTGGGTGTGACGCTTCCTCTTGAGAGTGATTCAGGGTTTGCTGGAGCTTTAGCTGCTAAATATTCAGCTGATAACCTTGAGGTTGCGTTTGCATACTCAATGGGTCGTGAAGAAGGTACTGCAGGGCAGCCTGGTTATGTTGATGCTGAAGATACAATCGGTCTTGCTGGTTCTTACTCAATGGATGACCTTACGTTAATTGGTCAGTACGAAACAATGAGTGATACTGCAGACTTTTATGGTATTCAAGGTATGTACGCGATGGGTGCAAACTCATTTGCACTGGGTTATGGCATGACTTCATTTGATCCTTCTGGGTCTGAAGACCAGTCAAGCATCACTGTTCAGGCTTTACATAATGTTTCAGATAACATGTATGTTTACTTAGAATATACTACGACTACTGACGTTGGTGGTGTAGATGGCGCTGATTCTGATACATTAGCGCTTGGTACTGCATACGCATTCTAAGTTTTATTCTAAAACTTAGTTAAGCGAATACTAAAAAAACCGATGTTTAGGCATCGGTTTTTTTATGTCTGCAATTTATGCTGGGCACAGCTTGTTTAAAAAACATACAAGGACTAACAATTGGCTACCGAAATAGAATTGAAATTACGTATTGTTGAGGTGCATGATCAAGATGTGCTGTTAGAAATTACAAAATGTTTAGCGTTACTGGGCTTAGCGAGTGAGTTTCAGGAAAATGAGCTAAAGAATGTCTATTTTGACACAGCTGATTGGCAGTTGAATGCACAAAAAATTGCTCTCAGGGTCAGAAAGAACGGTGAGTGCTATATTCAGACTTTAAAAACCAAAGGGCAGTCAGTCAATGGTTTAAGCCGGCGAGGCGAATGGGAGTGGGATATAAATGAGCCAAAGTTGGATATACAGTGTCTAAAGCAATGTGAAGCTTGGCCGAGTTCGGTGAATACTGGAGCGTTAGTGGCTGTCTTTGAAACTAATTTTATTCGTCACCAGATAGAGCTTGAATGGCAAGGGACGATAATTGAGTTGGCACTTGACCAGGGTGAGATCTTATCTAAAGGTCGTGTAGAAAAGATAAATGAGCTTGAGTTGGAGTTATTGTCTGGTAATGAGAACTGTTTGCATTTACTATGTGCGGAGTTACAAAACCATATTTCGGTAGAGCCATCTGATATCAGTAAGGCAGAGCGAGGATATCGTTTATTTCATCAATGAGTCAGAGCCTGTGAAGGGGTTAGAATGAAGTACCTTTACTTTCTAGTATTAACGTTATCATTGAGTTCGGTGAGCCTTGCGCAGAATGATTCTTTGTCGCAGCTTAATAATTTGTACCAATCCCTATTAAATGATTATGTCTCGCCTGATACTAAAAATGGCCTGCCTGCCAACATGGTGGACTATGCTGAAATTAGAAAAGATGAGCGTCTAAATGAATTGATGCTGCTTTTGCAGGACTACCCTCGAAAAAATCTTGATACCCCAAAAAAAGAAATCGCCTTTTACCTAAACGCCTATAACATTTTAAGCATAACCAAAGTAGCTGATAACTGGCCTGTTAAGCGTTTAAAAGCTCTCGGCAATTTCTTTAAGCCTGTATGGACGCACCCAGCCGGTAAGGTTTGTGGCGAAAAAATGACTTTGCGTATATTGGAGCGAGATATTTTAAGGAAGTTGGGTGAGCCGCGAATACATTTTGCACTGAATTGCGCCTCAATGAGTTGCCCCAACTTACGTTTAGAGCCATACGAAGCGGATAAATTAGAGCAGCAATTAGTAGATCAAACGATCACCTTTATGGCGCAAAAGGGTAAAGGCATACTTGTACAAAAAGAAGGGCAGCTAAAACTTTCGAAAATATTTGAATGGTTTGCAGAAGATTTTGAGCTACAAGGGGGTGTTACTAAATTTATACAGCCTTATTTACCTTCATCAGATAAACCTTGGGAAATTGTAGGCTATTTGAACTATGATTGGGATGTTACCGGTCATTTAACGAGTGTTGAAGAGCGAACAATAAAACGTCGACGTAATTCGACGATATTTCGGCATTGAATGGCTTAAGGAATATTTACCACTGAGTGCGCGGAGGCACTTCACGTCTTCAGTGGTAAATAGTTTTCAATTAAGAGATTAGTAAATGCCTATCACTACGACAGAAATTGCGTCTAAGATTTCAAGCTTTCCCTCATTTATTCAGCCCAATCTACAGCATGCCTGGAATGACGTTTCTCAATATCATTTCTCCAAAGGCCTTTGGGAAGATAATCTGTGTCCTTGGCCCGAAAGTTATGTTCAAGACATGCTCACTATCTGGTCGCGCAGTGATTACGTAATAGAATCATGCACACGCTATCCACAGTGGTTAACTGGTTGGTCAAAACCTGATTCCGTATTGTATTGTTCAAAAAATGAGGCTGACTATCGGCAGCAACTACTGGAAAGAATCAAAAATACGTCTGATGAAGCGGCTTTAATGTGCGCATTAAGGGAGTTTCGTCGTGCTGAGATGTTGCGAATTATTTGGCGAGATTTATTAGGGCTGGTTGAATTAGAAGAAACCTTGGGTGATGTCAGTGCATTGGCTGACGTTTGTGTCTCAGTGACTCTGGATCACCTTTATGATCAGTTGGTAGAGCGTTACGGGGTGCCATTGTCAAAGGTTGAGCAGGGCAAAGAAGCAGTGCCGCAGAAAATGCTGGTTTTAGGTATGGGCAAGCATGGTGCGAAGGAGTTAAATGTTTCTTCCGATATCGATCTAATTTTTGCTTATCCTGAATCTGGTATGACAGATCACCCTAAAAAGCCGATTGAAAATCATGTGTTTTTTACCCGGCTTTCGCAGCGCTTGATTCACGTATTGGATCATATTAATGGCGAAGGTTTTGTTTTTCGGGTTGATATGCGTCTGCGCCCCTATGGCGGGAGTGGCGCTTTAGCGCTTAATTTCTCAGCCTTTGAAGATTACTACTATCATCAGGGGAGAGAGTGGGAGCGATACGCGATGATAAAAGCACGTGTTGTCGCGGGTGACGTAGAGCAAGGTGTGCGCTTACTCGAAATTATTCGTCCCTTTGTTTACCGTAAATATGCAGACTTCACTTCATTTCAAGCGCTTCGTGACATGAAACGAATGATAATGTCTGAAGTTCATCGTAAAGGTGGTGACCAAAATATTAAGTTAGGGCAGGGCGGTATTCGGGAAATTGAATTTATCGCTCAGGCTTGCCAGCTTATCTATGGCGGGCGAGATACCGGTTTGCAACACCCTGGCTTAATGCCGGTTTTTGCATTACTGAAAGAAAAAAGATATTTGCCTGATGAGTGGGTAGATACTTTGATTGATGCCTATCGTTATTTGAGAAATATGGAGCATGCAATACAGGGTTTAGCGGACAAACAAACCCAGTTAATCCCAGAGTCAGAAGAGGGTCGAGAGCGTGTTGCATGGTCTTTATCTTTTTCATCGTGGCTTGAAGCTGACCAAGCTATGCAAAAACATAGATTAAATGTTACTCAGATTTTTGAGAAATTTTTACAGGACGAAAATGAACAAGCAGAGGATTTAAAAGGTGGAGAAGATTGGCTGAACCTATGGCGGGGAGAAGCAGAGCCGGCGCAGTGGGAGGTGGTGCTAAACGATCTTGGGTTTGAAGATGCAGCCGGAAGTTATAAGGCTTTGATGACGATACGTGAAAATAGAATGTATGGGACGATGTCATCCGATTCCATGCAGCGTTTTGAATGCTTTTTGCCTTTGTTACTGAATACAGTGTCAGAATACCCATCGCCGTCATTAACGCTTTCGCGTGTTTTGAGGTTGGTAAATGTCATTCTTGGGCGAACGGTTTATCTTGTTTTACTTTATGAAAACCCTAACGCCCTTAAGCAGCTCTGCCACCTTTGTTCTGAAAGCCCCTGGATATCAGAGCATTTAGTAAAGAGTCCGGTTATTCTTGATGAGTTATTAGATGTTCGTAGTTTGTATCAGCCTCCTAACAAGGCGGCGTTACAGGATGAGCTTAGGCAGCAGCTATTGCGTATTCCAGAGGATGATCTTGAGGCGCAAATGGATTGCCTGAGGATTTTCAGACAATCACATATGCTGCGTGTTGCAGCATCTGAGATAGGTGGCCACTTGCCTTTAATGAAAGTGAGTGATTACTTAACATGGCTTGCAGAGGTGTTGCTTGAGCAAGCAATTAATATCGCCTGGCAGAATATGACGGCTAAATATGGTTTTCCAGCGGGCATTTCAGGTGAAGAGTCGCATCTTGGTTTTGCTGTCATCGGTTATGGGAAGTTAGGTGGTATTGAACTGGGATACAGTTCTGATCTGGATATGGTCTTTTTATACGACGCAAACGACCAGAAAATGACTGATGGTGATCGACAGATTAATAATCAGGTTTTCTATATTCGTTTAGGTCAGAGAATTATTCATATTTTATCCACGCAGACCACGCAAGGCGATCTTTACGAAACAGATATGCGTTTACGACCTTCTGGCAATTCCGGTATGTTGGTTTCTTCACTCTCCGCATTTGAGAGGTATCAACAAAACGAAGCATGGACCTGGGAGCATCAGTCTTTGGTGCGGGCTCGGTTTATTGCTGGTGACCCTGACTTGAGCGAGCATTTTAATATTGTTCGTCAGAATATTTTGACCAGTCATTGTGATGCGAAAAGTCTAAAGCATGATGTGTTGGGCATGAGAGAGAAAATGAAACTTGCCGCTGTTGATAAATTTGGGGGTGAGGAAAAGGCAAAAAATGATATTAAACAAGGTGACGGTGGTTTAATTGATATTGAATTTATTACTCAATATGGCGTATTAAGATATGCAAATAAGCAGCTGGGCTTATTAGAGTGGACGGATAACATCCGATTGCTGGAGTCGTTAGCCAAGTATAAGTGTTTTGGTGAACTTGATATTTCGCCCTTGGCTGATGCATACCGTCAATTCCGTTCAGCTCTGCATCGTAAGAGTCTTGCCGATGAGCGTTATCAGGTGTCTTTATCTGATTATGCTGAATTACGACATTCAGTTATGACTATCTGGAGGCAGGTGTTTGAGTTGGAATAAGTTTTGTCGCGATCGTTAAGAAAACTTTAAATACTTCGGTAGCCTAGATGACCAATAGATATTTCAATCAATGGTAGCTCTATAAGATTAATGCTAGAATGCGCTCAAAATTTTTATGCTTTAGGAGTGCTAAACGATGTCAATGGCTGACCGCGATGGTTTAATTTGGTTTGATGGTGAAATGGTTCCATGGCGAGATGCGAAAATACATGTATTAACGCACACTTTACATTACGGAATGGGGGTTTTTGAAGGGGTTCGTGCTTATCAAAATGATAATGGTACGGCGATTTTCAAATTAAAAGAGCATACTGATCGGTTGTTCCGATCTGCGCATATCATGAAAATGGATATGCCTTATGATAAGGATACCCTTAACCAAGCTCAGTTAGATGTTGTTAAAGCAAACGATCTTCATGAAGCTTACTTGCGTCCGATGGTTTTTTACGGGGCAGAAGGCATGGGCTTGAGAGCTGATAACCTGAAAACTCATGTGATTGTTGCTGCATGGTCCTGGCCTTCATATATGTCGCCTGAGGCAATGGAAGTTGGCATAAAAGTAAGAACTTCTTCTTATACCCGTCATCACGTTAATATCAGCATGTGTAAAGCGAAAGCCAATGGTCACTACATCAACTCGATGCTTGCGCTTAATGAAGCGTTAGAGAGTGGCTGTGAAGAAGCATTATTACTTGATAATGAAGGTTATGTTGCCGAAGGTAGTGGTGAGAATATCTTTATTATTCGCGATGGTGTTATGTATACACCAGAACTCACGTCTTGTTTAGATGGTATTACGCGCAAAACGATATTTACTTTTGCTGAAGAACTTGGCATAGAAATTCGTGAAAAACGTATCACTCGTGATGAAGTTTACGTTGCTGATGAAGCTTTTTTCACTGGAACCGCAGCGGAAGTATTACCTATTCGCGAATTAGATGGTCGTAATATTGGAACTGGCTCAAGAGGTCCATTAACTGAAAAATTTCAGAAAATGTACTTTGATGCAGTGAAAGGTCGTCGACCTGAAAATGCAGACTGGTTAAGTGCTGTTTAGTTACTGATTTCTGTAGGGGGAGGGGACTACCCTCCTAATCTAAAGTGAAAATCTTAATTATTGGCTCTTCCTGGATTGGTGACCTTGTTCTGGCGCAGAGCTTGTTTAAGGTTTTGTATGCCCAATATCAGCAACCCCGAATAGATGTTCTGGCTCCTGCGTGGAGTCGTCCAGTTCTTGATGCAATGCCGGAAGTGCATCAGTCAATGGATATGCCCGTTGGTCATGGTGAGCTTCAGTTAAAACAACGTAAGCATATTGCCAATAAGCTTCAGGTATCAGCCTATGATTGGGCAATCATATTACCCAATTCCTTTAAATCGGCTTTAATTCCTTGGTTAGCGAAAATTCCAATAAGAACGGGTTGGCGAGGTGAATTTCGTTATGGTCTATTGAATGATATTCGAACATTAGATCAGGCTGATTTTGCAATGATGGTGCAGCGTTATGTTGGTTTAGCTTACCCTTCAGGAACTAAACCGGATCAATTTACTTGCCCAAACCCTCGTTTAAAACCTTCCGATAACAGTATTGCCGAAGCAATGGCACATTTTTGCTTAAATACACAGCGACCAATACTCGCCTTGTGCCCCGGTGCGCAATTTGGGCGTACAAAAAAATGGCCAGCGAGGCATTTTCAAGCAGTAGCTGGACAACATCTGAAAAATGGGGGGCAGGTGTGGTTGTTCGGCGCTCATGATGACCGGGGCTTGTGTGAAGACATTGTGAGGCCTTTTGATCAGCAACATATTGAGGTGCTTGCAGGAGGAACATCGCTTCAGCAGGCGATTGCTTTACTCTCACAAGCTGACCAGGTTGTCTCAAATGACTCGGGTTTAATGCATATTGCTGCGGCTTTAGGGCGACCAATTGTGGCTGTATATGGCGCCACCTCAGAATTTTACACGCCGCCTTTGAGTAAATCGGGTGTTATTGTTCATCAAGACATTGATTGTCGACCCTGTCAGAAACGAACTTGCCCCTACGGTCATTATCATTGCCTTGAACAGCTGCAGCCAGAAAAAGTAATAAGCGCTTTAGATTGTTCGTAATGAGTATTGGTTAGCTAAATATTACTTGGTAGAAAACAAAATTTGTTCAATGCCATCGCATAATATGTGGCCAAGCATAATATGTGCTTCTTGAATGCTTGCTGTTTCTGGTGCTGGAACGGCTAATGTAATATGAGCAATGTCTTTAAGCTTCCCTTTTTCGCCGCTCATTCCAATGATATGGCAGCCTTTATCCAAGGCAGCGTGACAGGCTTCAATAATGTTCTCTGAATTCCCTGACGTCGATATACCTACAAATACATCGCCTTCATTTGCAAGTGCATTGACTTGTCGTGAGAAGATATCTTTAAAACCGTAGTCATTGCCAATTGCTGTTAAAGCTGAAGTATCAGTGGTTAATGCAATAGACGCTAATGGGGCACGATCAAATTTGTAGCGTCCAACGAGTTCAGCGGCTAAATGCTGGGCGTCAGAAGCACTGCCACCATTACCGGCAAAGAGTATCTTTTTACCATTTTTTAAGGCTGATGCGCATAACTTTGCTGCAGCTTCAACGTGTGCCAAAAAGGTTTCATCATTCAAAACTTTAGTCTTTGCGTCGAGGCTGCGTTGGATATGATCTTGAATACGTTTTTTCATAAAGTCTCTCTTCGATAGGGCATGATCTTAAAGGATTGCTTGTATTGCCTTTAGGCAGCGGGCCTGATAATACGGTTTGAATCGGGGGCGTATTAGCTTTGGTCCATATTGTAGCGAATTTGGGGTGAAAAAGACGCTCTTTTTTATCTTCGCGCGTTGTGCGCAGTGCATGTCAGATAAACTATCTCCCACCATGACTGATTTAGATAAATCTGCTTTAAAGCGACGCTGAGCTTTAAAAATCATACCAGCTTTAGGTTTTCTGCATGTACAAGTTAGACTAAATTTAGGGTGATGAGGGCAGTGTAAGGTTTGTTTAATGCGAACTCCCTGTTTCCAGAATTCGCCCTCAAGCCACTTTGACAAGTTTTTAAACGTTGATTGAGAGTAATATTTTCTGGCAATCCCTGACTGATTGGTGACAATAACAATCTGATAGCCTTTTTTCTGCGCGTCTTTACACAGAGAGAAAATGCCGTCAATAAAATCAAAATTCTCTGGCTGGTAAACATAACCATGATTGATGTTTATTACCCCATCACGATCTAGGAATAAGGTCTTAAGTCCTTGAGATTTCTCTTCGGCCTCATATTTCATCTAATAGCTCTTTTGATTGAATGAGTGTTAACAATTTACCTGCTACATATTGGTGTCCCTGGGGTGAAATATGAGTAGGGTCGATATAGTGTTGTTTTTGCTCACCTTCAAAATCAGTGTAAATGTTTAGTTTAAAGATATTTTGATAGTTATTTTCCAGATTGCTCAAGGCCTGATTGTAACGCTCAATCTCTAAATTTCTGCTCGTATCTTTATTTGGTACGGTGTCGATAAGAATGATGGGGACAGCGTTTGAATTTTCTTTTATAGCTAAAATATTTTGAATGTACTCTTCAATGGGAACGACATTTTGAGTGCCAATTGATTCGTTTAGCCCAAACTTCTTACAAAGCTTTTTGAATTTTTTGGTAAGTTTTCTGCCTAACTTACGCCATTTTGAGTCGGGATAATAAAGTACGTAAGGTGCATATTTGAAGGTTCGCCATGAGTCAACCAAACCATACTGGATACAAAGCATGTCAATGCTGGTGTCGTATTTTTCTTTAAAATACTGAATGCCTTCTCGTGTGGTCGACATCGTATGGCCGCAATTAATTACTTCAATGTTTAACTTTTCTGCAAGTTTTTCAGGGTATGCATTGCCTTCAATAGCGGGTGTACCTAAGGTATTGCAGTCACCTAGGAAGAGTAGCCTTTTTCTTGTTTCTAATTTCGAACGTTGCATGATCAATGCCTTAATAATTCTAGGTATTGAGCATAGGTTTTCTCTGCAACACGCTCAATTTTTAATTCTGTCTCGACGTAGTGAAACTGTTTTTCCTGACTTTGTTTGAGTTGTTCCAAATTGTGTAGATGGTTTTGAATAATGTTTCTCAGGTTTGTTTCATCGGTTGAGTCAATCAAACAAGATTCAGGCAATAGGTCCTGTGCGCCGGGTACACGTGTTGATAAAACCGGTAAATGACTATGAAGTGCTTCGATTAACGCTAAGCTAAATCCATCTCTATTGGCGCAAATGACCATCATGTCGGCAATGTATAAAAGTGAGCGAGTATCAGAACGGTAGCCTGCTAAGCGTACGTTTTCGCTAGCTAGCGCTTCTAGTTGATTTCGTTCCGGGCCGTCGCCAAGTATTACCACATTCGCACTTAGACTTTTTGCAGCACGTACCAAGCACTCAAACTGTTTGGTTTTAACGAGTCTTCCAACGCCTAAAATTAATGGTTGTTTAGGGTCAAGCCCCAGTTCTTTACAAAAGCTGGATCGACTACTTGGAGGGAGTGTACAGGGTTCAATGCCGTTATGAATAACGATTGAGTGGATAGGCTTCACTGCATTCTGAATCCCCTCACTGACCACAAATACTTCGTCCATTTTTTTAAGGGGCCTATTATTCTTTTTTACGTTATGTGCGGTGGCAATTAGCTTTATCTGCTTATTCAAGAAAGGCTTAATTGTAGACACAATGGATGCCGCTTTATGCCCGTGAGCATGAATGATATCAGGTGTGTTTTTCTGAATTGCCTGATAGAAACTAAGTAATAGCGCCAAGTTTCGACGACTTCGACTCATGTTTATAGGTAGAAAATTAATTTTATTTGAAAATAAATCCTGAAAACAAGGTGCTGCGATCACGGTAATGTCGGCGTTAGTTAATTCACACATATGTTTTGCTTGCAGTGCTACTTGTCTTTCCATACCTCCAATCATTGGGCCAGTAGAAGCTAAGATAAGTAATATTTTCATTCCGTTTTAAGCTCTGTTCAGTAGGTTTTTAATGAGTGAAATTTTCAACTGTAAAAGTTAGCTGATTTTAACACGTCAATCCACTAAACTTGAGGCTCTTTTTTCGATCAAGATATCTATGATGGATTCCTTTAAAGCAAAGCTTGTTATTGTCTTGCTTAAACTATTAGCTAGTTTGAGCCTGAAGAACGCTCAACGTTTGGGAGCTTGGATTGGCCGTATTCTGTGGATGGGGGATTCAAGGTCAACCCGTGTGACTAAGGAGAATATTGAGTTATGTTTTCCTGAATTAACAGCCATAGAGCAACAGCAACTAATTAAGAATAGTTTGCTTGAAACCGGTAAGTTGTTTTCTGAATTTGGTATGGTTTGGGAGTGGCCGACAGAAAAAACCTTATCGCTTATACGCTCTGTTGAAGGTAAGGAACATCTGGATGCGATTGTTGAGAAAGGTAAAGGCGTCATCGTTCTAGCACCGCACCATGGGAATTGGGAAATGGTGGGCTTATATTTATCGACACTCCGCCCCATGGCTGCGCTCTATAAACCACCAAAAATAAAAGCCTTAGAGGAGTATATGTCCGCTGTGCGCGGGCGGCATGGGTCTGAGTTGGTACCGACTAATAAACGCGGTGTGATTCGTTTGTTTTCGATTCTTTCGAGTCAAGGAATGGTGGGGATTTTGCCTGATCAGGTACCTGGAGGAAATGGCGGCGTTTTGGCTCCTTTTATGGGAATTCCTGCTAACACAGTTAAGTTAGTCGCACGATTAATTAACCGAACAGATTGTGAAGTGGTGAGTCTGTGTGCGATTCGTTTGCCTAATGCTGAAGGTTTTAATATGGTTTTTCGTCCTGCAGACCCGGAAATATACAGTGATGATGTTGATACATCGGTGGCAGCATTGAATCGGTCTATAGAATGTTGTGTGAAAGATCACCCTGAGCAGTATCAGTGGGAGTATAAACGTTTCAAAGGAACTCAGTTAGACGGAAGAACAGTGTATAAATAATGATAGAAAACGTGAATATTATTTGTTTAAAATGGGGGGAGCTTTACGGTCCGGAGTATGTGAACCATCTGTATAATATGGTGAGTCGCAACTTATCGATCCCTTTTCGCTTTATTTGTCTTACAGAGCAAAGTGAAGGGATAAATGACAGGGTCGAAATTTTTCCGTTACCTGAGTTTGAAGAACCTCCATGGGAATATGCACGTTATTGTTCAGCTTGGCGAAAGTTAGCCCTGTTTAAGCCGGGTTTGGCGAACATGAAAGGCAAAGTTCTATTTTTAGATTTAGATGTCGTCATCATTCAATCGATTGATGCTTTATTTCATTATTCAAATAAATTGACAATTATTGAAAACTGGTACCAGAAGGGGCAGTTAGCAGGCCAAGCCTCTGCATTTTGCTTTGAAGCTGGTCAGCCTGTCGAACTATTAGACCATTATTTGAGTGACCCTGTGTCGGTTTTAAAAAAATACCAAACCGAGCAGGCTTATATCACAGGAGAACTAGGGCGTGAGGGATTTGAATTTTTTCCTGAGTCTTGGTGTCAAAGCTTTAAGAAGCACTGTATGCCGACAGGGCTTAAACGGTTCTTTTCTTCAAGGGTTAAGCAGCCAAAGGATGCAAAAATAATTATTTTTCATGGAAGACCTAACCCACCTGACGCCATCAACGGTACTTGGGGGAAGTCATTACCGTGGTATAAACGTTGGTATAAACGTGTACCTGCAAGCCCTTGGGTTGCTGATTACTGGTGTTAAATTATTGTTTTTGGTAAGCCTTGCTGAAAATGGCCCAATCAGATTCCTCCCATTGAATATCATAACGAACCTTTTCTTTTTCAAAGCTACGTTTTAGTCGGTCTAAATTGCTATGTTGCCATTTAGGCTGTGGCTTGAGTCGCTTTGCCCTGTCAAAATCAATCAACCAAAACTGTTTGTTTTTATCCTGAAGAATATTCTGAATATTCAAGTCTGCATGGTAAACACCATATTGGTGAAAGCGCGAAATAGTTAGGCCCAGCTGTTGGTAAAAAGCCTTATTTTGACGTTCTTTTAAAACCTGAACCAAATCTTGTGCGTTGGGGATGCGTTGCGTGAGTAGGTCTGCCTTATAGGTTAAACCATTGCGAATAACTTGAGCGGCTGCGGGAATAGGGACGGGTAAACCTAATTGATTTAATTCATTTAAAATATGAAACTCACTGATTGAACGACAGCTTTTCAGATTTTTATAAAGATAGTTATCTTTGCTTATTTTACTGATTAAACCGCCTCTTAAATAATGCCTGAGTACTAAGTCATGCCCTTCATGCTGAAGAAACCAAGTTGTACCGCGCCCTGTTTCTTGACCGGTAATGGCGCCTTTATCTTTCCAGTATGAGCCTAAAAAAATATCTGGAGAGGCATCAGAGAAAAAAGCTTTGTTAAATAAGTAGAACTTATTTTCATAGTGCTTGTTTTCAATTGTAAATGTGTCTTTTGGCATTCAGCATCCCTAAAGTTTTTTATCGGCTTCTGTTTGATAAATGGCTAAGGTGTCGTGACACATTTTATCTAAAGAAAAGTTTGCTTCAATATATTTTCGTGATTGTTTGAATATTGTAGCTTGTTCTTTGGAAGGTGTTGTCAGTGCTTTTGTAAGTGCTTGGTACATTGCTTGGCTATTGTTCGGTTCGCATAAAAATAATTGCTGTGATGGAGACAGTACTTCTTTGGTTCCGCCATGATTTGTCGCAACAACCAAACAGTTCATGGCTTGCGCTTCACAGCTTATTCGGCCAAATGATTCAGGTTTAATGGATGCTGAGATAACTATATCAGCAAGTTGGTAGGCGGCAGGCATATCATTGCAACCACCAACTAATTGGATGGTCTTTTCTAGCTTTAGTTTTTTAATGAGTGTCTCTAGTTCGTTCTGATAGCTGGTATTTCCATGATTGTCGCCAACAAATAAGCAGATAAAACCTGTATGCTCCATTTGGGATATCGCGTTGATCAAAATGGAATGACCCTTCAATCGGGTTAGCCGGCCTGGCAGCATAATGACTGTTTTGCTAGCAGAGATATTCCATTTTTTCCGAAGTTTGTCGACTCTGGATGTGTCGATTCTTGTAGAAGAAAATACTTCTGTATCAATCCCTCTATGTATGACTTGTATATTTTTAAAATCAGGCTGATAAATTTTTATGATATGCTCAGAAATAAAGTTAGAAACAGCAATGGTCAGGTTGCCTTTGAGCATGACCGAGTTATACCAGCGCTTTAAGCGATTACTGTGCCCATAAGCCCCATGAAAGGTTGTAATGTAAGGTGTTTTTGTATGGTTTGACGCCCAGTAACAGCTCCAGGCAGGGGCACGTGAACGAGCATGAACGATGTCTACGTTATAATCCTGAATTATTTTTTTTAATACCTGCGCATTTTTCCACATAACCCAAGGTTTTTTACTTTGAACAGGTAAGCTAATATGTGTTGCCCCCATATCATTTAACTGTTTAACCATACCTCCTCCCGAAGATACGACAATCGCTTGATGTCCTTGCTGAATTAAAGCGAAAGCAATATCTACAGTGCCTCTTTCGACCCCTCCGGATATTAAGGCTGGGAGCACTTGCATGACACATAATTTAGGTTTATCTGCGGCGCTATTCATATTCTCTCTTGCCGGGGCGTTGTTCAAAGTATTGATTTAGAAGCCATTGAGCGGCTCGATCTGCTTCCCATAAATTTATAATAGTGGGTGCTTTAATATCAGAATTTGATTGCCAGTCTTGAAAGCTACTGACATGCTGCTCTTGAATTAAATCTAGAATAGAACGTGCTACGCGAGTTGGTTTGTGTTTATTACTTGGGCTCATGTTAAATAAAAAGCTGGGTGCGCGGGCAGTCAAAGATTCGTAAACCATTGAGACGCTATCGGGTGTGATCCAGACGGCTGCACATTGCTGAAGTAGTGAGTCTAAGTCTTCAAGATTATTGTCTTGATAATGATAGATGCATAAATTTGGGATATTAAGCTTCATAAGTTGTGTCATGAATGAACTAGGTGTTCGTGGAGAGTTACTTAGTAGCCATTCTTTATCAGTATGCTTTCGACAGATAGCTTGAATTTGAGCAACAAGAGGCTGTGCTTGCCACTCGAAATGTTTTGACGGGCCGCCTATGAGCATTAAATGTTTTGTTTTTTGGGTGAGGTGAGAGGCTGGAGTTACTTTATTTAACGCACCACAAGTATTCAAAACCCGATTACTCTCTTTGAGCTTGTCATGTTTGGGGCATATGATGGCATCAAAAAAACTCAAAGGTAAGCTGGGTTTCATGAGCACTACGCTGAAGGCATGATGGGCTCGTGCGTTAAATAATAAAACTTTATGCGTTTTGTGTCCTGCGCCAATTATAATGTCTGGTGGCGTCCGCCCCTCGGTTTTATTCGTCTTTTTGAGAAAGGCCTCTAACCACGAGACTTGATTTAAGTTGGCATCAAGCCAGGTCGTTATAATTTTATGATGAGCGGAAAGCCGCTCCGAAAGACCGTGTAATTGGTTCAAATGACCAGGCCTGTCGTCATGAATAAACCAGATGGATAATGGGTTTTGGTCTGTTTTTATTTTTTGAGTCAATTTCTGTGTCGTCAAGTTATCGATATTCCAGTTTATTCAATCAAAGCTTCACTCTATTCAATCAAAGCACTACTGCGTTATACTGCGAATACACAGTCCCTTCGCTACACTAATTCGCAACCACGATGATACGCACTCTATGTCACGACTAGTTTACTCAATTCTGTTCGCATTATGTATGCCTTTTGTTTTTCTAAAATTATTATGGCGTGGATATAAAGCACCAGAATATCGTACGCGAAAATTAGAGCGGTTTGGCATTTTTAAAGCACCTGATCTGAATCGTAGTATTTGGGTACATGCAGTGTCAGTAGGTGAGGTGTTAGCGGCTGAGCCCGTTATTCGTGAGTTGCAAGCACGCTATCCTGAACGTGACATTGTGATCACCAGTATGACACCGACGAGTTCAGAACAAATATATAAGCTTTTTGGCGATAGTGTTTTTCATGTCTATGCACCTTATGATTTACCTTTTATGGTGAATTCTTTTTTGAGGCGTGTGCGTCCAGAGTTTCTTATTATTATGGAAACCGAGTTGTGGCCTAATATGATTCACCTGGTTCGTAAGAAAGGCTGTCCGGTCGTGATTGTGAATGCGCGTCTATCTGAACGTTCAGCAAACGGATATCGCCGCTTAAAACCCGCTGTTGGATGGATGTTGAATGAATTGTCGTTAGTTTTATGCCAATACAAAAATGATGCAGCACGTTTTAGTTCATTAGGGATATCCAGTGACAAAATTCATGTCACGGGAAGTGTGAAGTATGACGTGAATATTGACCCGAGCATTCATCGAGAAGGGCGGTTGTTGAGGCAATCTTTGAATAACTCGCAACCTGTGTGGGTGGCTGCCAGTACGCATGATGGTGAAGATGCGCGTGTTTTGGCCATTCATCTCCAGCTACGAGATTTTTTCCCTGATGCCGTGCTAATTCTTGTGCCTAGGCATCCAGAGCGTTTTGAAAGTGCTTTTCAGTTGGCTGAGCAAGCGGGATTCACTACTTATCGGCGTACCCATGAAGCACGCATTCCAAAAGATACGGATGTTTTTATCGTGGATACCATGGGGGAGCTATTGAATTTTTATGCGGCTTCTAATATCGCCTTTATTGGTGGGTCGTTAGTTGAAGTTGGTGGGCATAACCCGATAGAACCTGGCGCTTTAGGTTTGCCTATTTTAGCAGGGCCTCATGTCTTTAATTTTGAAGCGATTTGTGAACAACTGGTTTCTTCTGGTGGTATGGAAGTTGTTTTGGGAGAGGCTCGATTGTTAGTGGCGTTAAAACAGCTGATGGGTGACCCGGAAACTGCGCGAGCGCGGGGTAATAATGCGATGAACGAAGTGAATGCGAGTAAGGGCGCGGTAGCCCGGGTAGTGGACTATCTAGCGCCATTATTAGATGAGCATTAAAAAATTATTTTACAGGCTCTAACCACGCATTCAATATTTCTAAATCATTCATGTTAAGAGTTCCAGCAGAACGTCGAATGCGTAGATTGCTTTCGACAAAGTCAAAGCGGGCATTGGCGTAGTCTTTCAATGCAGTAAAGTAATTTCTTTCTGCGTCCAATACCTCAACAATGTTTCGAGTCCCGACTTTATAACCTTCCCTTGTTGCTTCAAGCGCACTTTCGCGTGAAATAATATTCTGTTTGAGTGATTCAACGGTTTGAATATTAGTTTTAATATTGATGTATTCGGTTCTTGTTTCAAGTCGTGCTTGTCTTTGTGCAGATGCTAAAAGGTGTTTGGCTTGTTCAACCTGATGTCTGGTTTGTCTCACACTTGCTTGGGTTGCGCCTCCTGAATAAATGGGGATGTTTAATGTCAGAGATATGGAGCCCTCTTCTGCTTCGTTGTTAGCCGGGTTCGAGTTGGTAAGCTTCGAATTGCTATATCCTGCATTTAAATCAAGTGTTGGTAGGTGCTGTGAGTTACTTGAACTTAATTGAGATTCAAGCGCTTTAAGAGCGTAGTCTGCTGACTTAATATTTAAATTATTTTCAAAAGCTGAATTTACCCAAGCTTCTGATGAATCGGTTGGGTCTAACGTGATAGGGAAATCGCTTTTAAGGGTAGATAGTTCGGACGTATATTCACCTGTCAGGCGAGATAAATTTTCGATCGCAATGGTTAAATTACCCTCAAAACGAATACGAGCAGTCTGCGACGAGTCATAAGATGCTTTTGCTTCATGGACGTCTGTAATGGCAATTAGACCGACATCAAATTGTTCTCTCGCTTGCTCATACTGGCGTTTAACGGCTGCTTCATGAGAGCGTGCAGATTTGAGGTTTTCTTGCTCTCTTAAAATATTGAAATAAGCTGAAGCAACATCAATGATAAGGTTTTGTTGGGCTGAAAGGTAAACAGCTTTCGCGCGAAGTGTACTTTGTTCAGCTGATGATAAAGTGTACCAGCTTGGCAAGTTAAAAAGGGGTTGCGCAAGCGATACAGCATAATTCAAGGTTTTGTAACTATTATCGCTTTGTGATTCGTTCGTATTATTCGTATTGGTTCTTCCTGCGCTTACGCGACCATTGAAAGACGGTAGTAAACCCGCAAGCGCTAGGTTCTCACCCTCTTGTTCCGCCAAAAAGGCTGACCTAGCCGAAAAAATTCCGGAGTCGTAATTTTCTGCATGTTGATAAAGGCTGATCAGATCAGAGCTTGCTGCAAAAGATTGACTGGCAATAGCCATAATGATGCTTGATAAGATTAGCTTGGGTGTTCGTATCATTTTATCTGAGTCCCGTTGTTGTTAGTGCGCACCTAGCGTGAAAATTCGCGGAGCAGGTCATTATGGACAATAACTTTTTAGAACTCTAGACTATGAACCTTCAAATCTCATTTATTTACAATCAGGCAAAGTACCAGATCTTGACACCCTGGCATAAACAAAGTGAATTTATCGACGCGAATAGGTATAAAGTAGGAACATGATCAAACAGCAATACGACCAAGATGATTTTGAAGTAATCGAGCGTGAAGCCTGCTTTAAGGGCTTTTTCAAGCTGGATCGCTTTCACTTTAAACACAAACGCTTTGATGGTTCATGGAGCAGGGTTGTGAGTCGTGAGATTTTTGTGCGTGGTAACGCCACTTGTGTATTGCCTTATGATCCCGTGGAAAGCAGAGTTGTATTGTTGGAACAATTTAGGGTTGGTGCTGTTGCTTTTGAAGATGCTGAACTTGAAGTTAAGGCGCTTGAAAAAGAGCCGGCGCAATCTCCTTGGTTGATTGAATTAGTGGCAGGTATCAATGAGCAAGGTGAGCAGCCAGAAGAGGTTGCTCGACGAGAAGCGGTTGAAGAAGCCGACCTGGAATTAGGTGAGCTGGTTCATATTTGTGATTATCTTGTTTCTCCGGGAGGATCAACTGAGAAAGTCCATTTATATTGTGCTCAAGTTGATAGCCGTAATGTGGGTGGCGTGTTTGGTCTAGAGGAAGAAGATGAAGATATACGAGTACATGTTGTTACATTCGATGATGCAATGTTAATGATGGAAAGTGGTCAGATCAATAATGCTGCTGCCATTATTTCGTTGCAATGGCTTGCCTTGAATCGGAATAAAATTGATGAAAATTGGTTGGATAAGGCTAAATAAGGGCTTGTATGCGGAAAAAATATATTCCTGATTTAGTGCAGCTTGGGGCTTTATATGAAAGCAACTACAGTCGCTTGCTTAAACTGATTCGTATCATGGGGGATTCTGAAAAAATGGAATTTAATCTGCATACAGAACATCACTTCGTCGGCAAAGTATTGATTCAATTACTTGAGTCATGCAAGTACACAGATACCTTCTTACTAGAGCAGACCGCTGCCGCAGGCAAATGGGTGAATAATCCGAAACTGACGGTGCGTTTATATCATGATGCGGTGGTGGCAGAGGTTGTCGGTCATCAAGGTCAACAGGCGACTAATGGTGTGAATGATTACCCCAATAAATCCATGCACCATCCAGATGAGAAGAATCAGCTGAATTCATTCTTGTCTGAATGGCTGAACTTCTGCTTAATGCATGGATGTTGCGACGCACTTCCGTTTAAACGCGCCTAGTTGTGAATTTTCTATCAGAAAAAACTAACTGCCACGATATAATTATATTTACGAGTGTTAACTACGTCCGTTATTACAATAAAAAACTAAAAATAGTTAACGAATAGCTACCCAAATTCGAAAACTTAACTAATTTAAGGTAAGGGCTAAATAAAACTAGCTTGATGAAAGTCTTTGGGTATGCAATGAAGCATATTAAGTTAGTGGGTAATGCACTGTGTTAAATTAGTATTATGATCATTTACCAATGCTCATAGATGCAAATGAAAAAGAGTCGAAAAGATAAATGTCTAGTGAAAACAGCGCGGATAACGCTATTTTAAATATCCTCCATTTAACGGATTGCCATTTGACGAAAAGTGAAGATGGTGAACTGTTAGGGATGAATACTCGTGACAGCTTAGAGGCTGTCTTGGATGAAGTGAATAAGCAGCATGCGAATCCTGATTACGTTCTCGCGACCGGTGATCTAGCGCAAGATGCGTCTTCCGATGCCTATGAGTATTTTAAGTCAAAAACCTCTCGTTTTGCTTGTCCTGTTTCGTGGTTTCCTGGTAATCATGATGACCGGGATGTGATGCGAAAGGTGATTGGCTCCGGTTCTGAATTAAACAAAGTTGTGCGTGTGGGCGCTTGGCAATTTATCTTATTGGATTCAATGGTGAGTGGTAAAGTCCATGGCTTTTTAGAGTTGAGTGAGCTCAAGACGCTTGAAGCTGCCTTAAAAGAACGGCCAGACCTACATACATTCGTTTGTTTACATCATCACCCTATTGATATCGATAGTGCATGGCTGGACAATATAGGCCTTCATAACAGGGATGAATTTCTTAAAATTATTGACCGGTTCGATAACGTGAAGGCTATTCTATGGGGGCATATTCATCAGCAGATTGATGGTTCTAGGAATAACGTTAATTTGTATGCGACACCTTCAACCTGTATTCAATTTCTACCAAAATCTGATGATTTTGCTATTGATACCATTGCTCCCGGTTATCGCTGGTTAAAATTATATCCAGATGGCGCAATAGAAACGAATGTTGTTAGAACCACAGACTTTGAATTTAAGTTAGATTTAGATAGTAATGGGTACTAGTTCCACTTATGAAGGCGCTTATTTATCTTCATGGTTTTAATAGTTCACCTCAATCTAAAAAAGTGCGTCTGACGTGTAATTATTTTGAAACAGAATCATCTAATTTTACGGTTCATGTTCCCGCTCTTCCTTTTCGACCGAAAGATGCAATTCAAGTGGTTGATGAGCTGATTCAGTCTCTTGGTTTAACATCTATAGCAGGCTTTATTGGCAGTTCCCTAGGAGGGTACTACAGTTTGTATTTTCAGCAGCGGTATCAATTGCCTGCAGTATTGATTAACCCAGCTGTTCAGCCTTACACCCTTTTACTCGATTATTTAGGCGAGAATGTTAACGTGTATACTGATGAACGTTACATTGTAGAGATGAAACACATGGATGAGCTAAGGTCTCTTGAGGTGACTAGCTGTGCCACGCCAGAGAATTTATTGTTATTAACTCAAACAGGCGATGAAGTTTTAGCATATCAAGACGCTGTTACGCGCCTTCATGGCGCAAAAATGTGGGTTCAGTCTGGCGGGAGTCATGCTTTTGATGGGTTTCGTAAAGTTTTACCTGCTATAAATAGTTTCTTTCAATTAAGTCTTTAATTTTAAAATTCAACTACTTCCAAGCATTTCTGAATGTACTTCTTTCGAATATTTCCTCTTTTTGACCCAATACAGGTCAAATGCTGGTGGTTTTTTCCCCAATCATTCAGGTAAAATGCCCGTCTTATTTTGGCCTTATTTTTTAGTATGGCTGTTTCTTTTGCTTTTTAGTCTGGAGAGTACTCTTGGGATCAAAAACCGTATTGCACGATGAGCATCAAAATTCTGGCGCTAAAATTGTTGATTTTGGTGGTTGGGATATGCCTCTTCATTATGGCTCTCAAATAGAAGAACACCATATAGTTCGTCAATCTGCGGGGATGTTTGACGTCTCTCACATGACTATTGTTGATATCCAAGGCGCTCAGTCCCGTGAGTTTCTACGTTACCTATTAGCAAATGATGTCGATAAGCTAAAAGAAACAGGTAAAGCGCTTTATAGCGGTATGCTTGATGATAATGGTGGTGTAATTGATGATTTAATTGTCTACCGCATGCCTCAGGATTACCGTGTCGTTGTTAATTGTGGCACACGTGAAAAAGATTTAGCGTGGATGGAAAAACAGGCTAAGTCTTTCGATGTAGAGTTAAATGAACGACCAGAGCTTGCGATGATAGCTATTCAAGGCCCGGAAGCAATTGAAAAAGTTAAAGCGGTTAAAGCTGCCCAAGCTGAATTGATAGGGCGGCTAAGCGTTTTTCAAGGGCTTGAAGATAGTAACTGGATGTTTTGTCGAACGGGTTATACCGGAGAAGATGGTCTTGAAGTGTTGGTGCCCGAAGCCGAGGCTGCAGCATTTTGGAAAGCCTTGGTATCTGAAGGTGTAAAACCTTGTGGTTTAGGTGCAAGAGATACCCTTCGTTTGGAAGCGGGTATGAACCTTTATGGTTCTGATATGGATGAGTCTGTAACGCCGTTGCAGTCAGCGATGGCGTGGACTGTTTCATTTACGGATGATCGAGACTTCATAGGTAAATCAGCTTTAGTTGCACAAAAAGAAACAGGTGTGCCGAATAAGTTAGTTGGTTTGGTTTTGGAGGCGCGTGGTGTTCTAAGAGGGCATCAAAAAGTCATTGTTGATGGTTTTGATGATGGCGAGATTACCAGCGGAACGTTTTCACCTACTTTAGGCTATTCGGTGGCGCTTGCCAGAGTACCTAGCGAAACTGGTGATACTTGTTTAGTTGAAATGCGAGGCAAGCAAATACCCGTTCAGGTTGTCAGGCCTCCATTTGTTCGTAATGGCCAAAAAGTATACAAATAATTTACTGAATTGATTTTATTGACTACCTTTTATTTGAATCTATTAAATTCAGATAAAAATTTCTTGAAAATATTTAAGCATTTTAGTTTGAGGAAAGAAGAATGAGCACAATCCCTGGAGATTTAAAATACCTACCAAGCCACGAATGGGTGCGTTTAGAAGATGATGGTGAAACCGTTACGATTGGTATTACTCATCATGCACAAGACTTATTAGGTGATGTGGTTTTTGTAGAGATGCCTGAGATTGGCGCTGAAATTGTTGCCGGTGAAGAAGCCGGGGTTGTTGAATCAGTTAAAGCTGCTTCTGATATTTTCTCGCCAATTGCCGGAACAGTCACTGAAGTAAATGAAGACCTTGAAGACTCGCCTGAATTAGTTAACAGCGAGCCATATGATGATGGTTGGTTTTTCAAAATGAAAGTAAGTGACACGGAAGAGTTGGAAGGATTAATGAGTCCTGACGCTTATAAAGAACTATGCGAAGCTGAAGAGCATTAAGCTCGTTTTGTAATCGTTTTAATTTATATATCTAGTGGTGAGTGAAAGCTCACCCGTAGTTTCCTTTCTTTGTGTGCAACGTTTATAAAGTGGCTAATGAATAGTCGAATAGTAAACGTTAGTGCGCCTCCCTAGGAGGATTGTTCATGCCCTTTATTCCGCATACTGATCAAGATGTCCAAAAAATGTTGGACGTGATCGGTGTAGATTCAATTGATGATTTGTTTGATGAAATACCTGAGCACCTTCGTGCAAAGCCTATGGATGGCATTCCAGAAGGTTTAAATGAAATGGCAATGATGCGAGTCTTGTCAGAAAGAGCTCAACAAGATGATGGTGCGCTTTGTTTTATTGGCGCAGGTGCTTATGAGCACCATATTCCTGCAGCTGTTTGGAGTACAGCGATGCGTGGCGAGTTTTTAACTGCCTATACACCGTATCAGGCTGAAGCAAGCCAAGGAACGTTGCAGTTGATATACGAATACCAAACTATGATGTGCCAGATTACAGGTTTGGATGTGTCTAATGCTTCATTGTACGATGGTGCGTCCGGCTTGGCAGAAGCCGTGCTTATGGCTATTAGAGCCAACAGAAAATCGAAAAGTAAAAAGGTGCTCTTGGCAGGAAGTGTACATCCGCTATATAGAAAAGTTGTGAATGATATCGTCAGCAATCAAGGGATTACTTTAGATACTCTTCCTCTCAATACACAAGATCTTTGTATTGAGCATGAGGCACTAAGTCAGTTTGAATCACAAGATTACGCGGCATTAGTCATTGCTCAGCCAAACTTTTTCGGCACTCTGGAAGATGTTAATACGCTTACAAATTGGGGGCAGAATCATGGCATGTTAGTGATTGGTGTTGTGAACCCCATGGCGATGGCGATGCTCGCTCCGCCGGGAGAGTGGGGCGATAATGGCGCTGATATTGCGGTGGGTGAAGGTCAGCCCTTAGGTTTACCGTTGGCTTCAGGCGGCCCTTATTTTGGTTTCATTTGTTGTAAGCAGAAATTGGTACGTCAAATGCCGGGGCGGATTATAGGGCGAACTGTTGATCTGGAAGGTAAAGAAGGTTTTACTTTAACACTTCAGGCTCGGGAGCAGCATATTAGACGTTCTAAAGCGACCTCGAATATTTGTACTAACCAGGGTTTAGCTGTTACAGCAGCGACAGTTTATCTCACTTTATTAGGCTTTAACGGCTTATTAAAGGTCGCTCAAGCGAGTCATCATAATACGAATTTACTCGTAAGCAAATTGCAGGGTATTAGCGGTGTCACAATTCGCTCACCTAAAACGGTCTTTCATGAGTTTGTGATTGAATTAGACCGTAATGTTAGCGGAGTGATTGAGTTAATGGCGGAGCAAGGGGTTTTGGGAGGGTTTGATCTAACAGACTATTACGCAGAGCTTGGAAACTGTTTGTTGGTTTGCGTTACAGAAGTCAAAACTGAATCTGACCTGGATTTATTTGTTGATGCACTAAAGCGTGCTCTGCAAGAAGGAGCAGTTAAATGCTAATTTTTGAAAACGGTAGTAAAGGAAGAAATGCGACCTCTCAAATTCCACAGAATGTTTCTGAGGATACTGACCTTCCAAGTGAATTTTTACGTACAAGTATAGCCGATTTACCTGAAGTTTCTGAGCTGCAGACTGTCAGGCATTTTACAAATCTTTCGAGGAAAAATTTCTCAATTGATACTCAATTCTACCCTTTAGGTTCTTGTACAATGAAGTACAACCCAAGAGGTGCTCAACAAGCAGCAAGTTTACCTGGATTTTTATCTCGCCATCCTTTTGCGCCAGAGTCGTATAGTCAGGGTTACTTGTCTTGTGTTTATGATCTTCAGCAGACACTGAAAGAAGTGACCGGAATGGCGGGTGTATCGTTAAGTCCCATGGCTGGTGCTCAAGGTGAATTTGCTGGTGTTGCCATGATCAAGGCATATCATGATGGCCGAAAGGATTTTGAGCGTACAGAAATTATTGTCCCTGAAGCGGCACATGGTACGAATCCAGCAACAGCCGTCATGTGTGGTTATAAAGTTAAAGAAGTTCCTGTTCGAGCTGATGGCGATGTGGATCTGGAAGCGCTTAAGGCTGCCGTTGGTCCACAAACCGCAGGTATTATGATGACCAATCCTTCTACTTGCGGTGTATTTGAGCGGCAAATAGAAGAGATCGCTAAGACGGTTCATGATGCAGGAGGGTTACTGTATTACGATGGCGCGAACTTGAATGCCATTTTAGGTAAAGTTCGCCCTGGCGATATGGGGTTTGATGTACTTCATATGAACTTACATAAAACGTTTGCGACGCCTCATGGTGGTGGAGGCCCAGGTTCAGGTCCTGTTGCTGTAGGTGAGCGACTGCTGCCTTATTTGCCAACACCTATGGCGGATTGTAAAAAGAGTGAATCTGGTACGGTAAGTTATCATTGGGTAGATGAGAAAGAATTGCCAGAAACTATTGGCCGCTTAAGTGCATTTATGGGTAACGCAGGAATTGTATTGCGTGCTTATATCTATGCGGTTTTATTAGGTCGGGATGGTTTGCTTCGTGTGGGTGAAAATTCAACACTGAGTGCAAATTATATGGCGAAGCTTATGTCTGATGCGGGCTTTAAATTAGCTTATGAAGATCGACGTGCGACACATGAGTTTATTGTTACCATGAGTAAGCAGGCGAAAGAATTAGATGTAACGGCAATGGATTTTGCTAAGCGCCTTCTCGATTACGGCTATCATGCTCCGACAACTTATTTCCCATTGCTTGTTCCTGAATGTCTATTAATAGAGCCTACAGAAACAGAGTCTATTGATGAAATTGAAGGTTTTGTTAAAGCGATGATTGCAATACAGAAGGAGGCTGAAACATCGCCTGAAAAGTTGAAAGGGGCGCCGTTTACTCAGCCTGTTCGACGTTTAGATGATGTGAAAGCTGCAAGAGAATTGGATGTTGCTTACCAGAAAGTGATGGAATAATTTTTTAAAGCAATAAGTACTTTCTTATAGGGCAAGTACGCGAGTACCTTTTATATTGGTAAATAATGGTATTCGTGTGCCGCCCTGTAAATAACGGTCATATTTTTTGAATCATATCTATTAGTAAACATTAACACCCATGTCACTGAAATTTTCTTTCAGTTCATCAATGTCATAATTGGTCAGTCCAAGGTGCTCAAGGATGTCGTCCTTATTGTTATCCCATTCGGGGTCTGAGTCCTGCATTCCTAATACTTTATAATTCCCACAGATATGTTCTGCCAGTTTCAATACTGCCAATAATGTTTTTTGGTGTTGGTTTTTTCCATCTTTAGCACTAAATATTTGCTGTGTATTATGGTGTTCCGAAATAACCTGACAAATATGATTAGGTAAGTTCCAAGATTTGGCAGTGTAGTAGCCTACGACACAATGGTTGGTATTGAACTGTTCATTTTCCAGGTCAATGATGCGCTCATGATCTCCTGAATAGGTTTTTTCCATTACCTTTAGGTAGTCATCAAATTTTTTCATCATGAGAGGGATGCCGCTATTATGAAATAGACCTAATGTATAAGCTTCATCAGGGGTAGGGTAGCCTACTCTTTTTGCAACGGTAGCGCAGACCATCGCGATGTCATTGGCGGTATCCCAGAAACGAGTTAATGCAACAATTTTCTCATCTGACATTTCACCTTTAATGGCTATGCCATTTAAAATATTGATCACCGTGTTAATCCCTAACAAAGAGACGGCTTGTTCAATTGAGGTGATTTTGTTACTTAGGCCATAAAACGGAGAATTTACAAATTTCAGCATAGTGCCAGCCAAACCAACATCTTTTGCAATGAGTTTTGCGATGCGAGTGATGTCTGGATCAGGCATGATTTGCTCCATTTGCAAATCAACCAAAATTTGAGGCTGTGTTGGAACAGAAATGCCGTGCAGTATCTTGGCAATTTGTTCTTCGGTTAGGTCGGCAGGCATGCCACTATATCTCCTGATACTTCATTCTTTAAAACTATGTTATCTAGATTAGTGTAGACCTAATTGTTTAAATTACTATGGTTATTTGATCTGTTCTTTTGCTTCAATTTCTAAAAAATTAGGTTCAGGATAAAAAATAAACACTTCAACATGCGTGTGTCCTTGGTATACTCCGCCCTTTATTTGCTTGTGTGGCGATTGTTAGTTCGGTTTGAGGGTATTGATGATGGAAATGAATGTGTTGCAGTTAAATAAAGGCGCTGAAAAAAGACTAAAGCAAGGGCATCTTTGGATTTATAGTAATGAAGTAGATGTAAAGGCAACGCCACTTAAGTCATTTGTTCCCGGTGAGCAAATTATAGTAAAGGATCATGTCGGGCGAGAAATGGGCGTGGCTTTCATGTCTCCATCGTCGTTAATTTGTGGTCGTTTGATTAGTCGGGATCCAAAACAAAAAATGGATCAGTCTTTATTGGTTCATCGATTAAAAATTGCATTGTCTCTGCGTGAGCTTGCTTTTGATAGTCCCCATTATCGTTTAGTTTTTGGTGATAGTGATGCGCTTCCAGGCTTGGTGGTTGATCGTTTTGGTGATGTGCTTGTCGTGCAAATTTCTTCGGTGGGGATGGAAACTCTGAAAGATGAGTTGTTGGTAGCATTAGAAAAAGTCTGTAAGCCCAAGACGATATTATTTAAGAATAATGGGAAAATGCGCGCACCAGAAGAGCTGGAATCTTATGTTAAAGTAGGTTTTGGTGAAGAAATTGAAGATGCACCGCTTGAAGAAAATGGTGTGAAATTTATTGCTCCTGTGGTGACTGGGCAAAAAACAGGCTGGTTTTACGACCATAGAATGAATCGGGCACGATTAAAAGACTATGTGAAAGGCAAAAGAGTATTAGATCTGTACAGTTATGTTGGAGGCTGGGGCATTCAGGCTGCTGCTTTTGGCGCGGAGTCTGTTACGTGTGTTGATAGCTCTTCTTTGGCTTTATCTTATGTTGCTAAGAATGCAGTGTTAAATAATGTTGAAGATAAAGTGAATAGCATTGAGGGTGATGTCATTGAAGTGTGTCGTCAGCTAATTGAAGAAGGCGAAAAATTTGATGTAGTAATTGTTGATCCACCTGCTTTTATTCCTCGACGTAAGGACCAGAAAGTAGGTGAAAGAGCTTATCAGAAGCTTAACCAGCTCGCGATGCGCTTATTAAATCGGGATGGTTTACTCGTGTCAGCATCGTGCTCGATGCATCTCTCTCGACCAGCATTAGTTACTGCTTTGCGGTTGTCAGGCCAAACACTTGAGAAGCGTTTGCAGATTATTGAACAAGGTGCTCAGGGGGCTGATCACCCTATTGTTCCGGCGATTCCAGAAACAGAATACCTTAAGGCGATGTTTGTTCGAGTGCTTCCTTTGTAACAGGGAGTGACTTCAAAAGTAATAATTGCTTTTTTCTTTCATCTATCTCTTCGGGGTGAAGGTTGTTTTTCGCATGCTCTTTTAGTTGTGAAAGAGCATGTTTCTCCATTTTATAAGCTTGTTGGATTAACCGGGTGCTTTCGCTTGGTAGTAGTTCGTGTAATGTTTGTGGGTAAAACCCGTCCTTGGTGAGCCATGCCGCTGATAGTTTGTGTATGTCTTCCTTGATTTGTGCTGCTAATAATTGAATATAATGGCTTCGTCGATACTTTGGTGTGACTTCTTCTGTCATATCGGTCAGCGCTTCAAACTCAATGCTTCGCTCTTGTGGGGTTTGATTTAAGCCGCCAGTCAACATGAACTCCAAAGCATGAAAGCCAATTGCAACATAGGCTGAATCAGTAAACTGGTGTTCGTTATTTAGGTATTCGGGAGAGATTTCTTGTTCCGAAAAAGCTAAACCACTGGAGGGGTAATTTGGTACTGCATCTAAATAGCCGGGGATGATCGGGTATTGGTCTAAGCGAATATATAACGGGTGAATGACTGATGGCTGGTTTTGGCTTAAATCAAACTCAGGGTGTGGTATATCAATTTGTTGGAATACCTGAATTAGCATGTATCGCTTATGAGTTTCTAAAAGTACGCTTTTAGCCCTATTTAATAGTGAAGGCGAAGGTGAATTAGCAAAGTCTGTGATGGCATTTTGTAGGGCGATACTGGAATCGGCGAGTTGTTTAAACGAGTCTTTTGCTGCATTTAAAAATATCTGCAAACTATTCGTGTTAATAGTGTGCGAGCTGGTGTCTAAAGTTTTGGGCAATTCAGTTGTTTCTGTTTTGGGCGCCTGCTCTGTTTGACTGTTGCAACCAATGAGGGTGAAACACGTTATTAGTAGTGATGTAAATATGCTGACTTTGATCATTTTCTGCTACTTGATGTTCGGGGGTTGAGGTGTGTTTACTAGTCGTCCCTTAAGGTCTGAATTGGCCAATTATTCTTCTCGCAATAAGCTCGTAATGTATCGTCTGGATCAACTGCAATAGGGTGATCAACCAATTTGAGTAAAGGCAGATCATTATGCGAGTCACTATAAAAGTAAGCGCCATCGATTGATAGATCCTGGTTTTCTAGCCAAGTATTTAGGCGAGTTATTTTCCCCTCTTTAAAACTTGGTGTGCCGGTAATGTTTCCAGTAAACCCTTGGTTGTTCTGTTCTGGAATAGTCGCAATTAAGTCATCTACGCCTAATGATTTGGCAATCAGTTCTGTTACAAAGTGATTTGTTGCAGTGATTATCAGCAAGTAGTCGCCTTGTTCACGATGTTTTGATATTAAGGCTTTCGCTTTAGGAAGCATTATAGGAAAAATCTTTTCTTCCAAAAAAATATCACGCCATGATAATAAGTCTTCTACAGCATTGTTTGCTAAAGGCTCTAATGCAAAAGCAAGGTACTCTTCAATTTTTAGCTTGCCTGATTGGTAATCTTGAAAAAACTGGTCGTTTTTAGCTTGATAGTATTCAGCGTCAACAATTTTCCGCTCTACTAAAAACTCTCCCCAAGCATGGTCGCTATCACCTGCAATCAAGGTATTGTCTAAATCAAAAATTACTAAGGCCACTTATAAAAACTCCGCTAAACTAAATATAAGACAAATCATATCAGAAAAGTAGTTAATATAAGAAAAGTGGCTAGGCAGATTTATCAAAATTACGTATCTAAGTGAAAAAATAGTATAAATAATAAGGTGATAGCGCTTACTTGATTGCTGATTGACAAAATTTCTGGAAGAATGAAACAAGACTAAATAATTATAAGGAAAATAGAGTGATAGATTCTGACGGATTTAGACTGAATGTCGGAATTATTCTCGCGAACCAATATAATCAGGTTCTTTGGGCGAAACGAATTGGGCAGAGCTCTTGGCAGTTTCCACAGGGTGGAATTAAGGTCAGTGAAACACCAGAAGAAGCGCTATATCGAGAGCTGCATGAAGAGGTCGGATTACTCCAGACTGACGTGCAAATCATCGCCACGACAAAGGGTTGGTTGCGTTATAGGTTACCAAAAAAAATGATCCGTCATAATTCGCACCCATTATGCGTTGGACAAAAGCAAAAATGGTACTTGTTGAGAATGTTAAGTTCAGACTCAAAAGTATCAGTGAATTCCAGCAATAGTCCAGAATTTGATAGCTGGAAGTGGGTTAGTTATTGGTATCCATTGGGGCAAGTTGTTTCATTTAAGCGAGAAGTATACCGACGGGCAATGAAAGAGTTGTCTTCCGACTTATTCAAATTAGAGTTTGATCTGCCTGAAACGGCGAGAGGGAATTAATGAATGCTTAGTATGCTTCGGAGCATCATCCAAGAAGTAAATGGCGCCTTAAATCTAGAGGAGGCACTCAATGTTATCGTAAGGCGTGTCCAAGAGGTCATGTCTACTGAAGTATGTTCGATTTACCTCCTTGATGAAGAAAGAAAACGTTACATATTAATGGCATCCAAAGGCCTTAACCCTGACTCAATTGGTAAGGTTAGTATGGGGTATTCGGAAGGCTTGGTTGGCTTGGTTGGCGTTCGAGAAGAGCCGATTAACCTTGAGCATGCTCAAGAACATGAACGTTATCGATACTTTCCAGAAACTGGTGAGGAACGATATGAGAGTTTTCTGGGTGTTCCAATCATCCATCATAAAAAAGTTTTAGGCGTTTTAGTTGTTCAAGAGGCTAGTAATGTCCGGTGTTTTGACGAAGGTGAAGAGGCCTTTTTAATTACCGTCTCTGCTCAGCTTGCGAGTGTTATTGCACACAATGAAGCAACTAGTGTTATAGCAGGGCTTACACCAACCGGGCAGTCAGCCAAGGATATTTCATTTAAAGGGGTAGCAGGAGCTCCTGGTGTTGCAATTGGTAGAAGTGTGGTGATGTTCCCGCTTGCTGACCTAGATGCCGTTCCTGATCGAAACTCTGAAAATATTAAAGAAGATATACTCGCCTTTGAATTAGCCATTAAATCTGTTCGTAGTGATATCCAGCGTGTTGGTTCACGACTATCGGAACAATTAAGGCCGGAAGAGCAAGCGTTGTTTGATGTTTATTTGGCAATGCTGGATGACAATGCTTTAGCCGGAGAGGTTAGGGATCAAATCAATTCAGGTAAATGCGCCCAGTCTGCATTGAAAAATATAATTAATGACTATGCCCGCCATTTTGAAATGATGAATGACGCCTATTTGAGCGAACGAGCAGTAGATATAAAAGATTTAGGCCGGCGAATACTGTCTTATTTGCAAGAAAATGATCATAGCGCAAGGGAGTATCCAGAAAATACTATTTTGGTCAGTGATGAATTGACTGCGACGATGCTGGGAGAGGTATCTAGAGATCGGTTGATAGGTTTGGTATCTATAAAAGGTTCGGGTAATTCGCATGTTGCCATTCTTGCTCGAGCGATGGGTATTCCGACAATTATGGGCTTAGTGGATGTACCGCTGACTCAACTAGATGATAAAGAGCTCATACTTGATGGTTATAATGGTGAGTTGTTTGCCTGCCCTTCAGATGATCTACGTAGCTTTTATTATCATATTGTCGAAGAAGAAAAACAGCTGGATCAAGGCTTAGAGCCGTTAAAAACCTTACCTTGTGAGACGACAGATGGACATCGAGTTGCGGCATGGGTGAATACGGGTTTAATGACTGATGTTGTTCGATCTTTAAATCAGGGGGCTGAAGGTGTGGGCTTATATCGCACCGAAGTACCTTTTAAGATAAACGAACGTTTTCCTAGTGAGCAGGAACAATTAGCCTGTTATCGCGAGCAACTTGAAGCATTTGCTCCCAGCTATGTCACGATGCGTACTTTAGATATAGGCGGTGATAAATCACTCTCTTATTTTCCGATCACCGAAGAGAACCCGTTTTTGGGGTGGCGTGGCATACGAGTAACGTTGGATCATCCTGAAATTTTTCTAGTCCAAATGCGAGCGATGTTGAAGGCTAGCGTTGGTTTGGATAATTTGCGCATTATGCTGCCGATGATTTCAAATGTTAATGAGGTTGAAGAAGCTTTACATCTAATTTATCGTGAATATCATCAGCTTCGCTCTGAAGGTTTTGATGTTTCTATGCCACAGGTTGGTGTAATGATTGAAGTGCCTGCGGCTGTTTATCAGGTGCGAGAGTTAGCAGAACGAGTTGACTTCCTATCGGTTGGGTCGAATGATTTGACGCAGTATTTATTAGCGGTTGATCGAAATAATCCACGTGTAGCCTCGCTTTATCATTCCTTTCATCCAGCAGTACTTCAGGCTCTATATAGTATTGCGAAAGACGCTAAAGAAATGAAGGTTCAACTGAGTATTTGTGGTGAATTAGCCGGTGACCCAGTAGGAGCGGTACTATTAATGGCGATGGGGTATGAGGCATTATCAATGAATGCCTCTAATTTATTGAAAGTAAAGTCAGTGATTCGAGGGATTGATTTAAAATGGGCTAAAGACCTGTTGGAAAGTGTGTTATTACTTGATTCACCATTTATTATTCAAAGTACTTTGAACTTAGCTTTGAAAGAAGCTGGGTTTGGTCGGTATTTAAGGCCTGGTAAATTAAAAGATGATTAAGTTCCCCTAGTGTGAATACTCTAAATTAAAGACTTAATCTGAATTAATGTTTAAAATGTATTTAGAGAAATATGTTATGAGGTTGTTGAATGTCTAAAGTTGTTCAGAAAAACAAAGGTAAACCTTCTCTAGGTCTTGCTCTAGGTGGCGGTGGCCCACTAGGTGGTATTTATGAGATCGGTGCTTTAAGAGCTTTAGATGAAGCATTGGAAGGTTTGGACCTGAACGATCTTAGTGTTTATGTTGGGGTCAATTCAGGATCTTTTGTTGCTGCGAATTTAGCGAATCAAATGACACCCGCCCAGATGTGTCGTATTTTCGTTAGAAATGAAGATGATGTTCACCCTTTTCATCCTGCGGTGTTTTATCGCCCTGCATTCTCTGAATATATGAATCGATTTCGGGCAGTACCAAAATTGTTGTTTAATGCCGGGCTGAACTTAGTTAGTAACCCGAATGATCAAAGTATACTTGAATCATTAACCGTACTTGCTGATGCAATTCCTTCAGGTATTTTTGATAATGACGGGTTTCACCAGTATGTTTCTCGCTCTTATAGTTCGCTTGGGCGGACCAACCATTTCAAAGAGCTTCGTAAGCGTTTAATTATTCTTGCAACTGATTTAGAAACCGGGCAAACCGTTCGTTTTGGTAATGAGATGCAAAAAGATATACCCATTTCAAAAGCTATTCAGTCAAGTATGGCGTCACCTGGAATTTATAAGCCTGTTGAGGTTGAAGGGCATTATTATGTTGATGGCACCTTAAATAAAGGTATGCATACCTCTGTTGCGATAGATAATGGTGCTGATATTGTTTTTGCAATTAATCCCGTAGTACCTATCGATGTGCATCAGGCTGTTGAGACAGGAACGATGAAGCGAGAAGAATTAGTCGGCTCTGGGATGCCAAAAGTGCTTTCGCAGTCTTATCGAACCATGGTGCATTCACGTTTAACTTCTGGTTTAAATGCTATAGAGCGGGACTGTCCTGGACGTTCAGTGCTTTTATTTGAGCCTGCTCGGGATGATGCAAATTTGTTTTTTTCAAGTGTATTTAGCTTCAAGGCTAGAAAAATGATGTGCGAACAAGCCTATCAGCTGACACGTGAAAATCTTCGTAGCAGGGCTGATGAGCTTGAAAAGATACTTGGGCCAGCTGGCATTCGCATTCGGCATGATATTTTGGAAGATGAAAATAGAACGCTTAGTACTGGTTTGTACGGTGAAGCGTTACCAACCTATCAACCAAGGGTCGACAAAAGGGCTAAAATATACTCTACGAAAAAAGAAGCATCGAATGAAAGTTATTTAGAGAAAGTAAGCCAGAAAGTAGTGTCACTGTTTTAATTTTTATTAGTGAATTTTACTGAATAGGAAAGCGACCTGAATTGGCATAATTTGAGCTATGGCTCCCTGGACTGGTCTGCGATGTTTAGCTTATCTAAATATTCCTGCCATAGCTTTTCTTTATTTTGGCAAAATTGATAAAGTAGCGGCCAAGAATATAAGCCTGAATCATGTTGATCACTAAAGGTTATTTTTACTGCATAGTTTCCAGTCGGTTCTATTTTCTGGATCGTGACAAGCTTCTTCCCATATTGTAATACTTCATTTCCCTGGCCGTGTCCTCTTACTTCGGCTGATGGAGAAAGAACCCTAAGAAACTCAAAGCTCAGTTCGTAAGTTTTTGCTCCTTCATACGTAAGTTCTAGACAGTTAGAACCATTTTTAATCTTAAGCTGCTTTGGAATAGGACTGTCCATTTAAAAATAGGCCTCGCCTTAGTGGGTAATGTTGTTTTAATGGCTAGCAAGTGTATAGCGTGTGTTGTCGTTGATACGACACACGCTATACCAAGAGAGTCAGTTTATAAGATGTACTGACTGAGGTCTTCGTCTTCTGATAGCTCGTCTAATTGGCTTTCAACATATTCAGATGTTACTTCAAAGCAGCCTTTTTGAGCATCGCCAGCGTCAAAAGAAACTTGCTCTAATAAGCGCTCAAGAACTGTATGGAGTCTTCGGGCACCAATGTTTTCAGTCTTTTCATTTACTTTCCAAGCAATATGCGCAATCTTTTTAATCGCACCATCTGTAAAAGAGAGCTCAAGTCCTTCTGTTTTCATCAATGCGATATACTGATCAATTAAAGATGCATTCGGCTCTATTAAAATTCTCTCAAAGTCTTCAGCAGAAAGCGCTGTTAATTCTACTCTGATTGGTAGTCTGCCTTGTAACTCAGGAATTAAATCAGAAGGTTTTGACAGATGAAATGCGCCTGATGCAATAAATAAAATATGATCAGTTTTAATGATGCCAAGCTTGGTGTTGACGGTACTTCCTTCTATTAAAGGAAGTAAATCTCTCTGGACGCCTTCGCGCGAAACATCGGCTGAAGCCCCTTCAGATCGTTTAGCTACTTTATCAATTTCATCTAAGAAAACAATGCCATTTTGTTCAACGGCTTCGATTGCTTTAGTCTTGATGTCATCTTCATTAATTAATTTGGAAGCCTCTTCTTCTTTTAGCTTTTTGAGAGCGTCAGCAACTTTTAGCTTTTTAGTTTTCTTTTTATCTCCAGACATATTTGAAAAAATATTTTGTAGCTGGCTACTCATTTCTTCCATTCCTGGAGGCGCCATTATTTCAACTCCAACTGGCGTTGCGCTAATTTCAATATCAATTTCTTTGTCGTCTAAATCGCCTTCACGGAGCTTCTTACGAAATACCTGTCTTGTTGATGACTCCTCCTGAATCTGTTCATCTACAGTCGAAGGGCTTCTTGCTGGGCGAAGGAGGGCGTCGAGAACTCTGTCTTCAGCGGCATCTTCAGCACGCATAGAAACTTGAGTTATTTCCTTCTGACGAAACATATTGAGTGCATGATCAGCGATATCCCTAATAATCGATTCAACGTCTCTACCGACATATCCTACTTCAGTAAATTTGGTTGCTTCGACTTTAATAAATGGGGCATCTGCCAGTTTTGCGAGGCGACGTGCGATTTCAGTTTTACCGACGCCTGTAGGGCCAATCATCAATATATTTTTGGGTGAGATTTCATCCCGTAGCGATGGCTCAAGTTGCATTCTTCTCCAGCGATTTCTAAGCGCTATAGCCACTGCTCGCTTGGCTCCATCTTGGCCAATAATGTGCTGATTTAATTCATGTACGATTTCACGGGGAGTCATGTTTGCCATAATAGATTAATCGCTTGTTGAGTCAGAGGTTGAAGGAGGTGTTTCTTTAGTGATGTCTTCAATCGTAAAGGAATTATTGGTAAATACGCAGATGTCAGATGCGATTTCTAGACCCTTTTCAACGATCTCATGAGCTGATAATTCGGTGTTGTCGAGTAAAGCGCGTGCGCTAGCTTGAGCAAAGGGGCCGCCAGAGCCAATGGAAATCAAGCTGTCTTCAGGTTCAATAACATCTCCGTTTCCTGTAATAATAAGAGAGTTGTCTTTATCTGCTACTGCGAGTAATGCCTCTAACTTTCGTAGTGCTCTGTCTGTTCGCCAGTCTTTCGCAAGTTCAACCGCTGCTCTGACGAGTTGCCCGTTGTGTTTTTCAAGTTGTGCTTCGAAGCGTTCAAATAATGTGAAAGCATCGGCGGTGCCGCCTGCAAAACCTGCGATGACTTGATTATGATATAGTCTGCGTACTTTTTTAGCATTCCCTTTCATAATGGTGTTGCCGAGTGAAACTTGGCCGTCGCCACCTAAAGCGACGTCGCCACCCCTGCGTACTGAAAGTATGGTCGTCATGATATCTCCACAGTCTTAGTGCTAAATGCTTAAGTGTTATGCAAGATGTAAGGCATAACTTGGAGCTATATACATGGAGGTGCTTTATTGGATTTCAAGCAGAGCTGACGAAAACAGTAATGCTCTACTTATCTTTTTTGACTTTTTTTACCAGGGGCTGGATATTAATCGAGACGAGTTTATCTAATACGCTATTCATTTTACTTCGATTACTAAAAGGCCCTGTCATTACCCGGTGCCATTCTTTACCGTTACTGCTGGTCACAACTTTTATATTGGCTTTGATCCCTTGAAATGCGATGGTTGCTTTTTGGCGTTCTGCATCTTTTTTACTCCGGAATGAGCCAGTTTGTACTAGGTAAGTGTAGTCTGTTTGCTTGTTTTTTTCTTTAAAGCGGTAAGCATCAACTTCGAGAGTTTCAATATTGCTTTCTGGCAAAATATCATAGAATTTAAAGCGAGTATTTGGCTTTTTTTCCAGGGTTTTGTTTTGATTTTTTGGTTCTTTTTTTGTTGTGTTTTGATGTGGTACGTTAAGTACGCTATCTGTAGGTGGAATAGACTGTAGGTAATATAGACCATAACCAAATGCGCTAATGAGTATGATGAGTGAAAGGATCGGTTTGGTACGGCTTGCGGTAGGTGGCAAGGCTGGCTGGCTATTTTTTAATGTTGCAGAGCCAGCTTTCTTAGCCGCTGTTTTACTTTTTTTTGTTTTAGAGCCTGCATTAGACTTTGATCCCGGTTTTTTTTTATCTCCAGGTTTTCTTGTAGTGTTAGGTTTTGCAAAGTCTTGAGTCATGGGGCAAAACTACATCTCATCTGGTGCATTAACGCCAAGTAATTCCAGGCCGTTTTTGAGTACTTGTTTGACAGCTAAACTTAAGGTAATTCGAGTATTTCGGGTTTCGGCATCATCGACAAGTACTTTGTTTGAATTATAGTAGGTGTGGAATTCACTTGCGAGGTCTCGTAAATAATGAGTTAAAATATGAGGCTCAAGATCTGTGGCTGCATTTTCAAGCTGCTCAGGGTAGTTGCCTAAACGTTTTGCTAGGTCGACTTCATTTTCTGATTTAGAATTTGATAACGCTGCTAAACCTTGATCGGTATCGATCTCAAGTTCCATTTCGTCAAGCTTTCTAAGCATGCTGGAAATACGGGCGTGAGCATATTGTATGTAATATACCGGATTGTCTTTGCTTTGTGATTTTGCTAAATCTAAATCAAAATCCATGTGCTGTTCAGCTTTACGGGTAACATAGAAGAAGCGAGCCGCATCATTACCAACCTCCTCTCTTAGTTCTCGTAAAGTGACAAATGATCCACTACGTGTTGACATCTGAACGCGTTCTTTGCCGCGATAAAGGATGGCAAATTGAACTAAACGGACATCCAGTTTATTCGGGTCAATTTTAAGTGCTTCAAGCGCTGCTTTGACTCTAGGGATGTAGCCGTGATGGTCGGCTCCCCAGATGTTGATTACCTTATCGAAACCACGGTTGAATTTATTCAGATGGTAGGCAATATCCGATGCAAAATAAGTGGTCTCGCCGTTATCCCGTTTTACGACACGGTCTTTATCATCACCAAAATGGGTTGACCGGAACCAAGTGGCGCCGTCTTGTTCGTATAAGTAACCATTTTCGTCTAGCTGTCTTAAAGATGCGTCAATACTTTCATTTAATGATGCTTCAGAAAACCAGTTTTGATAGTTTACCCCGAAGCCGCTTAAATCATCTTGGATGTCAGCGACAATTGAATTTAAACCTTTGTCAAAAACAAGTGTAAAATCTTCTGAAAGTAATATTTTTGCACGAGAAATAATTGCGTCGATATAGATTTCTTTGTCACCGCCTTCGCACTCATCTTTGGGTAAGTCTGCAAAAATAGTTTCTAGGCTATGCTTGAATCGGTCGCCGTGTTCTAGTTTAAGTGTGGCTGCAATATCGTGTACGTAAGCACCTTTGTAGCCATTAACCGGGAATACCAGCTCTTCAAAGAAGCTTTCTATATAGCGAAGCCATACGCTGGCTGCCAAAATATTCATTTGTCGTCCGGCGTCGTTAACATAATATTCACGAGTAACCTGGTAGCCTGCCGCTTCTAATAAGTCAGCAACACTTGCTCCATACGCTGCGCCACGCCCATGACCTACATGCAAGGGGCCGGTTGGATTGGCTGATACAAATTCAACTTGGTAGTGTTTTCCTGCACCAATGTTCGACCTGCCATACTCGGACTTTTGTGTGAGAATGTTTTGAATAGCAGAAAAATTACTGGCACTGCTCACAAAAAAATTAATAAATCCCGGGCCTGCAATGTCTATTTTCTCAATACTTTTATGCTTTGATTGCAGTAATTTATCAATAATGAATTCTGCTAGCTTTCTTGGCGGCATTTTAGCTTGCTTGGCTAAAACTAATGCAATGTTAGATGCAAAATCACCATGGCTTTTGTCTTTAGTCGCATCAATGTTTATTTTATAACTGAGGTCTTCAGGTATTACCTTCTCGCTGCTGAGATCGGTAATGATTGATTGAACAAGCTCAGAGATAATTTCTTTCATGCGATTCCTATACTTAGGTAAATAAGAGGTGGTAAGTAGCTACTAGGTTGTCAATGATGCTGTTTAAATAGTATCAAAATGAGAGCCGCGTATTATCTATGATTTCTAGGGTGCGTGCAAAGTCCTTAAACGTAATCAGTAGGGTCTACGTCAATTGTTAGTTTGGTGTTTCTCTTATGGTTTGCCGTCAGCAGCGCAGGGAGTTGTTTTAATATAGCGGCCCGCAGAGCTAAATTAGCGGTGAATATGTGAAGGTAGCTGCGGTAGATTCCTGACTTTCGTGCCATATTCGCTTCAATAGGTCCTGATATCTCAATGTTCAAGTTTGTCGGGATGCGCTGGAATAATTCGCTGTTCAGTGTATGTAAGGCTTGAAGTGCGTCGGCTTGTGATTTTGACTCTGCGCGAATACTTAGCATTTTTGAAAATGGAGGGAGTTCACAAGTTTTTCTGTCGATTAGTTCGATCTCAGAAAGTGTTGTGTAGTCACTTTTCACTATTGATTCAAATAAAGGGTGCTCGGGGAGTTTAGTTTGAATAAGTACGCGCCCCTTTTTTTTGCCTCGTCCAGATCTGCCAGCCACTTGAAGAAGCAGTTGGGCGCTGCGTTCGATTGCTCTGAAGTCAGCGCTAAAGAAACTGGTATCTGCATCAATGATTGCGACTAACGTGACATTGTGGAAATCATGTCCCTTAGCAAGCATTTGAGTGCCAATAAGTAAACAGGGTTCACCGTGATTGATATCTTTGATGAGTTGTTCCATATGAGACTGTTTTTTTATTGTGTCTCGGTCGAAGCGAATTACTTTTGTGTTGGGGAAGTATTCCTTTAAGCCATATTCAATGCGCTCGGTGCCTGTTCCTAATGGGCTGATGTGCTGGCTATTGCAGCTTCCGCATTCTCTAGGTATTACTTGCTTGTAGTTGCAGTGATGGCAAAGCAAGTGTGGTGGGTGGTTATGAATGGTAAGGCGTGCGTCGCAATGTTTGCAGTGCGCTATCCAGCCGCATGCTTCACAAAGAAGTGTAGGAGAAAAACCTCGCCGGTTTTGAAAAATAATCACCTGATTGTTTTGTTCAATTTCAGACTTTATTTGGTCAAGGAGTGGTTTTGAGCAGCCATTTTGTAGTGGTCTACTGCGTATATCAATAAGAGAAATATCAGGCGTTTGTCCTGCTCCAGCTCTTTCATTAAGTCTTAACCATTCATACTTTTCTTGCTGGGCATTGTGAACGGATTCCAGTGACGGGGTAGCTGAGCCTAAAATGACTTTGCAGTTCTCTAGCTGTCCTCGCTTCACAGCAAGATCTCGTGCAGAATATTTAAAACCATCTATTTGTTTGTAAGATGCATCATGTTCTTCGTCAACAATAATAATGCCCAAGTTTTTGAAGGGGGTAAATATCGATGATCGTGTGCCGATTATGACTTTTGCAGAGCCTTGTCTGGCGAGAGACCAGGTTGTGAATTTTTCTCGAGAACTTATGCCTGAATGGATGAAACCTATAGGGATTGCCAATTGTGTTTGAAAGCGTTTAAGCGTTTGTGGGGTTAGATTTATTTCTGGAATAAGAATTAATGCTTGTTTGCCTTGGCCTAGAATATGCCTAGCAATTTCGATATAAACTTCAGTTTTTCCACTTCCAGTGATCCCTTGCAATAGAGAAACGTGAAAACCGTTTAAGTGTACAGAGGCTTTTCGAATGACTTCCTTTTGTGCTTCATTTAGTTTGATTGAGTTGGGCTCAGGTTGTAATTTTGCTGTTGCCGTTAATGGGTCAAAAGTAGTGCTTGTTAGATAGCCTGCTTTTTCTAATGTTTTTAGTTGTGTTGTGGTATAGCCTATTGCTTTGAGTGAATCTTGCCATATGCCACTTTCTTGTTCAGCAATAGTTTTTAAAATGGCTTGTTGTTTAGTGGCGTTTTGCTTGCCTGTAAATTTTTTTTCTGTTCTGTTCCATTTTATGACTTTAATTTCTGTGAGTGGCTTTTTTTGTCTTAGTGCGCTAGGGAGTGCAGTTTGAACGCAGTCGCCCAAAGGGTGGCAGTAATAAGTGGCGGCCCATTGGAGTAGGTTTAAAATACTTTCAGGGATTGCGGTGGGCTCATCAAATAAGTGAGTGATTGGTTTGAGTTTATTGGTGGGCGTCGTTGTTTCCGCCTGACGACCGATAACAATACCAACTAGCTCGCGGTGACCAAATTGAACTAATACTCGCATTCCTGAGAAGTAGTCTTCAATAAGGGTGTTTTCTGCAGGAAGGTAGTCAAAGTAGCCGTAGATAGGGACGGGGACTGCGATACAAATAACCTGTGTAGGATTGTTCACTTTTTAGTGTCTTTCATTGTATGGTCTTAATTTCAGGGTTGCGTGTCACTAGCTAGAAATAATAACGTTATTATTTCATATTAACTTGGTTTATTTCATCTTCTAAATAATTGGCTCTTGCAAATTGTGCTTATTTTGGTACTATGCGCCGTCTTAAAATTCAACGTAGTTCTGCATAATGTTTCGTGCAGATATACTTTTTGTGCGGTGCCTGACTAGAAAAATGTTTCAAGTAGGTGGCGGCATGATCTTAATTGAGGTGTAAAATGAAACAAGATCTTCATCCTGAATACCAAGAAATTCAAGCAAAATGTAGTTGCGGTAATGTTTTCAATACTCGCTCTACGCTTTGTAAAGATATTACTTTAGACGTATGTTCTAACTGTCATCCTTTTTATACTGGAAAGCAAAAGGTAATGGATGTTGGTGGGCGTATTGATAAATTCAAGAAGCGTTTTGGCAGCAGAATTAGCAGCTAAACTCTTTTAAGCCTTTGTTTAATTTATTATGTGAACAATTGGCTCAAAATATTTAATAATTAAAAAGAGCGTTTATCGCTCTTTTTTTGTCTTAAAGCTAAGAAAGTTAGTGTTTGTTATGAAGAAAATTTGTTCCATATGAACAAGTGATGTCATAATACGCGTCCTCGGGTCATGCGCCCCGGATTCAAGGCTTTCAATGCCCACAATTCATGGTTAAACGGTACAATATAATGTCAGATGATTTAAAAACAGCGGCTCTTGATTATCACGCAAATCCAAAAGCCGGAAAAATCAGTGTTGAGATAACAAAGCCTACTGCAACGGCTAGAGATCTTTCTCTTGCCTATAGTCCAGGTGTTGCTGAGCCAGTTAGAGAAATTGCTGCAGATCCAGAAAATGCATATAAATATACAGCTAAAGGTAACTTGGTTGCTGTTATTTCTGATGGTACAGCTATTTTAGGTCTAGGTAACTTAGGTCCTCTAGCAAGTAAGCCTGTAATGGAAGGTAAAGGTGTTTTATTCAAGCGCTTTGCCGGTATTGATGTATTTGATATTGAAGTCGATGCAGAAAGCCCACAAGCTTTCATCGATACGACTAAGCGTATTGCTGATACGTTTGGTGGCATTAACTTAGAAGATATTAAAGCGCCAGAATGTTTTGAAATTGAAAGAGTGTTAATCGAGCAGTGTAATATTCCTGTATTTCACGATGACCAGCATGGTACTGCGATTGTAACGGCAGCTGGTATGATTAATGCGCTTGAAATTCAAGGTAAGAAAATTGAAGAAGCTAAGATTGTTTGTTTAGGTGCGGGCGCAGCAGCGATTGCATGTATGAAACTGTTAATTAGCTGTGGTGTTAATTCTGAAAACATCTACATGTTGGATCGAAAGGGGGTGATTCACTCTGGTCGTGACGACTTGAACCAATATAAAGCAATGTTTGCAACTGAGACTGATAAGCGCACGCTTGCTGATGCTTGTGACGGTGCAGATGTCTTTGTTGGTTTGTCTGGTCCAGATTTATTTCCTGCTGAAGCATTGAAGTCAATGGCTCCAAATCCAGTAGTGTTTGCCTGCTCTAACCCAGACCCTGAAATTGCGGTTGAGCTTGCTCATGCAACTCGTGATGACTTGATTATGGCTACTGGTCGATCAGACTACCCAAATCAGGTGAATAATGTACTTGGTTTCCCTTTCATCTTCCGTGGTGCGCTTGATGTACGATCAACTGTTATCAATGAAGAGATGAAAGTTGCAGCGGTCCACGCAATTAAAGATTTGGCTAAAGAACCTGTTCCACAGTATGTTGTTGATGCTTACGGTGGTGATGCGCTTGAGTATGGTAAGGATTACATTATTCCAAAGCCTCTTGATGAGCGTTTGTTGGGGCTTGTATCGGGTGCGGTTGCACAAGCAGCGGTAGATTCTGGTGTCGCTAGATTCCCATATCCTGCTCACTATCCTTTGAACTCAGTAGACGATATTAAGTAATACTGCTTCAGAGAATATAAAAAACCTCGTTACTGTAAAGTATCGAGGTTTTTTTGTGGGAGTTTATTAGATTTTATTTAATGGCTTGGCTGCTGATAGTAGCTGTGCTCAAAAAATATCCTCTGGCTCTATAGCCGTTTGTTTTTCTATTAGAGACGGGATATTTTCTGTTGTAATTGCTTGTTTTTTAGGGGCAAATTCAGTTCTGAATATTTCGAATACTGCATTTTTTGCACCAGGCTTTGCAAGTAAGCCTGTTTCTGGATCTATTCTTACGGTTACAATTCCATTTGGTTGTTTCATGTGTGAGTCTTCCATGTTATTTAGTGCTACAGCCATATAGTCGCTCCAGATAGGGAGTGCTGCCCTTGCTCCATACTCACGTCTACCGAGGGTTTTTGGGTTGTCAAAGCCAACCCAGACAGTTGTTTCAAGTTGTGTATTGAACCCTGAGAACCATGCGTCTTTTTGATCATTGGTGGTACCTGTTTTTCCGGCTAAATCATTACGCTTTAATTTTAATGCTCTACGCCCAGTACCTTTTTTTATGACATCTTTGAGTATTGAATGGAGTATGAATATGGATCGTTCATCTGCAATTTTTGTTGCAGGTGTAGTTGATTGATCGCTTGCGGGACAATCGCTGCACGCAGTTGGTGGGTTTCTTTGATAGATGACATTTCCATGGCTATCCTCAATGTATGCAATAAGGTATGGCTCAATTTTATAGCCTCCATTTGCGAGTATGCTGTAGCCTGATGCGATATCCATAGGCGTTAAAGCTGCGCTACCTAGGGCAAGGGAGAGGTCTTTTGGAAGGTCGTTTGTGTTGAATCCAAATTTTTCGACTGTTTTGAGCGTTTTTCTTACGCCTGTATCTTTCAGTAAACGTATTGAGACAAGATTTCTTGATTGGTAAAGTGCTTTTCGGATGCGGGTAGGGCCATAAAACTTACCGCTAGAATTCTCGGGTCGCCATGAGGCTTCTAGGTTTTTATCCTCAAAGACGATGGGGGCATCATTAATCAGTGTTGATGCTGTTGATCCGTTTTCTATTGCAGCTAAATAAACGAAGGGTTTAAAGTTTGAGCCTGGCTGTCGTTTAGCTTGGGTTGCTCTGTTGTAGTGGCTAATTTGAAAGTCGTAGCCTCCTACAAGTGCTTTAATTGCACCATCATTAGGAGCGATTGATATTAGAGCGCCTTGTACGTCGGGGGTTTGTGCTAGCTGCCAGGGTGCTTGGTGGATTTTTTCTTCTGTTTCAGGTGTTTTATCCTGAGTTGTTTCACTTGGGGGGAGTGTTTTGATTTTTATTTCAACGATGTCACCTAATTGAATAATATCCATTAGTGACTTAGGTTTTGGTCCTCGTCGATCAGCTGTCAGGTAGGGGCGTTCCCATTTCGTTTTAGAAAGTGCTAGTTTCACCTGAGTGCCGTCTTTTATTAGGGCAACTGTTTCTTTATTGTTAATTTCTAAAATAACTGCGGCTTGGTGGTTTTTGGGAACTTTTATTTTTCTGAGTTGATTGGTTAGTTTAGAGATATCTTGAAGTTGGTCTTTGGGTATATTCTGGATTGGCGTGCGATAGCCGTGTCTTGTATCGTAGTTTTCGAGCCCTTTTTTCATGGCGGTGTTTGCCGCTTGTTGCAAAGTGCTGTCAATGGTTAAAAATACGCGCATGCCTGATGTGTAGGCGCTGGATCCATATTTTTTAATGATTTCTAATCGTGCCATTTCGGCGACATAAGGTGCGGATAAGTCAGTTTTGCCGCCATGATAGCTTGCTGTAAGTGTTTCGTTTTGTGAGTTAGCATGTTGATTCTCATTGATCATGCCAAGCTCAAACATTCTGCCCAATATCCAGTCGCGCCTTGTTTTTGCTCGTGCAGGGTTGGCGATTGGGTTATAGCTGGAAGGGGCTTTGGGTAATCCAGCGATCATGGCAAGTTGAGCGAGGCTGAGCTCTTGAATTGACTTCCCGTAATAGACTTGTGCGGCGGCATGTACGCCGTAAGCTCGATTACCTAAGTATATTTTGTTCAAATATAATTCTAGAATTTCATTTTTGCTTAGTGATTGCTCAATTTCTAAAGCTAAAAATATTTCATTGAATTTTCGAATAAATGTTTTCTCTCTGGAAAGGAAAAAGTTTTTCGCAACCTGCATAGTAATGGTGCTACCGCCAGATTTAATTTTCCCAGATGTGATGAGCTGGGTTACTGCTCTTGCTAAACCTTTGATATCAATCCCATGATGTTCAAAGAAGCGATTGTCTTCTGCGGCTATAAAAGCAGAGACTAAAAGTTCGGGGGCAGTATTAATATTGATAGGGGTCCTTCTTTTTTCGCCAAACTCAGCTATGCTTTTTTTATCGCTAGAATAAATTCGTAATGGTGTTTGTAATTGAGTTGTTTTTAATTGGCTGGCGACAGGCAGGGTTGGCGTTAAATAAAGATAGAAAGAACTTAGTAAAAAACTGGCGCCAAAAAGAATTGTAGCGAAGAACCAGCCTAAAAAGGTTGAAAGTCTCACAAAACGAAACATGTTTTTCCTAGCAAGTTAGAAATATACAGCTATTATCTAAGAAATAGCTTTAAATTGGGATTTATAAGATTATACGTCTTTTTTAAGAGCGATTTTAGTAAAGAATTGTACATTGAGGTGTGGTTGGCAGGAAATCTGGCAGAATTCTACTAACACCTTATTAATCGTTACCACCATTTTTTAATGGGTTATTGTGTGTTTGGATTATTTGGAAAAAAGAACGATACCTTATTAGGCATCGATATAAGTTCATCGTCAGTCAAATTACTTGAGCTGTCGAAGAGTGGTGAAAAGTATCGTGTAGAAAGTTATGCGGTCGAACCTTTACCTGAGAACAGCGTTGTTGAAAAAAATATCAATGATGCAGAGCTTGTTGGTGAGGTAGTTAAAAAAGTACTGGCTAAGTCTAGAACAAATACTAAACTTGCAGCTGTCGCTGTAGCGGGTTCCGCTGTCATTACTAAAACCATTCAAATGGGCGCAGGTTTAAGTGATCAGGATTTAGAAAATCAAATCACGGTCGAAGCCGATCAGTATATACCCTATCCTCTTGATGAAGTTTCCATAGATTTTGAGGTTTTAGGTGAGTCTGAGACGGGGGCTGATCAGGTTGATGTCTTGCTTGCAGCTTGTCGCAAAGAGAACGTTGAGCTAAGAGAAGACGCACTTGAAATCGGTGGTCTTACTGCTCGTGTCGTTGATATTGAAGCATACTCAATTGAACGTGCTTTCGGGTTGATAGACGCGCAGGTTGATAGTGATAGTGAAGGTCAAACAATAGCTATCGTAGATGTTGGTTCAACAATGACAACTCTAAGTGTCTTGGTTGACTCAAAAACTATCTATACTCGAGAGCAATTATTTGGTGGTCGTCAACTTACTGAAGAAATTCAAAGGCGTTATGGTTTGTCTGTAGAGGAGGCTGGTTTAGCGAAGAAGCAAGGTGGCTTGCCAGACGATTATGAGAGAGAAGTACTAGGGCCATTTAAAGATGCGGTTGTTCAGCAGGTTGCACGGTCATTGCAGTTTTTCTTTTCTTCCAGTCAATACAATGAAGTTGATTATGTCGTACTCGCAGGTGGTGTTGCTTCCGTTAATGGAATTGTAGAGCTGGTTCAAGAAAAAATTGGACTAAAAACGATTGTGGCAAACCCTTTTGTAGAGATGACCTTAAGTTCAAAAGTAAATGCTTCTGCATTGAGTAATGACGCACCATCTTTGATGATCGCGTGTGGTTTAGCGATGAGGAGTTTTGACTGATGCCAACAATTAACCTCCGCCCATGGAGAGAAGAGCTAAGAGCTGAGCGACAGAAGCAGTTTATTTCATTATTAGTTGGTATTTTAGTGGTAGCCTGCGGTCTTGTTTTCTTATGGCAAAATAATGTGGACTCAGAAATTACTTTTCAAAAATCTAGAAATACTTATTTACAATCATCGATGACAGAACTCGATAAAAAAATAAAAGAAATCAAAAAGTTAAAGTCTCAAAAGAAAAAATTATTAGATCGTATGAAAGTGATTCAGGATCTTCAGGGGACTCGCCCTGTTATTGTTAGAGTCTTTGATGAGTTGGTCAGAACTTTACCTGATGGGTTGTATTACGAAAGTCTAACTCGTTCCGGTGATGTACTGTCAATCAAGGGGATGGCCGAATCTAATAACCGAATTTCAGGTTTAATGAGAAATTTTGAAATATCAGATTGGTTTTCAAGCCCAAACTTGAAAGATGTGAGTTCGGTTAAGGGTGAAGAGTCCCTGAACAGGTTCGATATGAATGCTAAACAAGTGACGCCAACTGTTGCAGCTGAAAAAAAAGGAGCTAAATAGTGGGGTTCTCTGAATCAATGGAAAGCCTGAAAGGCTTTGATATAAATGATATAGATTTTAATAATGCCGGCTCATGGCCAGCCCCTGTTAAAAGTCTGGTTTTAGTTGTTGTTTTTGTAGCTCTAGTCTTTGGAGGGTATTGGTTTTTAATTAAAGATCAGTATGTAGCACTCGAGACAGTAGTAGTTGAGGAGGTAGATCTCAAACAAAAATATGAGAGTCGAGCTTTTAAGGTTGCAAATTTAGAAGCTTACAGGCAGCAAATGAAAGATATGCAAAAGTCTTTTGGTGCCTTACTAAAGCAATTGCCTGCAGATACAGAAGTACCTGGCTTATTGGAGGATATAACTAATACAGGTTTGGGTAGTGGTTTGGATATTGACTCCATTAAGTTAAAACCAGAAGTATCAAAAGAGTTCTATGTAGAGCTACCCATGGATATTGCTGTAACGGGGACCTATCACGATATTGCTTCTTTTGTCAGTGGTGTGGCAAGTTTGCCGCGTATTGTTACTTTGCATAACTTTAAAATAACGCCTGTCAAAAAGAATAAAAAAACTCAGTCGGGTTTGCTTAAGATGTCGGTTGCAGCAAAAACATATAGATATAAGGGTGACAAGAAAAAATCACCTAAAAAGAAGAAAGGTAAGCGGGGTAAAAAATGATTAAGTCAACTTTCTTGCCCTTAGTGGTTGCAGGACTTATGGTTCTGACAGCGTGCAGCTCAAAAAGTGACTTTAGTGATTTAGATCGCTTTATGACAGAGATCGATGCTAAGCCACGGGGTCGTATTGAGGCTCTACCTGAAGTTAAAGTGTATCGTGCATTTACATATAGTGCTGCGAATAGGCGGTCTCCTTTTTTGCCGCCTCAGGATGTTGTGGTGAATGATGTTGAAATTCAAAAAGATCAAAGTAGTGTAAAGCCCAATTTAGATAGAGCAAGAGAAGTGCTTGAGTCATTTCAGCTAGCACAGCTTAAAATGGTGGGTACTATACAGAAAGGTGATATAGATATCCTTTGGGCTCTGATTTCTGATGATGAAGGAGGTGTTCATATGGCGAAGGTCGGTCAGTTTATGGGTAAAAGTTATGGTCGTATCGTTGCTATATCAGATGGACGTCTCGATTTAATTGAAATAGTTCCCAACGGGTATGGTGGATGGTTAGAACGACCTCGCATCATCACGCTGGAAGATGAGTAATAGTCTTGGAGGCAATTGGGAATGAGGTTTTCAATGCATATGATTTTAGCGAAAATAGAATTTAAGAAAAACAGACATTTAAGGTTAATAGCAATGCTCTTTAAGACACGATTTATGCTTTGGGTTCTTAGTATCGGCTTACTTTCGGCAGGAAGTGCTCACGCATCCGAGTTGCAAGGAGTTAATTTTGCTTCGTTACCCGGGGGTAAGACTGAAATATCATTAAGCTTTAGTGATAAGCCACCTACTCCTGAAAGTTACACAATTGAAAGGCCTGCGCGTATTGCAATGGATTTAGTTGGTGTAAAAAATAGCTTAGCCGAGAAATATCATAACCTTGGTCTTGGTAATGCTAAACGAATGACTGTGATCGGTGCAAAAAATAGAACTCGGATCATTTTGGATCTAGTTGAATTAGTCCCTTATAGTTCTCGTATAGTTGGCAATACCCTTGTGGTAGTGGTTGGTGACGATGGAAAAGTTGCGCAAGTAGCTCCAGGTCAAGCTGTTTCAAGCCAAAGCCAGGCTTCTGCGATAACTGCTTCCCAGTCTGTGGTACAAAAGAAAAATAGTGTTACGGCTATTGATTTTCATCGTGGTGAAAAAGGCGATGGCCAGGTGGTAATTAACTTTTCCTCTCCCAGTGTTGACATTGATATGACTGAAGTTGGAGGCAATATTCAGCTTCGAATGCCTGCTATTGATCTACCACAAGCTTTGAGGCAGCGTTTGGATGTTGTTGATTTTGCTACACCGGTAAAACGAATTGATTCATATATACTTGATGGCGATGCCATTATCATGATTAAACCAAGTGGTGAATATGACTATTTGGCTTACCAAACAGATAATCAGTTTACGGTTAGTGTTGAAGAACTAACAAAAGATGAAGTGGATAAGCGTAAGAAAGAAAAGTTTCCGTTTACGGGCGAAAAGTTATCTTTGAATTTTCAGAATATCGAAGTTAGAGCTGTGCTTCAATTGATAGCTGACTTTACCAGTCTCAACCTTGTTGCTAGTGATACGGTGAGTGGAACAATCACGCTTCGACTTCAAAACGTACCTTGGGATCAAGCATTAGAGTTGATTTTGAAGACCAAGGGTCTAGATAAGCGTAAAGTTGGTAATGTATTACTGGTCGCACCGGCTGAAGAAATAGCTGCGCGTGAGAAATTGGAGCTTGAAACAAATAAGCAAGTAGCGGCTTTAGCGCCGGTTCGTTTAGAGGTTGTTCAGATAAATTATGCAAAAGCTTCTGATATCGTTGAATTGTTAAGTAAAGATGATGAGCTGATTTCTGATAGAGGTTTTATTTCATCAGATGAGCGTACTAATACAATTAGTGTTCGTGAAACCTCGGATAAGCAAGAGCTGATCCGAAAGCTGATTTCAACCTGGGATATTCCCGTAAAGCAAGTACTCATTGAAGCTCGTATAGTTCGCGCGCGTTCAAATATTGCGGAAGAAATGGGTATTCAGTGGGGTGGTGGTGGTTTAGATCAATCTGGAAGTAATTTGTTTCGAATTGGCGGGTCACAATCAACCTTGGCAGAATTAACTGAAGTGGCTAATGGGAATAGTACCACAATTGGTTTTCCGGGTGCTCTAGCGGTAGATTTGGGTGTAAGCCGTAGTAACGCTTCATCAATTGCAATTGGTTTTGGTGGCTCGAATTATTTGGTCGACATGGAGCTTTCAGCATTTGAGTCTGATGGAAAGGGGGAGATTGTTGCTCAACCTAAAATTGTTACAGCAGATAGACAAACAGCAACAATTAAATCAGGTGAAGAAATCCCTTATCAAGAAGCTTCGTCTTCAGGCTCTACATCAGTATCATTTAAAGAGGCGGTTTTATCGCTAGAAGTTACGCCTCAGATAACACCTGATGATAAAGTTATTATGGACCTTAAGATTAACCAAGATAACCGTGGTGAAGTTACCGCAGGTATTCCGAGTATTGAAACTAATGAAGTTATAACACAGGTTTTAGTCGGAAATGGTGAGACCATTGTGCTAGGTGGAATATTTCAGTCGGAGCGTTCTACTACCGTTACGAAAACCCCATTCTTAGGTGATATACCATACTTGGGAGCATTGTTTACCAAGACTGAAGAGATTGATGAACGTGCTGAATTATTGATTTTTATAACACCTAAAATACTTAAAGATGGAATTATTGATCAGTAAAATGTTTACAGCTTAAGTTGCATTTAGGGTACGTAGAAAATATTCTGCTATAAATTATAAGGCTACTCATTTAGAGTGGCCTTTTTTAGTTAGTTTTATTAGAAAGCTATACTTTGAAATATATCAAAGCTTAGGGTGTTGATTAAATTATTTGAGATTAGTACCAGCGGATTCACCCTAAAATAAAAGGTGGGTAGCTTTATTATTTTCTCATCGATGTAAAAATGAGTCTGTAAATTAATGAAATATCATATAAATAAAGAGCTTGTTGTTCTTGTTGGTCCTATGGGAGCAGGAAAGACCACAATTGGTAAAATTTTGGCCAAAGAATTAGGCTTTGAATTCTACGACTCTGACAAGGAGATCGAACGAAGAAGTGGTGCGAATATACCCTGGATTTTTGATGTTGAGGGCGAGCCAGGTTTCAGGGATCGAGAATCTCTTGTGATTAAGGATTTATCGCAGCGGAAGAATATTGTTTTAGCAACCGGTGGCGGAGCTATGATGAGAAAAGAAAATCAAGATTATGTTTCCCGAAATGGTTTTATTATTTACTTGAATACATCGGTTGAGCAGCAACATAATCGTACTCACAAGGATCGTAATAGACCGCTTTTACAAGGTGATAAAGATGCTTTCCAAGTGCTGAGTGAACTATTCGAGTCGCGAGATCCTATCTACCGGGAGGTAGCAGATTTGGTAATGGATACCGATAGGAAGTCACTGAAAAGTGTAGTAAAGCATATTATAGACTCGCTAGAGGGTCGTGAGACTAAATAGTTAATGGCGAGTTAGGTTAGCAATAAATTTATAAATGGCGTGAACAAGATATGATTGAGTTGGAAGTTGATTTAGGTGAGCGGAATTATCCTATTTATATAGGAGAAGGTTTATTAAGTGATTCTAGTTTGTATGAGCCATATATTGCTGGCCGTAAAGTAATGATTGTGACAAACGAAACGGTAGGGCCATTATATGAGCAACAAGTCAGGCATGCTTTGGCTGGTTATGAGGTTGATACGGTGGTATTACCTGATGGAGAGCAATACAAGAACTGGGAAACATTAAATTTAATCTTTGATGGCTTGCTTGAAAAAGCCCATTCACGAAAAACAACGATAGTCGCGCTTGGCGGGGGCGTAGTCGGTGATATGGCAGGGTTTGCAGCCGCTTCTTACCAGAGAGGCATTGATTTTATTCAAGTTCCTACGACTTTGCTGTCTCAGGTTGACTCTTCTGTAGGGGGAAAGACAGCGATTAACCATCCTTTGGGAAAAAATATGATCGGTGCTTTTTATCAACCAAAAGCAGTAATCATTGATACTTTGACACTTCAGACATTACCTCCTCAAGAGGTCTCAGCAGGGATTGCAGAAATAATTAAGTACGGTTTGATCAGAGAATCGGATTTTTTTATCTGGTTGGAAAAAAACATACAAGGAATTAAAGGGCTGGATTCTGATGTGCTCACCTATGCGATTAAAACCTCTTGTGCCTGCAAAGCTGAAATTGTTGAAGCGGATGAAAAGGAAGGTGGGTTGCGTGCAATTTTAAACTTGGGTCATACTTTTGGGCATGCAATTGAAACGCACAAAGGCTATGGTTCGTGGCTTCATGGGGAGGCTGTAGCGTCAGGGATGCTTATGGCTGCTGAACTATCGCATCTGGAAGGATGGCTATCAGTTGAGGATGTGGATCGGATTCGGGCTATATTAGTGGATTCCGACCTTCCTGTTTTGGGTCCGGAGGGAATGCTAATAAATGATTATCATCGACTAATGTCAGTTGATAAAAAAGTCATGGATGGCACGCTTAGGCTTGTTTTGATGAAGGGCATAGGGGATGCAGTAGTGACTTCATCATTTTCTTCAGAGAATTTAAACACAGTCTTAAGTAAGTAAAAGATATTAAGTGGCTTAAATGTGATCCTTTAGGATGGATGGTCTTGTGTCGATAGATGAACCCAATAATAAGCGAACCTTAACTGAACAGCTAAAGTCTCATTTTAATTTGCGGGATGACCCTTTTTCTCCAGATAATAAATGCTTTTTTGAAGGAGGGCAGCGAAAACATAATATAGAAACCCTAAGGCACTTAGCTATTTTTGGCGATATGATTCTGTTGCTAACAGGGGATGTCGGTGCTGGAAAGACAAGCCTGATTAATCACTTTATTGCAGTCCAAAGTGATGAGCTTTCTATTCTTTTTCACAGTAAAGGCCCTCAAGAGCATCGCGGGAAGTACTCAGAATCTAACGTCCAAAATGTTCGCTCAGTCAATCACTTTGCTGCACTGGCAAAATTAAAAATGGTTAATGGGGAGTCAGAAAGTCATACTTTATCTAGGTTGCTACAGCGACTTGAACTTAAATTTCAAGAGACTGGAAAGAGAACCGTATTTATTGTTGATGAAGCGCATTTGCTTTCAAAAGAAGAACTTGTTCTCTATCTTTCTGTTTTTAGGGGTCTTCCAGTAGAAAGTGGTGTAGTTCTACTCTTATCAGGCACGCCTAAATTACTTGATATAGCTTTAAAGGTGAGCAGTACTGGTCGAGAAGGTTGGCTGCACCAAATTCAGTTAAAACCCTTTTCGCACTCAGAGACCGTAGAATATCTACAATGTAGTCTTTTATCTGTTGGTTATAGTGATCCATTGCTCCTATCAGAAGATCAGCTTGAGAGCTTGGCAAAAATTAGTAAAGGCTTGCCTGGAAGGATTAATCGCTTTTTTGCTTATGTTGTGTTTGAGCTTGGCCTTCCTGAAACCGATAAACCAAACGTAAATAATGTTGCAAAAAAAGTATTGTTATCAATTGCAGCTCTCTTGTTTGGTTCATTTCTGCTTGTGTCTTATCAGCATGGCTTGCTGAATTTGTCTGTGTTTGATTCGAAGGACTTGGTTGAACATAAAATAGATATCTCTGAAAAGGAGCGGAGGCGGGAGCGAGAAGCAGAAAGTCTAATGGAGAAGCAGAGAGTTGCTCGGTTGAAAATGCTTGAACGGGCTATTGAGGTCAGTGCACCTCAGGATGCGGTTGCAACTGTGGAGGTAAAAAACTTATATGAGGAGCCAGAATTGTTGGTGGCGTCTGATGTAGCTCAGGTTGTTGCTTCTGTTTCTGCAGATAAATCCGAAGAGCCGAATGTCGTAGGTAAAACAAATAAGCCTGCTAAATTGGTGGAGGCAAAGCAGCAAGTAATGCCATTAAAAAGTGCTGAGCCAAAAGAGTCAGGTTATAAAGTTAAAGAAAGCATTCCAGTACGAGATCTCGCATATAGAGGGCGGGAGTGGGTGGTTGCTCAATCGCCATCGTCCTACGCTGCTCAATTGCTTGGTAGTTATAGTAAGAAAACGGCGGTTAAGTTTATTGATCAAGCTGGGAAGGTAGAGCCTTCTCTTTATTATTTGAAGACCTTGTATAAAGGTCGTGACTGGTATGTAGTTTTTTATGGGAATTTTTCATCCAAAAAATTAGCTCAGAAGGCAATTTTAACTGCGCCGAAGGTGGTTAGTAAGCAGGGGCCTTGGTTAAGGCGTTTTGATGGTATTTTAAGCTCCTACCCTAAGTAAAATATTATAAGTTGTTTTTTATGCTTAACTATTTGAAAAATAGAAAGTTATTTGTTTTTCTTTGTGGTGTTTTTCAACGTTTTTGTACAAAACCAGTCTTTAAATTTGTTCTAAACCCTATCCCTGT
>Ga0105348_1000109_pt1 | contig 58120 bp, 57 predicted proteins | sample EN8Hudsemesocosm_2_FD_83504 | JGI IMG/M metagenome (GOLD analysis project Ga0105348, IMG submission 83504) | Methane-oxidizing microbial communities from mesocosms in the Hudson Canyon - EN8C Hudson Canyon | ecosystem: Environmental > Aquatic > Marine > Cold seeps | place: Hudson Canyon... | reverse complement strand
TACCCGCTATGAATCAATATTTTTTATTATTTTTGATATTAAGGCTTGAAAATCAGAGACAGATGCCACATGTTTTATTATAGCGCAGGCAAGTTAGCCTGATGAGAGAGTCTCAAGAGTTTTACCCTACAGAAACAGATGGGGTAAATAATTTGACTTAACTCATAGCGCTTTTGTAATCCATGGACCATTATTATTACTCGAACATTTATAAGGATTCGCCATGAAAGGTTTGGAAATTAGCTTCCGTGATATTGAACACTCTGATGGTATCGAACAATTGATACGTGAAAAAGCCGGTAAAATCTCCAGCATATATGATTCTGTCACCGGCATTCGCGCGGTTGTGGCTATGCCGCACAACCACAGTAATAAGGGCAAGCTAGCCCACGTTTCACTAGAAATTGGTTTACCCGGTGAGACAGTTGCGATTACCAACGATAATCACGATAACAAAGCACACGAAGACATGTACGTAGCGGTAAAAGATGCCTTCGAAGTAGCACAGCGTAAAATTCGTAAGATTCATGAAAAACGTCACGACCTGAAACGCCGTGCCGGATCTGCAGCCACACCAGAGATTGCTGAATAGGAAAGATTGCTAATTTAGCAATATGAAGCAAAAAAGCCGAGCTTATAACTCGGCTTTTTATTGTCTATCGTTTATGAACAAAAGAGCGCTATATAAGAGGTCTATTTAAGAAAGCTATAGATAACCGCCTAATAAGACGGCCAATAAGCCAGGGCGCACGAGCGATGCATAGAGCTCTCCCATAACTTCAGGCGTTTCTACCATCCCCTCTCGCACCCAGCGCGTTATAACCATAAATGACGCACCGGCAAGGAAATCAACCACATAAGGTAACAGTCCGGCTTGATTCTTAATGCCATGAGCCGTCATGAATCGCTCAACTACACGCTCAATATAATTTTTGAACTGATTTAGCATCAAGCTTTCAATATCTTTTTGAACTAATAAATGAGCAAATTCAGAATTATCAGACCACTGCCGAAACATAATCGATGCAATTACAGGATCCGCATCTTTACGCTGAGTAATATATTGATCAATTTCTTCATAAAATTTCTCAAACATTTCATCAATGTAAGCGATTAATAAATCATCTTTTGAATGGAAATGCAGATAGAAGGTTGGACGAGCAACACCCGACTGCTCAGCGATATGGGCAACTGAAATTTTGCTATACGGACGATCCTTCATCTGCTCTAGCAAGCCATCAATCAATAAACGGCGAGAGCGCTCTACTCGTTTATCTAATTCTTTTTCAGGCATTTAAATGACATCCCTATTATTGTTATAAGATCATTATGTATGAGATAAAAGATAATAGACAGGTGTACTAAAGTGTATAGCTCAGATTTTACATTCACTGTTGACTTCAGTTTAGACGGTTTACGCCAACTGAATAGCAGGCATAAAAAAACCGAATCATTTCTGATTCGGCTTTTTTTGTTCAATCTTAATTTGAGCTCAAATTAGAACTGATCAGCTTCCATAGCATACAAACAATCAGCGCCGCCTTTAACAGACTCGCTCAAAGAGATGTATCTTGGCAATAAACGCTTAGTGAAGAAGCGAGCTGTTGCTAGCTTGTTCGCGTAGTAAGGCTCAGAACCTTCTTTAACCAATGCCTTCTCAGCCATCATTGCATACATGTATGCGAAAGACGTGTAACCAAATACCTGAAGGTATTCAACAGAAGAAGCACCCAATTCATTAGCATTTGTTTGTGCCTGACCCATAACCCAGTCAGTCAAATCAGTCAGGTTAGCAACAGCTGCTTTAAGCGGAGTAATGAACTCAGCCATTGCAGGGTTACCTTCTTGGCTTGCACAATACTGAGCGATTTCTTCAGCATAAAGCTTGTAGAACGCGCCGCCGTTAGCTGCGATTTTACGAGCGATAAGATCCAAAGACTGAATGCCGTTAGTGCCTTCATAAATCTGAGTAATACGTAAATCACGCACGTGCTGCTCTTGGCCCCACTCACGAATGAAACCGTGACCACCAAATACTTGCTGACCAGCAACTGCAGATTCTAATGCCAAATCTGTTAAGAAAGACTTAACAACAGGTGTTAGCAAAGAAACCATGGATTCTGCATATTTCTTAGTGTCTGCATCGTCAGAGAACTTAGACAGATCCAACCACTTAGAAGCATACATAGAGAAAGCACGAGAACCTTCTGTATTAGCACGCATAGTCAAAAGCATACGACGTACATCTGGGTGTACGATAATTGGATCGGCTACTTTATCAGGGAACTGCTTGCCTGTAGGCGCACGAGACTGCAAACGGTCGTTAGCGTACGTTACTGCATTTTGGTAAGAGTTTTCAGCAACGCCTAAACCTTGAATACCAACCGCAACACGCTCGTAGTTCATCATGGTGAACATAGCGTTTAAGCCTTTGTTCTCGCCACCGATCAACCAACCTTTAGCGCCATCGAAGTTCATTACACAAGTTGCAGAACCTTTAATACCCATTTTATGTTCGATAGAACCACAATTAACTGGGTTGCGATCGCCTAAAGAACCGTCTTCGTTCACTAGGAACTTAGGCACTAGGAATAAAGAGATACCTTTAGGACCAGCAGGTGCATCTGGAAGCTTAGCTAATACAAGGTGGATGATGTTCTCCGCCATGTCGTGCTCGCCCCAAGTGATGAAAATCTTGGTACCAGAAATAGCGAAAGAACCGTCTGCATTTGGCTCTGCTTTGGTACGGATAATACCCAGGTCAGTACCACTGTGTGGTTCAGTCAAATCCATTGCACCCGGCCATTGACCTGAGTACATGTTTGGAAGATATTTTTCTTTTAGCTCTTGGCTGCCGTGTGCGTTAAGAGATAAGCACGCACCCGCTGTTAGCATTGGCGCAAGACCAAAAGAGATGTTTGAACCCTGAATCATTTCTTCAACTTGGCCCACAAGCATCTTAGGCATGCCCATGCCGCCAAATTCAGGATTACCGCCAAGACCGCCCCAGCCGCCTTCACTATAAGTTTTATAAGCTTCTTTAAAGCCTGGTGGAGACGTTACTTCGCCATCTTTCCACTTAGAACCAACTTCATCGCCTTCGCGATTAATCGGCGCTATAACTTCAGCAGAGATTTTACCTGCTTCTTCAAGAATCGCATCAGCTGTTTCAGAATCAACAACTTCAGCCAAACGAGCGTTTTCAGCCCACATGCTTGGTGCATCAAATACTTCATTTAATAGGAAGCGCATATCGCGCAGGGGAGCTGTGTACTCAGGCATGTAACCATTCCTCATTTAATAAATTTTACTGCGCGGTATTTTAAACCATCTAGAGCCACAGTCGACCATAGAGAATCAATAATCGGTCAAATAAGACGAAATAACCGGTCAATTTGAATCATTTACCGCCACAAACAAAAAAGCCGCACTAAAAAGTGCGGCTTTTTCTTAATACGTGATTAATCACGCATGCGCTTAGAAAGCGAAGTGGTCTTCTTCAAGAGCCATCAAGCTGTCTGCACCAGCAACCATCGTAATTGCGTGAGACGCAGTACGTGGAAGAATACGCTGGAAGTAGAAACGAGCTGTTTTAACTTTAGCGCCGTAGAAATCTTCTTCTGTAGTACCAGCAGCTAAGTTAGTTTGAGCAACTTTAGCCATCTTAGCCCACAAGTAAGCAAGAGTTACATAACCAGAGTACATTAGGTAATCAACAGACGCTGAACCTACTTCATCACGGTTTTGCATAGAGGTCATGCCAACTTTCATTGTCAAATCGCCCCACTCTTTGTTCAATTTAGCCAATGGCTCGATGAACTCTTTCATGCCAGCGTCTTCAGCGTTTTCTTTGCAGAAAGCGTGAACTAGCTTAGTGAACTGCTTCAAAGAAGCACCTTGAGTCATAAGAACCTTACGGCCTAATAAATCAAGCGCTTGAATACCGGTGGTACCTTCATACAAAGTAGAGATACGTGTATCACGAACGATCTGCTCCATGCCCCACTCAGCGATGAAACCGTGACCACCAAATACCTGAACACCATGATTAGCAGCTTCAAGACCAGTTTCCGTCAAGAACGCTTTAGCGATTGGTGTTAGGAAGCCCAACATGTCGTCAGCTGCTTTACGTGCTTCTTCAGTTTCGCCGTTATGAACGATATCTGCATTCATAGCCGTTAACATTACTAATGCACGACCACCTTCAGCAAATGCTTTCTGAGTAAGAAGCATCTTACGAACGTCTGGGTGAACAATAATTGGATCAGCAACCTTGTCAGGAGCCTTAACACCTGTCAAAGAACGCATAGCTAAACGATCTTTAGCATACACTAATGCGCCCTGGAAAGAACCTTCAGCAGCAGTAACACCCTGAAGAGCTGTACCGATACGAGCAACGTTCATAAAGGTGAACATGCAGTTCAAGCCTTTGTTTTCTGGCCCAATCAAAAAGCCTTTAGCGCCATCGAAGTTCATTACACAAGTAGCATTACCATGAATACCCATCTTGTGCTCAATAGAACCACATTGAACAGCGTTACGATCGCCAACAGCACCATCAGCGTTCACGTTGAACTTAGGTACGATGAACAAAGAAATACCTTTAGTACCTGCAGGAGCGCCAGGTAGACGAGCTAGTACGATGTGAACGATGTTATCGGACATATCGTGCTCACCCGCAGAGATAAAGATCTTAGTACCAGAAATGGCATAAGAACCGTCTGCGTTTGGCTCAGCTTTGGTTTTCAAAATACCTAGATCAGAACCACAAGCTGGCTCAGTCAAGCACATAGTACCTGTCCACTCACCTGAGATAAGAGGAGTAAGATACGCTTGCTTCTGTTCTTCAGTACCCCAAGCTTCTAAAGTACTTTTAGCGCCGTGAGATAGGCCAGGGTACATGCCCCAAGACCAGTTAGCCGTACCCACCATTTCAGAAACGATAGTACCTAGAGATTCTGGTAAGCCTTGGCCGCCGTATTCAACGTCAGAAGACAAAGAAGCCCAGCCGTTATCAACATATTGACGGTAAGCTTCTTTAAAACCAGTCGGTGTAGTAACAGATGCATCTTCGTTACGAGTACAACCTTCGATGTCGCCACCACGGTTTAGAGGAGCAAGAACATTTTCACAGAACTTAGCACCTTCAGTGATAATCGCATCAACCATATCTGGTGTAGCAACATCAGCGTATACAGGCAGACTAGCGTAGTGACCTGGGTAGTCTAATAATTCGTCAGCAACGAACTTAATATCACGAAGGGGAGCTTTATAATCTGGCATTCGGAAGACCTCTGAGTCTTTATGTTTATTAGCGGCAAAACCGCATATCGATTAACAACTGATAATCACGATCACTATATGAACAACTATCAAATTCAAACACTTGTTTGAAACATACGTTTACAGGCTTATTTTGTCAAGCTCAGAGGAATAGCATAGAAAAAATAAAGCCGTCAGATGACGGCTTTTATAACTATTTTTAGATGAGACAGGTAAGACAGGACATTTAACTAAACAACAGCATCCAGTAACTGACCAGAAGCTTTGCTGGCATCGTTTTGACTAATCGCGATTAAAATTTCGTTAATCTTAGAAATTCGATCATTGGCCACTTGAGCGTTTTTATTGTTTGAAGCCGATTGTGATTCTGCGCCGGAGTCCTGAGACGCCTTCACTGAAGACTCGGTAGCCTCGGCTTTCTCAGCCTTTTCTGCTGCCGTCGGTTCATCAGAGCTTGAAGAGCCCCTGCTTTCACGGACTATTTCAGCGCGTGCTTGATTGGCTTGCTGCGAGGCTAACGCTGCAACCTTTCGATCTTGAGAAGAGGGTTCTGCCGGCGCGAGTGCGGCACGTTGAACCAATTGCATTTTTTCTAGCGTCGCTTGTGGGTTTCCAGGAATAGCGCCGACATCAATAGATACCTCACCACCAACAGCATAATTCACCCCATCAGGGCCGCGCTGATAAGTATAACTGGCTGAACCCGCATATTGTCCGCCCACCGCACTATGAGCATTTTCATGGGCATGAACTTCACTATCACGTTGCGACAGTGTTCTCACCAACTCTAAGTCTTGTTGTTGCTGTCGCTCTTCGTTACGAACTTGCTGCTTTGATTCACTGTCTGAACGTTCTGAATTTTGGTTTGGCTGCTCTGTGACCCTTTCATCAGAGGCTGTGCCATCGACAGCCCTCTCACCTGAGCCATTTACATTACCTTTAGCTGAGGAAATATCAGCTTGGCCTGTATTTTCGGGTGCTATGGTAGGCTGAGGACGCTGTTCGGGGACTGCTCGAGATTGACTGATATTAGAGACGGCTTCAATGGGGGCGAAGCTTGCTGAGCCTGCAGTTTCTGCAACTTGAGGCAACAGCCCACCTTGTGTCGGCGTTACCGGCAACACACTATTGGCTAACATACCTGCGCTCGTTGGAATTTGCATACTCTCTCTGGTTACCTTCTATTTTCAAAGCTTCGATTTAAGCTTCTATATCTAATAGCGAGCCGATTTGCTTGTCTCCCGCTTCCAATACCTTCGAATTGATAGCCACACCCTGCTCACCTTCTTTTAATTTCACCAAGGCATCGGTTACTTCAACCGTACCCTGAGCAGGCCGCGCTGTGGTTGCTTCTACCACTTGTAGAGCCGCTTGCTTTACTTGCTCGGTACTTTGCTGAATACCTGCAGTCGCCGTATTGAATGACGAACCCGGAGTAGAACCTATATTCATAAAGCCTCACACCAATCACGTAAAAATAAAATGCATCCTTTTTCAAAACCTTCAGTGATTTCCACCACTCTCTGTATACATTTTATACAGCGAAACGCAAAGAGGCCAGCGGAATGCTGGCCTCTTTTAGACTGTGTAGTTATATAGTTTGTTTTTTGCTAAAGCTTTTTCAAATGGGTCGGTTAAGCACCCTATTATTTTACAGCACTATAAAACAGATCACTTTCAGCAGGTTTAGCCGCTTCACTTACCAGTAACTCATCCAGCTCTTTCGGCTGCTGAGTCACCTTGTGATCAGAGTTAATACCCAGCTTGCGGAATAATTCTTGATCTTTATTCGCCGCAGGATTCGGCGTGGTTAATAGGCATTCACCATAGAAGATGGAATTGGCACCGGCAAAGAAACACATCGACTGCATTTCTTCCGACATCTCTTCACGCCCAGCGCTTAAACGCACATGAGATTTTGGCATCATTATACGGGCTGCCGCAATGGTGCGAATAAACTCGAAAGGATCCAGATCTCCTTCTGTCTCTAACGGCGTACCTTCAACTTTAACCAGCTGGTTAATCGGTACAGAGTCAGGATGCTGAGGGAGATTGGCCAACTGGCGTAATAAACCAATGCGGTCGTTCTCTTTTTCGCCCATGCCGACGATGCCACCCGAGCAGACCTTCATGCCCGAGTCACGCACGTTTTGTAACGTTTCTAAACGATCGGAATAGGTACGCGTAGTGATAATCTCGCCGTAATATTCGGGTGACGTATCGAGGTTATGATTGTAATAATCCAAACCGGCTTCGGCGAGCTGGCCAGACTTCTCTTCGTCTAGCATGCCCAAAGTCATGCAGGTTTCCATACCGAGATCTTTAACGCCCTTAACCATTGCCAAAACATAAGGCATGTCTTTCGCTCTAGGTGAGCGCCAAGCGGCCCCCATGCAAAAACGGTCAGAACCTGCGGCTTGCGCGGCTTTGGCTTTTTCGATGACGGCTTCGACTTCCATCAATTTTTCTTTTTCTAACTTAGTATCGTAACGAGCACTTTGAGGACAATAAGCGCAATCTTCTGGACAAGCACCTGTCTTAATCGACAATAAGGTACTCACCTGAACCTGATTAGGATCAAAGTACTGGCGATGAATTGTTTGAGCCTTGAACAATAAATCATTCATTGGCAGTGAAAATAGCTCTGCAACTTCTTGCTGCTGCCAATCATGGCGTAAATTGTCGAATGTTTCGTTCATCTGACTCATACCTTTTAAATCACTCAACTGTTAGAATCATCACTGGATTAAATTACTGAACGCATGATAGCTAGACACATGGATTGGTCAACTTGGATAAATAAAAAGGTATACTCGCGGTTAAAATTTGCACTACCGGAATTTTTAAACCAAACCTGCGAGCTATGCCTAGAAACAAATTACGACGTAGGGTTTATATGCTCAAGCTGTGAAAATTCACTGCCACAAGCAAAATGCCGCTGTCAGATGTGCGCCATTCCTTTGCCTAATCAAGGCTATTGCGCTCAGTGCCTACAAAAAAAACCCGCATTCGATTATAGCCACAGCAGCTTTACCTATGCTGCGCCGATTGATGCGTGGCTGCAACGCTTAAAGAGCAAGCGCCGTACCGAATGGGCCCATAAGCTCGCTAGTCTCATGCTACTGAAACAACCAGATGATTTATCCAACGTCGACGCCTTCACTTATGTCCCTTCTACTCGCTGGAGTATGGTAAAGCGAGGCTACAACCCTGCGGAGCTCATTGCTCGTGAACTGGGACGCGCCCTCGATAAGCCAGTTATCGCTCAACTCGCAAGTCGAAGCCATAGCCGTGAGCAAAAAGATTTAAACCGCCACCAGCGCATTAATAATGTTAGCCTACATTTTCACCCAACCCGAAAGAAACTAAAGGGTGAACACATCATCCTCATTGACGATGTCATGACCACAGGCAGCACCGCTCATTCCATGGCACTTATCCTTAAAGATGCAGGCGCTGGCCAAGTCGGTATTTGGTGCTTGGCACGAACCCCTAAGCACTAAGTTTTACTGCGATTCAACGTGAGCTCCGTTATACTGGGTGCGAATTAATTTCGCCCCCTAACATAACGTAGCGGCTAAAATGACCAGCACTGAAATACCTTCATTACATCCCTATCAAAGCCTGAGCCCAGATGCTGTTATCGATGCGGTTGAAAGCGTCGGCCTATTAACGGATATGCGTCAGTACCCTCTGAATAGTTATGAGAACCGCGTATACCAAGTCGGGATTGAAGAAGAAACTCCCGTCATTGTGAAATTCTACCGTCCCAATCGCTGGACAAAAGACGCTATATTAGAAGAGCACCAATTTCTCTCAGAACTCGCTGAAGAAGATTTACCCGTTGTTGCTCCCCTTGAGTTTGATGGTAAAACCTTGTTCGAGCACAAAGACTTTTACTTTTCGATTTCTCCCCGTAAAAGTGGTCACTCCCCTGAAATAGCCAATCGTGATCAACTAGAATATTTAGGCCGCTGGTTAGCACGCTTGCATCAAGTGGGCAGAGATTACCGCTTTAAGCACAGACCTATTTGGAATGGCCAAGCTGAGCTAGGCAATAGCCAAGATAAAACGATCATCGAACAGAGCTGCGAAACCGTTTTAAATTCCGGTTTATTAAACGACGACTTTCGCCCTGCTTATGAATCGCTATGCCGCGATCTTAATGAACTGGTGAAACAACAATACCAGCCAGAAATGAGCGATACTCTGCGCATTCATGGTGATTGCCATGTTGGCAACTTGTTATGGCGAGATGAACAACTCTACATGGTTGATTTTGATGATTGTGTTCAAGGTCCTTCAATGCAAGATATTTGGATGCTTTTAAGTGGACAGCGCGAAGAGCAATTACAACAACTGGAAGCCATTCGTAATGGCTATGAAGTTTTTCAGCCTTTCCCTTATCATCAATTAAAGTGGATTGAATGCTTGCGGACTATTCGCCTAATTAAACATACCGCCTGGGTGGTAGAGCGTTGGTCTGATCCCGCTTTTCCACTCGCTTTCCCATGGTTTGCTGGTGTGCGCTACTGGTCAGAACACGTTTTATCTTTACGGGAGCAGTTAGCCGCTCTGCAAGAAGAGCCCTTATACATTCCAAATTAACAGAACATTCCAAATTAACGCGACAGCCCAAATTAACGTTAACAATTAATTATCAAACTTAGATACGATACACAAAGGAATACATTATGAAAAAAGCAATACTGACTAGCCTACTGGCATTGAGCGCACATCAAGCCCTAGCAAATGAAGAAGCTACAACAAACCAAGTGCCAGAAGGTTTGTATGTTGGTGGAGGTCTTAGTTATAACGATCTTGATCTTGGCTCAATTGCCAATGGTGCGAATAACGAAACCGCTATGGGCCTACAAGCTTTCGCAGGTTTGCCAATTACCAACTCGATTGAAGGTTTTGATACCTTTGCTGAAGTTGGTTTTTTCCGTACAAGTAGCTTTGACTTTGGCCCAGGTAATAAAGAAAAAGTACTCGGGGTTTCAGGCTCAGTCGTTCTACAGAAAGACTTGAATGAAGTGGATCCTAACTTATATGGTTTAGCGCGCATTGGTTTGGAATTAGGCGATGATGATGGCATCTTTATGGGGGTCGGTGCTGGCTACCGTCTTACACCTAAAGTAGAAGTTCGCGCCGAATTTGTTAATAAGGATTTAATTTCTTCTTATCAAGCGAATGCATTGGTTCGCTTTTAATCAGGCTAAAAAAACAGATGCTGAGTAGTGTAAAATTCATTACTCAGCGTTTAATTGAGGTATAAGTTTGCGCACAATATTTTATTGTTAAGCAAGCAACTGCTGAATCTGATCAACGAATACATCGGCCTGACACTCATTACTGGCATCCGTAATAGAAACCCCATGATTGTAGCCATAGGTTACTGCAACAGTTTTTACCCCAGCAGCACTTGCCGACTTAATATCCGAAATAGAATCACCGACCATAATCGTTTGTCCTGCATTTACCACAAGATTATCGAGCGCTGTTAATACGGGCAAAGGGTGAGGTTTTTTAAACGCTAAATCATCACCACACAATACATCAGAAAAATAATGAGTCATGTTTAAAGCTTCCAATAGCGGTAACGTAAACTGTCTTGGTTTATTAGTAATCAAGCCTAGCTTTATATTCGCAGACGTTAATGCAGATAATACCGACAGCACGCCTGGGTATAATCCTGTTGCCGATGTTAAGCGTTGAGCATAAGCAGACTCAAAAATGCCATAAGCCGCTACATAGCGTTCATCTTCAGACTCATGGGTAAATTGATTCTGATGCAATACATCACCGTCATCAGAATCCGCTAAAGCACGCTTAACCAATGCGGCCGCGCCATTACCCACCCAACGATTAACTTTCGATTCACCTACGGGCTCTTTTCCTAACGACTGCAACATAATATCAATCGCAGCCGCTAAATCGGGAACACTATCAATCAAGGTGCCATCCAGATCAAATAACACAGCGTCAATAAGCTGAGTATTTAATGCTGCCACCTTTTTAGAAAATACCGAATTAGAACCCATCGTCGTCATTCGTCTTATTTCGCGAGCGCCAACTCAGCACGCATCTCATCAATTACGGCCTTATAATCAGGCTTACCAAAAATGGCAGAACCTGCAACAAACGTATCAGCACCGGCTTCGGCACAAGCACGAATATTGTCGACTTTAACGCCGCCATCAACTTCTAAACGAATATCAAAACCAGAATCGTCAATCATTTTTCTCGCTTGCTTTAACTTCTCAAGCGTATGAGGAATAAAGGACTGACCACCAAAACCTGGATTCACAGACATTAGTAATACCATGTCCAGCTTATCCATCACATGCTCCATGTGATGCAAAGGCGTTGCTGGATTAAATACCAAACCCGCTTTGCAGCCTGCATCTTTAATAATCTGTAAGCTACGATCAATATGATCAGATGCTTCAGGGTGGAAGGTGACATAGGTAGCACCGGCTTTAATGAACTCGCTAATCATATGATCAACAGGCTTCACCATTAAATGAACATCAATCTCTGCGGTAACCCCATGTTTACGCAGTGCCGCACACACCATAGGCCCGATCGTAAGATTTGGAACGTAGTGATTATCCATCACATCAAAATGAACAATATCTGCACCAGCAGCTAATACATTATCAACTTCTTCCCCTAAACGAGCGAAGTCAGCGGCTAAGATAGAAGGAGCAATTTTGTAATCAGGCATAAGGATCTCAATGTTGAATATCAGTTATAGGCGCATTTTAAATGGAAAATAGCATAAAAGTAAGGAACATCTTTTGCTTATTAACTAGGCTATAAAGTAACTTAGATTTCTAACGATGCTCGAAAGACATTTAGAAGGTAAAAATGCCCCGATTGACCGCGTATTATTCTGCCCTCAATAGTTTAGCCTCAAAATCAGTAAGGCTTGTCGTCTGCCTTACTTTTTTATATGGATTACCTAGCCTATCTTGGGCAGAAGCTGCGTATCACACACCTAACATTCCGAAAAAGCGTACCCAATCCCTTATCCACTATATGGAAAGGATGGAGCGGCAAGACGAGATCGTAAAACTAACCAGTCCGCCTGAACCTAATACAAGCTCCCTGAGTTCAGCTCCAGATTTCTACGGATTATTCCTAGGCGATGCCACTGGCAATCCTCAAGGCGGCGTATTAATTCTTCATGACAACCAGCAGCATGGTCACTGGCCTGAAATAGTCGCACCGTTACGAGAATATCTGCCTCAGCATGGCTGGACCACACTCACCATTGAGCTGCCCGATACACCGGCAAGGCTACGTATTGTTCGTGAGGAATCCTCCGTTCAACCATCGCCAACAAATACCACAAACGATACTGAAGAGGACGGTAATACGAGCGCTAATGAAGCAATAGCCAGTAATAAAGACGGCGATCCTTCATTCACAGAAGAGCCAAATGATAATGCTGGTCCCGACGCGCAAAGGCAGCCAGCCGAGCTAGAAGAAGAGCCCGGCAATACCCCCGTAGATGATAGCCTAGAACCTGCTCTGCCTAAGTTGGCAAAACTACCCGAACTCAATAATGAAGAAATAACCGCAATCGCTACCCCTGACAACATTCTCTTCGACCCCATAGAGCACTATAGAAAACAAAATAAGCAGCGCATATTTACTGCGATGGAGTATCTGCGCAGTAGAGGTCAGTTCAATCTTGTTATTATTGGTTATGGTATTGGAGCCGCTTGGGCTATCGATTACATTGCTCAGCAAGAAGAGGTAAAAAATGACAACAAAGGCTTAACATTAGTCACCATCGACGCATTACCTAGCCGACATAGCAGCAGAGAAATAAACCAGCAGTTAACAAAACTAACATTGCCATTCTTAGACCTTATCCAACCAGAAAAAGCGTATGAGATGAAGCAAGGCAAAGCACGAAAAGCGATAATGAATCGTAATAAAAACTCTGTGTATCAACAAATAATCACCTCGAGCATGGCCAGTTATCATGAGAATGAGAACCCAACTAATCGCCGTATTCGGGGCTGGTTAAAAACCAACGCGGGTGGCACTCTTGTCAAAATGAATCCCTAATGCTGACACAGTAGTACCCATGGCAAGTCTCTAGCATTGAGCTAGTCTTAATGAGTACTATCATCTTTTCTAAATGATTCAGGAATATCAATGCATCGGTTGTGCGGCCTACTGATTATCTTCTTTGCTATGTCGACTTTTGCTGGGCCGAAAGTATTACTGTTGAATTCTTACCATGCTCAATATCAGTGGACTCAAGCCAATAATAAAGGAATCCAGCAAGTTTTAAGCACTAAAATTGCTGATGAAGATCTTTTCATAGAGTTTATGGACAGTCGTCGCATAATTGATAACGAAGCTCACCTACAAGCGCTAGTCAAACTTTATCGCCATAAATACCGCATGATAAGACCTGATTTGATAATCAGCACCGATGATTTTGCGTTAGATTTTCTTATTCAATATCGAGACGAAATATTCTCCGATATTCCGGTTGTTTTTAATGGTGTCAACTTCGACCCTACAGAGAAATTGATGGGGCTAAAAAACTTTGTCGGCATACAAGAAGGTGATGCAATTGCAGAAAATATCAAACTTATCTCTCAATTACACAAGGACAAAATCGACGAGATTATTGTTCTATCCGATAAAAGCTCTCTGGGCGCTTTATTTTCGCAAGAAGTTCTAGCCTTCAAAAAACAGTGGCTGCACCCCAGTATAAAAATAACATTGCAAGATGATTTCTCTTTTGAAGAGTTATTGTATCAAGTTAATAATCAAACACAGAACATAGATAACAGCGAAAATATAAATAACAGCAGTCGTCATAATAAAAAAGCCTACTTTATCAGTGCACTGCATAAAGATAATCAAGATCGTTACTTTTCATACACTCACGATATTCCAACATTAACCCGTTATAGCAAAGCCCCAGTATATGGAATGTGGGGAACGCCACTGATGGGGCTAGGTGTTGTTGGTGGCTATATGAATAATCCCTTAACGCATGGAAAAAATACCGCACGCATTGCACTGGATGTATTAGCAGGTAAACAAACTAAAGCATTCAACAATATTATTTCAGCTCAATTTCTTCCCAGGTTTGATAGTCGTCAATTAGAAAAATTTAATATTAATCCTGATATTTTACCAGCCGCCAGTGAAATTAATTATGAACAAGAAACTCTTTTCTCACGTTTCAAGAATGCCATTTTAATTATTATCAGCATAATATTTACACTCGTTATTATTATTATATTATTGTCCGCGCAAGTCCGCCGTCGTAAGCAAGCTGAGAATACTCTAGCTCAACTAAATAATGACTTAGAAGATAATATTGTTCAGCGCACTCTCGCACTTGAAAGCTCCAACCGGGCCTTGCTAAAACTTAATTCACGCATGGAAGGTTTGGCCAATACCGACGATCTAACACTGATACCGAACAGACGCTACGGTCACCGCGTTCTCAATCGATTAAGTTATGCTGATAGTGAGGAAGAAGAATATTGTGTAGCCTTGTTTGATATTGACCATTTTAAAAATGTAAATGATGATCATGGCCACGATGTGGGTGACCAGGTTTTACAGTTTATAAGCCATAACGTCAGTCAATTTATCCGCCCGCAAGATACATTCTGCCGCTGGGGTGGCGAAGAATTTTTACTCATTATGCCAGAGACACAAACAGAGCAAGCTTTTATTGCCTGCGAACGAATTCGTAAACTCATTGCCACCACGCCGATAGAGCCCATTACATCGATTACCATTAGTGGTGGCATTGCTACGAATAAACACTCGAATACCATCAGCGAATTGCTACGCCAATCTGATCTTGCGCTTTACCAAGCAAAGGACCAAGGACGTAATCGTTGCATAGTTTGGAGCCCTAGCTTGGATTCCTCAAAACGGCCGGCTGATTAGTTGGTAAGGATCACCTTCTCCTAAAGCCGCAGCCAATTCACTGTCTGATAACCAAGCATCATCATTTAAGCCTAAGCGACGAGCAAGTTGTAAAGCACCATGCGCCCAAGTGCACTTGTTGGCAAATAACATACCTTCACTATCTAGGGTTCCACCTTGATTAATATAACCCAGCGCCAACGTTCGAGAAGGGCCTAAATCTAGTGGGCGACAGCAAGATAAAATAGCCTCGCCATGTCCATGGCAAAAGAATAACCGCTGCTGAATGTTGTTCGAAAATAAAGCCTGCTGCAGCTGCTTGTCCGATTGCTGATCTTGCTCCCACTCATCTCGCGCTATTCTAAAACGGCCGGGTTCTAACATATATACCAGACTGTGCGATTGATTATTAAGCAATAAGCGATCACTGAGTAAAAGTGCTTGCTGTAATTGATAACTACCAATCGCTATTAATTGTATTTCTGCCTGACAATGCCCACGTAAACATATGGCCCCCTGCTCTACTAAGCTTTGCGATTGCTCAGGAGTTAACACCACGGGCACTTTAGACTTGGCGACCACTAGATTCCAGATAGAACCCATATCCCCATAACACGCTTTCAGCACAGCCATCGCACTATTAGCATCAGCAGGAAATACAACTCGCGCCATATCGCTCATTTCATTTAATAAAGACTCACACAAAGTTGGATCCTGATGACTCTGTTCGTTCTTACCATTTTCCCAAACATGAGACGTCGCAACGACGGGTAAAGATAACCAGCCAGCAGGGTCAGCATTTTCTTTTTGATGGCGCGAGAAAATTATAGCTTGTCGAATAGCCCCCAGCATTTTCACTGCAAATGCTTCATACGATATGACCAAGTTCAGCCCTTTACGATTAGCTAAACAGGCTGTAATCACAGCTTCTTCATTAAGCGCGGTAATGACTTTTCCGGTCACAGACTCTGCAGTGCCCGCTTCGGGTTTCGTGACTCGATGCTTTAATAATTCAAGAGTTTTTCCAAAGCGGTTTGCACTTAATTCATCTGGGTTGCCAACACGAATGCGTAACTTTGAATTAACTTCCGCCAGATCGACAAAATAGTCATCCAAGCCTTGAGCTGGAGAATAATACTTCCCTACTTTTTGCCAGTTCGGCTCAGGGCGTGTCACCGTTACTTCACTTGGGCAATAAGGCTTGATCGGTTGCGCTAATACTTTGGCCGCTTGCTGCCAAACCTCCGGCGTATTAAATAAGGCTTGTGCACCCCGATTAAATAATTCGCGCGCTTGCTCATCATGACGTGGATTATTTGTTAACGGCAAACCGTGAGCAGCATTGGTTCCGGCTCCGGGAAAGCCAAATCCTTTTTCGGTTTCGGCGATGCAGTAAGGTAAAGCGATTGGGTATTCCGCCTGTCCGTTTTTTACTTTTTCTGCCGCCGCTGATAAAGCGGTTTCCATATGAAAAATAGCCCACACAAAAGCGGCGGGATCACGCCCGTCAATACAAATGGGATCAAATCCTTGATGCGATAAATGCTCAGCAAACCAAGCGCTATCCCCTTGCTGGGCCGTCATAGTTCGCTGATCGATACGACGACCATTGGCGATCATAATTGGGCTCACTAAGCCACTGTCTTCGGCCCGCCACCAGCGAGCAGCCCAATCACTGCCTCTCTGCTCTTCGAAGGCACCATCGCTTAAGAACGCGACTAAACGCTCTCCCGGTAATGGCTGATGCACATAATGCAAAGCGGCAAAACCTAGATACCCTCCTTCTATACTCGCCCCTTTGGTATTCACATTCACATGACTGCCTAAAGGAGAAGCAGGCTTACCACTAGGGGAAACTTCATAACTATAAAAAGCACGAACAAACTCGGTTAACCCTTGGTCGGTTAAAGGAAACTGCTGCTGACGCTCAGCTTTTGCTTGGCCTGTTAATAATTGCAAAGCATCAATGGCGGCGACGCAATGACCTTGCCCCATTAACCAATCGCGATACTGACCCGTCAAGGCATTGATGCCTAAGTAGCCTGCAAATGCGGGCACCATATTCAGTGATCCCCCAGTATGACCCTGCGGATCTTGCTTAAAACTTTCACAACCAAGTTCACGACCATCAAGGTGCACATATTTGCTATAAGTCATGTGCGCAACTAACCACATTGTTTGATTGGTTAGGACATCCAGTGCGTGTAAAAACTGATAAAACTGCTCTAAACTTTCAACTTTATTTTGGGCTAATAAACTTTCAGCCAAACTCTTAATACGCTGCTGTGTTAGTTCGTTATGACGAATGACACCTTGGCCTTTCGCCCAATTATTAAATCCGTGATCTGCACTCATAACGAATCTCCCGCTACTGCTACATCTGAATTTTTTATATCGATCACAGCCGCTGCCAATAGCTCTGTCACATCAATCGCATTAGTAGAATGACCAATGGTATTACACGTTAATATTTGTGCGATATCAGCCTCTTGCATTTCGCTTAAAGCTCCTTCGGCAAAAACCCCATGCACCCCAATACAAATCGGAGGCTTACCTTTTAAATTAACGATATTTTCTGCCGCCTTAATCATGGTTCTTCCCGTTGAAATAATATCGTCAATCAAAATAGGCTGATAATTAGGGTAGTTTTCTAACTGCGGTAAAGAAACTTCTACATCATGATCTCCACGGCGAATTTTATTCAAGACAATGGCATCACAGCCCGCACGTTCAGCCACGGCATTTGCCCACTGCTCACTTTCACTATCTGGGCCAATCACTAAAGGCTGGTTTATATGATGGCGAATGTAATCGGTAATTAAATCCGTTGCATGAATAACACGATTAGGAATGCTATAGATTTCACTTAAGGCATGGTAACGATGAAGGTGTGGATCGATGGTAATAATAGAATCAAAACGCTCACTGATCCAAGTCGCCACATGTCGAGAAGTAATACTCTCTCCCGCTTGAAACTTTTTATCTTGGCGCATGTACGCCAAATAAGGTGCGACTAAACAAATTGACTTTGCACCTTGCTGCTTCGCCGTTTCAGCGAATAGCATAAGGTCGATTATTTTTTCATTCGGCTGATGAAGCTGACACAGCACCACTAAGTCTTGCTGATCAACATTGGACAAAATATTTAAAGAGCTTTCGCCATCAGGAAAATGGCGCAGCTCTAACTCACCCACAACTACTCTTTCGTCATTCAATACATTAGAAGACAAGCTTGCTGCAAGACTTTCGGCACTGGCTAAATGCCCATCCAAAGAAAAGACAATCATTATAAAATTTCCTTATTAATTTGTATCGCTTCCGGATGCGAATAATAGAATTGCAAGGCGTACTCTAATTCACCTTGGGCCTGAGCATGTAGGGTTAATAGCGCCTGGCCTTTTTCGACCTTGTCACCTAAACGCACGTGCATATTAATTCCCGCAAGAGGCGCATTGGGTGCCCCCGCTAAACTCGCGAGCTTGGCAATAAAACGATTATTAAAATAACTTACGATACCCGCTTCTTGGGCGTATAACGTTTTTGTAAAATCGGCATATCCGGGCTCATGAAAGCCACCTTGCGCCTCACAAAGTTCAACGAACTTGTCATACGCTTGACCCGATATTAAGGTTGTTTTTGCTTGTTGGTAGCAAGCCGACAAATCATTTAGCCCTTCACTTAATCCTTCTTCTACCGTTTCTGCTTTAGCCATGTTTAATAAGCGTGCAGCCAGCTGCAAAGATCGCTCAGATAAATCTTGCGGTGCATTTTTTTGATTACGCAATACCGCCAATACATCATGCGCTTCTAGTGCCGGTCCAATGCCACGACCAACAGGCTGATTACCGTCAGTGATGATGGTTTCCACACATAAATCAAACGCTTTACCCGTCGCGATTAAGTGGTGGCTTAACTTTTCTGCCGCCGCATGCGTCCTTACCTTTGCACTCGGCCCAACCGGTATATCAATGAGTACATGGGTTGACCCTGCAGCTACTTTTTTAGAAATAACAGAAGCAACTAATTGCCCTTCACTGTCTAAATCTAACGCCCGCTCTATACGGATAATGATATCGTCGATAGGGCTCAAGCTTACCTAACCACCCCAGGCTAAGCATGCGCCGTGGTGCTCTACAACATATCGCATTTTATCGAATGACAAGGTCACCGTCGTCATAGTTTCCATGGTATCCGCCGTGCCCGCAGGTGAGGTAATCGCACGACTCGACGTTTTGGGCATCACCAAGCCATTGGCAGCAATAATGGCGGTGACAATTGGCGTAGTGCGATTTCCGGGCCCCCCCCCGACGCAATGCTTATCTAATACTCGTTCTTGAGGCCAGGTAAATCGTTGCCCACTATTAACCATCGCTTGGGTCAGATAAATTGTCTCTTCTAACGACAAACGATCATCAGCACAGGCGGCGACAAATGCCGCGAGCTGTACATCACTGTAGCTGCCACTATTAATGTCTTTAACAATGTTTTCCGCACTGTTTGCCGTGAAAGCTTCGCCATATAACTTGCCACGTACCGATGACATAGAATCAACAGCAGGGGCATGGCTAAATTGCACAACATCTCCCTCTTCTGCTTCCAGCATGCTCCAGGCAATATCCGACAACCCCGCTTGCTGATGAGATAGAAAGTCTTCAGATACGGTAATTAAAGTGGCTGTAATCGTTTTTTTATCCGTGCAAACCTGCACGCGCGTCATCGCGTTAAAGCCCTCTGCGCGACAGACATGGCAATCTTTGCGCATAAAAACAACGGCTTGCTGATAGGTATCGATACCAATTTTTGTTAAATATAAAAACTTGTCGTTCATAACTTTCGCCTTAGTAACGACTAGCAAATGCCAAACCGTAATCAATCATTTAGCTTAAGCATAGCGAACACAGATTGCCATGTGTTAAATCAAGGTTTCCTTCTGTTTTAATGCGCTATTATTAATAATAACTTCAAAAGAAGAGCAGCTATGAAGATTCAATTTATCGGTGCGACTGAGACAGTTACAGGTTCAAAGTATTTATTACAGACTGATCGTCGAACACTCATGATTGATTGCGGCATGTTTCAAGGTCTCAAAAATACGAGAATACGGAACTGGCAGCCTCTGCCTATTGATGCCAGTAACATTGATGCTGTGTTATTAACCCATGCTCATGTCGATCATAGTGGCTATTTACCAGCACTCATGAAGCAGGGCTTTACTGGGCCAATTTATTGCAGTCATGCAACATTCGCGTTATGCCAAATACTATTACCCGACGCTGGCTACCTACAAGAAGAGGATGCGCGCTACGCGAATAGAGGAACGTTCTCCCGCCATCAGCCTGCGGAACCACTTTATACCGAGCAAGATGCGATTAAGGTTTTGAAGCAGTTTAAAATACTCGCGTCTCACGAAAATCATACCATTCAAGATGATTTCCAAGTCTACCTCCACCTCGTAGGGCACATACTCGGCGCCAGCTCTATTCGTATTCAACACAGTGGAAAGTCCATCACGTTCAGCGGTGATGTTGGTCGCCCTGATGATTTAATAATGTATCCATCCGAGTCGATTAGAAATACCGATTACCTCGTCGTAGAATCAACTTATGGCGATCGTAAGCACCCACAAGTTAATGCCTTTATAGAAATGCGTGACATCATAAAACGCACCGTTAACCGGGTGGCATTGTTTTATTACCCGCGTTTGCTGTGGGCCGTGCTCAGCTAGCGCTCTACATCATAGAGCAGCTGCGGGCGAAAAAAGAAATCCCTAAAGTCCCTGTTTTTCTCAATAGTCCCATGGCCATTTCAGCGACTGAATTATTTTTTGATCTGCAAGAAAAGCATCGCCTGAATCGATCTCAGTGTAAAAGTATTGATCGCATGGTGACGCTGGTAAAAACCAAAGCAGAATCGATAGAATTAGTCGGCCGTAAAGACCCTTGTATCATTATTAGCGCCAGTGGTATGGCCAGCGGCGGCCGAGTATTGCATCATTTAAAAGCTTTATTACCCAACCCCCATAACAGCGTATTATTTCTTGGCTACCAAGCGGCTGGCAGTCGTGGCTACAATCTGACTCATGATCACGACAAGGTAAAAATTCACGGCGAGTACGTACCCGTGAGCGCAGAAGTTCATAATCTGGAAGCACTTTCTAGTCATGGCGATTATCAGCAAATTATTAATTGGCTAAAGCCACTCGCAGAACCTAAAAAAACCTTCGTTACCCATGGAGAAACTGCAGCGGCTGACGCAATGCGGGGCCATATAAAAGAGCAACTGGCTTGGCAGGATGTTGTCGTGCCTGAGTATCTTGATAGTTTTGAGTTATAATCAGGCTTCATCAATTATTTGATTTAGCCAATGACCGACTCCCCAACTGCATTAAATGTGTGTATTCAAAAAATGCTTTCCGATGCCAGTATCAGCGAACAGCATTTACCCCAGTGCCCTGAGATAAAGCTGTGGTTAGTTGATCCCATTCCCATGCAGCGTCATTTTAGCCAAGACGAAATTTTAGCCATCCAAGCTTACCCCGCTTATTGGGCTTTTTGCTGGGCCAGTGGCCAAGTATTAGCACGCCATATTATTGATAACCCTGAACTCGTGTGTGATAAACGGGTAATGGATTTTGGCGCAGGTTCAGGCGTCGTGGCAATTGCCGCCATAATGGCCGGAGCAAAGCAGGTCATCGCCTGTGACATAGATCCTGACGCACTACTATCTTGCCAAGAAAATGCCAAACTCAATAATGTTGAATTTGAACTTCATGGCGATCTATTCGTATTTGATCAAGAGATCGATTTATTAATTGCGGCCGATGTTTTATACGACAAAGCCAATTTACCTTTGCTCGATGTATTTCTTAGCAAAGCCCCTGAAGTATTGGTTGCCGACTCGAGGGTTAAAAACTTTAACTTCCCACCGTATCAAACCATCGGACAGATCGACTCTTTCACGGTTCCTGATCTTGATGAGCTTGATGAATTTCGCTTGGTGAAGCTCTACAAAGCTAGTCGCATATAGGAAACGTTTAATAGATCAAAGACTTCTCTAAAAAGCCAATATAGACGTTCATAAAAGTCGAAATTACCGCTATGATGAATAAATGCAAGATTGATTGGTTATCCAAATTTTGCACAAGAAATATCGTTATTAGCTAGCGATTGGTTTGATACTTGTTACATGGGAAGCAGCAATGGCACCAATATCATCCGCGGGTAGTAGTAGTAGTATTATAATACCTGCAGCCCAGCCACCTCGCAGTCAAGCTGAGCGTTCTGCTCCAGCTGCTAAAATTGAGGAGGCTGCCCAGCAAGAAAAACAGCTACAACGGGCAAGTGATGATCAAGGCCGCAGGTCTTCTGAGCAAGTAAAAGTAGATGTAGAAAAACCAGCGTCACCTCCAGTGGCGCAAGCAGATGATGAAAATTCTGCTGAAGCTCAGCAAAAAATTGAGGTCGCACAGCAAGAGGCACAACGAGCTGAATTTGATCAGCAAGCTGGCAATGTCCGCACATCAGAGCCTAACGATGTGCGACCTCCTTCTGACTCTTTCGATACTAAAGAAGCTCCTGAAGCAGAAGTCGAATTACTGCAAAAAGAAAATCCCGCAATAGAAATATTTAATCAATTACAAAATGTTAATGCCGCCTCAAGACAAGGCCAAGGGATTAACCAATTCGCCTAATCAGTTAGCATTAACATAACTCCTCTGTTGTAATAACAATTCATTACACTAATGCATCATACTTATCGTATTATGCAACCATATAGGCTGCTCAATTTTTGTAGCGGCATCGGTATTGATTCAGAAAAATAACAACGAGCAATCATGAGCCTGAAAATTTGTAATATCCCCGACAATAAAGACAACCGTCAATCTAAGCTCGTGGGAACTATTAAATGTCAATTTAAGCTTGCGGGATTAGTGCGTACAGATTTAGAAGCTAGACGCCAAAAAATTGAGAAACGTCTTGGACAGCGCTTCAAAGACATGAACATATTTTCTTCTACCTCTAGATCACCGCTTTCCATTAGTATTAATAAAGAAACTGAACATCTTCACTTCATCGTCGATATAAAAATTTATCACATTAACGAAAGCGAAAATGCAGAGCTAGCGGCGGCTCGCTGGTTTGCAAATATTGGCAGAACGATTCCGAAAATAGTTCTTGGCAGCTCTACTTGGGCAGCTGAATATGTGGGTCTAAGTACAAACATTATTCCTTCGTATTTATTTGCTCTAGAAGACGCTTTAGGCCTGATCGAGCAAAAAGTATCAGCTTGATAGCCAAAATGTGACTGGGCCATCATTAATCAGCGCGACCTTCATATCTGCCCCAAATTGCCCAGTACCCACTGATATGTTTTGACTCTTAGCTTTTGCAACAAACTCTTCATACAGTGCTTCGGCTATTTGAGGAAGCGCTGCAGTAGAAAATCCTGGTCGCAATCCCTTTTTGGTATCTGCCGCTAAGGTGAATTGTGAAACGATTAATAAACTGCCTTCAACCTGCTGTACATTTAGATTCATTTTATCGTCCGCATCAGAAAATATTCGATAGTGACTCACTTTATGCAACAGTTTATCGACATCGGCGGAACTATCTCCTTTCTCCACTCCTAACAAAACAACTAGCCCTTGCTCAATCGATGAAAGGGTTTCTCCAGCGACCTTTACGCTGGCTTCAGTGACTCTTTGAATTAATGCTTTCATTCATTACTCGATCTTAAATGATTTATATTTCTAAAGATGGCTCGTTCAGCAAATTATAAAGAAGATTGAGTTTGCATGCTCGTACTGTCATGATGACGAATGAATAAAAAAATACTCACTCGTGGCTTAAGCCTGTTACTTCTCTGTTTGCCTTTCTCCATCAATGCAACCAACGTTTTCATTACTATTGATGAAAATGGAAATCGTATATTTTCTGATACCCCGAGCAAAGAATCCCGGACTCACAAAGTTAGAGAAATCAGTACTATTCCCGCTATAAAAGTTCCTAAAACAACCGCTACAGCGATTGATAAACAAGATATTAGTACAAGTTATCAACACCTTATGATCATCAACCCTACGACTGAAAGCCATATTAGCCGAGATAAGCTGGGCAACTTCGTCGTATCTGCACAATCTAACCCAGTATTATCTGATAATGATGAAGCCGTATTATTATTCGATGGTGAAGAAATCAGCGCTGGTAAGCAAATGAACTGGCAGATTAACAGTGCCAATCGAGGATCTCATAGCCTTCAAGTAGTCATCCGCCAACAGAATAACTCGCAAGTAAAAATCAGCAGTTCGATACTCACCGTCTACGTTAAACGCTAGCTTCCAGCTAGATCAAGACGCACCACTAAAAAGCATGATGCATGAATAGCGCACCATTCGCGTGCATTTCTGTTATTCTATGCCCTAATCCTGCTCGATATTAGGCAAAAAACACTAAGTAAAGCATCAGATGCGTGCATACTTAATAGTGGTTTACTTTTTGCATTGAGAATGGGGTTAACCACTCTCAAAGGTTAAACTAAAGGAAAGGTTTATCAATGATCGCATCGGCAGTTCTCAATCAACAGTTATTAGAATACCTGAATACTGGCATTTTATTGCTCGACGTCGACCTGTCTGTCATCTATATGAATCCTGCCGCTGAGGTTCTTTTACAGGTCAGTGGACGCCAGGGTTTAGGCGAACATTTTTATGATCTTGCTTGGGAATCTGAAGCCGATCGTGAAGCACTACAAGGTTCTATCAGCACGGGCTATACCTTTACAAAACGTGAGACCGAGGTTGTCTTGCATAATACTCATAGTATTACAGTAGATTACAGCGTTAGTCCTATTGTGCACCCTGAAAGTCGCACACCTTGCCTATTAATTGAAATTCAAGGCCGAGATCGCTTAATGCGTATCTCCCGTGAAGAGCAAATTCTAGCCAACCAGGAAACTACGCGTGAATTGGTTCGCGGCATGGCCCACGAAATTAAAAACCCACTTGGCGGTATTCGTGGTGCAGCCCAATTATTATCTCGTGCACTGCCCGATGAATCGTTAGATGAATATACCAATATTATTATTGAAGAAGCTGATCGCTTACGTGACTTAGTGGATCGTTTATTAGGCTCACATCAACTGCCGAAACAAGAAACTACCAATGTCCACGAAGTATTAGAACGCGTTTGCCAGCTTATTGAAGTAGACCAGATTGGCGACATAAAAATTGTCCGTGATTATGACCCATCGATTCCAGAATTTATTGGTGACAAATCTCAATTAATTCAAGCCACTCTCAATTTATGCCGCAATGCCGTGCAAGCCATGGTAGAAGCCAATATTGAGCAGCCGACACTAACACTAAAGACCAGAACAAAAAGCCAGTTTACTATTGGCCACCATCGCCATCGCTTAGTCGCCCATATATTGATTGAAGATAATGGCCCTGGCATACCAGAACATATAAAAGAGAATTTATTTTACCCCATGGTCAGTGGCCGTGCCGAAGGCACTGGACTAGGACTGTCTATCGCACAATCTTTGATAAACCAGCATGAAGGTATTATCGAATATAAAAGCGAAACGGGCTGTACTGAATTCTCCATTTATTTACCACTTAAACACTCTTAGGACTGATCAATATGAATACTGTATGGATTATTGATGATGACAAATCAATTCGCTGGGTACTTGAGAAAGCGCTAGAGCAAGCCAATATTCCTTGCAGAATATTTGAAAATGCTGAATCCATTATGGGATTATTAGCCAAAGAAAAACCCGCTGCGATTATGACGGATATTCGTATGCCGGGTATTGATGGTTTAACGTTATTATCTCAGGTTAATGAAGCCTACCCTGAGCTGCCAGTGATTATAATGACAGCGCACTCAGATCTTGATAGCGCAGTTACCTCCTACCAAAGTGGTGCTTTTGAATATTTACCGAAGCCGTTTGATGTTGATGACGCTGTCACTTTAATTCAGCGTGCTGTGGCTCACTACGAAGAACAACAAGCAACTCAAAATACCGTTGAAGAACTGCCAAATAATACTGAAATTATCGGTGAAGCGCCTGCGATGCAGGAAGTTTTCCGTGCCATTGGCCGTTTATCTCAATCGAATATTACTGTTTTAATTAATGGTGAGTCGGGTACGGGTAAAGAGCTTGTTGCCCACGCTTTGCATAAGCATAGCCCTCGAGCGAGTGAAAATTTTATCGCGCTGAACATGGCAGCGATTCCAAAAGATTTAATTGAGTCAGAATTGTTTGGTCACGAAAAAGGATCGTTCACCGGCGCAGGCGGTTTGCGCCGCGGACGCTTTGAGCAAGCAAACGGCGGCACATTATTTTTAGATGAAATTGGCGACATGCCAGCCGATACACAAACTCGATTATTGCGTGTATTAGCGGATAGTGAATTCTATCGAGTGGGTGGCACAACACCGGTTAAGGTAGACGTTCGTATTATTGCAGCGACTCACCAAAACTTAGAAGGCTTAGTAAAAGAAGGCCGTTTTCGTGAAGATTTATTTCACCGCTTAAACGTGATTCGTATTCATATCCCTCGCCTTGCCGATCGTCGAGAAGATATTCCTCGTTTATTGAAACACTTCTTAAACTCAGCAGCAGAAGAGTTAGATGTTGAAGTAAAAACACTGAAGCCAGAAACGTCTGACTACCTCACGACGCTCGACTGGCCTGGCAACGTACGTCAGTTAGAAAATACCTGCCGCTGGATTACGGTTATGGCATCTGGGCGAGAAGTTCATATCAATGACTTACCGCCAGAGCTATTAGACCAAGAAGCCGTAGCACCAACATCAGGTAACTGGCAGCAAGCTTTGCAGTACTGGGCCGACCAGCAGCTTACTCAAGGCACACCCGCCTTACTTGATGTCGCAGTACCACTGTTTGAACGCATCATGATTGAAACGGCGCTTAAGCATACTGCAGGACGCCGCCGTGATGCTGCTGTCTTATTAGGCTGGGGGCGTAATACCTTAACCCGTAAGATTAAAGAACTGAATATGGATGCTAACGAGCAACATGAAGACGAAGAGGCGGAAGCCTAACTATTTTAAAAGATTTAAACATCTTAGATAAATAATTAGCGCACTATTTCTCGCCAATAAATCATTCGGTCATTTCCTCGGAATTGACCGAATGTTATTTTTCCTTTTGGATTATCATCATAGTTCGCATCACCAGTATTCTCAGTTTGTAACCAGCTATCAACGCTGTATTGATATATCGCAGAACCTTCATTACCAACTCCGGCAGCACCAAAACGTATTACTCCGATTCCAGCAGTGATATTAGAATTTACACTAATAATAGAATCTCCGTCGGCCAAGTTATCAGTCCAACTCCCAGCAACCGCAGACAATGGTGGGCTACTCACTTGTAAACTTGTACAACTTAAAGAATTGTCATCCGTATTTAAAATAAAGCCAGTGCCATCAAAATACTCAGTTTGGACATTCATATCTAAATAAGAAGTTTCAGGGCCAAAAACATTACTGAGTTTGAGCTGGCCAAATCGTAGATCTAAATCTCCGATGAGTTTTGCATCACAATCCCCTACAGCCCCGCAATTCGTACTTGCATTGGCTTTCATATCCAAACCGGTTAATAGAGTTAAACCACCATCGTTATCACTTAACTGCAAACCCACTTGTAAGGTTTGGTATGGGCCGTCAGGAGCTGCCGCGCGAGAAAAATTACCCGTATCTGCTAATAAGTATTCACCACGATTCCAGCTTGTACTTCCAAAGCCTAATAAACGAGCCTGATAACTACCACCATCATTCGCATTTTCGGCAACCAAATCAATATCGTTAAGTGGATTCATTTTTACAAAATCACCATGGTAATTTTGAGTTTTACTATTGGCAGAATTTTGTGCTTCTAAAGTAAAAGACATCCCGACCGTTTGCCCCATATAGCTAAAGCCAGTACAAGCATTGGTCATACTGGAGCCCGCGAGCATCGTAAATTGTGCGGGATAAAAGCGCCCAACATTGGCTTGTCGCCCTTGAATATTAGCTCCAGTGGCTAATAAATAATTATTTAAGCTCACATCAATATCTATGATGCCGACTTCATCCCAAGACAAATTAACTGCAGGGTTTCCATCGGTAATTCCCGCGCTAAAAAAGCCTTCGGTACTACTGGTTTTTACTTGAGTCGCGGTTAAAGAACCAGCAATGCCGCCAGAAGCTAAAGTAGGTAACACAAGGGTTCGATTAATCGCCAATACTTGATCACTTCCATTCAGCTCTTGGCCAAAATTAAGTACGGTAGAGTTATCCGATATATTACTAAGTAAGTCAGGTAAACCATCATCGTCTTCACCCGGTTCATCATCATCTTGCGCTTGCCAATTAACCGCACGAATCGTCATTGGGAATGGGGCACCTGCTTTGACAAACTTATCGCCACCCGCATCTGCAGCATTGAAGTTTCCAAAAAAACCTAAATCAAAAGCAAAGGGGCGAACCACAAATTCATTACTCATACCTATTAAGGTAAAAGCCGGCTCTGGACTAACAGCAGCAACCGCTAACTGCGCATGTAATTCTATTTTCCCGGCATCGGGAAAGTTAAACGAGAAAGGAGCCTCGCCGCTTGCACCAAAGACCATATCGACTGCGGTATACGATAAGGTCGCAGCAGTATCACTGCCACTAACCGCTTTCGTTTCAGCACCTATACCAATACCAGAAAAAGATAATTGCGCACTACTGCAACTATCTGGATTTGTACATCGATAAGCAATATTAACAGCGCGAGTACCCGCTAATGCAGCTTCACATGCCATCGTATCCGTATTCGTTTGAATAGCTCGCAATACTAAGCTTTGAATACCTGGGGCTTCTATGGAAGGCTTGCCTGAGATTTGTGTTCCGATCGGGGTAGTATCGGTATTATTACCATCAGCATAAAATCGAAACGCTGAATCTAAAAATGAAATTCTAGGATCTTCAGCACTGCCTTCATCATCAGTAAAAGTTCCATCAGTCACATCAATATCAATATTCGCGAGTATTGATCCTTGCTGTAAATATACGCTGGTACTCGAAGAACCCGTTAGCAAAGTTACTGGAGAAGTGACAACGGCTGAAACAGCAGGGGTTGTGGTAATACTAAGACTGGTATCACTCAATACATTAATAGGATCGTGATTAACATCATGAGCGGTAATAGTTACTTCAGACGCTTCACACGTAATTCCTGGGGTTGTATGTGAAATATCATAATGGTCTACAATCGAAAATGTTTGTATTGGTTGAGCGGCACAGACTTTTAAATCGCCCATTTCATGAATATTTGTTGAGCCACCAGTAGAACCCGTAAAAGAAACGACCCAATTTTCAGGCACTGCAGCCTGAGATGGGTTAAATGCAAAAACATTAAATTCAGGAACTACTGCAACATAACCAGAACCGGTATCCCTCTGAACACTTACTGTTGCTACACTGCCTCCCGCTGTATGATCAATCGTAATTTTGTAACGATGCCCCGGATTGGGAGTACTGCCACTTTGATCAATACCTGGAGATAAGCTGCTAGTGCCCGTAAGATAGGGATAACCTGAAGTTCCTGAGCCCGACCCCCTTAAAGTAATACTATCTGTAATTCGGCTTCCTCCTCCACCGACTCGACCTTCTCCAGATGTAGCAAAATTACCGTATTCGTCAATACCTACACCTAGCCAACCTCCAGCAAAACCATCGATGCCCGTTTTTTGTGCATAACCTAGCGAGCCACCAAAAGCACCCGCTGACGGAGCTATCGATGCATCAGAAAAGTTAACTGCAATACCATCAGCACCATTACCATCATATCCATAATAATCGAACTCAATTTCAATGCGATTTTCAGCACCGGGGAATTGATTTAATAAAGTTGCTACGGTAGAAACCTCGCTTGAATCATCAGTTAAGCGTAATCGTCCATTAGCAACAATTCTTGGATTTCCAAATGAGCCGTTACTATTTCCAACGGACCAGCTATCTGATAATTCACCAGGGCCTGAAAAGTTATCAGTAATACAGTTTAAATCACACGACAAGATAAAATTTTCGGCGCTATTCAATGCAATGCTGTCACCCGCTAAATTTTCAACATTATTAATAGTTAATGTATAGGGCGTAAGATCCAATAAGCTAGAACTAGTAGTTAGCGTTACTTGATTCGCTGCGGTTAATTCAGCATTAATAATTACCTTCGACGATAGCGAAGCATTCACTAAATTGTAATTCGCTATTGTTTCTGCACTTACGCTTTCCAAATTTTGAGAAAAATTTATTTGTAATTCCGTTAGGTTACTACACGAGGTCACCACACTATCTATGGTCGGTGCTGTAGCACCTTCATTTAAAGCAATTAAATGGCCAATACCATCATCAAAATCTTTACTCGCAGTCGCATTCCGAGAGCCTGTGGCACCAACCGCAGGAAATAACTCCCAAGCTGCCATAGACGTGATTCCGTTATTATTATTATTTTCTTCAACATCATATGCTTCAGACATTCCCAGCCCTGCTGAAAAAGACTGATTTCCTGCTTCTATAGTATACAGCGCTACCAACATTGAATTAGCATTTGTAGTAGTCACAGAGGGAGCTGTTAAGCTTCCCCAAAACACACCACCTGTAGCAGAGTCTTCATCAGCAATGGGGTCAGTAACATCTACTCCTCTAAAAACTGACATACCCAAAATATAACGGCGGCTACTATTACCATCGAAATCCCACTCATAGCTGGTCCCTAAATCAGATGCCATGGCAACTTTATAATAAATTGATTGAAAGACATCACTATTCCTATCTTGAGGGGCAAGTAAAGTCCATCCTGAGGGAGTAATCACTCCATCAGAGCCACTACTATTGCGAAAAGTAACTTGAGCTATTAGCAGATCATCGACTGTCGCCAAAGCTGGAACAGTTAAACTAGCTTTATCATCATTACCATCATCCGTTACAGAAGCAACATAGCTAATTGCAGACATACTTTGAGCGCTAACCACACATAAAAAAAACATAATGAATAGACGTGACATTTTCATTTCACCCTCACCTCTACCGTTCTTTGTGCATTCGTATTATCACAGCTACCAACACTGGTTATTGTGCAAAACGTTGAGCCATTAGCGATAAACTCGTTACAACTGGTCACTGCACTGCATGCATTCAACCCCTTAACTGTAAAATCATAATCAACAATAACATCAATGCCACAACTACAAGGCGAGGTGGATAAAACAGGTTGAGCTCGTAATTGGGCACCACTTTCTGCAGCATAAAATGCTCGACTGGATAATAAATTTTGACTAAAAGTTTGACCTGCGGCTTCATTTAATTGATTAACCGCAACGGCAATCATACTCATGATAGTGATCACAAAAATGGCGACCGGTAAGCCAAGCCCAGCTTGCTTTAAGCGCCTAGGTTTTGAAACTGTATTAAGGAACATTACGTAACTGCACCTCTTGGCTAATATCAACTTGTTCAGCTGCTGATCCAGATCGCTCAATAATTAAACTCATGCTCACAACTGAATTTCGCTGTAATTGTGCAGGAGTAACATTGAATTTCAAACTGCCTACTTTCAAAGAATCCGCAATTAAAATACGATTTGTTCCCGTTGTTGGAATACTGCTAGCACTGCTCACTTGAAAACCATAATTTTGATATCGCCATAAGCGTCCATTAGCATCATCACAAAAACTGATCGGCGGATCGACCAAGAAAAAACGTTTACGCGGCGACTCTGTTGGAAAACGATACGTCGTCGGTGGGGTAAAAGTAAGTTCTTGTAAATTCAAATCGGCACCAATACCAACAGTACCAGCCAAGGCAGTCGTGGTTGATATCGCTCTATCGGTCGCTGGACTAGTACCATAAACAGACTCTGTGCTGGTAGGATATACCGCGACAAAACCTGACTCAGTTCCCGTTGCGCCGAAAAACTTAATACTTTTGAAGTTCGTTGCAGCACTGGCGATAGGTATCGATACATACTCGGAACTATGAAGAATGGGCACTAGCTCTATGCACTCATTAGCGCCATCAGAAAAAGTACGCACACTGTTGGGTAAAGAGCGGCGTACTTCGCGCAATACTTTTTCTACGGCAATTGTTGCGCTGCTTGCTAGTGCTTGACGCTCTGCTGTATCAACAAGGCCTAAAGCAGAGTTAGAGATAAAACTAATACTGCCTAAAGAAATTATGCCCAATACAACAATGACCATAATAAATTCAATCAGGGTAAAACCCATTGGACGATGATGAGTATTAATAACTCTCATAAGTCTGCCCTAAACGTAGAAAAGACTAACGTTTGACTGGTTGGAGAAGTAATCGTTATTGCAATTAATTTGCTGTTGGTTGAATCGGTATTTGTTGGGCCAACACAGGTCACTTCAATTACAATGCTATAGCCTGTGTAATTCGACGTGGCACTCACATCTAAAAAATCGGCAGTTTCTGTCAGGCCGTTATAATCGTCAACATCATCAAAAAGACTTCGACTTGTTTCTCCTGCTTCTACTCCATCCTCATTACACATTGAAATACTGCCGCCCCCTAGTGGGGAAGTTTCGGCATATCGCATAGACAATATTTCATCAAGATACGCTTGCGCAAGATGCGTTGCTTTCGCTTGCCATAATGGATCGGCATTACGTCCGACGGCAGAAAATAAACTACTAGAAAGAGCGGTTAATGCGATGCCAATAATTACGATAGTAATGACCAGCTCGATTAAACTAAAGCCTTCTTCTTTCTTTGATCGATTATTAAAGGAAATTGTCATAGGCAAGTCCCTTCATAAGCGTAACCCGAAGAACTAATGCAAAGTTCATAAACGGTATCTGAGTCTATGCATATTCTTAAATTAGATTGTGGAATTCGATTACCATCACCATCAAATGAAATCGTTAACGGCAGTGCTGATAAGGTAGAACACGCGGCAACAAGATTAGTACCAAAGCGAATAGTTTCAGCTTCTATTTCGATGCTACTAGCAAAACTATTGCCATCACCACCCGAAGTAACAAACGACCAATTTCCTGCTGATGAGGTGAGGGTTAACAGTACATTTGCACCCGAGGAAGATCTTGATAAAGCAGTTTGTTGCGAGAGCCTAAGCGCGGCTAATAATTGGTTTTTTACAATGACTGAAGAGTAAGATTGTCCAGATGAAAATCTGGACATAGCAAAAGCAGATAAAACTCCCAATAAAATAATCACCATGACTAATTCAATGAGAGTGAAACCTTTCTGCTTAAAATCCATTTTCAATTAATATCAAACAATTCTAGCAACCCGAAGTTACGGGGACACCCACTACAGCTGGTACAGTTAACGACGTTGCGGCAGTGTAAGATACTGAGCAGTTTGCTATCGTAGTAGCACCTGTTGCTCTCACAGAACCCGCAGTAGCGACGTCGAAATCAGCTGCTGTTATTTGCGCGGCAAGTAAAATACTCGCTTGTGTTGGATAGCCAAATGTCATCGCAACGACTGTTCCTTCCAAGGTTACTGATGCTGGCGAACTACCAACAGCCAACCATTGAGCATGAGCAATATTCGCTGCAGCCTTCATTGATCCCGCTGCGCCGTTAATGGTAGCCGCCCTTGCTTGCCCACCGAGGTCTGCAAATCGTGGTAAAGCGAATGCCGATAGCACCCCTAAAATAACAATTACCATAATTAATTCAATTAAGGTAAAGCCTGTTTGCTTATTGATCTTTCTCATAGACCGCTCCTACTTTTAATTTATCAAAGTCTTTAAAATAAGGTAATAACTCGACCTGTTGCCAGATCATAATGTATTTGCATATCATCTTGGTTCAGACGATAGCGGTAACGGCAAGTGCCGCTTATTAGTTGAGTAATATAAGCAGAATCAATTGCATCTGAATCTATCTTATCTTCCTCAATGTTCAGCCCCACTGTCGGTGCCGATTCTTTTAACAAGCCATTCCATAGCCTTATACAGGTTGAGTCATTTCGAGCTTGACGGTCGATTACTATTGACGAGTTTTTTTGACTCATTTCAATAGCGTCTATCGGCCAGCCTTTATTTCCTATCAGTATATTTCCGCCACCATAGCCTTTGAGTAAAATCGTCTTATTAATCGATCCTTGAGACTGCCATAAGCTATGAGTTAATCTCACCGCTGTTTGCAATGAGTTAGCGGTTAACTGCACCCTAGTTTGATGAGCCTCATCTTGTAAATCGTTTATCTTAGGAACCAAGATAACCACCAAGATCGATATAACCACCAATACCAGAGCGAACTCTAATAAACTAAAACCAGCTTTATTAAATAACCTCTTACTTCTAATTCTAGTCAAGGAAATCGCTGTTTTCCTACAATCGTTACGAAACGATACAAAAGTCAACATCCCCATCACTTGGAACCCATAGCGCCACTTAAATCCCAGATAGGCAAGAACACGCCTAAGGCTAAGACCAGTACGAGCCCTCCTAAAAATACCAATAGGATCGGCTCTATTGAGTCTGCAAGCTGTTTCAATTCATAATCTATTTCTTCTTCATAAAAATCGGCCACATCATCCAGCAATGTATCCACAGCCCCTGTCTCTTCGCCTACGGCCATCATTTGCAATACCAAGGGCGTGAATAGACCCGTTGCAGCCGCGGTACTTGTGAGTCGCTCTCCGCGTTCTATACCCCGAGACATCTCTTCAATCGCTACACCAATTGATTTATTGCCGACACTTTCTGCAACAATCGATAAGGCTTTCAGAATGGGAACCCCTGACGCAAGCATCATGGCGAATGAACGAGAAAATCGAGACAAAGCAATACGCTTAAAAAGAGATCCAAATAAAGGCAAGCGTAACTTTTTCGTATCCCACCATAAAAGCCCATCAGGGGTTTTAATAAATCGAAACCAAGCAAATCCACCACCAAAGGTGAGTAGTAGAATAAGCCACCAATAGTTAATGGTGAATTCGGAACTGGCTATTAATATTTGAGTAGCAAAAGGTAAGTCAGCCCCCATTTTTGCAAAGACACTGGCAAAACTTGGTATCACCATCACGTTAATAATGGTCATGGCAAGCATAATTGCGGAAACAACAAATAACGGATAGCGAGTCGCTGATTTAATTCTTTTTTTAGTTTCGCGCTCCAACTCCAAATGCGCGGTCAATTTTTGGAATGCTAAATCAAGTCGTCCTGTATTCTCACCGACATGAATCATGCTAACGAAAATCTGAGAAAATATTTTAGGAAACTGTCGAAATGCTGTTGCCAGCTCAGAGCCTGAAGTCAGTGACTCTGCAATTGCATTCAATACTTCCGCTAAACGCGGATGATCAGTCGATTCCGCTAAGCCATTAAGCGCACGAATAATTGGAATACCGGCTTTGGTTAATGCATACAATTGGCGAGTTAATAAAACTTGATCATCTAAGGTTATTTTTTTATTCGTTGAGAAAGATATGTTATTCGATTTTTTCTCAACGACTGCTTCTACAAGACTCGTAATCGTTATTTTTTTTGTTTGCAGCTGGCTCATAGCCGCTGCTTGGGTAGCTGCGACTAACTGACCTGTAATCTTCTGACCACTGCTATCACGCCCGGTATATTGATAATCTGGCATATCAACCACCGTCACCTAGGCTAGCACTCACACGAAAGACTTCTTCTAAAGAGGTTACGCCTTCTTGTGCATAATCCAGTGCACATAATGCGAGAGGTCTAAACCTAGGGTGTGCTTTTGCAGCTTGCGCGAATCCCTCCGAAGAGTTTTCGCGCATGGCACTTATCATGGCCTCATCCATCTCTAATAATTCATAAACACCAATGCGTCCGCTATAACCCGTATTATTGCAATGATGACAACCTCGACCTTTTTTATAGTCCGCATTACAGGCGTCTGCTTGCATTGATAACAGCCACGTATTTTCTTGCTCGTCAGGTTTATAGACTTCTTGGCAATGATCACATAAACGCTTAACTAATCGCTGAGCCATAACAGCGCGTAAAGAGGAAGCAACCAAATAATTATCAACCCCCATGTCCAATAAACGCATCGCGGTAGAAATTGCATCATTAGTATGCAGCGTAGATAAAACCATATGCCCTGTCATTGCAGCACGTAAACCAATTTCTGCAGTTTCATGATCTCGCATTTCCCCAACAAGAATTACATCGGGATCTTGACGTAACGCTGCGCGTAGAACGGTTGAAAACTCCAGGCCTACCTTAGGGTTCACTTGCACCTGATTGATTCGAGGCAATCGATATTCAATAGGATCTTCCGCAGTAATAATTTTACGTTCTTTAGTATTTAATATATTAAGGGCTGCGTATAGGCTTGTTGTTTTACCACTACCGGTTGGCCCTGTTACCAGCACCATACCATGAGGCCGTTCGACTAAATAATTAAAACGATCTTGAATGTTTTTTGGCATGCCTAAGGAATCTAAATTGAGAATGCCACCACTTTGATCTAGCAAACGCATTACAACAGATTCACCAAACTGCACAGGCATTGTTGATAAACGTACATCAATACTTTTATTTTTAACCCGGATATTAAAGCGGCCATCTTGCGGAACACGCTTTTCTGAGATATCCAAACCCGACATAATTTTAAGTCGTGAAACCAGTGCCGATGCTATGCGACGCTCTTTCATCACTTGCTCTTGCAAGTCACCATCAATACGCATTCGTATACGTAATTGCGACTCTTCAGGCTCGATATGAATATCCGATGCTTTTACTTGTACCGCGTCTTCAAAAATACTCTGTAATAATCGAACAACGGGGGCTTCACTGCTATCACTTCCTGATGCCAATGCAGTAATATCAAAATCGCTTTCTGATAATTCACCTTCAAGCTCACCCGCGATTGAAGCAATTTCATCTTGGCGACGATAGATACTATCTAGTGTTGTTAAAAGCATGTCTTCTGAGATAAACGCAGGTAACACGGGTCGCTTTAGCTGGCGCTGTAAATCATCGATAACCATTAAATCGGTAGGATCAGACATCCCCACTAGCAAACCTTCTGCTTGTTCATCCAGAACAATACAACGATAACGGCGCGCAGAAACTTCGGGCAATATTCTTACGACTTCGGCTTCAATGCGATAACGATTTAAATCAATATAGGGGTAATGAAAGTAATCAGCCAAACACATGAGTAGCTTTTCTTCAGACACAAAATTCAAATCAGTTAAGACTCGACCAATTTTTTTGCCTGTACGCTTTTGTTCTGCTAAAGCCTCCATCAACTGAGGCTCAGTAATTAGTGATTTTTCAACGAGCAAATCGCCAACGCGGACTTTTCTTTTAGCTTCCATAGCGATGCTCTTCTTTATTATCTAATGACTTATCCAAATCATGAACCTGAGAAGTAATCCATTTCTTTTGCTTCATTGATATTGACGATGACTTTAATAGTGTCTGGTATATCTCACGAGTTTTCCCTACTTTATTTAGATTTTTATAATTTAAAGCCATAGCTAATGGCCACTTGATATTGCTGGGTTGTTTTTTGATTAGTCGTAAATAATATTGATTCGATAGCTCATAATATGAAAACAACTGCAGACCTGGGGCGACAAATTGAAACCAATTTAAACTAGAGTTTTCAGGATACTGCTGTATAAAAGTTAAAAACTTAACCCCGTCATCGAGTCTCAATAATATTCTTGCTTTGAACACTTGATATTTCTCATCCTGGCTATCATTAATCGCCGATTCAATGCTATTTAATGCAGCCTCATAGCGTCGCTGTTTATACTCTTTGATGGATTGTTGATAATTGAAATCCCCTGCGATACTAACTTTTGTAATTTCAACAGCATGTTTATGTTCTTTCTGTAGTTTGAGCACAGGTGATTTTTTGAGATTTGGAATAATATTAGTGACTGTTTTCTTTTCTGATTTTTGATGCACAGCTTCTTTTTCAACAACAACTTCTTTTTCAACAACAACTTCTTTTTCAACAACAACTTCTTTTTCAACAACAGCTTCTTTTTCAACAATAGCTTCTCTTTGAACCGTGACTGCAAATATCTTTTCCTCTTCAATCATTCCGTCGATTGAATCGATATGATGATTATCTATAACATCAGGAACTGTATTGAACGAACGAACATCAGAATAAACTAATTCTATTTCATGATGTGGATTCGAAATAATAGCCATTGAAAAAATCTGCGAGATGGGTTTTTTATAGATCAGTTGCATAGTTAATATGACAACAAGAAGAAAACTAATAAATAAAAGAATACTCTTATAAGGTGTCTTAAGTTTTGTCTCGTGATTATTGATCAATCCAGGAAAGGAAAGACCATGCTCTGGTAATTCTCGACGACCATCGAGATCCCGCAAGACGTCATTAACCAAACTCATGTAGTGCCACCAACATTATCATTAGTACCATTAATGTTGCTTCTTTCCAATAAAACCGATTATTAAGCTCTATGGGTTTTGCGCCTTCAGTGTCTTTTATGGCTGCTCGGATATGATCAGCTGATACTGACGTAGCCCCTCCTCCGAAAGCACTAAAGAGTGCTTTTTGAGCAATAATATTAATCAAACGAGGAATGCCTTCCGTCGTTTTTTTCATCAATTTCAATGCGCCGTCTTCAAAGACTGGCATCCCTCGATACCCAGCCAAAATCATACGCTGCTGAATATAGTGCTGCATGCTATCCGCATCCATCGCTTCTAGTTCTGCACTGTAAGTAATACGTTGCTTTAATTGCCTAAAGCGATGCTGTGCTAATAACGTATTAAGTTCTGGCTGACCAAATAAAACTATTTGAATTAGGCTGCGGCTTTCTGCTTCTAGGTTCGATATTAAACGCAAGGCTTCAAGACTATCTTCAGGAATACACTGTGCTTCATCGACAACCAAGACTACCGATCGCCCTTCTAATGCCAAGGCGATTAAGCGTTGCTGTATTCGTTCCTGCAATTGGTGAATATCAACATTATTAACTTCCACTTCTAACTCATGTCCAATAGCGCGCCATAAAGCTTGAGGACTTAACGCAGGATTAGGTATATAAACAGAAACGCATTCAGTTTCATGTAAGCTATTTAATAGTCGACGACATAATAGGGTTTTTCCTGTACCGACATCGCCTGTTATCTTAATAAACCCTTCACCGGCCTGTAGTGCATAGCTCAAGACATTAAAGCATTCTTGTTGAGTCTTAATTTCTACATAAAACTCTGTATTTGGGGCTAACGAGAATGGTTGCTGATTTAAACCATAATACTCCTGAAAGCCACCGATCATATTGGCAACATTCATAATCTTCTTCCTTGATTAAAGCCGGAAAAACGTTTGTTAATACGTTTCATTTCTTCGTAATGGAAATTACTATCGACTACTCGCGGCTGAATCAATATGACCAATTCACTCTGCACTGTAGATTCTCTATTTTGTCCGAATAACGCACCGATAAGTGGGATGTCTCTTAAATAAGGAATACCTGATTCTAATGTGCGTTTTTGATTTTGCATTAAGCCACCAATCACCACGACCTGCCCACTTTTAGCTCTGATGATAGAGTCTGTCTCTCGCACCGTGCTAAACGCTAACGGAACGGTTAATGTTCCAGAGTCCAGCACCACATTTTTTTGGCGCTCACTCACCTCCGTAATCGTTGGATGAACATGCAATATAACTTCTTTATTCTCACCAATCTGCGGTGTCACATCTAGCGCTATTCCAGAGAAGAATGGTGTGAAAATCACTTCAGGGAAACTGGTAGAACTTCCGCCACTTGTCGTAGTTGATGATTTTAATTCAGTTACGAAGTACTCATCATTACCTACCTTAATCACAGCCTTTTGATTATTAACCGTTGAAATTCTAGGACTAGAAAGCACTTTCACCTCGCCTTGCGTTTCTAATAGCTCTATGACACCTGTGAAATTTTCATAATCAAAATTCATATTAAAAACACCTCCAATCTCATCAGTATTAGATAATGCTTCTGATGCCATAGAGCCGACTAAATCTCGACCTGTATTTGAAACAGTTCCTGTTCTTCCTGCTCCAAATGTATTCCACTGGATACCTGATTGAAAACCTTCATTGAGAGAGACTTCCAGTATTTTTGCTTCTATTAATACCTGTTTGCCCACACTCAATTCAGCACGCTCTAAATAGTTTTCAATGCCTTGCAAAGTTTTTGGCATTCCACGAACAACGACCATACCTGATTGAGGATCAACCACGATACTGGCATCTGCACGCCCCACAATCATCATCTCCAATGTCGCCTTAAGCTGCCCCCAAAAATCAGATTCTGAGTGGGTATTCACTTCGGTAGAATTTATAGCCGAGGTAGACGATGACGTCGTATTGGAATCGACTGAGTTATCACTATTATCCGTCGATGTTATTTGGCCGCTACTTACCCACATGCCCGAAGAACCTGAACGACTTACGTTCAAATAATTTATCGGGAATATACGAGTTTGTATCGTGAGGGGTAATACCTGAATACCATAGCTATTTAATATATAGTCATAACCATAAACGTCTCTTATCGCTTCTAATGTCTCTAATACAGTGACATTTTTTAGTTTCAGCGAGACCTTTCCTGAAAGAGAATCATCAGCGATGAGATTGTAGTTGGTATCCTGCACAAGACTCATTAAGAATGTTTTAATCGGCGTATTTTTCGCTGATACGTCGAAGCGACTTTCTTCTCTTCTTAACTCAGGTTCCGCAGGTAATAGCTGCTCGATAAACTGCTGTTCTTGCTTACTTTTTTCGTCAGTATCTTCCTGCCATACTAATAGAGGCTGATCTTTTTCTTCTGCTCGTGAATCATCAGCAGTTTCTTGCTGAGGCTGACTTGCACAAGACACTAAAAATATTGACAGTAATACAATATATTGCGTCATATTATTCATTTATATATTCCTTTACTGTCGGCACAAGCCTTAAGGTATGACGTCGCCCTGAGCGCATAACAATTACTCTTTCTCGTTCAATTCTTTTAACTTTAGCGCCCTTGACCATATCGCCTTCGTTTACTAATTTATTGTTGATAACAGCACTCTTTCTATCTTCAGATATTAATATTTGTTGGAGGCTTAAACTCTGTTTACGAACTTTAGTTTTGTTTGAGCCACCCATCCAACTCGGAGGGCGCATAGGATCTTGTGCCGCTATAACGGTTACACTATAGAGTCCGGAAACTGATAAACTAAAAACGATCAGCATAGTTTTTATGAATAGATTAAACACCCAGCACCGCCTTACTCATACTTAAAGTATAGATCCTGATTTTCAACTTACCCTTTGGGTATTGTGTACTTTCGTACTCCAGCGTTTGCCAAAACAATTGCCACGGCAAGGCATCCAAACGTCTCAAATAATCATTACTGCTATCGTAAGTCGCTTCCAATTCAATTTCGAAGCCGTGCTTATAAATTAAAAAATCAGGTTTTATATTTGCAACATCATCTTCGCTCTTTACCTGGCTAAGGTTCATGCCTTGCTCTGGTAAATTATTCAGCGAAATGAGCTTTAATTGTTTGTCTTGAGTTAATACGTTCTCTAACAAACTAACCATTTGCTTAGGGGCAACTAGTGCTTGTGTTAGCAAACCAATCTGCTCTTGATGCTTATCAGATTCAGTTTGCTGCTTGGCAAACTCTTTACGTAATGCATCATTTGGATCTAGATGTTGCTTAGAAAGCGTACTTTCTATCTTTAATGAGATATCCGAGTTAATACCTAGCAGCTCCTGCCGCTCAGAATATAGTTTCTGATTTGCAAGTAATAAAGGTTCAATAATCAATATAAAAACCATCAAAACTAGTACAGTAACAAATGTCGCCAATACTATTTTTTGTTCACGATCTGAAATTTTATCGTAAGCATGTATACCATCAATGTACGGTTTTTTTTGCCACCAGATCATAAGCGTGCCCCTGAAATTCTTTCAGATAAGAGCAGCGCTTCATCATCCTTTAGTTCTTGAGTTGATAAAAAGAATTCACTCCATGATTTGTTACCACGCTTCACCTGTATCTGTTTAAATACACGGCCTTGATAAGCTTCATTTTCACCCAGCATAGATAAGTATTTTGATACTTTATCGGGTGTTTTTGCATAGCCAAAAAGTTGAATATCTTTGCCATAATTAATCACTTCGAACCTTGATAGCCAGACACCTTCAACAGATTGCTGTGACAACTGCTCAACTAACGGTGTAAAGCTTGCTTTGTCGTTAATCGAATCCTGCCTTAAAAATGAAATCACTCGCTTTTGTTTTTTCGATAACTGCTTCTGCAATTCGATTTTTTTTAATAAGGTATTATCGATCGAAAGATTGGGCATCTGAGTAAGAGCATTTTCTAACTCAGCATTTAATGCTAACTGATCCAGGTTCGATTGCTCTAATTGAGACTGTAAAATCATCTGGGAAGATTTTAATATAATACTGACGACCAACAACATAGCTAAAACTGCGGCCGTCGACTTAACCAGCAATTGCATTGCAGCCGATAATTGCTCAGGCCTGAATCTTGGTAGATATAAATTAATCTGTTGCTTAACGACTATTTGTTTAAGAAGGCTCATATGCAAGCGCGCCCCCTACCGCAATCGTCACAGAATTGATTGCTGTACATTCTTCTGCAATCAATAATCCAGCACGCTGTTTAAAAGTATCAGCCATGTTGGGTTGTTCTATTTTCGCACTTAATAATTGCTGCATAGCTGCGACTAAATCGCTTAAGTCATCATCACCTGCCATCAGCCATAACTGCGTAATTTGTCCTAAACCAAGCTGGCTCTCGTAATAATCGAGCGACCGCTGTACGTCCAATATTAAGTTTTGTACTTGCTCTTCATTCACTTGGGCTTTTGGTGCGAAGCCAACATAAGTACTTTCTTCTAAATCAGCACTGAGCTCTAAATCTTCTTCAGGCTTCAGCCCTTCAATGGCCAGCTCGTCAGTATTTAGTCCAGCCAAATCAATTTCTGTTAAATCAAGCTCTTCTGTCGCTAGCTCATCTATCACTAACTCATCAATATCCTGCTCATTTACGGCAACAATGGCATCATCACTTTCGACAGGTTCAACGTCAGGTCGATTAGCTTGCAAATCTAGGGCATCAATTCCCACCGCCACATGACGTGTTAAATACAAAGCCCCATCTTGATACAACCGCAAGCTGCCCTTCTTTGGTCCAAGCTCTAATACCGCTATCCCCTGATTGATTGAGTTGACTGACAATACATTTAATAAACTCATTTCAGGAACGGTGATCACTTCCACCTTGAGCTTCAATGCTTCCGCCCAAGTGACCCAGTTAGCAATTTTCTCATTCGCCACGGCGACCACATGCGTCATAGACATACGACCGCGGTAAGCATCTTCAGGTAAGCGCATCGTTTGAATCGCGGTCTCTTCGACTGGCTGTAATAATAAATCGCCTATACGAAATTCGATGGCTGCACTTAGCTCATCATCAGGAACATTCGGAGCTTCTGCTAACAGCAGCTCATAATCTTCATCACCCAGAACCAGTACCACCGAGATACCGTGTGGAGCATTCGCCTTTAACCAAGACTCCAATGCTTGTATCCCTTCTTCTTGAGTAAAATTAACGCACGCAGCTATTCCCTCAGGGCCATACATGACAGCACTGGGTGTGATGGCCGATAAGTTAATACCCAACCATTGCTTTTGCTTAATTTTCTTAAAAGGCCAGCGAAATTTCACCCACCCACTCCCATCAACAATTAACTAAGTGATCTTTGATAAAAGTTTAGTAGAGAAATAACAAAATGCACTTAAGCCGTGGCCAGTAATAACCAATACGAATTACTTACTCCATGTTCAGTAATTAATATCAGACTGCCCCTTCCAATTAATCCTCAGCTTCCTATAATCAGCCCATACTGAGGAGTCATCATGTTTAACATCGTTTTATTTGAACCCGAAATACCGCCCAATACTGGTAACATTATTCGTCTATGCGCGAACACCGGCTGCCAACTGCACCTGATAAAGCCTCTTGGTTTTGATATGGAAGAAAAGGCACTGCGCCGCGCTGGTTTGGACTATCACGAATGGGCCAGCGTGCGAATTCATGAAAACTACGCTAATTTCTTAGAAAAAGAGCAGCCTAAAACGATTTATGCGCTAACAACCAAGGGCAAGCAAACGCATTCTGAGACGGCCTTTAAGGAAGGTGATTTTTTGATGTTTGGCCCAGAGACTCGTGGCTTACCTGAAAACATTCGCGAGCAAGTTCCATTTGAACAATGGTTACGTCTACCGATGATGGAAAGCAGCCGTAGTATGAACTTGTCGAATACAGTAGCGGTGATGATTTTTGAAGCGTGGCGCCAGAATGGCTATGCGGGTGGGGCTTAGCTTTAAGGTGTATAGCTAAATGCCTGAAATACAATCTTAAGTACAACATTGAGTACTACCTAAATTACAGATCCAAAAAAGCCGAAGTAAATGAATTTACTTCGGCTTTTTTGATTCAATTAATACGACTCAATTAGCCGAATATTACTGAACAGTCTCTTCAGCCGCAGGCGCTGCTGCTTGCTGAGCTTGAGACTGCTGATATAAAGCTTCGAAGTTAATCGGCGCTAGCATCAAGGCAGGGAAGCTACCTTTAACAACCAGCTGGTCAATCGTTTCACGAACGTATGGGAACAAGATGTTAGGGCAGAAAGCACCTAGCATGTGCTTAAGCTGTTCGCCTTCGATTCCTTTAATGTGGAATATGCCACCAAGAACCACTTCAACTAAAAACGCTGTTTCGCCATCGTTTTCTGCTGTTGCTGTTACTTTAACGTCTACTTCATAGGTATCGTCAGACAGCTTACGAGAGCGGCTGTTCAAATCCAATTTAACTTCAGGCTTCCACTGCTTCTGGAAAGACTCCGGCGCATTTGGTGATTCAAATGATGAATCTTTAACGTAGAAACGCTGTAATGAAAATTGACCTTGGTCTTGCGCTGGTGCTTTTGCTTGCTCTTGTTCAGCCATGATACATCCTTAACTTTTTATTTATTATTCAGCATACCTTCTTGGTCATGCTGCTTAGTCTCTATTTAGTAACAACAGGAAGGTTCTGATTGCCCCATTCCAACATACCACCGCTTAAGCGGAATACTTGGAAACCCTTCTGTTTCAATGTCTTACCCGCCATTCCAACACTTTGGCCAGACTTGCATACTAATACAATGGGGTGTTCTTTCGAAGATTCAAGCTCAGACATACGCTCTGCTAACGCTGAATATGGAATATTTTTCGCGTTGGCTAAATGCCCAGCATCAAAATCCTTTTTATCGCGAATATCCAGTACCACCGCATCTTGCTTGTTAATCATCTGAGTTGCTTGTGCCGTGCTAATGCTAGCACCGCTACGCTGGTTGTTATCCCATAAGAAGGCCGCTAAAAATACGCCCCATACGCTGACTAACATCCAGTTATTGTTAATAAAGTCGAAAGCTTGTTCCATAACCTATTTACTGCCTATTTGGTTGACTGATAAGAGGATCAAAGGCGGCAGTATACCCAGCCCCAGCGCTAAAAAGAATAGAAAATGACGCAAGGCCAGAGATTCGCTAGAATAGGCTCAATATTTTTGTCTACTCACGTTAAATTATCAGAGTTATTTCTATTATGAGCCAGACCCGCACACCGACTGCACTGATTATCCTTGATGGCTGGGGCCACGGCGACGCATCCGAACACAACGCTATTGCCAATGCGAATACCCCGACTTGGGATGCTCTATTAGAAAACTATCCTAATGCGCTCATTCAAACGTCAGGAAATGCAGTAGGTCTGCCAGAAGGCCAAATGGGCAACTCTGAAGTTGGCCACATGAACTTAGGTGCCGGCCGCATCGTTTATCAAAACTTCACCCGTATTAACAAAGACGTTGCCGATGGCGAATTCTTTAATAACGACGTGCTTTGTAATGCTATTGATAAAGCGAAAGCGAATGGCGGAGCTGTACACCTCGCAGGCCTATTATCCCCTGGCGGCGTACACAGCCACGAAGAGCAAATCTTTGCTGCCTGCGAAATGGCCGTTAAGCGTGGCATCACTAAATTATACGTACACGGCATCTTAGATGGCCGTGACGTGCCACCGCGCAGTGCGGAGCCTTCTATCAAAGCACTGCAAGCCAAGCTAGATAAATTAGGCACAGGCTCAATCGCCACGCTAACTGGGCGCTATTACGCAATGGATCGTGATAACCGCTGGGAACGTATTGAACCAGCTTATGTTGCAATGACAGAAGCCAAAGCAGCAAACCACGCAGAGACTGGCATTGCGGCCCTAGAAGCGGCTTATGCTCGTGACGAAGACGACGAATTTGTTGGCGCTACGGTTATTGGCGAAGGTGGTAAGGTTGAAGATGGCGATAGCATCATCTTCATGAACTTCCGCCCAGATCGAGCTCGTGAAATTACCCGTGCTTTTGTTGATACTGACTTCACCGGCTTTGAACGCAATAAGACACCGAAGCTAGCGGATTACGTGATGCTAACGGAATACGCTGCGGACATTCCCGCTAGCTGCGCCTACCCACCAGCAACCTTGGTAAACGGCATTGGCGAATACGTTTCCAATTTAGGTCTTAGCCAATTACGTATTGCTGAAACTGAGAAGTACGCCCACGTAACTTTCTTCTTCTCGGGTGGTCGTGAAGACTTATACCCAGGTGAAGAGCGCATTCTTGTCCCATCGCCAGATGTCGCAACATACGATCTTCAGCCAGAAATGAACGCTCCTGAATTAACCGATAAATTGGTGGCGGCGATTAAGAGTGGCAAGCACGACTTGATCGTTTGTAACTACGCTAACGGCGACATGGTTGGTCATACCGGCGTATATTCGGCTGCCGTTAAAGCCGCTGAATGTATTGATGAATGCTTAAAGCGTATTACCGCTGCCATTTTAGAAGTGAATGGCGAATGCCTAATCACGGCTGACCACGGTAATGCCGAGCAGATGATGAACCCTGAGACAGGTGGTCCATTAACGTCGCATACGACAGGCCCTGTTGACCTTGTGTATGTGCATAGTAATAATGATGGTCGCACGATAAATCCAGGTAGCTTATGTGATGTTTCACCGACGCTATTAAACATTATGAACCTAGAACAACCGTCAGAAATGTCGGGCACTAGCTTGATTAATAAATAAGATAGAATCGATATCATGATACGAATCATCTTCCTATTCAGCCTATTAATCAGCCAGCTCACTCAAGTGAGTTCTGCTGACGAACAGGCTGACCTGGCCAAATTGCAGCAAGAAATAAACAAGCTGCAAACATGGCTGAAAGAAACTGAATCGGAACATGACAAGCTCAGCGAATCGGTACGAAAATCTGATGAAAAAATGGGCGGTCTCGCAAAAAAAATTGATGAAACTCGCGCTTTATTAAATCAAGAGCGATCCCGCCTAAAAAAGCTGCAAGCGGAGCAATCCCAACTCCGCACCCTTAAGTCCGAACAAAAGCAGCAACTGGCCAAGCAACTCTCTGGCGCTCAGAAACTCGGTAATCAAGGCTCTATAAAGGTCTTATTAAACCAAGACGACCCACAAAAAATTAGCCGCATGTTGAAATACTACGAGTATTTTAATCAAGCCCGCATGGAAAGCATTCAAACCCTTATCGTCAACCTTAAGCGTCTGAATAATATTGAGGCCGAAATTTTAGCTCAGCAAAGCGCTCTGATAAAAACCGAAAACAGCCTGCTAAAAAAGAACAAGCAATTCAGCAACGAAAAGAAGCAGCATAAAAAACTGTTGGCCAGCCTAGAGGCGCGCCGCAAAGAAAAATCGAATGACCTAAGCCAAAAACAAAAAGACCAAAAGCGACTACAGCAACTGATCAATGAAGTCGCAACCCTGCTCGATAACAGCGTACGCAAACAAGATGCTCGACCTATTCGTTCTTTAAAAGGGAAATTACCAAGACCCACCAAAGGCCGTATCGTTAAGGCATTTGGCAATCACAACTCACTTGCCCGCAATAAGTGGCAAGGCTGGTTGATGAAAGGCTACGAAGGCTCTGCTATTACTGCGATTCACCATGGCCGCATTGTCTTTAGCGACTGGTTACGAGGTTTTGGGCTATTATTAATAGTCGATCATGGCGATGGCTATTTAAGCTTATACGCGCGCAACCAAAGTTTATTGAAATCCGTTGGTGATTGGGTTTACCAAGGCGAAAATATAGCAACGCTAGGAGCTTCCGGTGGATTTAAGGAACCTCGATTGTATTTTGAGATCAGACACAAAGGTATTCCGCTCGATCCAGCTGCATGGCTAGGACGTAAATAAAGCCAGTATTCGGTTAAGGAATTTGCTCAGTATGGAAAACAACTTGAGAAACAGCATGAAAAAGAACATGTTCACAAAGATCGCAATCTGCACTCTATTGATTAGCAGCCAGCTCGCCAATGCTCAAACCAATAATACTGAAGAAGAACAAAAGACTGCGGCTGACTTAACGGATCCATCGGCCGAAGACGCGGCGACTCAACGATCTCAGCTACCGCTAAAAGAATTGCGTAATTTCACTGAAATTTTTGATCGTATTCGTAATTCTTACGTAGAACCTGTCGATGATAAAACGCTATTGCAGTACGCCATTGATGGCATGTTGAGTAATCTTGACCCGCATTCCGACTATCTATTACCTGAAGACTTTAGCGAGCTACAAGAACATACCACCGGAAAATTTGGCGGCTTAGGAATTGAAGTCGGCATCGAAGACGGCTTGATTAAAGTAGTCAGCCCCATTGATGATACTCCAGCAGAAAAAGCTGGAATTAAAGCCGGTGACTTCATTGTATCGCTGGATGGCGAACCCGTTCGAGAAATGTCACTCACCAACGCGATCGACAAAATGCGTGGGGAACCGGGCACCGACATTGAACTGAATATCCGCCGCAAGGGCGAAAAAGAGCTATTGGAATTTGTCTTAACTCGGGCTGAAATTAAAGTAGCCAGCGTCCGTGGTAAAAATATAGGCGATGGTATTGGCTATCTAAGAATCACTCAGTTTCAAGATAAAACCGGCCCAGAAATTGTCACCGAAATCACTAAACTGCAAGAGAAAGCAGCTGAGAATAATGAAACACTTAACGGCCTAGTTTTAGATCTGCGTAATAATCCAGGGGGGGTTTTAGACGCCGCCGTTGAAGTATCGGATGCATTTTTAACCTCGGGTTTAATCGTTTATACCGAAGGCCGTATTAGCGATTCTGATTTCAGATACTCCGCAAACGAATTAACAGCCGCGCCTAAAGTGCCCTTAATTGTTTTGATTAATGGCGGCTCCGCTTCTGCCTCTGAAATTGTTGCTGGTGCTCTGCAAGATCATAAACGTGCGGTGATTGTCGGTACCCAATCATTTGGTAAAGGCTCGGTACAAAGTGTATTACCCATCGCAGGCAACAAAGCGATTAAGCTGACAACAGCACGCTACTTCACGCCAAACGGCCGCTCTATTCAAGCTCAAGGAATTCACCCTGATGTCTTTGTTGAACAAAGTGAAGTGACAGCTTATGAGCAAAACTATTATAAAGAAAGTGATCTGCCAGGACACCTGTCTAATGGTAAAGAGTCTAATAGTGAAGAAACAGATAAAACAGAAGACGAGCTGGCAGCTGAAGGCGAGCATCAAATATCAGATGACTTGCTGAGCAAAGACTTCCAGCTGTATCAAGCGTATACCTTATTAAAAGGATTAAGCGTTTTTAAGTTTCAAGATCAAGCAGCCTCTGACGCTAGAAAAATCGCCACCGAGTCGCCTGCTACTACACGATGATTAAAAGCCTGACTCAAATATTGATGCTCAGCTTGGGGTTAGTTTTCTTTCCTCAAGCTAATAGCGCTCAACTGGTTATTATTATCGACGACATTGGTAACAGCTACGACCATGGTAATGCCATGGTTGAGTTAGCAGGGCCACTCACACTAGCCTTTTTGCCTCATACGCCCTATGCAATAAAACTAGCCAATAAGGCATTCCACCAGCATAAAGAAATCATTCTTCACGCCCCCATGGAAAATACGCTAAAGGTGCCACTTGGGCCTGGTGCACTGACTCAAGAATTATCCGAAGCAGAATTTAAGCAAACGTTAAAAAAAGCCATCAAATCCATTCCCCATATTCAAGGTATCAATAATCATATGGGCAGTGCGCTTACCCAGAATAAACAAGCGATGCGCTGGGTAATGGAAACCCTGCAAGATGAGCAGCTCTATTTTGTCGATAGCCTGACGTCTCCCAGCTCGGTCGCTTATCAACAGGCCATAAATCACCAACTGCCCGCCCTTCGTCGACATATATTTTTGGATAATGATAAGAGCGAAAAAGCACTCACCCGCCAATGGAATAAAGCTCTTAGGATTGCGCATAAAACAGGCCGCGCTATATTAATTGGCCACCCTTATACGGAGTCTCATGCTTTTCTCGCCAAACACATCCCAAAGTTGGCAGAACAGAGCATTGAATTAATCCCAGCTTCTCAATTATTATTGCAACAAGTTTGGCAGGGGTTTAAACAACATACCCAGCACAGCCATAATCGCTACCTACTAGATAATAAAAAAAATCGAGCTATCGAGCGCAATGAGAAAAACCTTATTTCACAGAATATTCACAAAAACTCCGGTACTTTCAATTCTTCCGATAGCTCCAATTAAAAACTGGCCACTCGATAAGCAGCTCACATTCCTATTTCCAGCGCTGATCATTTTAATTTCTTTAATAACGGGTAGCTGGCAATACGTTAATTTTCACGAGAATAAAGCCATTATTATTTGTATGACTTTATTTCTAGCGCTTATTTTATGCGCACAGCCTTTATTGAAATCGTCCCGACTCAGTGCACGCCAATCTTGGTTTCTCTATCAGTTCTGGCCTGTGCCTGCAGTTCTGTCAGGTTATTTATTAATGAGAGTACTTCGCCTAGAGCTGGCGATTGAGGTCTTTGCTATACCGCAGCAAGATGCCTTAATGATCTACCTTGATACCTTCGCTTTTGGCCAAACTTTACCACTCCATATTCAACACTGGATAAGCCCAACTCTTACGCTCTTAATGGAAAGTGCTTATTTGCATTTTTATTATTTATTACCCCTAGGCTCCTTGTTTTATTTTTATTACCGTCAGCAAGACGCTCACTTTTTAGCCATGCGACAAGCCATTATCTTTACCTTAGTCGGAGGCTTTTGCTGTTATTTTTTAATGCCCGTTAAAGGCCCTGGGGACTTTATCCCACAACAGTTTACAGTAGCCCTGCAAGCAGAGCATGAAATGGTCTATGCCGTCGTGAACAGCTTCCGCTTTGCCTACGACTGCTTCCCTAGCCTTCATACCGCGATACCTTGGGTGACCTTATTGGTCAGTTGGTCTTGGCACTCAATCCCCGTGCGCCTCATTATGCTGAGCATGACTCTTACCATTTCACTCTCTACTCTGTACCTACGCTACCACTATGGTATTGATGTATTGGCTGGCTTTTTATGGGCGTGTTTCATTGCTTATGTTATCAAGAATCACAGTTCCTACCTGTCTAATAAGACTATTTGGGCATAGGATACAAATACCAAACAAGAGCCGTACTTGTTTCACGGTACTATAGAAATATTATTTCTAATCTAGAATAACCATTTATTCAGGTTTTACCGCTGCATCAAACTGTGAAGGAGACTTATGACTTCCATTAATGCCAGCCAGAATTACGTTACTAGCAATAGTGACCTAAACAAGTCCTTTAGCCAGATTAGCAGTGGCAAGCGAATAAATAGCGCTGCCGATGATGCTGCAGGTCTTAGTATTGCCACCCGCTTTTCCAACCAAGTATCGGGTACTCAACAAGCGCAACGTAATGGTTTAGATGCCAAATCTCTAATCGAAACGGAAGACGGCGCATTAGCGCAAATATCTTCTGGCATACAGCGTTTGCAAGAATTATCTGTTCAGCAAGGTAATGGCATACTGAATGATTCTGACCGCGCCGCCTTAAATAAAGAAGCGTCTCAAATTACAGAGCAAATCAATCAAGTGATTGAACAAAGTAGCTTTAATGATAAAAGCCTATTTCAAGCCGTGGATAATAACCGAGATCTGAACTTTCAACTTGGGGATAAGTCTGGCGATGTCGTTGCACTCACAGCCAATGTGACAGCTGATCCAATTAAAGAAGGGTTAGATCAACTCGACTTTTCTAGCGAAGATCCCTCGAACAACTTAGCCGCATTAGACAGCATTCAACAACAGGTAACCGAGCGTCGCTCAGAATTGGGCGCGGTAAGTAATCGTATTGATAGCAGTATTGAACAGCTCTCTAGTGAACAAATTCAAACTGAATCAGCTCGAAGCCGCATTGAAGATACCGATATTGCCGAACTGATAAGCCAGCTGGTTATTGATAAAGTGAAGCAGCAAGCGCAATTAGCCGTACAGAGCCAGGCGAATGCCAGTGCGGAAGATACATTGAGATTACTGGCTTAAATTCAGCCCTCAAAGAACGGTTGCGGTAAAAACAAAAAAGCCCTGACGTCATTACTGAAATTCAGGGCTTTAACTGCGCATTCTATTTTCGTAAACAGATTAGCAAACCTGTTAATCCAAGCGCATCACAATGCCAGCATCATTCATGTGCTGTTTCGCTTCTTGCACGGTATATTCACCAAAGTGAAAAATACTTGCCGCTAAAACGGCATCTGCATGACCCAGCGTAACGCCTTCAGCCAAGTGCTCTAAATTACCGACACCACCAGAAGCGATCACAGGAATATTTACAGCATCACTAACCGCGCGAGTAACACCCAAATCAAAACCGGTTTTCACGCCGTCACGATCCATACTGGTTAACAGTATTTCTCCCGCACCGTAGTCGGCCATTTTAATCGCCCATTCAACCGCATCAATCCCGGTTGGCTTACGGCCACCGTGGGTAAAAATTTCCCACTTATTATCCACATCGCCAAGTTCACCAGAACCCGCAATACGCTTTGCATCAATGGCCACAACAATACACTGCGCACCAAATTTTTCGGAAGCTTCACGAACAAATTCAGGATTGGTAACCGCAGCTGAGTTGATTGAAACTTTATCTGCGCCGGCATTTAACATGCGACGAATATCTTCAACTTCACGAATACCACCGCCGACTGTCAGCGGAATAAATACGTGCTCAGCAATCGCTTCTACCATTTTGACGGTAGTGCCACGTGCTTCGTGAGTCGCTGTAATATCAAGAAAAGTAATTTCGTCTGCGCCTTGCTCATCATAACGCTTAGCAACCTCAACGGGGTCACCGGCATCACGAATACCCACAAAGTTAACGCCTTTTACTACTCGCCCCTGGTCTACATCGAGACAAGGGATAATTCGTTTTGCTAGTGCCATAATGATTTACCGAATTAATTGATTCGCAAGCTAAGAAAGCAGCATGATTGAGTATTTATTCCACGCAACGCCGTGAATACGACCCCTGTAGGCTTGGGCTCGGCTCCTGCCTCGCACATGCGCTACACAAACACTCAATAATACTGCATTAGCTTACTAGCATTATTTGTTTAAGCCTGACCATCCCAGCTTAAAAAGTTCTGCAATAACTGCAGGCCGTTTTTGTGACTCTTCTCTGGGTGGAATTGCACCGCAAAGATATTGTCTTGCCCCATGGCTGCCGCGAACGGTTTGCCATAATGACCACGGCCTTTTACCTGGCTCTGGTCATCAGCAGTAACAAAATAAGAATGCACAAAATAAAAACGACTCTGATCTTTAATATCATGCCATAACGGGTGAGCAACCTGCTCAACCTGATTCCAGCCCATGTGCGGTACTTTTAAGCGTCCGCTGGTACCATCAAGCGAGTCATCACCTAAAAGGCCATCACCTAAAAGCTTGTCGCCAAAATACTGCACTTGGCCAGGGAACATATTCATGCAATCAATGCCACCGTTCTCTTCAGAACGCGTCATCATCGCCTGCAAGCCTACACAAATACCTAATAAGGGTTTTGTTTTAGCCACTTCAGCCACAACCTGATCAATCTCGCGTGCACGAATCTCACCCATACAGTCACGTATAGCGCCCACACCGGGTAAAACGACGTGATCTGCAGCCAAGATTTCAGCAGGATCAGATGTCACCAAAATATTGCTATTAGGGGCAACCTTTTGCAGTGCGCCATGAGCGCTGTGCAAGTTACCCATGCCGTAGTCGATTACCGCACAGGTTTTACTGATGACCTTACTCATGACTTATAAAACACCTTTAGTCGATGGCATCTTGCCAGCCATACGAGGATCAAACTCAAGTGCCATACGCAATGCACGGCCGAACGCTTTAAAAATCGTTTCCGCTTGGTGATGCGCATTAAACCCTTTCAAGTTATCAATGTGCATACTCACACCCGCGTGATTTACAAAGCCGTGGAAAAACTCCCAAAAAAGCTGAGTATCAAAGCGACCGATATTGCCGCGAGTGAAATCACACTTAAAATCTAAACTAGGGCGACCCGAGAAATCGATCACAACGCGAGATAAGGCTTCATCTAGCGGTACATAAGAATGCCCATAACGCACGATGCCACGCTTATCGCCAACAGCCTGAGCAAAAGCTTGGCCTAAGGTAATACCGATGTCTTCAACGGTATGGTGATCATCAATGTGAGTATCGCCATCGCAATAAATGTCTAGGTCAATCAGACCGTGACGAGCAATTTGGTCCATCATGTGCTCTAAAAATGGCACACCGGTATCGAATTTTGCTTCACCAGTACCATCTAAATTGATGCTGACTTTAATTTTTGTTTCTGAGGTATTACGCTCTACAACTGCCTTGCGGCTGGCATCTGCCATGTGAAACTCCAAAAAGATCTCGCCAAACGGGGAAAAAGTCATTATAAAGCAAAGCTAAGCGACTACCAATAAAAGCGTCTATCAATAAAAAAGCGCTTACCAATAAAAGCGTCTACTAATTTATAGTTACGAACAATAAGAGAGTCTTATGCCGGTACTACTAGAACATATTACCCAGCCAACAGAGCAAGACTGGATTGATCTGGGCAAAATTTACTCTGATGCCCCTCAAGAATGGCTCGAAAATTCAGACGACATTAAAAGCAGCTTACAAAAACTGTTGGATCAAGACATTTGGTTTATCGCAGGACGCTTCAATGCCCGACTACTGGCTGCCTTGAAGGCAAAAAAAGAAGGCAATACGATCTATCTATCCGATCTTAGTGTGCGAAAAGTTACGGTTAAACGTGGGGTCGCACACCAAATGATGCACCATATGCGCATCTGGGCTGATGAACAGGGCTATACGCTCGTTGCAAAAGATGTCCCACCCGAACTGGCTAACGCCTTGATAAATAGAGAATTTGTTGAGGAAGAGGGTGTTTTTAAACGCAATCCAAGATAGTTCTCCTTGATTGTTCCTCACAAGGAACAATCAATTCTCTTATTTCCCTCTAAACCTTGTCACATTCTTCAGCCATACTCTCTTCACACTTTGAGATACCAGCTTTTTAGCTGCTAAGCTTTATTTTAATAGAAGGGGAAAAGCATGAAATTTTTCACAACCTTATTGATCGCTTTCTTGGGCTTCACTAACCTTGCCCATAGCACCGACCCAACCAAAACCGTTGAGTTCGCTACCCAGTCTGTTATTGTAGAACTACAAAAGATACCCGCTGATAAACGCAATGCGACTGAAGTACAGCGCCTTGTTGAAAGCTATATCCTACCTGCGATTGATCAACAGCGTATTGCGAAGCTGGCGTTAGGCAAGCATTGGAAAAAAGCATCTAAAGGGCAAAAAATTGCTTTTATTGAGACCTTTCGTGACTTGCAGGTACGCACCTATACTGGCGCATTTAAAGCCTTTGATGGACAAGAATTTGAGTTTAAAGCCGCACGATTTAACAAAACTGGCAAGAAAGCCATCGTTAAAGGACACATGATACAGCCAAGCGGACAGCGTATCCCTATCGACTTTAAGCTATACGTGAACAAGCAACAAGATTGGAAAATATACGATGCTGTTATCGCAGGCTTAGGAATGGTAAAAACCTACCGCCAGCAACTTAGCGCACAACTTCAGCGTAAAAGCTTAGATGAAATCATTACGGGAATGCGTGGCCAAATCCAAACAGCTCAACGCTAATTTAGCCTCACCCCAAATAACTCAATAATTCTTCCCTTACCTCGCTTTGATAGCGGGGTTTTTTTATGCCATTTTTTAGAAAAGACCCTCCTATTCAACAATAAAGCAGCTAAACTCTATACTATTCAGTTGTTTCTCCTATGGAGTGTGATGTAACACGAATATGGCTTTATACACCTTCCGACTCTTTTTCATCCCCATTTTCTTATCTGCATTAGTCGCAGAGGCAAAAGAGCATCCAGAAAAAGACGTTCGTAAAATTGACTATGTTCTACAGCTGACTAAATTTATTCAATGGCCCACCCTTACTTTGGCGCCACTGGCACCGATAGAGCTATGCCTCTTTGCAACAACCCCTGAGCAAGATGCTTGGCAGGCACTCAATTTACGCGAAGTTCAAAATCGAGAGATTCAGCTGCGTATTATCAATCAAGATAGCCAATTATCTCAGTGCCATATATTGTTCATCCATAAACATATTCCCAATAGTATTATCAAAAAAAACCACTACTTATTAGTTTCCAATAGTATTCTTACTATTGGTGAAAATAAAAATTTTGCTAGAGATGGCGGAATTATTGAATTTACTCTAATTGAAGACAAAGTTGATATAAAAATTAATACTCAAACAGCAACCGAAGCGAAGCTCAACATCAATGCAAACTTAATTGAACTTGCATCCTCTGTTTATAGTCAGGGGCAACCTTAACTAATGAAACTATTACATGCCCAAACTATTCGCACGAAGTTGATGGTCATTGCTGTTACAACAAGCACCCTCATACTACTCATTACAACCGCTGCCTTTTTATCATTAGAACTGTATTTTGGTCATCAAGATCTCAATAAAAAACTGACAGTCATTGGCCAAGTTATTGCTGAGCGCTCATCCGCGGCTCTCGTTTTTCGCGATAAAGCCTTATTAAATAATAACCTTTCTTCATTAAACTCCGATAGCAGCGTGATCAAATCTTGTATCTATGACGATGAAAAAGTACTCGCTGCAAGTAATACATCACAGTCATCGCTAAATAACTGTCCGCAAATGATGGCTACATTAAAAACTAACGAATCGTCTTATGTAGAACAATATTTCCCTATAAAACTCGACAATAAGGTCATTGGCACTCTATATATTGCATGCCACGATGGCGACATTATGAGTCGTTTTAAACAAGTCACTCTCTTTGCTACCGTTATTTTCTTGAGTACTATTATTATTGCTCTGTTACTTGCGACTCGATTACAGCGCATTGTTACCAGCCCACTAAGGCTACTCGCCACGACGATTAGTAACATCATTCAACGCAATGATTTTTCCATTCGTGCAAACAAGCACCACGACGATGAACTAGGCCATCTTGCAGACATTTTTAATGAGCTACTGAGTAAAATCGAGTATGAGCACAGCTCGTTAAAAAGCAGCGAAGAAATGTTCAGAAAACTAACCTCTTTATCTCCTGTTGGCATATTTCAGATTAACCCTGAAGGCGAAATCACCTACGTAAACCAGCGCTGGCGTGAAATTAATAACATCAAACACCAAGACCCTGACTTGCAAGTTTGGTTTTCAAACTTACACCCTGAAGATGCCCCTACCCTGAATAAGCTCTGGCATCGCTTAGTCACTGAGCATGAAGACATGGCTAGCGAAGTAAGACTGATTGCTAAAAATGGCAGTATTTCATGGGTC